>Ga0268266_10006621_pt1 | contig 10577 bp, 10 predicted proteins | sample KBSS13metaG_FD_190356 | JGI IMG/M metagenome (GOLD analysis project Ga0268266, IMG submission 190356) | Switchgrass rhizosphere microbial communities from Kellogg Biological Station, Michigan, USA - KBS S1-3 metaG (SPAdes) (version 2) | ecosystem: Host-associated > Plants > Roots > Rhizosphere... | reverse complement strand
TCGACGTGCCCGAGCCTACCTTCATGGCGATCGCGCACGCCGGCCGACACCCTCATGCTCACCGGCTGGCGTTCCTTCCGCTGCCATTGCGATCGTTCGCGTGATATGGCGTCGGCCATTCCGCCAAGGGCATCATATCGACGCGGCGGGCCGCCAGCACCAGCGCATACCATTCCCGTGAGGTATCGTCCGATCGACGATCCTGCTCGCTCAGAGCAACCGCTTCGCCCTTCAGCGTGTCGAACTTTCGCTGCAACTGCGCTAGCGAGCCGCGAGAGAGCTTCAGCGGTTCTATCGTCCAGAGCGAATTGGGGTCGGTCGTATCCAGCCTGTTGAGCGACCATTTCAACAGCCCGGTCCTGTAACGGGAATAGGGGCCGCCCTTGCGCCACTGAATATCCTTGGCCGTTCTCAGCCTGATCTCATTGCCGGGAAACAGAGCGATAAGCCCCAGCTTCTCCAGCCGGATCAGGGCATCCACGAACATGGGCTCGGGGATATTGATTTCCCGTTTCAATTCCTCCGAGCTCCAGCCCTTCAGGGCGTGAACGAAGATATAATTCAGCAACGGAAAGTCCGCGAGGGCTTGTTCCTGCTCGATGCTGAGCTCTGAGATGCGCGTCTCCACGCGCTTGGCCGCAAGCTCGCAGAGCTCGAAAAAGCCGATGTCGATCAGTGCGCACAGCCGCTCGATGACCTTGGTATCGACCGCCTCGCTCGCGAACCAGCGTATGACAGTGCGCTCCGTAACATTCAGGGCTTTGGCGGCATCCCGCGAACGCAGTCCGCGGGCGCGCATCAGTCCGCGCAGCACCTCCATCAGGACACCGATCTGAGATTTCGTCGTTTTCATTCTCGAAAAACCCGGTTGGATGGAGTGACCGTCGCAGCATGACAAATTCCATCGTGATCGACGACAGATTTTGTCAGTTTTGAGATTATCCCTCGTCGCCTGAAGTTTCCTGGCAGTCTCCCGTCCAGTTGGAAATTGCACCGCAAGTATTTCAAAAAAGTGCACATGGGAGCCGTAATGTCAGGACGTTTGGGTAAGGCGCACTATGCCGCGATTGCTGTTGCTGGACTGAAACCTACTACCAGGACTGTACTTGCCCTTGGCGTCGCTGTTTCGGCCATTCTGGAGTTCGCTCCAGCGCTGCGTGCGCAAACTACGTCGGACGCAGCCGGACTCCAAGAGGTGGTTGTCACCGCCCGCCGTCGCGAGGAGGTGCTGCAGGCGACCCCCTTGTCCGTGTCCGCGCTCCCTGGCGCAGAGCTGGAGCGCCTCAACGTGCGCGGCATCGATCAGGTCGGCCAGTATGTTCCCAATATCGCGAGCGTGCCGACCGCCGGCTATGTCAGCGGCGCCACGACCTTCATTCGCGGGATCGGCGAGCATGAAATCCTGATCACCCAGGATTCGCCGGTCGGCCAATATCTCGATGGCGTCTATATCGCCGGCCAGACCAGCACCAATTTCGATCTGGTCGACGTACAGCGGATCGAGGTCCTGCGCGGACCGCAGGGCACGCTCTTCGGTCGCAATACGACCGGTGGGGCGATCAGCATCGTCACCAAGAAGCCGAGAGAAGATTTCGGGATCGAGGAGAAATTCGGCTATGGCAGCTTCAACAGCCTATACACGCGCACCGAAATCAATACGGGCGCGATCGGCTCCAGCGGATTGAGCGCCATTGTCGCCTATCAGCATCGCCAGGCCGATGGATATGTCGACAATATCAACACACCGCCGGACCACGATCCGGGCGCGCTGCGGACAGACGCCGTCTGGCTAAAGATCCATGGCGAATGGGACTCGCTGACCGCCGATTACAGCTTCGATTTCGACAAGATCCACGGCCAGACGCAGGCAAGCCCGATCGCCTATGTCTCGCCCTTGGTTGCGGCCTATTACGCACATTCCCCCGCGCTCGGCGGCGCGACCCTGGTCGTCGATCCCGACCGCCAGCAAACCGTCTCGCTGGCGCCGATCCCCGAGCAGCGGATCGGCATCCTCGGTCATGCGCTGACCCTGCAATACGACATTGCCGACGACCTGACCTTGAAGTCGATTACCGGATACCGGCAGTTCTGGCTGTCCAGCGCGACCACCTATGCGCCGCCCGGGCTGCTGGGCGTGACGGTGACCGGCGTGGCGCCGGTGACGCCCTTCATCGGGACGACCGGGCAGCGGCTGCTGCAATATTCCGAGGAGCTGCAGGTGCTCGGCACCGGCGATCGCTGGAACTATGTCGGCGGCCTCTATTTCTTCTACGACCGTGCCAACGAAAACGAGCAATCGCATTTCACCGTCGTGCTGTCGCCGACGCTGGGCTTGAATTTGCTGTCGCCGACACTGGCGGAGCAGAACAGCGAATCCGACGCGGTCTTCGGGCAGGTGAACTACCGCCCGCCGGTGCTCGACGACCGGCTTGAAGTCACCGGCGGCCTGAGATTTACGCGCGACAGCAAATCGATCGATCAGGTCGCCCCGATCGTCGATATACAAACGCAGCATTATTACAACCTGTCCTACAATGTGACCTTGAACTATCAGCTGGCGGCCGACCTGATGGCTTTCGGGCGCATATCGTCGGGCTATCGCTCCGGCGGCTTCAATGTCAGGGCCTCGGCCGACCAGGGCCTCAACTTCGCGCCGGAAAAGGCGACGGTTTACGAGGCCGGGATCAAATCGGAATGGCTGGAACACCGGCTCCGCGCAAATCTCTCGGCCTTCTACACCGACTACGAGAATTTGCAGGTTTCGCAGTTCACCGGCGAAACCGCGGGCAGCAACAGCGGGGTCAAGAACGCGAACGCCGACTACACCGGGTTCGAGCTGGAGGTTCAGGCCAAGCCCGTGCAAAGCGTCACGATAGACGCCAGCCTAGGCTACGTTCACCCGGAATATCAGCAGATTTTCTTCCCCGACCCGGTGACCGGATTGCTGCGGAATTACGCCAATTCGGCGCACTTCCCCTATGTGCCCGAATGGACCAACCATCTCGGGGTTCAATATGAATTCCCCGAACTGAGCTTCGGCCGCTTTGTCCTGCGGGGCGACTATTCGTACCAAAGCTCGAAATATTTCTTCACGACCGATCTGCCGACGCAAAATCCGTTCAACGACCTGATCAAGGCACCCGACCAGAACCTGATCAGCGCCCGCCTGACGCTGACCGACGTGACGATCTGGAACGGCAAGGCGAATCTCGAGGCCAGCGTTTGGGGCGAAAACCTGCTTGACGACAAATACCTGATCCAGGGCGTCGATTTCGGCCCGGCCCTCGGTTTCGCAACCAAGACCTACGGCATGCCGCGCCGCTTCGGATTCGATGTGAAGGTTCGGTACTGAGCGGCAGCGCTTCCCGGCTCATCAAACAGTGGAGAACAACATGAGCGATACGAATATCAGCCAGATATGTCTGGACCGCCTGGATATATTGGATCTCTTCGCCCGCTACGCGCACGCGGTCGATGTCTGTGAGTGGGAAATGCTGAGGGATGTCTTCAGCGACGATGTCGAAGCCGACTACACGACGGTGGCGGAATATACCCAGAACCACGCTCCCATCCTGCATGGCATTGAGGAGATCCTCCACTATTTCCGCACGGTTATGCCGCATATCGGCCCCGGATTGACCCATTTCATGACCAATCACCTGATCAAGCTGGCGGGGGACGAGGCGAACATCACGAGCCACAACCATGTGCTCAACCTGGCGCAGGGCGGCGTTTACCACACCCACGCGCGCCGCACGCCGAAGGGTTGGCGGCTGGACCGTCTGAGGTTCGAAGTGCGCTATTTCGATCAAGTCGCCGAAAAGATGAACAGGCATATGAACGCAATCGACGGGCGTTCGGTTTGACACGTAAAATCCGCGGCAAGGCGTCCGATCTACGGTCGATTGCGCTGCAGATCATCGTCGTCAGCGGTTCGGCGCTTGCCTCGCTGATTCCAATGAGCCTGGCGGCGGCGCTGCCGGCCATGGCGGCGGGGCTGGGCGGTGGGGCGGACAGCGCTTTTTATGCCCAGCTCGTCATGACCGCGCCGTCGGTCAGCTACGCGATCGCGGCGCTGCTGGCGGCCTTGGCGGCCCCGCGTATCGGGCTGAGATCGAGCCTGCTCGGGGCGCTGCTGCTCTATATCGCCAGCGGCATCTTCCCGCTCGTCACGACCAATCTCGTCCCGCTGTTGGTTTCACGCGTGCTGCTCGGTCTGGCCGGCGGGGCGATCGGCACGCTGACGACCATCATCGTAGGCGATTTCCTGCCGGATACGCGTAACCGGCTATTGGGATTGACCCACGCGGCGGGAGGCGGGGCGGCTATCGCGGCCTTGGCATGCGGGGGCGTTCTTGTCGATGAAGCCGGCTGGCGCGGACCGTTCGTGATGTATCTGGCCGTCCTGCCCATTTTGGGGCTCGCTTTTTATGCGGTGACCGACGGGCATGGGACCCGGCAGGCTCACGTGCTTCAAGTACGTGCGCCGGTCTCCTCCCTCTGGGCAGTCTTTCTGGTCATGTTCGTCATGTCGGTCGGATTTTTCACGCCTGGAGTCCAAGGACCGTTCCTGCTCACGGCCCGACACATCGACAGCGCGCGGACACAGGGGCTTTTCCTGGCGGTCATGCCGCTGGTCTCGACCTTCGTCTCGGCCGGCTATGGCTGGCTCGCGCGGTCGCTGAGTGAACGCGGTCTGGTATGCGCGACGCTGGTGTCGCTCAGTTTGGGCTTGGTGCTCACCGGTGGCTTCACTTCAGCGCCGGTGATGCTGATCGGCTTTGCGGTCATCGGTATTGGTGCCGGCTTGGCCATCCCGATCGTGATGTCGATCCTGATCGGACGCACCACCGACGAGGTTCGCCTGCGGGCGATCGGAATCTATTTTACCGTGGTTTTCCTTGGCCAGTTTCTGACGCCGGTCCTGATCGAGCCGATCGGCGCGCGATCCGGCAGCGAAGGCGTGTTTCTGTGGGTCGGCGCGGCGATGTCGGTCGCGGCCCTTTTGGCGCTGACCTATTTCTCTTCGGCACGATTGACCGCGGAAGCATCGGTGGAATGATGAATACAATAGGAGCCAGAATGTCAGGAAGCATCCGTCCGAGCGACCTCGAGTTCGACGGGAAAGTCGCGCTTGTGACTGGGGCTGCGAGCGGCATCGGCCGCGCTACCGCGCTCGCTTTTGGAAATTCTGGGGCCAACGTCGTTGTCGACGACATCGATGACGAGGGCGGATTAGAAACAGTGCGTTTGATTGAAGCGGCTGGGGGCGAAGCGCATTTCATACATGCCGACGTTGCCGATGAAACGGCCGTCGCTGCAATGATCGCTGAAATAGTGCGTCGCTATGGCCGGCTGGACTGTGCCTTTAACAATGCAGGCGTTTCAGGAGGGGGATATCCCGAAGTCTTCTGGGATAGCAGCGTTTTCGCCGAGACCTTCGCGATAAACGCGAGCGGTGTTTTTTACTGCATGAAACATGAAGTCGAACACATGCTCACCCAGGAGGGCGGCGGGGCAATCGTCAATATGGCGTCTGTCGCGGGCATGGCAGGCCCTGGGCAGCCGTCCTACATGGGCTCCAAGCACGCAGTTATCGGAATGACTCGCGCTGTCGCGGTCGCATATGCGGCTCAAGGCATCCGGGTAAATGCGGTTTGCCCCGGCGCAATCGACACTCCTTTAATTGAGAGGGTCAGGGCCAACAGCCCCGCCAGTGCCGAGATCATTGCGAACATGCATCCGATGGCGCGCATCGGTCAGCCAAACGAGGTCGCTGGTGCGGTTCTATTTCTATGTTCCGCAAGGGCCAGTTTTATCACCGGACATCCACTAGCGGTCGACGGCGGATATTTGGCGAGGTGATCGCTCCGGACCTTGCCGAAGGAGGAGAACAAAGGCGCGTGGAAATCCTCGTAGTGGCACTGGAATCCGACGCGGTCATAGTTCTTGCTGCGCGGCGCCAGGACGATGGCGAGCTGGATGGCGCTCATAGCGCGTCCAACCTCTGGCGTGCCTTCTCGATAATCGGCCCGACCTCGTCGAACTGCCTGGCATAGCGCCAGACCGGCAATTGCAGGACGGTCGCGCCGGCATCGATCAAGCCGGGCGCGAAGGCGAAAGCGGCATCCAGCATCGTGTCGATATCGCCACCGGGAATGGTCGGCAGCGCGGCGCGGATGCCGAGTGAGCCTTCCGGCAGCCCGTGCTCCGGCTCGGCGGCGCGCAGATGGTCGCGGGCGCGGGCGATGTCTGGTGCCGTCAGATTGCCGAAGGGCAGCCAGCCTTGCCCCAGCCGGGCAATGCGTTGGGCCGTCTTCCGGGTCGGCGGGCCGGCCAGCCAGACCGGCAGGTCACGGCCGCGCAAAGGCGTCGGCTGGCAGAACAGCCGGTCGAAATTCATTGTCGCCGAATGGAAGCTGGACGCGCCGCCGGCCCACAGCGCACGGCAGGCGCCGATCGTATCGTCGAGATATTCCATAGCCCGCGCCGGATCGAGGCCAACGGCCCTGAATTCTTCGATATGCCAGCCTGAGCCGAGGCCCAGATCGAGCCGCCCGTCGGACACGTGGTCGAGCGTCGCAACCATCTTGGCCAGCACGATGGCGGGCCTCAGCGGCGCGATCAATATGCCGGTCGCCAGCCTGATTTTCCTGGTCCGCCCAGCGATTGCAGCGAGCGCGACCAGTGGGTCGGGGTAATTCTCGTCGGGCTGGAACGGGAACTTCGCCGCCTCGCCCACGCCCTCGATAATCTGGGCCAGCGCGACATGCTCGCTGAACACCGCCTGGTCGGCACCGGCCTGCTCGGCGATCTCCGCCATATCGACCAACAAGGCGTTGCGGCCATGGATCAGGTGATCGACATGGCTCATGAAGACGGCGAGTTGGGTCATTCGGCGTTTTGCGTAATGAGAGCAGGCGGGGACGACCGCGCCAGGATGGCGGCGAGCGCGATGGCGAGGCCACCGGCGCCGAGCAGCAGGCCGGTGATGCCGAAGATCGCATGGTTACCGAAATTGGCACGGATCGGGGCGACGAATAGCGGGTTGAAGAAATGCCCCATGAACATCGCCGACAGCAGGAAGCCGACGGCTTGCGCCCGCTTCTCAGGCGTCACCCGGTCCAAGGTGCGGGTCACCATATAGGGGATGGTGAAGCCAGCGCCGACGCCTGAAATCACGATGCCGGCGATCTCGATCGGGATGGAATGGAAGATGCCGATCACACCGTAACCGATCCCCAGCAGCGCCATGGCCAGGACGATGGTCCAGACCTTGAGCCGCGTATAGACCCAGCCGAAGGCGAAGGAGCCGGCGACGCTGATCACCAGCCCCAGCGCCAGCACGCGGGACAGATTGACTTGGCTGGTCAGCCCGTCCTCCTTCAGCAGGAAGCCCATCTGGAACGACGGCATAGTATGGGCGATCGCCATCAGCGCTGTCAGCAGATAGATCGGCCAGAGCGAGAAAACCGAGAATTTCGCCCCGGCCGGCTGGGCCGGCGCCTTGCCGAGGGGTTGGCGGAACGCGACCAGCGCGACAGCGAGCACGACAAACACCGCCATATACATCCAGAACGGCGCCCGCCAACCGCCAGCCTGGGCGATCATGCCCGAGATCAGGATGGTGCTGAATGTACCGATCGAGCTGATGCCCGACCTGATCCCCATCAGCCGCGCCCGCCTGGCGCCGCTGAACCGGGCGCCCAGGATGCTGGTCATCGCTGTGTCTATATTGACGCAGGCGAAGCCGAGGACGAAGCGCGCCAGCAGGAAGGTACCGATCCCCTCGGCGAACAATATGGCGATGCCGGTAAGGCCGTAGAGGAGCAGGCCACCTAAGAGTTGCTGCTTCAGCCCGAATCGCGAGCCGACCCAGCCGGCGAGCGGCCCGCCGATCGACATGCCGAGCGGGCACATCGTCAGCACGAGTTGGCTGCCCAGCACGCCCGAGCCGCGCGCGCCGAAATAATCGGCGATGAAGGTCAGCGACGGAGTGACGGTGGTGAAGGTTATGGTGGCCAGCACGCCGCCGGTCATCAGCACCAACAGCATCAGCAGCGGCATATGGCCTTCGTCGGCTTCTGGCGTCGTTTCACCGACGCCCACGGCGCCCATCATGACCGCCATATCAGCCTCCCACCGTCATGCGCCGGGCTTGACCCGGGCATCGACCACCTGCACGATTCCAGGTTTAGGCGCCAGGACGTTCACGTGGATGGCCGGGTCAAGCCCGGCCATGACGATCTGTTAGGTACGTCGTCCATCATTTCGGCAGCGTGTCGGTCGCGCCGAGGTCCAACTCATCCAACTCGGCGCGCAACCGGACCTGCGTCGCCTCGGGCAGCGGCATATAGGGCCGACGGATGATGCCGACATCGAAGCCGAGATGCTTGAGGGCAGGCTTCAGCGAGCGTGGATAATAGCGGTCCGGCCCGTGGATGATGTCGTTCAGCCGCCTGATCTTGTCGGCCAGGACCTTGGCCCGCTCGCGGTCGCCGGAATGATGGGCGGCGATCATGGTGCTGCACAGGCGCGGTGCGATCGATTGCTGGATCGAATGGAAGCCGTAAATGCCGAGCTCCATCGCGTGATACCAGTCCAGCGCGCCAGCGAGACGGACCGGGCGGCGCCCCTCCATCTTGTCGATGAAGGCACGGATCACATCGTCACTGTCATTCATCACGGTGACGCCGACAATATGGGGATAATCCTTCACCAGCCGGATCAGCATGTCGTGCGGGATGCGCTTATTCGGGGAGTCGATGATTTCCGCCCCGTGATAGCCGCAGAGATAAAGCGGGAAATCCACCGCCTCCAGCACGTCGCGGTAATAGCGTTCGGCCTCATGGATGAAGAGCCCGTCGTTGCCCCGTCCGTCCTGCGCGCCGGGATAAAGCTGGGCACCGTCGAAGCCCATCTGCCGGGCCAGCTTGAACAAAGACACCAACTCGGTTGTCGAAGCCGGGCCGAAGGGAATGGCGTTGACCGGCCCCTTGCCACCCAGCTCTTCGAGCGAGATTTCCCAGATCCTCAGCCGTTCCTTGCGATCGACATTGATGAACTCGGTCGCGTGCGGCCCGCCGATGAAGACGGTCGTGCCGCCCTCGGACATATAGCGCAGCAATTGCCTAAGCGCCGGCTCGTTGACCGCCTCGCCGCGGTCGTCCATCGGCGTGATCGAATTCCCCAGCGAGGGGCGATCTTCCCACATGCGAGCCATTTAGCGCTCCGTTACTATTAGTGTCCGCCAGCATGGTTGCGCCGGCTGAGATTGTCCAGGAAAGCCATCACGGCGGCGTCATAGACTCCGGTCTATTCCCACGGCGCGCTGTGGCCGACGCCGGGAATCTCGACCAGTTTCGAACCAGCGGCATGCCGACGGGCATCCCTGTGCCGGGTCTTCGAGGTGAACAGATTGCCCGTCTTCTTGTAGATCAGCGAAGCCTTGGTTCGCCTCATCCATTGCGTGCCATAGTTGGAACTCACAGCACCGGCGCGCTCGACCCAACAATGGACGATCCGAGAATATTGTCGCGTGGATAAGTGTGGTTGTTTGGTGATCCGGCTTGGGAAGAGGAAGCGTCCTTCACCGAGGCGTAGGATGGACAGCCGCAGTCAAATACCGCTCACCACCGAGCTGCCACCACTTGACCCATTAGAGAACAGAATCGGGCGACAACGGACGGATTAGGGGGCGAGACCAGGACGGCACCCGTCGAAACGTGCGCCCGGCTGGCCGACTGAGGGACACCGACCGCATCTTTATGTCGTCAATGCAGGTCAGATGCGAACCAAGCTCCTTCGGTTGCACTAAGTCGCGAACCGACTGCCCAGGCAATCTGTTTCACTCATCATGAACTCCATATCAGACAAGCCGGCCGGCGCCGCCGTGATACGCCAAATATTAGGCGATTTCGACGACGACACGGTCGCACGCATCGCCGCTATCGGCGCGACAGAGGCCGAGCTATTAGAGGCGTACCAGTGGGTCAGCGCGGACGACGAGCTTGGTGCCGAGACGGAGCGGTCGGCCACCGGCAGGGTGGGCCAAATCTGCGATATTCTGCGATCGGAAGGGTGGGATTCGGAACGGTAGGGGATGATGTTCCGATCTGGCGGCGCGCGGCGCCGGCGCGGGCTTGCCGGAAAGTCGCGGGTCGGCGTGGTGGCTGGCGCTCCGCTCTGAAGCCTGGGATCTGGCTTTCGCTCCTGCCGACGTATCGCAAGCGATTAAGACGATCCCGCGAAGCCGGGAATGTTCGTCCCCCTGAGCGTCCGGTCCGGGACCTCCCGATCAGCGGTCTAGCGACTGAATTGGGCCGGTAGCAGAAATTTATCGATGACCGCTTATGGCACTCGGCTGGTCGACTAGTCATACGAACGAACCCCCTCTTCACCAATTAGCTTCGAAACGGAGGAATTGAACATATCAAAGCTCGACGCCGATTATTCCAGCTCCGACACGGATGGTTCTGGGTTTCCGCTGGGCCCACATGTGTGGGCTTTCCGAAGTACGAGACCCATATCGTCGTACCGGACACACGCCTTTTGCGGCGCTAATTTGAGAACGAGCC
>Ga0268266_10006619_pt1 | contig 10578 bp, 10 predicted proteins | sample KBSS13metaG_FD_190356 | JGI IMG/M metagenome (GOLD analysis project Ga0268266, IMG submission 190356) | Switchgrass rhizosphere microbial communities from Kellogg Biological Station, Michigan, USA - KBS S1-3 metaG (SPAdes) (version 2) | ecosystem: Host-associated > Plants > Roots > Rhizosphere... | reverse complement strand
AAGGTTGGCAAGCCAAGCGCCGTATATAATCTCACAGCAAAACCCAGCTTCGCTCCGCTATACTACCCATAGCTAACAAAGGAGTTCTCCTATGAAAATCACCAAGTTTGTACATTCGTGTCTGCTCGTCGAAATGCCCGATCGCACTGCACTGTTCGACCCGGGCAGTTTTAGCACGGTCGATGTCGACAGGCTCGAATATCTCGATGATATCTTCATTACGCACAGCCATGGCGACCACATGGACATTGGGCTCATCCAAAAACTTGTCGCCAAATTCCCAGAAGTGCGCATCACCACTACGCCCGAAATTGTCGAAATACTAGCTGGGCGGGGCATTATGGCCAGCAACCAAGCTCCCGAAGGTGTCAGTTTCTTCGATAGCCCTCACGAAGTCATCCGCCCATTCTTTGATGCTGATCCGCCCCAGGAAATCGGCGTTCACTACCTGGGCAAACTCAGTCACCCCGGCGATAGCCATAGCTTTACCGAAACCATGCCCGTGCTGGCGCTGCCCGTCCAGGCGCCCTGGGGCTCGCCGAACGCGGCGGTGAAGCTTGGACTCGAGCTCAAGCCACAGTACATCATCCCCATTCATGATTGGCATTGGAGCGATGCCGCTCGTGAATCCAGCTATGCTAGCATGGAAAAAATCTTTGGTGACCAGGGAATCACTTTCGTTAAAACGGTAAACGGCGAGCCGTTTATGCTCGATGTCTAGGGTGACTATGTACAAAACGCTTAAAATTGGCGATAAAGCAGTAAACCGGCTCGGTTTCGGCGCTATGCGCATTACAGGGCAGGGCATTTGGGGTGAGCCAAAAGACCACGATGCTGCCATTGCGGTACTTAAACGGGCGGTGGAGCTTGGCGCAAACTTTATCGACACTGCCGATGCCTATGGCCCCGAAGTCTCCGAAAACCTTATCCGCGAAGCGCTCCACCCCTACGATGGCCTCGTCATTGCTACCAAAGGCGGACTAACTCGCAGCGGTCCGGGTCGCTGGCACCCTGATGGCTCACCCGAGCACATCCGCGAAGCATGTGAGGCTAGCCTTAAGCGTCTCGGCGTAGAGCAGATCGAGCTCTACCAATTCCACCGTCCAGACCCGGCGGTGCCATTCGCCGACTCTGTTAAGGCGTTCTTTGAACTGCAAGGGCAGGGCAAGGTTAAACACGTTGGCCTGAGTAATGTCTCGACCGACCAGCTTGAGCGGGCCATGGAACTCGGCACCGTTGTTAGTGTGCAGAATAACTACAGTGTACTCAACCGCGAACACGAAGCAGTTCTTGAGCTGTGCGCGGCAAATGGCATTGCGTTCATCCCGTACTTCCCGATTGGTGGTAACACCGATGGCCTGAGCGAGCAGATGCTCGAAAGCATAGCAGAGAAGCACGGTGCCACTGCTCGACAGGTAGGCCTCGCGTGGCTGCTGCAGCATTCACCGGTCATGTTGCCCATCCCGGGCACAGGGAGTCTCGACCATCTCGAGGAGAATATGCAAGCAGCTAACGTTAGGTTGGATGCTGAAGACATCGCACAGCTCGATCGTCTGGCAGATTAGATAACACTTTGAGTTTCCGTAGGAAAACGGATGATAAATAGCATGGGGGGGTAGTCGAGGGGCACAGGTTGCAGGTTCGCGTTTTTCGGGGTCGCAGAGACCACCGCTAACACGACCCACGCCCGGCCCACTCGACCCGTCACGTCTTTGCTACGGACAGTTCATGTATTGCTTTGTGTGAATCTTCGCTAGAGACAAGCTGGACTTGCAGTGCGCGTTGGCTAGTCGAACTCTGGCGGCGCATCCAGCTCGGCGAAATGCCCACCATCGTCGGTGATGCGGACCATGTTGGGGATGTGCGATTTGGGGTCGACCATTATATTGCAGGGCCAGGAATAGAGGCCCTTCCCGCGTGCATCGGCCCCACCAATGTAGGACTTGCTCCCGTTCTGAAACGGAGTGGCCACGGGGCGCAGCTGGCTGTAGAGCCGGGAATTCGGCTGCATGCCTGTCACCTTGATGTAGGTGGCACCGCTGTCGGTCGTACTGCAGTTGCTTGCGCCGTAGCGGATGGTCACACCCGGGCTGGAGCTCCTCCCGTTGGGGTTGCCTACCGTAGTGCCGACGGTGATGTCGGCGAAGTTCGTCGCATGGTCCAGGTCGTCGGTGACCTGGAGGATGTACCGGCCGGGCCGATCGGACTTGGTAAGTCCACTGCAGTCCCAGTCGAACACGCTGCCACCACTCTCATCGGCGGTGTAGCCGTCGTACTGATACACTGCACGCATCCCGAGGGCTACAGTGATCCAGACCGTATACGTGCTGCGCGGCTTCAGCCTGCTCACGGAGAACGTGTAGTGGGTCTTGCAGCTGCCGAGGGCGGTGATGGTCGGCTTCTGTGGTGTGTGGGCGGACGAGATCGGCGCCGGGGTGATAGTATTGTTGTTCCCGCCGGCAACGCAGTGCACCACAACTAATCCAAAGAGGCACAAAACACCGGCGAGAATACTAACAATAGTAACTGAACCTTCCTTCTTCCACCACTGTACAAAACCCGTGCGCATGGTGTGGGAATGGCCCTTCGCCTGAACCCAGTGTTGACCCTTGTGGGGCACGAGACATGCCTGCTTTCTGCTTGTCGGATGTAAAGTTACTTCCTTGCGAAATGCTTATACTTGCGAAGATCGCATGTATATTATCATGAAATATGCTCAAGCAGTGTGGTAATGCATACTGCCATAATATTGACAAAACGCTTAAGTTTTGCTAGTATATATTTACTATCTCAAATAAAAATAGTAAAGCTATGAAAAAAACAAAAACGCTGCATCGCCATCTCCACCCAGTTCATTGGCACGGTAGCATGTTTGTGGCCGTAGTGGCTATTTTGCTGACCTCTTTCAAAAGCAGTGGTGAGATGCTCCGTGCTCTGCACGCCGTACCTATCCGTGCTGCCGTAGTGGATTCCGTGTACCTGCGTGACGCCGAAACAGGGCACATGCCTATCATACTGAGCACTGGTCTCCGCCGTGCTACATTCAGTGGTAAGTAGCGCAGCGTTCTTGACGCAGTAGTTATCTCGAAATTCATTGAGTGCTCGTAGTGGTTCGGTTCTGACGCAAGCGCTACATATTGTGTAGGCTGTGGAAATACTAAAAATCTGTGGAAAAGTGGTGTGTAAAGCATCGTCTTTTCTATATAAAAGTACTTGTAAGTGGGTAGCTGTGGGTAGTACACTCTTGTTAGTGGGTAATCGTGGGTAGCCCGAAACGGACCAGCTACCTACCAAAAACGCAAAAACAAAAAACTCACTAGCAACTTACTAACAACCAATCACATGGCACAGGTGGACTATTTCCAAAGGAAACTCGACGACAAACGGCGGTTAACCATACCGACCGAACTTCGAAACGAGTTTGCGAGTGGGGTAGTGATAACCCGTGGGTTCCAAAACTATCTGCATGTGTACCCAAAGCACGTCTGGGATGATGAAGTTGAGGCTCGCCTCAAGGGAGACATCTTGGATGAGCGAATCGCCGACTTGAACGTCCAATTCCGGATGGGCAAGATCGAGGCCGATATGGATACGAAGCAGGGGCGGATTACCCTCGAGCAGCATCTGTTAGATTACGCAGGCATCGACAAAAGCGTCGCGTGTGTGCGGGTTGGAAAGTATTGGCGACTTATGGTTGATTGATATCAATGATAAGCAATGCTCCTTAACAATTTAGCAACAAACGAATAACTAAACTCTCAACCGTTGATAGACGGGAAAGAGCAGCCCGACAAAATGTATTCCATTTTGCCGGCGCGATGAGAAAACCGCGATGCGGTTGTCTCGTAGGCCCGAGATTAGCTATTCGGCAGTCAACAAGCGGACTAGAGAAGGCACCGCTTAAAAAACCTTAGTTCTTTCCCTAAAACACCTCCCAAAACTCCACCTCACACATAAGTCTCTCAATCTGTCAGGGGAAGTCGAAAGTATCACAGGCCTCATCGTGAGGCCTCGTTTAACAAATTCTTAAACATCTTTACTTTCATCACGACGTCTTCTGACAACCACAAAAACAAAAACTTCCAAAAAACAAAAAGTTGGCTGCTGAGTAGGTGATCTTGTCACCGAAACGACTTTCGATTGCACATTTTGGGCGCAAATTCTGCGGCTCCGATGCTCACCGTGCCGTATGCACGGCTCCGCTTCGGTGCTCGATTTGCATCCCAAACTGTACTAATCGAGAAGCCGTTCGGTATAAAAACAAACACCAAAACAAAAAACACCTATATAATAGTGCGAATGCACCAAGAATTGAATGAGCACGTACCAGTGCTGCTGCAGCCGGTTCTGCAATGCCTTGATCCGCAACTAGGCGAGAGCTATCTCGACTTGACGGCAGGGTACGGCGGACACGCCCGCGCGATACTGGAACGTACGAATGCACCCGAGCACACGGTGCTGGTTGATCGAGATGCGAATGCCATTGCGGCGCTTGCGGACATCGGCAAACAGGGCGTGGAGCTAGTGCACCAGGATTTCTTATCTGCCACAAAGGCTTTAGCGGCCGCAGGGAAGCAGTTTGACATTATCCTGGCAGACTTGGGCGTATCGTCACCGCACCTTGATAATGCTGCACGAGGCTTTGCATTTGGCCAAGATGGTCCGCTCGATATGCGGATGGACCAGACGCAAACGCTCGACGCTGCTACGATGGTAAATACCTATAGCGCGGATGATCTGCAACGGATCATCAAGACGTATGGGGAAGAGCCACGGGCCAGGACTATAGCGCAAGCTATTGTGGCTGCCCGGCCGCTTGCTACCACGCAGCAACTTGCAGAAACTATTCGTTCGGTCATGCCCAAAGGTAGTAAGACACATCCGGCGACCAAGACGTTCCAGGCGCTCCGTATAGCCGTTAACGACGAGCTGGAGTTGCTGCGAGCGGCCTTGCCACTCTGGATGCAACTGCTGAAGCCTGGCGGCCGGTTGGGCGTCATCAGCTTCCACAGCCTGGAAGACCGGATCGTCAAACAAGCGTTTGCCGAAGTAGCGGGGGATCGTTACGACGCCACCATGCTGCCACTTACCAAACATCCTGTGACGGCCGACGAACAAGAACTAGTTTTTAACCCGCGTGCCCGAAGCGCCAAGCTCCGAGCCGTAGTGAAAAAATAAAAAACAAAGAAAGGGAGCGCACCATGCCAATACGCATCAAAAGCAACTCCCGCGCCTACAAAGTCCACGTAACCGTGCGCTAGCAGGAAAGCAGGGCCGACCCCGGCAAAAGCCGGGGTCGGTACCCCAAGACGTAAAACAAACATAAACACCAAATATTTTTTATGACATATTCAAGTACTCTGGCTTTGGGCCGGCAGCAGAATTTATCTCGTGGGCAAAATTCGGTCAGCTTTCGTGTGACCGACAAGCGCCTGGGGCCGGTTAGCAACACTATCGTGCTGATTGTGCTGGCGTGCTTGCTGGGACTGCTGTACCTGACCCAGGTCACCAAGACCAACACCTATGGCTACCAGCTGAACAGCTTGCAGAACAAGCAATCGCAGCTGCAGCAGCAGCACCAGGACCTGAGCGTAGCATCGGCCCGCGAGCAATCGCTCGACCGGGTGGCTACTAGCGCAACTGCACAGGCCATGACGCCCGTGGCGCCAAGTGGCAGTGTGCAGTAGGCTTATCAAGAGCTCACTTTAAAGCTGCTTACGGTATAATAAAGCCAATGAATCAACAACCGGCTGAGAGTATGGACCCCGTGCAGCGGGTACGTATCTGGTACGCGCTCTTGCTCCTGGTGTTCGGCATCTTTGCGGTGCGAGTGTTCTATCTGCAAGTCATCCGCTACGATTATTACAAAAAGGCCGCCCTGAGCGACCAGCTAAAGCAATATGAAGTACCAGCGGAGCGGGGCATTATAACGGCGCACCTGGGTGACAGCACGGTGCCGATTGTGCTGAACCAAAAGCTGTATACACTGTACGCCGACCCAACGGTGGTGAAGCAGCCGGCCGAGGTGGCGGCTAAGCTCCAACCGGTGATTGGTGGCAATGTCGATGACATCACTGAGGCGCTCAAGGCCAAGGGCACACGCTATGTGGTGCTCAAGAAAAAGCTGACGCCCGCGCAAAGTAGTAAGCTGCTGGCATATAAATTTCCGGGTGTTGGGACGCAGGAGCAAGATTATCGTACCTATCCGCAGGGTTCATTGGCGTCGCAGCTGCTGGGGTTTGTGGATGACAGTGGGCAGGGTGAATATGGGGTGGAGCAGGCGCTTAATAAAACGCTGAAGGGCACGCCTGGCCAGCTCAAGGCCGTAACCGATATTAATGGCGTGCCGCTGGCGGCAAATTCGAGCAATCTCTCCACGCAGCCAGTTGCCGGCACGAACGTAGGCTTGACCGTTGACGTGGGTATGCAGGCGCAGGTTGAAAAGATTCTGAAAGCCGCGCAGGAGCAATACAAATCGAAAGATGTTAGCGCGGTGGTGATGGATGTGCACACGGGTGCGGTAAAGGCTATGGCCAATTATCCGACTTTTGATCCGGCCGATTATCAGCAGGTGCAAGATGGCAGCGTGTTCCAGAATGCTACCATAACGAACCCGATCGAGCCCGGGTCTATCACCAAGGTTTTTACCACGGCGACTAGTTTGCAGCGGGGCGTGATAAGCCCGACAACTAGTTTCTACGACCCGGGTTCCTGGACGTTAGACGGTGCTAAGGTGACTGACGTAGAGCAGGACCACAGTACCGGCCAACAGACGATACTTTCAACGCTTGTTAAGTCATTGAACACCGGTGCTACCTGGATGCTGATGCAGTTGGGCGGTGGACAGGTGAACGCTCAGGGACGAAGTGTGCTGTATGATTACTTTACGAACCACTTCGGGTTGGGTTCGGCTACTGGTATACAGCAGGGTGATGGCGAGGAAGCTAGCGGCTATGTGCCGAAGCCGACTGATACTGGCGCTGGCATAAGTCTCACTTATGCTAACATGTCGTTCGGGCAAGCCTATACGGCGACGGCACTGCAGATGGTGACTGGCCTGAGCAGCATTCTGAACGGCGGTACATACTACCGGCCCTATCTGGTGGACCAGTTGGTGGCGGCCGATGGCCACGTTTCGAACGTGAAACCGCAGGTGGTGCGGAGTAATGTGGTGTCGGCACGGGTGAGTGGCGATATCATCTCGCTGCTGGAGCAGAACAACGACAGCCACATCAAAGAAGGTTTTCCATATCTCAACTTTGGCTCCAATTACAGTGTTGGTGGCAAAACGGGTACGGCAGAGATAGCGAACCCCTTGGGTGGCTATTACCCTGATAAGGTGAATGGTACCTTCATGGGCTTTGTGGGGGGCGATACGCCGCAGTATGCCATAGTGGTCTACAATTTTGAGCCAACCAAATATAGTGGGTTTGCCGGCGCCGGCGCCGGACAGCCGGTATTTGCGAACATTGCTCATATGTTAATTAATGATTTTGGCGTGACGCCCAAGACCCCATAAGGTATACTGAGCACAGATATAGAAAGACCAATATGCAAACACTTTATCTTACGTTGAGCGCGCATTCGCTCATAAAAATGTTATTACTGGCGGTGAGCGGATTTGTGCTGTCTATGCTGCTGACACCGCTGTATACAACACTCGCATATCGCCTGCAGCTCTGGAAACGCCCCCGTGAAACGACGTTGACGGGCCAGAAAGCTGTGCTTATCAATGCGCTGCATGCCGAGAAGCACAAGCGGCACATACCCACTATGGCCGGTGTGATATTCATCGTGGCGGTTGGCCTCATAACCCTGTGGTTTAACCTGAGCCGTGGGCAGACATGGTTGCCGCTGGCGGCATTTGTTGGGGCGGCGGTGGTTGGCTTGGCTGACGATATCTTTAATATTCGCAGTGATGGCAGAGGAGTCGCCGGCTTGCCGTCAAAGCTTAAGCTGATCCTTATTACGCTCGTTGCCTTGATTGGCGGCTGGTTCTTTTATAACAAGCTGGCTGTGAGCGCTATACACTGGCCGGGTGTGCATGGGTCGTTGCATATCGGCTGGCTCATCGTGCCGCTCTTTGTGCTGGTAGTGGTGGCGACTGCCAATGCAGTGAACATCAGCGATGGCCTGGACGGCTTGGCTGGCGGCTTGGCAACGACCGCATTTGGTGCTTATGCCATCATCGCCACCCTGGAACATCGCTTTGGTGTGGCGGGGTTTTGCTTGACCGTGGTGGGAGCGCTGATGAGCTACACGTGGTTCAATATCTTTCCGGCCCGCTTCTTTATGGGTGATGTTGGGTCGTTTGCACTTGGTACGGCGCTGGGGGTGGTGGCGATGCAGACCGATACGGTACTGTTATTGCCGGTTATCGGTGCGGTGTTTGTGGCTGAGGCTGGTTCGGTTATCTTGCAGATTGCTTCCAAAAAGCTCCGACATGGCAAAAAACTATTCCGTATCTCGCCGGTGCATCACCACTTTGAAGCTATTGGCTGGCCCGAAGCCAAAGTTACTATGCGCTTTTGGCTGATAGGGCAGATAGCCGCTTTGGGGGGCTTGGTGCTGTTCGTAATGGGTTGGTACGCGTGAGTGAAGCTGCCACAAAACGGCACACTGCGGGCGTAAGGCTCGGTTGCTCTCTCCGCTGTACTTCTGGTACGGCTCCGCTCCGCGATTTGCTTTTCACCCACACTGCACTATTTTGCAGAAGCTCTTGGACAGAGATAGGGAGTCAATAAAGCTGTGAGTGCTATACCACTGGGGCGGCGTGGTTCACCGGTTGATAACCAACAACTGCGGCGGCACCGGCCGGACTATTGGCTGGTAGTACTGGCGGTGTTTTTGGTGGTGATAGGCCTGACGGTGGTCTACGCCATTAGCCCGGCGCTGAGTGCTACCAGCGGCGGTTCTGGCGCTCACTATGTGTCCCGGCAGCTGCTGGCTATCGGCCTGAGCATCGTGGCGTTTCTGGTAACAGCACGCATACCGCTCCGCACCTGGCAGCGCTGGCAGACGCCATTGCTCATCGTAGCGGCCATAGGGACGCTGGTGGCACTTGTGACGCCGGTGGTGGCGCAATATCCGGCGCACCGTTGGATCCGGCTGGGCGGGCTTTCGCTGCAGTCGGTGGAGGTGCTGAAGTTCGCGTTGCTTATCTGGCTGGGGAGCTTTCTGGCGGTGCGGGCACGCAAGGGCGAGCTGACGGACACTAAAATAACATTGCAGCCGCTACTGATCGTGCTGGTGGCCATCGGTCTGGTGGTGGCCGGTGTGCAGAGCGACCTTGGTTCTACCGGTGTTATCGTGGCTATGATGGGGGCGATGGCGTTCATCGCCGGGCTGCCGCTGCGCAAGGTGCTTACCATCGTGGCTATCGTGGCTATCGGTACTATTTTGGCGGTGTCAGCCATCCCGTACCGCCGCGAGCGCTTGCTAACCTATCTCCATCCGGCTAGCAACTGCCTGACAACCGGCTATCAGGCCTGCCAGGCGCTGATTGCCGTCGGTTCGGGGGGTGTCAACGGCTTGGGGCTCGGGCGGAGTGTACAGGCCTACGGCTATCTGCCAGAGGCGCAGAACGACTCTATATTCGCCATATACGCCGAGAAGTTTGGCTTCATAGGCGTGATGGTGCTGCTGGGGCTGTTTGTGGCGCTGTTTGCGCGGCTGCGGCTGGTGGTGGAACGGACTCAGGATGTCTTTAGCCGATTGGTGGTGACGGGCATATTGGCCTGGCTGAGCACGCAGATGATTATCAACGTGGGCGCTATGATAGGACTGCTGCCGCTCAAGGGCATTACGCTGCCATTTGTAAGTTACGGCGGCACCAGTGTGCTGTTTGTGGGTGCGGCTTTAGGCTTGGTTTTTCAGATTTCGCATTATACTAGTTTCAGTACCCGTAATGTCCAAAAGGGCGGCGGACAAAGGATAAACAATGACCCTAAAAATAGTGATGACGGGCGGCGGATCCGGGGGGCATATCACCCCGATCTTAGCAATCGCACATGAGCTAAAGCGGCAGGACGTCGCTACGGAAATCATATACATTGGCCAGAGGGGCGATAAACTTTCTGATATTCCGGCGGCGAGCTCTGACATCGACGCCGTTTACAGCGTATCGGCCGGCAAGCTGCGCCGCTATGCCGACGAAGGCTGGCGCCAATGGCTGAATCTGCGTACTCAGGCGCTGAACATCCGCGATGTGGCCCGGCTGCTTGCTGGTATCTGGCAGAGCTATTGGCTGCTGCGCAAACTTCGCCCAGACGTTATCTTTAGTCGTGGTGGCTTTGTGAGCGTGCCGGTGGCGTTAGGTGGCTGCTTGAACCGTATCCCGTACGTTACGCACGATTCCGACAGTGTCCCGAGCCTGGCGAATCGCCTGATAGCCCGTTGGGCGCACATCCACGCTGTAGCGCTCCCTGCAGAGTTTTACCCATATCCGGCAGCCAAAACGGTGATGGTGGGTATACCGGTGAGCGACATGTACCAGCCGGTTACGCCTGAGCAGCGGCAGCAGTACCGCAAAGAGTTGGGGCTCAAATATGGCCAGATTATCTTGCTGACCGGTGGTGG
>Ga0268266_10006617_pt1 | contig 10579 bp, 13 predicted proteins | sample KBSS13metaG_FD_190356 | JGI IMG/M metagenome (GOLD analysis project Ga0268266, IMG submission 190356) | Switchgrass rhizosphere microbial communities from Kellogg Biological Station, Michigan, USA - KBS S1-3 metaG (SPAdes) (version 2) | ecosystem: Host-associated > Plants > Roots > Rhizosphere... | reverse complement strand
GATACGGGAGCTTGGCGTAGCTGCCGATCGCAAGCACATTGGAGGCGATGCCGCCGAGCCCGACCGTGTAGCCGTCCGGCGGCGCCTTTGCGATCGCATCCGCGCCCAGCACGCCGCCGGCGCCAGCCTTGTTCTCGACCACGAAGGATTGCCCGGACAATTCGCTCATCTTCTGGCAGATCAAGCGCGACAGCGTGTCGGTGGCGCCGCCGGCCGGAAAGCCGTTGACATATTTTACAGAGCGGATCGGCCAGGCCTCTGCCGCGCGGCCCAGCCGCGGCGCGGCAACGACAGAGCCAAGGAGCGCAAGCGCGCGACGGCGGTCGATAGACTGCGGCATCGGTGTCCTCCCCTTGCACGTCATGCGCCACGTCGCAGCTTTGCTGCTGTTCTTTTCCTTGCTTCCGGCTTTCGATTGGTGACCGGAGATGGGGCGCGTTCGGCTGGCCTCAGCTTATGAGGTGCGAGCGAAACTGCAAAGCCTGCTTTTTGCGACAAATGCCCGCGAGGACATCGCGGACTTTCTGCGGGCAGCCAGGACGGCATTCTCTATCGGCGTGCGCCGGCCGCTTTGACCACCCCCTTCTTCCACAGCCGAAATCCGCCCGCGAACGCGTTGGTGTTGGCGCCGAGCCGGACCTTGCGCGGCAGCTTGCCGATCTTGTCGGCGTTTCCACCGCCCAGCATGACGTAATCAGGCTCCAGTGCGGCGAGCAGACGCTTCAGCACGTCATCAACGACGCGTTGCCATTTCTTCCTGCCAACGCGCTTGAGGGCTGCGGCGCCGACGCATTGCTCGAACGTCTTGCCGTTGCGGTACGGCAGGTGAGCCAGCTCCATCGGTTCCAGAATGCCATCCACGATCATCGCGGAGCCAAGACCCGTTCCCAGGCCCAGGAACAGCATCCGGCCGCCCTGATAGCTGCCGATCGCCTGCATCAGCGCATCGTTGACGACCCTCGTCGGGCGGCCAAAGGCCTTTTCGAAATTGAAACCGGCCCACCCGAGACCGAGATTGTGCGGCTCCGACAAGGGCCGGTTGTTGATCACAGGCCCCGGATATCCGATCGAGACGACATCATAGGACCAGTCTTTCGTCAGCGCCTTGACCTTCCTCACCATCACTCTCGCGGAAAGGTCGGGACCGGAGGCAAACGCGCGCCTGGTTCGCTCCGTGCTGGTCATGACCTTCACACGCGAACCACCGATGTCGATCGCAAGGACCGTCTGCCGCGATGCCCGCTTGCCCGTTTTCTTCGCCATGAATTCGCGCCCTGCTCGGTCGGATGATCATAGCTCCAGCCGATACTCACCTGAAGCAGAGAAACAAACCGCATCACAGCTTTGTTCTCCATCCGACTCCATTTTGTTCGCAAAGAACGAATCGGAATCGCGCAAATCAGCGCGAGTCAATTCTTAACAATGCGTTTGCTTCGTGCTTGCCCGCAGATGCCACGAAAAAGTCACGACGGAGCTTGCGCTGCATCCCGGAGACGGCGCGGATCGAGAATGCGCACTCCGCCGCGCTGGCATTGAATGACCCCCTCCTGCTCCAGGTGGCGGAGCAACTCGTTGACGGTTTGGCGGCTGAGCGAAAGTATCGTCCCCAACCGCTCTTGCGAGACGCGCACGTGGCAGGACGGCTCGGCCTTGCGCTGGCCGTAGCCTTCGAGCAGGTGGATAAGGCACCGCGCCAGTCGAACCCTCGGAGGTTCGAGCGCCATGTCTTCCAGCAGCGAGAGCGCGATGCGGAGCTTGTGCACCAGCAAGCGTCCCATCTGCTGCCATCGGAGCGGATCGTCGGCGAGAATTCTCGTCAGGTGACGCGAAGGCAGATGCAGCACGTTCGAAGCGACGTCGGCCCATGCATCGTGGGTGCGCGCGCCGCCGTCGAACAGCGCGACTTCGCCGAACCATTGCGGCGCTTCGGCGAGTGCTGCGATCGATGCCCGCCCCGACGACGCGATGCTGCCAAAGCAAACGGCGCCCGACAGGACGCAATAGATACCGTCGCTGGGGTCGCCGCGGTGGAATACGGTTTCGCCTGATGCCAACAGCTTGACGCGCGACGATCCCAGCACGGCCTCTCGAAACGCTGGCTCCAACGCGGCAAACCATTCGCTGCCGTTCAGAACGGACAGTTGCTCAGGCGTCATCGCCGCAGACCTGACGATCTCGTTCATCGCTCCTCCGGCTTGCACTTCATCCGCGCTGTGTCGCCGCGCCGACAGACGGCGGCGCCTGATGCCGATTATGCCACCGTCGGCGCCATTGGTCTGGATGAAGTGGATGATTTGCTTGCGAAAAAACTGGAAACTCGCGATGGCCCTGGCTTGCATGGGCTCGGCCGCCGCCGCCTTCTTCGGCCGCCATAGCCTGGCGCGCATCGCCGGCGTGCCCGTGCATTTTGCGAGCCATCAGCTCTGCTCCGCCGTGTTCGTAGCGGGCCTGGACCCCCGGCAATTCTACGACGAAGCCATTGCCCCCAAGCTCGCCCCGATCAGCAACTTCATCCGTTATGAAGTCGACCGGCAGCGGCGGGAGGTGCGCATCAGCCTTGCCGGCCTCGTGCACAGCCGCGCGGTTCATGATGGGCGCTTCGGATGCCGCGTCCTGCATCCTGGCCGCGAGGCGCGTTTCTCAGCGGGCGAAGGCGACGCGCGCCAGCCGCCCGTCCCGGCACTGCCGCCGCTCGCCGGTCCTGAAGTCGTCGCGCCGGCGAACGCAAAATTGTCCGAGGCGCTGGATCACGCGTTTGCCGAAGCGGATTCCGGGCCGCGCCGCTTCACCAAGGCCGTCGTGGTGCTGCATCGCGGCCGCGTTGTCGGCGAACGCTATGCGGCCGGTGTGACGCCGGCGACGCCGCTAATCGGCTGGTCGATGACCAAGTCCGTGACCAATGCGCTGCTTGGCATTCTTGTCAGGCAAGGAAAGCTGGACATGCACAAACCGGCTCCCATCGCCGAATGGTCGGCGGCGCCGGAGGACCCGCGCCGCGCCATCACGCCCGACCAGTTGCTGCGGATGGTGAGCGGCATTCGCTGCGGCCAGTCGCTGCAAACAGGGTTTACCACGCTCTTCGATGCCGATACCCAGATGGAGTTCGACATGGCCGATCAATCGGCCTTCGCGGCCAATGCGGACTTGCGCGCAGAACGGAGTGGCGGTACACCAACTGCAATTTCGTGCTGCTGTCGCGGCTGATCCGCGATGCCGCTGGCGGTGATGCGAAATCGGCGCGAAGCTTTATCGAGCGCGAACTGTTCGCGCCGCTCGGTTTTGAGCACGCCACGCTCGAATACGACAGCGCCGGCGTCCCGCTCGGAACCATTCATCTCTGGGCCAGCGCCCGCGATTGGGCCCGCTTTGGTTTGCTGTACCTGCGGGACGGCGTATCGGAGAGCGGCCAACGCCTGCTGCCCGAAGGCTGGGTCGACTACTCGGCCCGGCTGACGCCGCTAAGCGCCGACGAATACGGCTACGGCGCGGGATTCTGGACCCAGCGCGGCAACTCCGCCGCCGCCCGCCAACGCATTGCCGCCGGCTTCCCGGCCGACAGTTTTATGGCGATCGGCAGCCAGGGCCAATACACGATCGTCATCCCCTCGCATGACCTCGTGATCGTCAAACTCGGCTGGGCCTACACACCGCATGACGACCACGTCGCGGTGGAGCGCCTGGTCAGAGAAACCATCGCGGCACTGGCCCGGAGCGGGTAGCGCGTAGCCCCGAAGCTCCATCATTCCATCATCGGCCGGCCGATCCAAAGCCGGTTGAGCCAGCGCACGGCAAGGTCCGGCTGCTTGTCGCCTTGCAGGCGCGCCAGCGCCTCCTGATAGGGGCCCACCGCGCGCAGGCGCATGGGAAGGCGGGGATAGATGCGCCGCATCCACGCCAGCGCCCGGCTCATGCTGCGCTGCTCACGTTCGCCAAACTCAAATCCGAATTCTTCCCGCAGCCGCTCCGGCAGCAAATGGGCCGTCAGCGCGCGATACCATCTGGGCACGCGCAGTCCTGTGGCGCGCCCAGAAAAGATCTGCTCGGCAATATCGCGGGCGGCGGGACTGACCGCGAGAATGTCCGACTGCGCCATCGCCTCGGTGTAGGCAGCGAACGACGTCCAGTCCGCCGGCAAATCGGCCGGTCGAATGCCGAACAACGCCGCGTACAGCTTGGCCTCGGCCCAGTATTGTTCGCGCTCGCTACTCGTAAGCGCAGGCAGGACGAGGTCATGCGTCTGCAAGGCGGTCTCCACCAGCGTGGCGTGAACCCACCGCAGCGCCGCGACCTCGTTGGCGTGGTAAGCCGAACCGGCTTCGAAGCGGCCTGCCGCCTGCGGCAATGTCCCGGTCACCACGGTGTGACGCCGATGCAGCCGGCGGCTTGCGGCCAGCGCCTGATCGAGCGTGCCGAACACCATCGTGAACGTGATGTTGAATGTCCGGTGAAACCGGCCGACCGGATCGGCAAAGGTTCTGGAATGCTCGGAGATGGCGGCGGCGACCCAGGGGTGCGCCAATTGCAGCAACAGCGCCCGCCCCGCACCAAGGAAAATCGCCGCCTCGCGGTCGACCCGCCACGTCAGCGACTCCGGGCCGAAGATTCCCTCGCTGGGTCCGGCCGCCGCTGCGCAAACGGTGTCGAGACTGTTTTCAAAATCATCCGCGGACAACAATGACAGCATGTCCTCAGGCGGGTTATCGCTCATACCCAAGCCCCGGCCGCAATGCCCGCATCCTCTCGGCCAGCCGCCGGCTGCCTGTGTCCTCCGTGCGCGCCAACTGGTTCGCCACCGCCACATGATCCTGATCGCTCTTGTGCTGGTTGAGCTTTGACTGTCCCTCGATCTGGTCAACGACGAGATCGATGACGCGGATCGAGGCGAGCATCGTCTCGCGCTTGTTGGGCTCCATCTGCGCGAGATCCCAGGGCTGTTTCGGCAGGCGCGCCTCGGAGATTGCGAGCAGCGCGTCGCCATGGTCTCGGTTCTCGTCGCGCTCGCGCAGATGCGCGACACCCGAGAGATGCACCGCCTCGTAAAGCCAGGTCGAAACATTGTCGCGCGAGGCATACCAGTCGTTGGAGATATAGGCGTCGTCGCCGGCGACGATCAGGAGGAAGCGCCTGACGCCGTCGGCGAGTTCGACCAGCGGATTTCTGGCCGTGAGATGAATCTGGACGATCACTCGATCGTCGCGCCGCGCGACGACAAACGGCACGTGCGACCCGCGCGGGCCGCGTTCATCCGCGGCAACGATCGCGCCAAAACCGCGCGCGGCCGCGAACGCGAGCGCGCGCTGTTCCTCGATGCGAAACTGGGGGCGAAGAACGTGCATGGCGCTAGCTCGAACGGCTGGAGGATGAATGGCCTCCCCCGAGGCTAATGCATTCTGCTCCGGAGGTCACCGATGCCGCCGCCTGACTTCCGGTGGCATTCCTGTTGTGCCATATCACGGGGGTGGCAGAGGCGGCCGCCGACGGTTCGGCGCGATCGCGATTGTGTGGGGGATTTGATGGGAATGGCTGGGGCACTCCTCGATGGCTAAACGTATGTCGTGAGCAAAAGATGCCTCCGCTGAAACCTCAGGCCACCTACGACGATTTCGCCCGTCTCGACATCCGGATCGGCAAGGTCGTGGACATCAAGCCATTTCCCCGCGCGCGCCATCCGTCCTACAAGGTCGGCGTCGACGTCGGTGCCGACAGGATCATGTGGTCGAGCGCGCAGATCACGAATTATGAGCCGGCGGCGCTGCTCGGCTCGCTGGTCGTGTGCGTCTGCAATCTTGGTGCGAAGAACATCGCGGGCTTCACATCCGAACTCTTGATCCTCGGCGCCAAGGACGCGAACGGCAACGTGATCGTGCTCGGCCCGCGCAGCGATGTTGCGATCGGCGAGCCGGTCTTTTGAGCAGGCGTAGCTACGCTCGTTACCTTTGCCGCTGCGCCAGATAGAACCCGCAGAGCACCGTGACCAGTCCCGCCGCCTGCAGCGCGGTCGGGGGCTCGCCGAGCAGGAGCCAGCCGATGAGGATGGTCAGCGCCGGCACGGTTGCCGGGAACACCGCGGCGCGGGCGACGCCGATGGTCTGGATCGAGAACGCAAACAAATACAGCGCGGCGGGGCCGGCCAGGATGCCCTGCGCCAACGCCTGCAGCACGTTTTCGCTCAGGCCGAGCGCCGCCACGCGGGCGAACCCGCCGAAGGCCGCATAGATTGGCAGCAGCGAGAGCGACAGCACGCTGATGACGGTGGCCGCCGAGAAGGCATTGACGCGCCAATGCCGCAGCAGCGTGCCGAACACCGCGAACATGAATCCGGTCAGCACGAACAGCAAATCGCCAAGCACGCCGTCAGGGCCGATATGACCGATCGATTCAGCCCCGATCACCACGAGACCGCCGACGATCGCGACCGCCCCCAACACGCGCGAGAACGGAACCCGCTCGCCCAGGAACACCGCGGCGAGCAACAGGCCGCCGAGTGTCGCGCTGGAAGGCTGGATGACGCTGCCATGGCCGAGCGGCACGAACAGGAATCCTGTATAGCTGATGAGCGACATCACAGGCCCGCCCAGCACCATCAGCACCAGTCCGCGGCCCCATCCGATGCCGCAGAGATTGCCGATGCCGGCGCGCAGCACGATCGGCAGGAACACAAGCCCCGACCACAGGAAGCGGTGCATCAGCAGATCCGGGGGCGTGAATCCGAGCTTCAGCCCGTGCCGTGTCGCCACGAAGCCGAGCGCCCAGAACAGTGCCGCGCCAGCACCGCACGCGACCCCAAGCAGGGCCGGTTTCGTATCGGATTTTCGCGTTGGAGATTCAGCGCCGCGGGTCGGCTCGTTCATCGCGGACGCTTAACTTGGCCCGCACAACGGTTCAACCCACGCCCATGCAGGGCTGACGAGCGCATCGGCCGACCGGCCTTTCGCAATTCGCCGTTCACGCGCGACGGCCTGGTGGGTTACGCTAACTCACCTTGCGCGCGGAGAGGATCACCATGAATGGAAATCGATACTACGGGGTTCGGGTCGAGGGCGCGAAATATGGCGTGGGCTTTGGCTCCGCACTGGCAATGGCGATCTCCTACACCAACAACCACTCGATCCTGTGGGCGATCATCCACGGCATCCTGGGCTGGCTCTACGTGATCTATGTCGCGCTGTTTGGGTGATAGCAAGTAGCCCGGATGAGCGCAGCGACATCCGGGACCACTCTCGCACCGCCCCGGATATCGCGGAGTTTATCATCGGGCGCGCATTCGCGCGACCCGTTGGCTCATCCGGGCTACGTTCGCTGCTTCGATCAGGCAGCTTTCGCTACCCTTTCCGCCTTTTCCGGCGGCGCGGTTTCCATCGCGCGCATGTAGAGATCGAGCAGGCTCTCGCGCTCGTCGCGCTCGTCCTGGTCCTGCTTGCGCAGCTTGATGATCTCCTTGAGGATCTTCACATCGAACCCTTCGCCCTTGGCCTCCGCGAACACTTCCTTCTTCTGCTCGTTCAGCTCGGCCAATTCGCCATCGATGTTCTCGATCCGCTCGACGAAAGAACGGATCTTGCCGCCGGGAATGGTGACGTCAGACATGGTGCCTCCCTGTTGAATGAGGTTGTGAAAATGCCCGCAAACAAATAACCAATGTGTTAACCTCGGAAGGTTCCCGCCCCGGCAAATCAGATAATTCCCAGACTTAACCATGAACGTAATTTCAATTCAGTCGCAGGTCGCGTTCGGCCATGTCGGCAACAGCGCCGCGGTGTTTCCGATGCAGATGCACGGGATCGACGTGGTGGCGGTGCCGACCACGCTGTTGAGCAACCGGCCGGGCTATCCGACGATCCGCGGCCGCGTGCTCGACGCGCAACTGCTTGCCGATCTGCTGCGCGGCATCGAGGAGCGCGGCGCTGTCGATGCCGCGCAGATGATCCTGTCCGGCTATCTCGGCTCGGCCGACAACGCCGCCGTGGTTGCGGATTTTGTCGCGCGCGCCAAGGCCAAAAACCCCGCGCTGCTTTATTGCTGCGATCCTGTGCTGGGAGATCGCGACCGCGGCCTGTTCGTCCACGCCGACATCCCGCCGCTGGTGCGCGATCTACTCTGTCCGCTAGCCGACATCATCACGCCCAATCATTTCGAGTTCGAATGGCTGTGCGGGGCCAAGGCCACCACGATCGGTCAGGTGATCAAGGCGGCGCGCGCGTTCATGGCGCGCGGGACAGTCGTCGTCACCAGCGCCGAGCTTGCCGACACGCCTGAAGGCGAGATCGAGACCTTGGCAGTCGAGCGCGCAAACGCCTTTCGCGTGCGCACGCCAAAACTGCCGATCAGCCCGAACGGCACTGGCGATCTGTTTGCCGCGCTATTGGTCGCCGCGCGCGTCCGTGGCGCCGACACGCCGGATGCGCTCAGCCATGCCGCCTCCGCCATCTTCGCCGTGCTGGAACGCACGGCCGCCCGGGGTACTGAGGAAATGCGCATCATCGAGAGCGCCGAGTGGCTCGTGCATCCGCAGCGCAAATTCGAATGTATCGCGATCAACCCGTAGGGCGGATTAGCCGAAGGCGTAATCCGCCGCTGCATCTCAACAAGACGGCGGATTCCGCTTCGCTAATCCGCCCTACTCGTTTACGGCCAGTCCGCCGTATTCGCCGGAGAGAAAAATGAGCCGTTTCTGGAGCAGCTTGACGCACGACTTAAAACCCTATGTGCCGGGCGAACAGCCCCGCATGGCGGAGCTGGTCAAGCTCAACACGAATGAAAGCCCCTTTGGTCCGTCCCCACGCGCGCTGGAAGCCATTCGCGGCGAGGCGGCTGATACGCTGCGTCTATACCCGGACCCACAGGCGTCAGCGCTGCGGGCTGCCTTGGCCACCTACCACCAGGTGAGCCCAGAACAAGTGTTCGTCGGCAACGGCTCGGACGAGGTGCTTGCGCACGCCTTCGCCGCGCTGCTGAAGCATGATGCGCCGCTGCTCTTCCCCGACATCACCTACAGCTTCTACCCGGTCTATTGCCGCCTGTTCGGCATCACCTATGAGGCCGTGCCGCTCGATCAGGCCATGCAGATCCGCAGTTCCGACTATCGCCGGCCGGCCGGCGCGATCATCGTCCCCAATCCGAATGCGCCAACAGGGGTTGCGCTGTCACGGGCCGAGATCGCTACCCTGCTGGAAGAACATCCCGACGCTCCCGTTGTGATCGACGAGGCCTATGTCGATTTCGGCGCCGAGACCGCGATACCGCTGGTCGCCTCCCATCCGAACCTTCTGGTCGTCCAAACCATGTCCAAGTCCCGGGCCCTCGCCGGCTTGCGGGTCGGCTATGCGATCGGCGACGCCGACCTGATCGAGGCGCTCACCCGGGTGAAGGACAGCTTCAATTCCTATCCGCTTGGCCGCCCAGCCCAAGCCGGCGCCATCGCCTCCCTGGAGGACGAAGCTTATTTTCAACAGGGCCGCGCTCGCGTGATCGAAGGCCGGGAGCGGCTGAACCGCGGTCTGGTCGGGCTTGGTTTCGAGGTGCTGCCGTCATCCGCCAACTTCGTCTTCGCACGTCATCCGGCGCATGAGGGCGCGGCGCTGGCCACTGCACTGCGCCAACGGGCGGTAATCGTCCGCCATTTTTCCGCGCCTCGGATCTCCGACCATCTGCGGATAACCGTGGGTCGAGACGAGCAAATCGACCGGCTGTTGTCGGCGCTATCGGACATCCTGGGCGGCAAGTAGCCCGGCCCGCGCGCCACCCGCTACTCCACGACGTCGAGCTTGACCTTGGCAACACCCTTCCCGACCATTCCCAGCGCGTCGGCTGCGGAATAGGAGACGTCGACAACGCGCCCCGGAACATAGGGACCGCGGTCATTGACCCGCACCGTCACGGACTTGCCGCTCGCGACGTTCGTCACACGCAATTTGGTGCCGAAGGGCAACGTCGGATGGGCCGCGGTCAAATCGAGCGTGTTGAACTTTTCGCCGTTCGCGGTCTTCGTTCCCTCGGTGTAGAAGCTGGCCACCCCATGCGAGGCCGTTTTGGTGCCGCCCGCATCCTTGCGCGACGCAAACGGCGTATGCCTTCTCACGGCCGCCACGCGCCTGGTCATTGACGATGTCGTTCGATCGCTCACCGACGCCTGCCGGCTGGCGCGAAGTTCGGATTTTTGGCTGACGACCGAGGACTGCGCGCAGGCCGCAAGCGATGCGGCTGCGAGCGTTACAGCAAGCAGCCGGATGAATTTCCCCGCACGCGCGGCCGGGATCAACGGCGCTTCAAGTTGAGTAAGGCCTGCTCTGACGTCGACGCACGAAATACTGGTGCAGCCAATGGACGACATGTTGCAATCCCCCGCTCGCGCCCCCAAGCCGAAAACCAACACGCGGCAATGGCGGGACCGAATCCGGGCGGAAGCGTGGCCGGATGCGATCAGGCACGGTTTCCACAGCGCAATTCGGTTCGAGTGTGGTGATTGTGTCACAGGATTTATCCGGCAGGCCGGATGCGTCCTGCCTGCATTCTTCAGGAAGTGAAAAATTTCGTTCCATCGAAAAAGCGGTTCGGGCGATTGAACACGGAAAGGAACATC
>Ga0268266_10006616_pt1 | contig 10579 bp, 9 predicted proteins | sample KBSS13metaG_FD_190356 | JGI IMG/M metagenome (GOLD analysis project Ga0268266, IMG submission 190356) | Switchgrass rhizosphere microbial communities from Kellogg Biological Station, Michigan, USA - KBS S1-3 metaG (SPAdes) (version 2) | ecosystem: Host-associated > Plants > Roots > Rhizosphere >... | reverse complement strand
CGTCGTCAAGGCGTCATTTGTTGGCCGGGACACCGCTGGTGTTGGCCATGGCGCCGCTGGTTCCGGTCCATTTGCGCGCCGCCGCCTCCACCTTGGCGCGATCCTCCGGGCTGAGTTCGGAGAGGCGCTCGTCGAGTTCGGGGTCGCCCTTGCCGGCGGTCTTCGCGACGAGGTGCCACTTCAGGCCTTCGATCTTGTCTACCGGCACGCCCAGACCGCTTACCAGCACGCGGGCGAGGCGGTTCTGCGCGATCGGCGAGTTCTGGCGCGCCGCCTTGCGCAGCAGCGCGATCGCCGCCGGCTGGTTCTTCGGCGTGCCGGTGCCGTTGAACAGCGCGATCGCGTATTCGACCTCGGCATCGACATTGTCGGCCAGTGCCGCCGCCTGCAGCAACCGCACCGCCCTGTCGAGGTCCTTCGGCACGCCGTTGCCTTCCTTGTAGAAGGTCGCCAGCGCGTATTGTGCCTCCGGGTTGCCGGCGTCGGCCGCGGTGCGCAGCAGCTCGGCGGCTCGCCGCACGTCCTGCGGCAGCGTGTTGCCGTCCAGATAGAGCAGCGCCAGATTGTACGCCGCCTTGGGATTGCCGAGCTTGGCGGAAGAGGCCAGCAGCTTGACCGCCTGGTCGCGATTGGCGGCGCCACCACGGCCGGACAGCCGCATCATGGCAAGCGCGAACATGCCTTCGCGGTCGCCGGCATCGGCCGCGCGCTGGTACCAGCCAGCGGCCTTCGCATAGTCGCGCTTGATGCCGAGCCCGTTGGCGTAGAGCTCGCCCAGCATCGTCATCGCCTTGGCGTCGCCGTTGAACTGCGCGCGCGTAGTCGCGAGATCGAAGGCCGTCTTGTAGAGGCCACGCTGGTAGGCGCCGTAGACCAGGTCGGCGTTCGGATCCTCGAAGGCGGTCGTCGGCGAAGGGGAGGGCGTGGGCGCAGGCGTTGCCGCGGGCTTGGTCGTTACCGCAGGCTTGAGCGGCGACGCCGATGGTGTCGGCGTCGCAGTGGATTTCTTTGCAGCTGTCGGAGCCTTTGCTTTGGGGGCCTCCTTTTTCGCGGCCGCAGCGGTTTCAGCCGGAGCGTTGGCCGGTGGCTGTGCGGCAGGCGGCGTCAGCGAGGTTTGCGCGATGGCGCCGGCCGTCGTTATCAAGAGGCTCGCAAGCAGCGATATGGGACGCAAGAGTTTCATTTGTCCGGCGTTATCCGTGCCCGGCGTTGTCAGTACCGGTCTTTCCTTTTCCGCACGCAGTTTCGTGGGCTTGCGCGATCGCCTGCCCGGCCTCGATCAGCGCCGCCCTGGCGCCGCGCGGGTCAGCCCAGATGAAATCGCCGACCAGCACGAAATCCGCGCCGGCGGCGGCGAATTCGACAGCCTCCTCGCGCGAGGCGGCAAAGCCGATGCACGGCGGCTCGAACAGCTCATCCCACCATTGCAGGCGCTCGGCAATCGCTTCCATTGAAGGCCGCTGGCCCTTGGCGTCGGGTTCGCCGAACAGCACGTAGTCTGCGCCCTGTTCGCCCGCGGCCATCGAATCGTGCCGCGTGGCGAGGCCACCGACGCCGGCAATGCGGTCCGGCTTCAGCGACGGTAACGCATCCTCGAGCGCGGCGAGACCGTTCAGATGCGCGCCATCGGCGCCTGCGCGCGCCACCAGTTCGACATGACCGTCGAGCAGCAGCGCTGCGCCGGCATTCTGGATCGCCGGCACCAGCGCTTTCACGCGCGCGATCATGGTTTTCTGATCGGTCTGCTTCAGCCGCAGCAGCACCGCCGCGATGTCGGCGGCTGCCAGCAGTTTTGGAAGCTGGCTTGCGAGTTGCGACGGATCGTCCACCTCAGGGGTCGCAAGATAGAGGCGCGGCGCCGGGCGCAGCGGAACGGATTTGCTGGCCAAGTCTAGGCGACCTTCTTTTCCAGGCCGGTTTCCCACTCGCCCTTGCTCGCCAGCGCATTCATCCGTGCGCGGTGGGTGAAGGCGCGCTGGCCTGCGGCGACGTTCTCGGCCTTACCCGACCATGCCTTCTGCGGCGCGGCCTGCAGCGCCCGGCCGTAGGAGAAGGTGAGTTTCCAGGGCAGCCCGCCGATCCGGTTCATCGCATCCAGATGCGCGGTCGCCTGCTCGTCGGATTGGCCGCCGGAGAGGAAGGCGATGCCCGGTACAGCCGCGGGAACGCATGCTTTCAGCAGGCGCACCGACTTCTCCGCGACTTCGTCGACGGAGGCCTGCTTCGCGCACTTCTTGCCGGAAATGGCCATGTTGGGCTTCAGCACCATGCCTTCGAGTTCGACGCGTTGTACTCGCAACTCCTGGAAGGTCTTGTTCAGCACGCGCTGGGTCACGTCGTAGCAGCGATCGATGTCGTTATCGCCATCCATCAGCACTTCCGGCTCGACGATCGGCACGATCTGCGCCGCCTGGCACAGCGCCGCATAGCGCGCCAGCGCATGCGCGTTGACGCTGATCGCGGTCATGGTCGGGATGCCGGCCCCGATATCGATCACCGCGCGCCATTTGGCAAAGCGCGCGCCGCGCTCGTAATATTTCTTCAGGCGCTCGGCGAGCTTGTCGAGGCCGACGGTGACAAGTTCGCCCGGACATTGCGGCAGCGCCTGCGTTCCCTCATCGACCTTGATGCCGGGGATCGCGCCGGCCTGCTCGATCAGCTTGACCAGCGGCGTGCCGTCCTTGGCGTTCTGCCAGATGGTCTCGTCGTAGAGGATTACGCCCGAGACATATTTGCTCATCGCCTCGGTGGAACGGAACAGCATCTCGCGATAGTCGCGACGGCTCTCCTCGGTGGATTCGACCTTGATGGCGTCAAAGCGCTTCTTGATCGTGCCCGAGGATTCGTCAGCGGCGAGAATGCCCTTGCCCGGGGTGACCATGGCGAGGGCAACCTTGTTGAGGTCAGCAAGATTCATGGGAACGTTCTCCGAAAACATCATGCCCTTGCGCACCAAAATAGGCGGTTCTCGGGCAATTGCCTAGAAAACGTTCGTCGCACCGGGGGTGTTTGCGAGGCGCTGGTGGCCTGTTCAGGCCGCCATTGTCAGGCAGTCTTTTCAGGCCGTCCTGGGATCCAGCTCACCCTTGGTGTAACGCTTGGCCATTTCGGCCGTGGTCAGCACCTTCTTGATCTTGCTGGCTTGCCCTGCGGTATTGAATTCCTGCAGCCGCTGCTTGCACAGCTTGGCCATCGCTTCCATCGCGGGCTTCAGATATTTGCGCGGATCGAACTCTTCCGGATTGTCCTTCAGGACTTTGCGGATCTGGCCGGTCATTGCCATCCGGTTGTCGGTGTCGATGTTGATCTTGCGCACGCCGTTCTTGATGCCGCGCTGGATTTCGGAAACCGGCACGCCCCAGGTCGGCTTCATCTTGCCGCCGTTGGCGTTGATGATCTCCTGCAGGTCCTGCGGCACCGAAGACGAACCATGCATCACCAGATGCGTGTTCGGCAGCTTGCGATGGATCTCCTCGATCACGTTCATGGCGAGAATGTCGCCGTCAGGCTTGCGGGTGAATTTGTAGGCGCCGTGCGAGGTTCCCATCGCGATCGCCAGCGCATCGACTTTTGTTTCCTTGACGAACTTCACGGCCTCGTCGGGCTTGGTAAGCAGCTGGTCGTGAGAGAGCTTGCCTTCGGCGCCGTGGCCGTCTTCCTTGTCGCCCATGCCGGTCTCCAGCGAGCCGAGCACGCCAAGCTCGCCTTCCACCGAGATGCCGCCGAGATGGGCCATGTTGGTAACGGTCCTGGTGACGCCGACATTGTAGTCCCAGTCGCCCGGCGTCTTGCCGTCGGCCTTCAGCGAGCCGTCCATCATGACCGAGGTGAAGCCGGCCTGGATCGCGGTCATGCAGGTGGCGGGTTCGTTGCCGTGATCGAGATGCACGCAGACCGGGATCTGCGGGTAGATCTCGGTGACCGCGTCCATCATGTGCTTGAGCATCACGTCGTTGGCGTAGGAGCGCGCGCCGCGCGAGGCCTGGATGATGACGGGGGCATCGAGCGAGGAGGCAGCCTCCATGATGGCCAGCGCCTGCTCCATGTTGTTGATGTTGAATGCCGGCACACCGTAATCGTGCTCTGCCGCGTGATCGAGCAGTTGACGCAGGGTAATGCGAGCCATTCAAATTCTCCTGTATTTGCCGCGCCTTTGGCGCTCCACTAAATGTCGGTCTATCGCAGTTTCAGAACTTCCACGCCGGGCAGCGGTTTGCCTTCCATCCACTCGAGGAACGCGCCGCCCGCCGTCGAAACATAGGAAAAATCTTCCGCCACGCCGGCCTGGTTCAGCGCGGCCACGGTGTCGCCGCCGCCGGCGACCGAAATCAGCTTCTTCGCCTTCGTCCGCTCCGCGGCATGCTTGGCCGCGACCATGGTGCCGCGGTCAAACGGCGTCATCTCGAACGCGCCGAGTGGGCCGTTCCACACCAGCGTCTTTGCGTCATCGGCCGCGGCGTGAATCCGCGCGGTCGATTGCGGGCCGACGTCGAGGATCATGCCCTCGGCCGGGATCGCATCGAGGCCATAGGCGTGCGACGGCGAGTTGGCCGCAAAGTGATAGGCGACCACGGCGTCGACGGGGAGGATGATGGCGCAGTTTGCGGCCTCGGCCTTTTCCATGATGCGCAGCGCGGTCGCGGCGAGGTCCTTTTCCGCCAGCGACTTGCCGACGCTGACGCCCTGCGCGTGCAGGAAGGTGTTGGCCATGCCGCCGCCGATGACGAGCGCATCGACCTTGCTGACGAGGTTCTCGAGCAGATCGATCTTGGTCGATACCTTGGCGCCGCCAATGATCGCGATCACCGGCTTGGTCGGCGCTTCCAGCGCCTTGCCCAGCGCGTCGAGTTCGGCCTGCATGGTACGGCCGGCATAGGCGGGCAGCTTGTGGCCGAGGCCTTCGGTGGAAGCATGGGCGCGGTGCGCCGCCGAGAACGCGTCGTTGACCCAGATGTCGCCGAGCTTTGCGAGTTCGGTGACGAAGGCGGGATCGTTCTTTTCTTCCTCCTTGTGGAAGCGGGTGTTTTCCAGGCAGAGGATGTCGCCGTCTTTCATCGCGGCCACGGCTTTGGCCGCGGCCTCGCCTATGCAGTCGTCGGCGAAGGCGACCGGCTTCTTGATGACCTTCGACAGAGCTTCGGCGACGGGCTTGAGCGAATCCTTGGCGTCGCGTCCCTTCGGCCGGCCGAAATGCGCGAGCAGGATGACCTTGCCGCCCTTGTCGGAAATCTCGGTGATGGTAGGCGCGACTCGCTCGAGTCGGGTCGCGTCGGTGACGCGGCCGTTTTCCATGGGCACGTTGAGGTCGACGCGCAGCAGCACGCGTTTGGATTTTACGTCGACGTCATCGAGGGTGCGGAATGTTTTTGTCATTGGCGGTCTCTTGTCCCGGGCGCGCGGCGGGCGAAGTGCCGCTGTGCTGAACCGGGACCTACGCTGGATTGGCCCCGGCTCTGCGTCGCGACACTTCGTGCCGCGACGCGTCCGGGACACGAGACTTACAGCAGCTTGCCCATCGCCACAGCGGTGTCGGCCATGCGGTTGGAGAAGCCCCATTCATTGTCGTACCAGGACATCACGCGCACCAGCGTGCCGTTCTGCACCTTGGTCTGGTCCTCGTGGAACGTCGAGGAGTGCGGATCGTGGTTGAAGTCGATCGAGACGTTCGGCGCCGTGGTGTAGCCGAGGATGCCCTTGAGCTGCTGCTCGGAGGCGCGCTTCATCGCCGCGTTGATTTCCTTGGCGTCGGTGGCGCGCTTGGCGACGATCTTGAGATCGACGACCGAGACGTTCGGGGTCGGCACGCGGATCGCGACGCCGTCGAGCTTGCCCTTCAACTCCGGCAGCACCAGTCCGATTGCTTTCGCAGCACCGGTCGAAGTCGGGATCATCGACATCGCCGCCGCGCGGCCGCGATAGAGATCCTTGTGCAGGGTGTCGAGCGTCGGCTGGTCGCCGGTGTAGGCGTGGATCGTGGTCATGAAGCCGGTCTCGATGCCGACCGTGTCGTTCAGCACCTTGGCGACCGGCGCCAGGCAGTTGGTGGTGCAGGAGCCGTTGGAGACGACCAAATGATCCTTGGTCAGGGTGTCGTGGTTGACGCCGTAGACGATGGTGGCGTCGGCATTGTCGGCGGGCGCGGAGACCAGCACGCGCTTGGCGCCGGCGGTCAGATGCGCGGAGGCCTTGTCCTTGGCGGTGAAGATGCCGGTGCATTCCAGCGCGATGTCGACGCCGAGCGCCTTCCACGGCAGCTTGGACGGATCACGCTCGGCGGAAACCTTGATCTTGCTATTGCCGAGGCTGAGCGAGTCGCCATCGACGGTGACAGTGCCGGGGAAACGACCATGCACGGAGTCGAAGCGCAGCAGATGGGCGTTGGTCTCGACCGGGCCGAGATCGTTGATGCCGACCACCTCGATATCCTTGCGGCCGGATTCCGCGATGGCCCGCAACACGTTGCGGCCGATGCGGCCAAATCCGTTGATCGCGACGCGGATTGCCATGCTGTTTCTCCCTCAATAGCTGATGCCGTCCCCGTGGAATCGCTCCACGAGGGGCTTACGGCGGAACGCCCGGTTCTGCCGGGCGGGAACGGTCAAGATGGAGGTTTAGGTAGTCCTTTTTTCCAGCAATCTCAACCTTCACCAGAGCGCCGCAGATTTGAAGTTCCTGCTATGGTTAGAGGCGCTTCACGGCAGCGTTAACGGCGGCCTCGGCAGTAATTCCGAAGTGCTTGAAAAGGTCCTTGGCGGGGGCGCTGGCGCCAAAACCGTGCATGCCGATGAATTCACCATCCTGGCCGATCACGGCGTCCCAGCCCCAGCGCACCGCGGCCTCAATGGCCACCTTGACCGGCGCATTGCCGATGATGGCCTTCTGCCGCTCTACAGGCTGCGCCAGCAGCAGTTCGAGCGAGGGCACCGAGACTACCCGCGACGGGATGCCGCGCTCAGTGAGCTGCTTCTGGGCCGCCACGGCGATCTCAACTTCCGAGCCAGAGGCGAACAGCGACACCTTGGCCTCGCCCTGTGCCGCGACCAGCTCATAGGCGCCATGCGCGCAAGGATTGTCGTTCGGTGCTGATGTCCGCAGTTGCGGCAGGTTCTGGCGGGTCAGCGCCAGCACCGTCGGGCCGTCGACGCGGTTGAGCGCCAGTTCCCAGCACTCGGTGACTTCGACGGCATCGCAGGGCCGGAACACGCGCATGTTCGGGATTGCGCGAAGTGCTGCGAGATGTTCGACCGGCTGGTGCGTCGGGCCGTCTTCACCGAGCCCGATCGAATCGTGGGTCATCACGTAGACGACGCCGGTGCCCATCAGCGCGGCGAGCCGCATCGCCGGCCGCGCATAGTCGGTGAAGATCAGGAAGGTCGCGCCGTTCGGCGCAAAACCACCATGCAGGAAGATGCCGTTCATGGCTGCCGCCATGCCATGCTCGCGGATGCCGTAATGGATGAAGCGGCCCTTCGGCGTCTTGGCGGAAAACGCCACCGCCGATTTCGCCTTGTTGTTGTTGGAGCCGGTGAGGTCGGCGGAGCCGGCGAGGAATTCCATCGGCATGGCGGCGGCGATCGCCTCGATCGCGGATTCGGACGATTTCCGCGTGGCGATATTCTGCGGCGTTTCCAGCAGCGCCTTCTTGTGGGCGCGCAGTGCCTTCGCCAGCGACGCCGGTCGCTCGTGCCGCAACCGTCGCTCGAACTCGGCGCGCTTGCGGGTGCCGAGCTCGTCGAAACGGGCCTGCCACTCTTCGCGTGCGGTTGCGCCCCGGCTGCCCGCTGCGCGCCATTCCTTCAGGACATCGTCGGGCACGGAGAACGGCTCGAGCGAGATGCCGAGCTTTTCCTTGGCGCCCTTGAGCTCCTCGGCGCCGAGCGCCTCGCCGTGGGCCTTCGCCGTGCCGGCCCGCGTCGGCGCACCAAAGCCGATAGTGGTCTTGCAGGCGATCAACGACGGCTTGTTGGATTTCTGCGCGCGGGTGATCGCCGCTGAAATCGCCTTCGGATCGTGGCCGTCGATCAGTTCGGCTGCCCAGCCCGCGGACTTGAATCGCTTCACCTGGTCGACCGAATCGGCAATCGAGGTCGGACCGTCGATCGAGATGCCGTTGTCGTCATACAGCACGATCAGCTTGTTCAACTTCCAGTGTCCGGCCATCGCGATGGCTTCCTGCGACACGCCTTCCATCAGGTCGCCGTCGGAGGCGAGCACGTAAGTGTGATGGCCGACCACCTTCTTGCCGAACTCTGCAGCCAGCATCTTTTCGGCGAGCGCCATGCCGACCGAAGTGGCGATGCCCTGGCCGAGCGGACCGGTGGTGGTCTCGATGCCCTTGGTGTGAAAATTCTCGGGATGTCCCGGGGTCAGCGATCCCAGCTGGCGGAAATTCTTGATCTGGTCGAGCGTCATGTCCTTGTTGCCGGTCAGGTATAGCAAGGCATAGAGCAACATCGAGCCGTGTCCGGCCGAGAGCACGAAGCGGTCGCGATCCGGCCACGCCGGAGCCGACGCATCGAACTTCAGAAATTGTGTAAACAGCACGGTCGCGATGTCGGCAGCGCCCATCGGCAAGCCGGGATGGCCGGATTTCGCCTTTTCGACGGCATCCATGGCAAGCCCGCGAATCGCATTGGCCATACGGGTATGATCGACCTGCGTCATGATGAAAATCCGTCTGAAATGAGGTGCTTGGTTGTGGGTATGTACCGGACGAAAGACCGCGATACGGGCGTGGATCACGGGAAGTTCGGGGCTGGATAGCACCTCAATTCCCACGAGTCCAAGGCGGGGAAACGCGAATCCGGTGCGAAAAGTTGCTTACCGCATGGCCTGGAAAACGGGGTACCGGTTTTCCCTCAGGACAAGCCAAGCCTGCCCGGACGCCGTGCCCCACCCAAGCGACGGGTTGGGGTGGCGAGCCCACGATATCTAGTAGTGCATAGTTTCGCGGCGGCGTTGCACTCGGCTCACTTGCCACGTAAATTTCGTGCTCTAACCGCTTGCCGAACTGCGGATTTTGCTGCCGCCCGGCGGGCCTACGCGAAGGTGCGCGCTGCCTCTCATGAGCGATCGTCTCACCAATGGGGCCGGCAATGCCGAGCCCGTTCAAGCCGATATCGACGTCGCTACGCGGCGGCTGATGCTGGCGCTCGACGCGCTCGAGGCCGCGGCCGAACGGCGGCGTGATGCCGACCGCGACGAGAACGAACTGGCGAGCCGGATCCAGGCGCTCGGTGCCGATCGCTCGCGGCTCGCCGATGAACTCGACGGCTCGCTGGTGAAGACGCGGCGGCTGGAGCGCACCAACCGCGAGATCGCTGAAAAACTGGATGTCGCGATCGGCACCATTCGTGCGGTGCTCGATGCGGGAGAGGATGAATGAGCCACATCAACGTCACCATCAACGGCCGGCAGTACCGCATGGCCTGCGAGGAAGGGCAGGAAGTGCGGCTGCTGAAACTCGCCGAGAGCCTTGAATCAAGGGTCGGAGAGCTGCGCGGCAAGTTCGGCGAGATCGGCGATGCGCGCCTCACCGTGATGGCCGCACTCACCGTGTGCGACGAACTGGTCGACGCCACCGCGCGCATCCGTTCGCTGGAAGGCGAACTCGAAACCCTGCGCAACGTTCGCGTCGCCGCCGCCGATCGCACCAAGGCGACGCAGGTCGCCGTCGCCAACGCGCTCAACGCCGCGGCCGAACGTATCGAAAAGACCACGCAGATGCTGAACCGCACCATCGGCAGCGGCGTCGCGATCGGCTGACATGGCCGCTTACCGCTGGCGCATTCGGTCCGTAACCCTTACATTGTCGGGGCGAAGCTGCGTCGTGCGTCAGGAGCCATATATCCCCGGGGCCTTATCGATCCTTTAGGGAACTGTCCCTGGCCGGGTCCGTGGATCCGGACATATGGTGCCCACCTACTTTCGTAGGGAACTCCGGGATCGAGTGCTTCAACGGCGTTCGCGGCTTCGCACTTTTGTTTGTTGTTTGCGACTTTGTTCTACCCGCGCACGTCCCGTCATACCCCGCGAATGCGGGGTATCCAGTACGCCGCGGCGTCTCGGTTGAATCACTGAAGTCTCTGGAATACTGGATCACCCGCGTTCGCGGGTGATGACAGCGGAAAGATACTGCATGACGGCAACCCAGTCGAAAGCCGACCTCCGCACCGCCGCGCTGGCGAAACGCGATGCGTTGAGCGACGAACAGCGTGCCGCCGCGGCGCAGGCGATGGCCAAGCGTGGCCTGCCGTTCACGATCGAGCCGGGCATGGTTGTGTCGGGCTATTCGCCGATCCGCAGCGAGATCGACCCGGCGCCCCTGATGCGCAAGCTCGCCGAACACGGCGCGAAGCTGGCGCTGCCGGCGGTGATGGCGCGCGGAAAATCGCTGGCGTTTCGCGCCTGGTCGCCCGACGACCGGCTGATGATGGGACCGCTCGGTATCCTCGAGCCGTCGCCGGCCGCCGCCGAACTCATTCCCGATATCATGCTGGTGCCGCTGGCGGCGTTCGACCGCGAGGGCCACCGCATCGGCTATGGTGCCGGACATTACGACTATACGCTCGCCCATTTG
>Ga0268266_10006613_pt1 | contig 10582 bp, 10 predicted proteins | sample KBSS13metaG_FD_190356 | JGI IMG/M metagenome (GOLD analysis project Ga0268266, IMG submission 190356) | Switchgrass rhizosphere microbial communities from Kellogg Biological Station, Michigan, USA - KBS S1-3 metaG (SPAdes) (version 2) | ecosystem: Host-associated > Plants > Roots > Rhizosphere... | reverse complement strand
CGTAGGGACCGGCATGGCACTATATTGCTTGTTCGCCAGGGTTTGCGGGCAGCTGATAAGCCAAGTGGGTTGCTCCGGATCGGTCTGCGTAATGCTATCCAGGCGTGGGTGGTCGACCCAGATACCCAGCACACCGTGCATGTTGTGGGGGTACACCTCAACGATCGCAGCGAGGCGAAACGTCAGGTCGAGCTCGATGACCTGCTGGGTAAAATCATTAAGCCAGACGAGCCCACCATTATCGCCGGAGACTTGAATGCTATTTACCGCCAAGATGCCAAGGGGCTTGTCGTCTCTGCGGCTCGGTTTATCAATCTATTGGTCCGGGCGCATCTATTCCCTGCTCCCGAACCTGTCGTTGCGACACATTCCAAAAAGAATCTCGGGCGTGTCGGCAGCCTGAGCAAGCGTATGAGCGAGATCGCCAGCGGCAAAACTATGGCATGCCTGCAAACAGCAGGACTAACCGATGCCGACCCGACCCACGCGCGTACCTACCCTGCCGCTCGCCCGGTCGTTCAACTCGACCACATCATGCTTTCACCGTCGCTCAGCGTGCGGAGTTTCGAAGTACTGCCCAAGACCTCCTCTGACCACCTCGGCATCATGGCGGATGCTATACTGAACTAGCTCTGCGTGACATAAAGCACTGTTGACATATGGCCGTTGGCGTTATATTATTCTATGCCCTATGGCAGAAACTATTAATTGGCTAAGTGTCATGCGCACCCCTGTTGCGCCGGCGAGTAATGATGAAATTATCTTCGCCGATGCGCCCAGTTCGGAACTGCTTGCGACCGTTACGGTGCCCGCTAGCCAGGTGGCGATAGACTTGCTGGTGCGCTATGGTGTGCCGGTGTGGCAGCAAGACGGCGATGGTCGGATTAACAGATCACTGTTGTCGACTGGATTGTTGCCCCTGCAATCGCCCCACGACAAAGATGGAGGGTTGGTGGTACCGGTGATCAGCGTGCGCATACTAGACGAAAGTATCTCCCCGGATACCTCATTATTTTCAGACCTCAACCAGGCGCGTACCGGCCGGACCGCAGGCGCTCGAGCCGCCGCAAAAGCACGGGCTGTCGACATATTGTGCCAAATCCCCGGTTTTAGGGTCGAGTTTGGCGTGGCTGCAAACGACCCGGAGCTGGTCGATGGTGCGCATGCGTGGCGCTGGCGCGAGAAGTGTTTGGAGTCGTACGATTGGCAACAGTTGCCCGTTCACGAGCCGCAAGTGGGCGAACGACACATCACCGATAATCCCGATGTTGCCTGCTGGTTTGAGCCGCCAGTAGCCTTCACGCAGCCGTTAGACGAACAGCATTCTCGATTGACAGTCCCAAGCCAACTCGTATCGGATATGCTGGTGGCAGCCCAGGAGCCACTCCGCATGGATGCTCGGTTCCGCAGATCTAACCCCACTGCTGCGCGTTAAAAATTTGACATATGCTAATTTTGGGTTTATAAATCTGACGCGGCGAGGCATAATGCGTCGCCTCGAAGTCGACGCAGAGGAGTAGACATATGGCAGATCCAGAGCGTAATTGTGCAAGGTCGTCTTCCGATCATGATCGTTTGGCTTGTCGTGTGCGGGCAACATACCAAGAAAACTTCATGCCTACGCTGCAGGAAAACTGGAATCGGCTGGTGAATATTGCTCTGAAAACGGCCGACGTACGCTATGACGGCAAGTTGGCGTCCGGTCATGACACCTATCGCCTCCCAGAAGCAGAAGCTTGCATCACTCTACCTGGCTATGCTGGACTACATAACGCGCGCTGTGTAATCTATGGTGTGCTCGGTAGTCAAACATGTACCAGCGATATCTATGCGCTCAGGGCTCTCATAGACAAGCGTGATAGTGCATATGGTGTTGTACCACCCTCGAGAGAGGTGTTCTGCCAGGCGCTTGGGGATAGTACGCTTGCTCTGTGTATGGACCTGTATCCGCACTGCCCGCCCAATCCAGCGCTGTCTGCGATCCATTGCGAGGTGTATCGCCCTAGTATGCCAGCTAAGGCTGAGGTCGGGCGACTTATTGCCGAGCATGGGACCCAGGATACGGATCTGATCTACGCAGCACGTGTGGTCAGTAGTCTCCGTACAATGGGGTTCATGGGCGGCATAATCCGCGATGCCACCTACTCCCCTGTAGATTAGACTGCTCGTATCTGGCCTGATTTGAGTCCACCAAGGGCATACGGGCCGAAGTGGGTGCGGTGCAGATGGGTCACGCGGTAGCCCAGGGCCTCGAAGGTGCGGCGGATTTGGCGGTTGCGGCCTTCGCTCATGGTGACAATCCAGGCGATGTCGTCGCCCTCTGCTTGCCGTTCCAGCTGGAGCTTGCTCAGGCCGTCCTCGAGCGTTAGGCCGTGGTCGCTTATCATCTGCCGGTGCAAGGGCTGCAGTGGTTTATCAAGCAATATTTCGTAGACTTTGTGTTTTTGGCGGCTGGGGTGCGTAAGTTCTTGGGTGAGTGTGCCATCGTTGGTCAGCAAGAGTAATCCAGAAGAGTATTTGTCGAGTCGCCCTACCGGGTTCAACTGTTGGTATTTTGCTGGCAAAATATCGTAGATGGTTTGGGCGCCCTGCCCGTCCCGGCTGACCACAATGCCAGGCGGTTTATTCATCATAATGGTTACGGTATTGACGGCGGGTGTAATACGCTGGCCGTCAAGGGTTACCGTGTCGGTGTCCAAAACATCAGCACCCTGCTCTGCGGGCTGGCCGTTTATAGTCACACGGCCAGCGGCAATGGCTTCGTCGGCTTTCCGGCGAGACAAATCGGTGCTGGCGGCTATGTATTTGTTGAGGCGCATGGGTTTATTCTAACAGAACAACGAACGGAGCGGTTTTTCCACTCTGCCCGTCGTTCTTTTATCTGTTTTGCTATAGCGCGGTGTTGGGGTCAAATGATTGGCCGGGTGTGTGCGGTGGCATGGGTTGTGCTTGAGCTGGAGTGCTGCCAACTACTGGTGGGGCCATTGGGGTAGACTCTTTGGCTTCCTCCTTGGCGAGGAGCGCGTTGAGATCTGGCCTGCTGGCAGGGTCGCTGATGGGCTGGATGATCTTTTTGCCGCCGATGGTGACATTACTGTCGGTGGCGGCGGGGGTTGGGGTCTGGATGGCTGGCGCCGGGGCTGGCTCTGCAACCGGTGTCGGCGCAGGCGCTGCGGGAGTGGCGGGTGCAACGGGGGCTGGCGGCGGTGTGGGCATCGGTGTTAGTGCCGGGCTTGAGGTCTGGGCCGCCGGGGTGACAGCCTGTTCAACGGGGGTGGCTGGGGCTGGTGGCTCGGGCATAGGTGCATTAGCGACGCTAGGCGGCTGCACGGGCTCTGCTGGTGTGGCCGCGTTGAGCTCTTGTACTGCATTGGTAATAGCTTGGGCGTTGCTGGCTTCGACATCAGTGGCCGGAGTCTCGCTGGGTTCTACGGCTACTGGGGTCACGGCTGGCTCTTGGGCGTAGGTGTTTATCTGCGACTGCAGTGCTGCCTCTTCGGCTTCAAGCGTTTGTGTGGCGGCATCGGTGACTGCAGTGGCGGCCGATACAGCGGGGTCTATAACGGTTGGTGTCACAGTCGCAGCATCAACGGAGGCACTGGGCGCGGCGGTAGGTTCTGCAACGGGGGCTGGCGGCGGTGTGGGCATCGGTGTTAGTGCTGGGCTTGAGGTCGCTGGCGGAACAGCCTGCTCAACGGGAGCGGCTGGTGCTGGTGGCTCTGAAGCGACCGGTACTGTCGCAACAGTGGTGGCTGGTGTAGGATTCGCTGGCGCCGGTGGCACGACCGCGGCAGTAGCGGGTTGAGGCGTTACCGGTGCAGGAGCTGTGGTGGCCTCTGGAGCAGCAGGTGTAACAGGGGCGACAGGAGCGGCTGGTGCTGGCTGTCCGGCTGCAGGTGCAGGTTGTTCCACGGTTGGTGGCGGTGGAACATCGGTAATGGCACCATCTTCGATGAGCAGTTCCTTGGCAGCATTTACGATGTCCTCGAGCGTTACCTGTGACTTCACTAAGTACCTATCGGCACCGAGGTTATTGGCGCGCTTCTGGTCCTCTGCCTGGCCTAGAGCCGTTAACATTATCACCTTGGTGTGCTTGAGCTCGTCGGTGTTGCGCAAGATGTCGAGCATCTCAAATCCAGAGATACGCGGCATCATGACATCAGATATGATAAGGTCAGGCTTACTCTGTTTGGCGACTACCAAGGCTTCTTCACCGTTCTGGGCGGCAGAGATATCGTAGCCTTCGGCCATCAGCCGCGCTTGGTAGATTTCCCGCAGGTTATTGTCGTCTTCGACCAGTAGTACTTTTGCCATTGTCCGCTTCTCTTTTAAATGGTTATGCTTGTATGTCGGTAGTATATCACGCTGTGGGAGTGGTGGATATGGGCGTTGACGGGGCGGCTGTAGCCGTGGTGGGCGGTGTGACTTGTGGTGCTGCAGGCGTGGCTGCCACAGCTGCCGCAGGGGCTGGAACGGCTGCAGCGGGTGTTTCGGTGGGGGCAATTATGGCTGGCGTGGTTGTTGGCCCGACTGGTGTGGCATCAGCCGGAACGGCGGTGTTGTGCTGTTCGGCCATCATCTTTTCAGCCTCTTGGCTGGTAAGGCGCGGCAGGTTTATGTAGAACGTACTACCCTGCCCAAGCGTGCTCTCTACCCATATGCGGCCACGGTATAGTTCGATGATCTTGCGACAAATAAACAGACCCAAGCCGGTACCGCCGATGGTACGCGTAGCGCTGTTATCCACGCGGTAGAACTTCTGGAACAAGTGCGGAATGTCCTCGGGTGGGATGCCGTGGCCGGTGTCGCGGACGTACATCTGTACCACACTGTCGTTGCCCGTGAGCCCCAGGCTAACCTTGCCCTGATCGGTGTATTTACAGGCGTTGTCGAATAGGTTGGTAACGACTTCGCGCAGCCGATCGGGGTCTACTTGGGCATAGTACAAGGGGCGGATCACCTTATCGGTACTACCGAACTGCACGGGCGAGCTGGCATCGATGACAGTATTGCTGATGACGGTGTTGTTGCCGATGACGAAATCAATCCCCAGGTTCTTCTTCTCGGCCGCGAAGTGCAGGTCGCTGGTAAGTTGCTCCATAAAGCTGCCCAGCTCGACAACTTCTGGGTGGTTGGTGAGGCGGCCATCCTCTGCTTTGGCGCTGGTAAGGAGGTCCTGGAACAGTTCTCCCAAGTGCTTGGTGCTGGCGTGAGCCTTTTCCAGGTAGTCTTTGGCGCGGCCGTCGATGGTGGCGACTTTGTCGTTGAGCGCCAGGCTCAGGTAGCCCTCGATGGCGGCGACGGGCGTGCGCATCTCATGGCTGGCGGTGCTGATGAATTCGGCACGCTGGCTCTCGGCCTTGCGCTCTTCGCTTACATCTCGAAAGATTCCCACCAGGCCGGTGACCTGGTCGTTGGTAATGATGGGGCTGACACTGAAGCTGGTGGCGATGGTTATATTGGATTTGCTGGTAATATTGGCATCGTTATCACGCACAGATTGGCCGCTTTTAAATGCCCTGGCAAATGGCGTTTCGGCTTCATCTACGGGTTCGCCCTTGGTGTTTATGAACGCAAACACCGATTTCCAATCGAGTCCCTCGGCATCTTCGCGGGCCCAGCCGGTAATGCTGGCTGCGCCGGGGTTGAACAGTCGTATAACCCCTTGCTCATCTATGAACGCTACGCCATCTTCGATGCTGTTGAGGATGATGTCGCTCTTGGCTTTCTCGTCGCGCAAGGACGTGGCCAGCTTACTGGTACTGGCGGAGTTTTTGCGCTTGCCATGCCGGAATGCCGCCCACCAAACTACGCCACCGATTATTGCGGCTGCCAGTAGTCCCCCACCGATGACGATAATATTTTGCATAGTTATTATAAAAGCTAGTGTTTATTATCTGTCCTGCGAGTCATTTTTGCAATGTCTCCCCTGTTCAAGTTGCTTCAGATGTGATAAGATAAGCCGGTTGAATTTCCGGCTACAATAGCTAACTGGAAGTCCGGCTCGCATGTTTATATATGCGAACCATTTTCCAACGAAAATGGCCCCGTCGTCTAGTGGTCCAGGACGTCAGGTTCTCATCCTGAAGATCAGGGGTTCGACTCCCCTCGGGGTCACCAAGAAAACAGCTCAGCCAACGGCTGGGCTGTTTTCTTGGTAATTCGCGAAGCGAATTGAACCCCTGACAGGGGTGCGATAGCGACTGAAGCGCGCAGAAGCTTGCTTCGAGCACTGGAAGGAGAGATATATGCGCGAAGGCGCTATACTCCCCTCGGGGCCGCCAAGTGAAATACAACAGAGGGAAAACTGCTCATGGTAGTTTTGTCTCTTTTTTGTTTATACTGAAAGTAACCTTGTTGCTTGGGTTCGAACATGCGTAAGGGGTACATGGCGTTGCCCACCTCTGTTACAAGTATTGATTGATAACGAGAAGTATTATAGAATATAACACGTCCCAACAGCACGATCCTTGGAGGAAACGTGTCATCATTGGAACCGCGAGTCAACTTCGCCGTCCTAGGCGATACTGACATCGCAGAGATGGGGTTGGATGCCGCCGAAGCGTCCTTCCGGCGTGATGTGTCGGTCGGCCTGACCAACGGCGACAGCCTCATCATTTCGGTCGGCTACGTCGAGGACGGCAACTGGTACGAACTGGGCCGACGCGGTTTCGGACCGCATGCGGAAGAGTTCGCCGCCAACGTTGACCCCGGTACAGGCAAGCTGGCAACCGCTCTCGAGTACGGCATGGACTCAGTCGCCGCGTACAACGAGTACGGCAACGACGTCCCCGAGGGACCTCAGCGGTACACCGGCGGTGTCTACTACCTCGCCCGCGTCAAGACTGATCGTCAGGGCTGGGTGTGTCGCACTTTCGCTGGTGCAGCGTCAGGTGTCCAAGGCCATTTCGACCAGGCCACGGTCTACGCAGCGCTGACCCACATGGCGGCCGTTTGGGCGCTCAGCATGCAGGGAAAGTACGGCAGCAAGGCGTCGTAACTACGGCAGCCAACACCAGCGCCGTCTCAGGACGACAGAGGGAAAACTGTCGATAAGCGGACACGCTTGAGCGTTCGCACAAAGACTCTCGGAGGGAGCTGTCTGGCGTCTGCCGGAGTGAAGCCACGGAATCCGTGACCAAACCCCAGACCCAGCAGCCCCTTCGTGATATTACCCTTTATCATTTAGCGGTGGTGTGCATAGCCGATGGGATGTACGTAAATCTGTTGAACCGTGCCCTCTCGTGCTCGATTCCGATAATCCCTCTCCATCGCACAGCTTCTTCCTTGAGTTGGTGTAAATTTTTTTGCACACGGGTTACCAAAGACAAATAAAAGAGGCGCATTTGTTGCGCCTCTTTTTGTTTGCTGTTTTCCGTATCCGTTATTGCGGTTCGACGCTCGTGTCCCTCTGAGTGTTAACCAAACCTCTGATAGTATTACTGTATGGGTATAGTTAACGCTATCAACAGACTTTTTCGTAAGGACCCGCCTAGTGACCAGCCGCCCTTCCGGGCGACTGACGGCCACAAGGTGTGGATTGAAGGCAAGTGGTACGTCATACCTTACCGTGTTAAGTTCTCGAACGTCTATACTCCGTCAGATGACATTCCTCATTACTGTTGGCGCTCCAGGAGCAGTGACGGTTATGAACGTGAAGCTGCACTCAAGAAGCTGGTTGTGTGCGACTTGGATGCTCTGGCGGCTGCCTATGTTCTGGTTGCCCTCAGTGATTACGTCCTACAAATAAGCACCCTGCCCCTCCAGGCCACAGAAAAAACTAAAACCGAGATGCGCAAGCTTGTCAGGGTGAACCCTCCCCTTGTCCGCTACCTCGATGCGGTCGCTATTAGCTATTGGAACGAATATTATCGCAGCGCCTATGATCAATATACTGCCTACCCTGCCTATAAGTTTCTGCAAGAGTTGAAAGCGGGCTAGGTTCTACTCGCCCTTGGAATGTGTTCCGACTGTGGTCGTTGTCTCAGTAATTCGTACCACTTATTAACCTCCGACAAGATACGGTTCCAGTTCGACATGACACGGGTCACCATAAGCAAATAACAGAGGTAGATATGCAGTATGGCGTATCACCTCTTTTTTGTTTACCCTCCAATTATCTCTGTTAGTCGGGTTCGACTCCTCTCGGCTCCTCATTTCGTGACTCACCCCTGTTACGAGTATTGACATAATTACATGTTTATGCTATCATTAATGTGCTTCGTTGAGGTGGGTAGCAATTACTCATTTCCGAGGTACTTTAACAAGTTCTCTGTCATATGTTCTTTTGTATTTGTTGTTAGCGACCAGTGCGTGATTTAGTTCGTGCCTTTATTGCTAACAACAAATTTTCGTCCATTTTGGATCAAGACAAAGGAGCAGATGCAATGCGATTCGAAACCCTGCAAGCGGCCATGCTGGACTTCGCCACGAATCCCTGCAAGAGCTGGGGTGACCTGCCGAACGGCGAGCAGTTCCTGGACGGCAAACCAGCCAGCGTCACCATCGAGCAAAGCGATCGCAACACGGCCCGACTCGGGTCCGGTACCTACACCCAGGCACAGTACGACGACTTCGATCGTCAGCTGGCTCAGGTGGAGAGTAGCGGATACGGTACGCCGTATTTCAGCGGCCTCATGCCGGACGTGCTCGAATTCCAGTCCACTTGTGTGAATTGCCGTAAGCCGTTCGCCAGCTGCCTGGACGATGCTGACACCTGCTACGACTGCTGCCTCAAGCGGCTCTGCCCGCCCCTCCCGGGACGACAGGTTAGCCACTGGTGGCACCACGACGACGACCGACTCTGGACTCTCCAGGTGCACGGTGACGTCGGTTTTCACAACGAGGTCCACTACTGGTGGTCTAACCGCAACACTGGCAGTAACGTCGGACATCAGGGGCTTATCGCCTATAGGACGTCCGAAGGCACGATCAAGAAGCTGGTCTTCACGACTGCTTCCCAAGGCGCCAACCGACGCTACCAGATTGTCTGGGACCTGGAGGCTAAAACCGCCGAGTTCTACAGCTGTGCGCGAGCCAGCGTCAATGACGACATGTATACGCCTCGGTCGACCAAGCTCGACGAGCTGGACCCGTTCATTCTCGATTTCATCGTCGCGATGACGCCGGCGTTCATGCTCTACCAGCATCGACCACGCAATCCCGCTAACGGCTGCTTCATGTAGTCGCAGTACAGAGAACGAGAGTCCAGGCGGACAGCATCATTGCTGAGAAGCATAGATATCGTCCGCCTGGCAGTTCCCCAAGAACATAAACCTTGATTTGTGTTTTTAGAGAACTGGCCTACTTGGGTGTGTATGGCAAATGGGAATATATCTACTCCTCTGCTCGTATGCCGTTCCAATAATTCCCCTCCATCGTACGGCCTCGATTTTGAGCTGGTGTAAACTTTTTTGCACACGGGTCACCAAAGAAAATACCTCAGCTAAAAGCTGAGGTATTTTCTTTGTGTAGTAATGTGCCTAGCCGATGGGTTTAGCGGCGCTTTCAGTCATGTGCCTCGCGACAAGTTGCGCATCTTTCCATAATGCCTCAAGTGCGCCTGGCACCGCTGCAACATTACCGTGAGCCTTGTCGTCTCTGGCGAAACTAACGTTCACAAAATCGTAGCTGTCGCGTAGGCCAACCGTAAGTATAGGTGCAAGGTGGCCTGCCCAAGCACCTCGGTGTGCGTCGTACTGCATGTCTATGTGGCCTGCCCGAGATCCATCTCCAAAGCTTGTAAAAATTCGCACGCTCGTTCTGCCGAGGGCGCGGTTTAACCAACGTGGAGATACATCTAGTGCACTGGCCATGAACTCAGTGAAGTGGGTACCCGGCAGGTGGTTCAGACTCCATACGCCCCTACCCTTGTTGGCTATCGCTGCCTGCGCTGCGCGGCTACGTGCGTTAAGCAGGTAGCTCGCAAGCCCTTGGCTGTTGAGTCTCGCAAATTCCTCAGACCGTTCGACCACCTTTAAGCCTTCTGTGGCTACTAGGGCGGCTGCGCTTGGGCCTAAGAGTTCTGCTGCGAGCCACTCAGGGTCTTCGACTCCTCATTCCCGAAAATATGCGCTGACTGAATCTACTGAGCCTGTAGGCGCAATACCGGTCAATTTATCCAAGTTAATTCTTGCCATAATAATTATAACCTTAGCATAATTATGCTATACCAGCAAACTCACGGCCATACTGTAGCCTGGGGGTTCCCCTGTAATATCATTCCCTGGAGCGTTCTTAAACGGCTCGGCATTGCACGTTGGAGGACTGTTCTTGTTTGAGCCGATATGGGGTCATCTAACTGGGTGTACATACCGCATGATAGCTACTTCTCTGGAGGTCATACTGCTCGTAAGCCGTCCCGATAATTCCTCTCCATCGTATCGCTTCCCACTTGAGTTGGTGTAAACTTTTTTGGACACGAGTCACCAAGAAAACAGCTCACCGAATGGTGGGCTGTTTTCTTGGTAATTCGCGAAGCGAATTGAACCCCTGACAGGGGTGCGATAACTAGGAGCATGCGACGAAGATATATGCGCGAAGGCGCTATACTCCCCTCGGGGTCACCACAAGAAAATTAACA
>Ga0268266_10006612_pt1 | contig 10584 bp, 6 predicted proteins | sample KBSS13metaG_FD_190356 | JGI IMG/M metagenome (GOLD analysis project Ga0268266, IMG submission 190356) | Switchgrass rhizosphere microbial communities from Kellogg Biological Station, Michigan, USA - KBS S1-3 metaG (SPAdes) (version 2) | ecosystem: Host-associated > Plants > Roots > Rhizosphere >... | reverse complement strand
TTTGAGGCCTTGCGGAGCCGCCCTTGAGGCCCTTGTGACACAACCGTCAGCTAGTGCTCACGCCGCTTTAGTCGGAATCCAACCTCTTCGGCTGCGGCGGGGTGGGTGTTCCACGTGGAGCGTGGTCGGCTCGGTGCGGCGTAGATTCCTCGCTTGGGGCTTTTTGTGAGCCTGTCCGCGAGGCCGTTGACATCGGTCAACTTAGCCGCCGGCCGCGGCTGACGTCGCGGCAGTCGGAGTCCATCTCTTCCCGAACCGGTGTTCCACGTGGAACGTGCTCGGTCGCTGCAGCGTAGATTCATGGTCTCAGGGCTTTGGGTGAGCCTGTCCGCGAGGCCGTTGACATCGGTCAGCTTAGCCGCCGGCTGGTGCTGACGTCGCGGCAGTCCGGGTCCATCTCTTTGTCCGCTCCCGAACGGCTGTTCCACGTGGAACGTGGCTCGGGCGCTGCGGCGTAGATTCCGGGTCGCAGGGGCTTTGGGTGAGCCTCTCTGCGAGATCGTGGACCCTCGGCCATCTGGGCTGCCGGGTGGTGCAGACGTTGCTGGAGTCCGAGTCCAACCTCTTCGGCGGGCGCCGGGCGGGTGCGATAGCGTTGGTTTTGCCTGGACGATTTACGGCTTCCCCCACCGCTGTGTTGTTTCTTAGAGCGTTCCCCAGAGCGCGGTCGCTCGCCTTTGAGTTCTATCGCCGGCTGATCCAACGTGGGCGTAGGCCGACAATCTGCTTCTAGAGCATGGTGGACTGGAAGCCGCGCCTACTTCGATTTGCGGGCTGGCACTGCTTATCTCTTCCGTACGTGGGCGAAGCTCGGCTGGGGGTGTAAAGGTTTATGACGGGAGTTGATGGCGGGCGCCCAGGAGGAGCTGCTTCACTGATTCTCTGATCGAGGTTCGGCACGGATTGGGCGGGCTTGTCGAGAGCCCAGGGTTCTAAGGAGGTTCAAATCGCACCCCGCTACCACTCCTCAATGAGCTACACGCTTCTAAGGTGTTGCGCCTCGGGAGTTCATTTGGATTCGCGGGACGATACGGAATGCACACCCTGCCGGTGGCTTTAGCAGATGTCCGCCAACGGTGCGATCCGATTCTTCAGTGCCGGCCGGTCTTGCCTCACGCTGCACCCCGAGGGCGAATGCGTTGGTGGACTTGGGATGCGGGGGGCTCATCGGCTGGCATTGGAATCGGCGATGCACCGTCTCACCTGGGCCCAACTCTGCTGCATGCTCTCGTTGTCGAGTCCGGGAGTGGCGTCTACGAAACGGCGCAGCGGTGGTGCGACGTGAGCCTATCGAGTTCGGTGTTTGTTCCACGTGGAACATGGGTGCAAGCAGGATTCGATGAGCATTGCTGCAGAGCCCCCCGTTCCAAACCGCTGGAGTGGAGCTGGAACAGGCGGGATGAGGCCTGGTGTCTCTTCGGGGAAGGGGACCAGGTGGATGTTCCACGTGGAACGAGGCGGTTATGACCCCATATAGGATGGAGCGGAGTCTCGGTTCGGGTCCACCCCGATGCATAGGGGCTCCAGAGCTGTATTTATCGGGGCTCGGTCCTCGTATGTGCTCAAATTTATTGAGGATTTAGGCCACCGAGAGCGTGGTCAGGGGGAGGGTACCCCGGTATAATGCCCTATCCATAAATCGGGCAATTTCATGGCATCTGACGACGTCTACGACTCCAGCAAAATCAAAGTTTTGAAGGGCCTCGATGCGGTGCGGAAACGCCCCGGAATGTACATCGGGGACACCGATGACGGCTCCGGCTTGCACCACATGGTCTTCGAGGTCGTCGACAACTCCATCGACGAAGCGCTCGCCGGCTATTGCGATCGGGTGTTAGTCACCATCCACGCGGATGAATCCGTCACCGTCTCCGATAACGGTCGCGGTATCCCGGTTGATATCCACCCCGAAGAGGGTCGCTCAGCTGCCGAAGTGATCATGACCGTCCTGCATTCAGGCGGTAAGTTCGATGACAGTTCATACAAGGTATCCGGCGGTCTGCACGGCGTCGGTGTCTCGGTCGTCAATGCGCTGTCCGATTACCTGCAGCTGACCGTCCACCGGGACGGCAAACTTCACAAGCAGGAGTACCACTTGGGGGAACCTGTCGCGCCGATGGCGACGGTGGGTGATACCCAGGAGCGTGGAACGACGATTCGTTTCCGCCCCAGCGCTCAGATCTTCACCAATATCCAGTTCAACTACGAGATCCTCGCCAAGCGTCTGCGCGAGCTCTCCTTTCTCAACTCGGGTGTGCGCATCGACCTGATCGATGAGCGCGAGAACAAGTCGGACATCTTCAAGCACGAAGGCGGACTCCAGGCCTTCGTGAAGCATCTGAACCGGACCCGCACGCCCGTGCACGAGTCGGTTTTCTGGTTCAAGACCTCGGACGGCCCGATCGCCGTTGAGGTCGCCATGCAGTGGAACGACTCCTATCAGGAGAGCATGTTCTGCTACACCAACAACATTCCGCAGAAGGACGGCGGGACTCACTTGGCTGGGTTCCGAAGCGCGCTCACGCGCACCCTCAACGACTACATCGAAAAAGAGATGTCGGCGAAGAAGGAGAAGATCCAGACCACCGGTGATGACGCCCGTGAAGGCCTCACCGCCATCCTGTCTGTGAAGCTGCCGGATCCGAAGTTCTCCTCGCAGACCAAGGACAAGTTGGTTTCGTCCGAGGTGAAGGGCGTTGTGGAAACAGCGGTCGGCACGAAGCTGCAGGAATTCCTCCTCGAGCATCCTGCTGAAGCGAAGATGATTGTCGCCAAGGCAGTTGAAGCCGCTCGGGCACGCGAAGCTGCCCGTAAGGCGCGCGAGATGACTCGCCGCAAAGGCGCGCTGGACATTGCCGGCCTGCCAGGGAAGCTGGCGGATTGCCAGGAGAAAGACCCCGCGCTGTCAGAGATCTTCATCGTCGAGGGTGACTCGGCAGGTGGCTCCGCCAAACAAGGGCGTGACCGCCGGACTCAGGCCATCCTGCCGCTGAAGGGCAAGATCCTGAACGTCGAGAAAGCGCGCTTCGACAAGATGCTGTCGTCAGCGGAAGTTGGCACGTTGATCACCGCGCTCGGGTGTGGCATCGGCCGCGACGAGTTCGACATCGACAAGCTTCGTTATCACCGCATCATCATCATGACCGACGCCGACGTGGACGGATCCCACATCCGCACGTTGCTGCTGACGTTCTTCTACCGCCAGGTTCCGATGCTGATTGAGCGAGGGCACATCTACATCGCCCAACCGCCACTTTATAAGGTAAAGCGCGGTAAGCAGGAATCTTATGTTAAAGACGACAACGAGCTGAATGCCGTGTTGTTGAATACCGCCTTGGAGAGTTCGGCACTACATGTGAACGCCGATGCCCCGCCGGTACAGGGTTCGGGACTGGAGACGCTTGCGCGTCAGTACATGGAAGTGCAGGCCATCATCAAGCGCTGGTCGCGGCGCTACGACGACCGTCTGTTAGATCAGTTGATCTACATGCCGGTGGTGCAGCCGGAGGATTTCGACAAGAGCGATTGGTTGCACGGATGGGCTCAGGAGCTGCATCAGCGACTCAATGCGCTCGACGATGGGACTCGCACCTACAGTGTTCAAGTCAGTGAAGCCGGCGACGGTCATGGACCGCGTGTTCTGGTGAACAAGACGGAACATGGGACGCCGAGCAGGAAGTACCTGCCGCGTGAGTTCTTCGAGTCGGCTGAGTACCAGCGGATCGCCGACCTGGCGAAGACCTTGGCCGGGTTGATTGGCGAGGGCGCTTACGTCACCCGGGGCGAGGATCGGTACGAGGTGGGTTCGTTCAAGGACGCCATGAAGTGGCTGTTTGAGCAGGCACGCCGTGGCCAGCACATCCAACGCTACAAAGGGTTGGGCGAGATGAATCCGGAGCAGTTGTGGGACACGACCATCAACCCGGACTCCCGCCGCCTCATGCAGGTGAAAATCGATGACGCAGTGGCTGCCGACGACATCTTCACGACGCTCATGGGCGACCAGGTCGAGCCTCGTCGCGACTTCATTGAGAAGAACGCGCTATCGGTGATGAACCTCGACGTCTAGCGCCTGCTCGAATGCCGGGCGTGAGGATTCATTGACCCCTAGGATCCGGCAGTCTAAGTGCCCTGTCTTCCCTTTTCCTCATTAAATCAAGCACTTATTCTGTCGGAGGGAGTGCGCTGTCAGTTATACGCAATTTGCGGATTGCGTATAACTAGTTATACTCAACCCGTGAATTGCGTATAACCGATTGAGCACACAATGCCTGCTCCTCTGGTCGTTCAGACTACTTATGCCGAGCTGTTAGAACGCTGCGAGGCGAGTGATTTCGATCGAGTTTTCTCAGCGGACGGTGCTTTCATCGCCAAGAGCATCAAGGACCGCCGTTACTGGTACTTCCAAACCCCCACGAGCTCCGGCCGCCGCCAACAATATGTCGGCCCCGAGACGCCCGAACTTCTCGAGCGCATCAGCCACCGTCGCCAGGCCCGCGATGACGAAAAGGAGCGCCGGGCGCTGGTTTCAGCGTTGACGCGATCTTTCGGACTTCCCGCCCCGATCTCACCAATCGGCGATGTCGTCGCCGCACTCGCGCGCGCCGGCGTGTTTAGATTGCGCGGGGTACTGGTTGGAACCGTGGCATACCAGAGCTACCCGGCTATCCTCGGCGTCAAGCTATCAAACACACTGCTCCAGACCAGTGACGTAGACATCGCGCAATTCACAAACATTTCAGTTGCCGTCGGCGAACAAACACCGCCGATGCTCGAGATTTTGCGCGGCGTGGATGCGGACTTTCGGGAGGTTCCACACGTCGGTGGAAATCGACATACAACCAGTTACAAGGGCAAAGGTGGTCTGCGCGTTGATTTTGTCACCCCAAATGAGGGGCCCGATACCGATCTTCCGCAAAATCTCCCGGCTCTCGGGACTGACGCGCAGCCTCTGCGATATCTCGACTATCTGATTTACGATCCCGTCAGGGCGATAGTGTTGCACGGTCCTGGGATTCCCGTTCTCGTTCCCGCTCCCGAGCGGTTTGCGGTCCACAAATTGATTCTCTCGTTGGACAGGCCGGCAGGCGTTGCGAAGCGAGACAAGGACATCGCGCAGGCCCAGGCGCTCATCTGTGCGTTGATCGAAAAGCGTCCGGAAGAGTTGCGGCTGGCGTGGGAGGAAGCGCACGGGCGTGGACCGCAATGGCGCAAGCTTCTTCTCGGAGGCACGAAACTGTTGTCTTCCGAAACCCGCGATTCGTTACTGAAAACCCTTCAACAACCTCGAAATATTCTGCCGGGCATGGACTTGACGTTCCCAAATGCGCAATCCCGATACGACTCGGATCGGGATGTTGTGAGCTTCCCGGGAGAAGCACTCGGTCGGCCCGTACGCTGCGGAGTAACTCGGGAGGCGTTAGAAGATCATTTCGGCGCAGATGGAAAGGACAGGAAAGAACGGCTCGAAAGCTTCCGCCGCAATCAATCCCGAATTGAGCTCATGGTGAAGACCAAATATCTATCCTGGCCGGTGGAACAACCCGATGCAGTGCTGCTGAAAACACCCGACGTCGAGAAATTGTCCGCCTCGTGAGCGGCAACTCGTATGTGCAATAGGCTGCCCGACCACACACAGCCCGAGCCTCACGTGGAAATGACCCAGATTCCGCCTGCGAACGCTAGATAACCCAGGGCGAAGAGCGCGAGGCGCACTGGGGTGAGTGCGTTGCATCTGAGTAGGATCAACAGGCCGGCCACTGCCACGGCGGTTACTACGGCCGCCACGGCCAGCGCGCCATCGAATAACCACGGCGTGAAGAACAATCCCAGGGCCGTGGGCACAGTGGCCTGAATCATCATCGAGCCGCTGATGTTGGACAGCGCCAGACGGTGTTTACCTTGGCGGATCCAGATGATCGCGTTCATCGTCTCGGGGAGTTCGGTGGCGATCGGGCTCAGAAACAGCGCCACTACGGTCGATGGAATGCCGAGCCACGGACCCACCACGTTCAGTTGTCCGACGAAGACGTGTGATGCCCAGAAGATCACGCCCAGTGCCAGCAATGTCTGAACAGTGACCATGAGCCAGCCCGGGTTTTCCGTCTTGCTCTGAAACTTCAGGGCCTCCAGCTCGCCCTCAGGCTCGTCCCCCTCGTGGAGGACTTCGGCCCAGGTGTAGGCCGCGTAGGCGGCCAGGAATAACCAGCCGAGCCAGGGCTTGATCGTAAAGGCCAGAAAACCCAGGGCGATCTTGAAAACGAAGATGAGTAGGAACCAGCTCTGATCGCGACTCAATCGCTGCCGATTGACGTCAATGGGTTCATTTGGGCGCTGGGTACGAGTCAGCAGGAGCATGATGCCTACGATTGGGTAGGCGATCGTCGCCAGAACCAGCGGCCCGCCTAGAGCAGCGCCGACTCCGATGTTCTTCTGCTCGGCATCGTGACCAAATACAACCGCAACGAAGGTGACGACGCTTTCGGGGAGTGCGGTGCCGAACGCGGCCAGGACTGTCCCGACGGCGTTCTGGGAGATGCCCGCTTTGCGTCCGACCCACTCCACGCCGTTAACAAAGTATTCGCAAGCCCAGTACACGAAACCGGCGGAGAGCAGCAGCAGGGGCACCGCCACGAACATCGATGAATTCAAATGACCGACCATTTTTTCTTGGCCGGCGAATATCGCAGCAGATGCGCCTAAGAGGAAGCGGGGCGGGAGAAAGTCAGGTTTCCAAGGAATAAAGTCGGTAGCGGTGCTACATGAACTGCTTCGCCAGCTCCCACGCCGTCGCGTCGATAGCGGACTGCAGGGCGCGGGCGGTTTTGGTGGGGTCGCTCTGGAAGGCGCCGCGGTTGCGGAAGCTGAGCTTGTCATCGGCGCGGACGAGGACCGCTTCCTCGTCGGTGTTTTCCATGCAACCGTAGATGATGCGGTCCTGGAAGAGGATCGTGTTGTCTTTGGCGCTTACGAGACGCGCAGATATCTCGAGGCGTGGACGATACGCGGTGGATGACTGAGGCGCTTCGAAGCCGACATATGTTGCATAGACATCCAGGTACGCATCCACTTTCTTCTCACGCGGATACTTCGATAAAAATCTCGAGCGTTCCTTGTCAGGACGCGAACCGGTCAGTCGGTTGATGGTGAAACCAACTTTACTCACTGCCTGGGCAATGGAGTTGTAGAGAGACGTCCGGAAATCGTAGTGCGCATCGGCGAGCGCGGTCTCGACGACCTGGGTGGCGCCGGCGGCGCGCTGGGACTCAACAAAATTACCGACGAGCCCGAAGCCGGCCCCGATCGGATTCATGATGCGCGCCTGGGCGTGCTCCGGCGTACCCATTGGAACGACTTCAATGCGCTTGATTTTGGCGCGGACGGAGTGGTCGAAGGCCTGGCTCGGCAACGTCCCGCATGCGGCCAAAGTCCACGTCAGGGCGAGCGCAGAACAGATCTGGAACAGGAACCGCATGGGTGTCTTCCGCGCGCCGCGGCCGAGTTGAAAAACTATCGCGGCGCCCCAGTGCGATTCTTATTCAAACAATGCCGCACAGAATACTGTGCGCGTCTCAATCCGCGCGCGATGGCTGCGGATTTTGCTCAGCCGGCCAGACTCGAGACGGTGCTCTCAATCCAGTCCTGGACCTGCTTGTTGATCTCGCGCGGGTCGCGGCCGGCGGGCTCGATCGGAGGTCCTATGACGACGCGCACGGTGCCGGCTTTCTTCATCCACCCACGGCGTGGCCAGTAGCTGCCTGCGTTATGTGCTACAGGAACGATGAGCTTGTTCTGCTCTGTCGCCAGCAGCGTGCCGCTCACCCCGTACTTTCGGGTCTGCCCGTGAGGCATGCGGGTGCCTTCGGGGAAGATCATGATCCAGTCGCCTTCATCCAGCCGCTGCTTGCCTTGCTCGAGCACCTGGCCCACGGCTGAGTGCCCTGACTTACGATCGATGGCGATGGCGTGCAACTGCCGGATGCCCCAACCGACGAAGGGGATCCATGTCAGCTCGCGTTTCAACACCCACACCTGCCGCGGAAACACGACAGCCATGGCGATGGTTTCCCACGACGATGAATGTTTCCACAGTGCGATGTGATTGCCGGCGGGCATGTTCTCCAGGCCTTCGATGCGGTAGTCGAGCCGGCACGTCACTCGCAACGCCCACAACAGGACCAGTCCCCACACACGGGCGAGGATGAATCGTTTGCGGAAGGGCAGCATCGAGCACGCGATGACGAAGAAGATCGCGTAGAAGAATGTCCAGGCAAACAGGAAGACGGTGAATATCAGGGAGCGGATGAGCTGCATTGCGCTGCGTGGATGTGGGTTCAACCGGGGAGCCGGGACAGGTCGGCGATGCCGATGAACAGGCCGTGGAGTTGGGAGAGGAGGGCCAGGCGGTTCTTGCGCAGCCGGGGGTCTTCGTCCATCACCATGACTTTTTCAAAGAACGCGTCGACGGGTGGGCGCAGTTGGGCCAGGCGGCCCAGGGCGTTGGCGTATTCGCGCTGTGCCACCTCTGTGGCGACGCGGGACCGAAGCTGCTCCATCGCGCCCCACAAGGCCGACTCAGCCGGGTCCTTCAGAGCCTCGGTGTCGACCGAGCGGTCGGATGAGGATTCGCCGGACTTGCGCAGGATGTTGGTGATGCGCTTGTTGGCCGCGGCCAAGGCTGTTGCTTCGGGGAGGTCCAGGAAGGCTCGCAGCGCTTTCAGCCGGGCGTCGAAGTCCAGCGGTGAGCCGGGTTTGGTGGCCAACACGGCGTCGAACATTTCCGTGGTGAATGTGGCGGTCGCGCCGGGGGCGGGGGCGCGCTCCAGGTAGTAGGCGCGGAGGCGCTCCATGATGAAGTCGTACACCTGGTCCTCGGCGGGTGGCGCCGGAGGTTTGCCCGAAGCCGACGCTCCAGCGGTGGCAGCGCCCTTCGGCGCAGATGCCGGCGCGCCCGTGGCGGATCCAACCTGGGCGACGGCACTGGCTGCAGATGTTGGGATGGTGCTCGCCGACGCCGTGGCGGCCTTGGCTGCCCGAATGCGCTCGACATCAGCGCGGACGTTCCCCAACGCAACAGCGATGAATTTCCGCAAATCGAGGTCCAGGCGCTTCTCGATGACGATACGAAGTAACCCGATAGCGGCGCGGCGAAGGCCGAAGGGGTCCTTGGCGCCGGTGGGCTTCTCGCCGATCTCGAAAATACCGGCGAGCGTATCTAGCTTGTCGGCGATCGCGACAGCGAGGCCCGCGTGGGTTTCGGGGAGCTCGTCGCCGGCGCCGCGTGGCAGGTAGTGTTCACGAATCGCGACGGCGACTTCCGCCGGCTCGCCGTCGGCGAGCGCGTAGTACGTGCCCATGATTCCCTGCAGCTCAGGGAACTCACCCACCATTGCAGTCAGCAAATCACACTTACACAGCTCAGCCGCGCGTTCGGCCTCGGAAGCGTCGCCAACTCCACCGGCAGCAATCTCACCAGCAAGCGCACGCACGCGACGAGTCTTGTCGCCCAGCGACCCGAGCTTCACCTGGAATGTCATTGCATCCAGTGCATCCCGGCGCGATGCCAAAGTCTGCTTGCGGTCCTGTTCCCAGAAGAACGCCGCGTCAGCGAGTCGCGGTCGAACGACGCGCTCGTTGCCTTCCCGCACCTTGGCAGGATCGCGGCTTTCAATGTTGCTGACGGTGATAAAGCTCGGCAACAGCCGGCCCTGTGAGTCCTCAACAGCGAAATATCGCTGGTGATCCTGCAGTGTTGAAATCAACACCTCGCGCGGCAGCTCCAGGAACCGCTCTTCAAAGCGCCCCGCCAAAGGAACCGGCCACTCGACCAGTGCCGTGACTTCATCGAGCAAGTCATCGCTGATGAGCGCAGTACCGCCCAACGACGTAGCCACCTCGACCACCTTGTTCCGGATCAACTCACGGCGGGTGGCAAAGTCAGCAAGAACATACCCTCGGCTGCGCAGCGTAGTCTCATAAGATGAGGGTGAGCTGATCTTGATAGCCCGCGGCGCATGAAACCGATGCCCCCGGCTTTGATTACCTGACTCGATATCCAGCAACCGGGCCGGCAACACATCCTTGCCGTACATCATCACGAGCCAGTGCACGGGGCGGACGAATTCAGCTGTGCCGGATCCCCAGTGCATGCGTCGGGGAATGGGAAGCGTATCCAGTGATGCCTGGACAATCGAAGGCAGCAACTCGGTCACCGCGGCGCCCGCCTTGGTCCCGATGAAAAACAGGAACGTCCCTTTGCCCTCGTCCAGCTTCTGCAACGACTCGACAGCAACACCGCAGCTCTCTGCGAACGCAGACGCGGCGCGCGTCGGCTGACCCGCCGCATCGAACGAGGCACTGACAGGCGGCCCACGCCGCTTGATGTCCTGGTCGGGTTGGCGCGAAACCAATTTCTTGACCCAGACGGCCAGACGACGGGGCGTGGCATACGAAACCAGCCCACTGTGAGTCAGTCCAGCCTTCTCCAACCCCAACTGCACGCCCGCCGCAAAGGCAAACTCCAACCCGCGCAACGCGGTTGGCGGCAACTCTTCGGTTCCCAGCTCAACCAGGAAGTCTTTCTTC
>Ga0268266_10006611_pt1 | contig 10584 bp, 11 predicted proteins | sample KBSS13metaG_FD_190356 | JGI IMG/M metagenome (GOLD analysis project Ga0268266, IMG submission 190356) | Switchgrass rhizosphere microbial communities from Kellogg Biological Station, Michigan, USA - KBS S1-3 metaG (SPAdes) (version 2) | ecosystem: Host-associated > Plants > Roots > Rhizosphere... | reverse complement strand
ATCTCGCCTTCTACGACTCCATCTCCCCCATCGTCGACGCCTCCACCATCGACATGGACAAGGTCTACTTCGCCGCGCGCTGGGACAAAGGCACCGCCGACTACATCAACTGCCCCTTCACCAAAGAGGAATACGAAACCTTCCTCGAGGCCCTCACCACCGCCGAAACCGTCCCCGCCAAAGAGTGGGAACAAATCCCAATAACCGCACGCTCCGAAACAAATGGAGACCCAAACGAGTGTCATTCCGAGCGCAGCGCGCAGCGCGGAGTCGAGGAACCTCCGCATTTCGTAAGTACCGCCACGCATGCTGATGACTCTCCACAAAATTGTCATCCTGAGCGAAGCGGTGAAGCCGCGCAGTCGAAGGACCTGCAGTTAACCCCCGCCACAGCTCTACCCCCAGCGAAATACTTCGAAGGCTGCCTCCCCATCGAAGAAACCGCCCGCCGCGGCCGCGACACCCTCCGCTTCGGCCCCATGAAGCCCGCCGGCCTCACCAATCCCAAAACAGGCAGGTGGCCCTATGCCGTAGTCCAGCTCCGCCAGGAAAACCTCCGCGCCGACTCCTACAATCTCGTCGGCTTTCAGAACCACCTCAAGTTCGGTGAGCAGGCCCGTGTCCTCCGCCTCATTCCCGGCCTGGAGAACGCAAAGTTCCTTCGCTACGGACAGATTCACCGCAACACCTACATCAACTCGCCTTCGGTCCTCACCGAAACCCTCCAGCTCCGCGCCCGCCCCGACATCCTCATCGCTGGCCAGCTCTCGGGCGTTGAAGGCTACACCGAATCCATCGCCTCCGGCCTCCTCGCCGGACGCTTCGCCGCCGCCCTCGCCCACGGCCGAACACCCACACCCGCACCGCGCCTCACCGCCAACGGCAGCCTCACCCACTACATCACCCACAGCGAAGCCAAGACCTTCCAACCAGCCAACATCACCTTCGACCTTCTCCTCCCACTCGAAGAAGACCTCCGCAAAAAAATCCGCGACAAAAAAGAACGCCACCGCATTCAGTGCGAACGAGCCCTAGAAGCATGGACCCAATGGTTAGCACTCGACGAAGTCCACACCCTTTAAAAGCGCAGAGATAGATTGTTGTTGCGAGGTTCATGAGCATGACAACATTTCTTACTGCAGAGTGGCGCAAGCTTCTGATGGCCAACTACGTCGTGGAAGAAGCTCTGCTCTCACGCTACGTTCCGGAAGGCACTGCTCTCGATCTGCATGAAGGCAGGTGCTATCTCAGCCTGGTGGGATTTCTCTTCCAGAACACGAGGCTGCGCGGAATTCGCGTGCCATTTCACGTCGAGTTTGAAGAAGTGAATCTGAGGTTCTATGTCCGCCGGGGAGATCGACGCGGAGTCGTATTTATCCGGGAGATTGTGCCTCGTCCGGCGTTGCAGTTGGTGGCTTCCAAATTTTATGGAGAACCCTATATCACTGCGCCAATGAGGCATGAGTGGAAAAAGAGTGCTGATGGGCATGCGGTCCGATACGAATGGAAGCTGGGCGGACGATGGCATAAGCTCGAAGCGAAAACGTCCCCAAAATCGAATCTCGTAGGGTTGGGCGGCGAAGAAGAGTTCATCACAGAACACTACTGGGGCTATACGGCGAGACGCGGAGGATGGACTTCCGAGTATGAGGTCGTGCATCCGAGGTGGGAGGTCTACAACGTATTAAGCCATTCCATCGATGTGGACTTCTCCCTCTCCTATGGCGAGCGATTTTCCTGTCTGAACAGGACGCAGCCTCACTGTGTCCTGTTGGCGGAAGGCTCTGAGGTTACCGTGCGCTCGGGTATGCGGATAGACAAGGGACAGATGTCCGCACCGAAGATGGAATGAAACTGTTCCTCTATCTCATCTGAAGCCGACAGTACTGGCTCGCATGAAAGTGATCAGCTACGGCACCGCGAAGGACACCCCGGCCATGACGCCGGTCTCCGTCCTGTTCCATATAGGCGGCTCCGTAGTCAGCGTCTTCACCTCCACTCCATCGCGAAGAATCCGCAGCCTGGGATTCTTCGCGCATCCACCGGCCTCTCCAAGCCCTTTCTCGTCGACAGTGACCGTCTGATCACCCGCGCTTCCCGAGCCGCAACTGATCAGAACTCCTCCATGGAAGTCCGCGGGAAGGTTCACAGTCATCGCCTGCTGGCATCCTGTGAGAGCGATCGTGCTTAGAAAAAGTAGAAGAGGAGTCGACTTCATATCGCCTGTGAAAGCAATCTAAGAGATTCGTTGAGTTCTGCCAATTCCCTTCAAGTGTTACCTGCCTGATCCCAGAGAACATCGGTCTTCTCTTCACCTTTGGAAAGCCGCAAAAAACAATCCCGTTTTAACAATCACGCCACTAGTATAGGAGGGCCTTTTCAGGCCAAATCAAAACTTCCCGCTAGCCGTGCGCTCTCTGCGTTCGAGCGGAGATTAAAGCAGGCACGATGGAAAAAGATTCGACTGGTCTTACTCCGAAAGCCAATCCAGCCCCTCTCGGCCTGGCCGCCTTCGGCCTCACCACGATCGTCCTTAGCTCGATCAACGCCGGTCTCCTTCCCCGTGAGGCCGTTCCTGTCGTCGTCCCTTTAGCCTGCGCCTACGGAGGCGTCGCGCAGATCATCGCCGGAATCCTGGAATTTCGTACCGGCAACACCTTCGGCATGGTCGCCTTCACCTCCTACGGCCTCTTCTGGTGGTGGTTTGCCTTCCTGCAATGGACCATTGGAGCGGGTTGGCTCAAGGCTCCTCCCGCTGCGGCAGTCGCCACCGTCCTTATGGCGTGGGGAATCTTCACGCTCCTGATGTGGTTTGTGACCTTCTTCCTCAGCCGTGCAGTCTGGAGCATCTTTCTTTTGCTCTGGCTTACTTTTTTCCTCCTCGCATGGGGAGACTTTGGCGGAGCCCATGGAGGCATGCTCGGTGGTTATCTTGGTCTGCTTACCGGCATCGACGCGCTCCTCGTCGCTTTTATCGAGATTCTCAATGCACACGCCGGCCGCGAAGTCATCCCGCTGGGCAAGCCTCTCGTGCATTGATCCAGTCACCTGTACAGCGCTCAAGAAAGCCCCGGACCTGAACCCAGACCCGGGGCTTTTTCGCTCTGATTCTTCTCTCGATCAACAACTCAACCAGATGAGTGATTATCGGCCAATTACGTTCCTGATCAGCCCGGCGATCGCCATCACGAACCCCCGCCTACACCGTCGCCCCACGCTCACAACCCACCAAAGAAGTGTCATCCTGAGCGAAGCCCGAAGGGCGCAGTCGAAGGATCTGCGTTTATGTGGATACATACCCTTGCAAAGCTCGTCTCTCGCTATGAATCGCGAGAATAGCGATTGACATTCAATTAAAATTGCACAACTCTATGGTTGTGGATAGATTGAGTACAACATTCGCGGCTCTGTCCGATCCGACCAGACGGGCAATGATCAAACGGCTCTCTCAAGGGCCATCCTCTGTGCATGGCTTGACGGAACCGTTTGCGCTCTCGCAGCAGATGATTTCAAAGCATATTGCCTGTCTGGTGCGGGCGCGGATTGTGATCAAGACCAAGCGTGGGCGGGAGAGTATTTGCACGCTCAGGCCGCAGGCGATCAAGACGGTCAGCGACTGGGCGATCAGCTATCGCCAGTTCTGGGAAGAGAGCTTCGACAAACTGGATGCGGTTGTGAATCGGATGAAACAAGAGGAGGTCAGAGATGACAAAAAGCGCGGTGAATGAGCCGGAGCGGATGGTTATCACCAGAGTTTTTGACGCCCCACGCGAGCTGGTTTGGAAGGCGTGGACAGATCCGAAATACATGATGCAGTGGTGGGGGCCGAAGGGCTTTACCTCGCCTCATTGTGAGATTGATTTTCGCGTGGGAGGGAAATTCCTCTGCTGCATGCGATCTCCGGATGGGTGGGAGGGCTGGAACGCTGGTGAATACCATGAGATTGTTCCGTACCAGAAGATTGTCTCCTCCATGTACTTCTCCGACTCAAAGGGAAACAAGATTGAGCCTGAGCAGTTGGGAATAGAGGTTGAGGCGATAGACGATGCGCACAACGTGATTCTTTTTGAGGATGTTGGAAACGGCCAGACGAAACTCACTTTCATTGGAAACGAAACCATGCGGAACGCAATTGAGAGCGGTCAACTGGAGGGATGGAAGGAGATCCTCGATAAGCTTGCCGCAGTTGTCGAGGAGCTGGTACAGACGAAATAAAGAAGCTGAAGTTTCGATTCGCGAAACTCAAACGTGGAGAAAGAGATGAAGAGAATACCGTTTCTCGCAATCGTCCTGTTGGCATGCGGGTTTCCCGCCCATGCCCAGGACGCGATGAAGAAAGACGCGATGAAGAAAGATGCAGCCGACAAGCCTGCCGAACCGGAAGTGAAAGTCGTGCTTGATTCCTGGAATGAGATTGGCCGTAAGCTCACGGCGATGGCCGAAGATTTCCCCGAGGACAAATACGACTTCAAGCCGACACCAGCGCAGCGGAGCTTCGCCGAGCAGTTGCTGCACGCGGCGGGTTCAAACTACTACTTCACGGATACGGTGATGGGGCGAAAGCCTCCCGCGGCAGAAGATCCGAAGCGCGACCAGTACAAAACAAAGGCTGATATCGTTGCGTTCGTCAAAAAATCCTTCGCAGACGGAGCCGCCGCCATTCAGTCGAAAGGCGAAAAAGGCATGATGACTGAGTTTGTTTATCTCCCTCATCAGAGAGCACGCGTTCTCGACATCGCTTACGGCATCATTGAACATGGCGGTGAACACTACGGCCAGCTCGTTGTGTACTACCGCCTCGCAGGTCTTGTGCCTCCGGAGTCGCAGCCCAGCAAGTGAAGCTCAACAGGCCAGGCACTCACTCGCAAACGCTGAGGAACCCGCATTTCGCCAGTAGAGCCAATACGTCGACCGGCGACACTAAACCCATTGCTCCCACAGAGTTGTCATCCTGAGCGAAGCGGCGCAGCCGCGCAGTCGAAGGACCTGCATCTTCGACACACCTCAACGAATGCCGCGCAATCGGATATGCCACGCAAATCTGAACGAGCCTGGAAGCGGGAAGGATCTGTGGTCCAAGCCCCCAGATCCTATCTCCCTGTCGGCTAAGCGTTACTCTTGGCCATTGAGTTTTTGATCAGGCCGACGATCACCATGACGATCGCTCCGCCAACGCCGCCACCGCCAATGCCCGACAGAATCGACGTCATATCTCCGCCTGTCGCCGCGGCACCGGTTGCTGCAGCAGCGCCGCCGCCCAGCACCATGCTCAGCAGTTGGCCGCCAATTCCTCCACCGACCAATCCGGAGACGGTGTTTCCAAGGGGACCAAGGTTGTACTTCTTGAGCAGAGCGCCGGCAATATTTCCGCCTACACCGCCGGCAATGAGTTCGGTAACAATTCCCGTGACATCCATTCGTCTTCCTCGACCAGGTGAGATTCGGATCTGTGCGATCCGGGCCCGTTGAAGCGACGTTCTAAAATCAGCGTGAAAACCGAGGGAGCCCTTAGGGAGTTCAACCATTTACCCACACAAACTCAACCAAGAGCAACCGCAAAATTCTCTGCCGCCTGAAATCCAGCAGAGAGCCTGTCAAGCCCGGAGCAGGCCTAAATAACTGATAAGGATAGTTTTATGGAGTGCCGACGAGTTCTTGTCGCCTAGCTATACTGGAATCAGAGTTCCAAACAGGCTCTCAGCAAGATTCAGATAGCTAAGTGATGGATCTTCAATACTTTGGATGTAAACCCCTTCGATGGAATACTTTGCAGAAAGCGTCTTCCTCTAAGTACATTTAAATCAATATTTTGAGAGAAACAAGGGAGGGAGGGAGGGGGTCACTCCTCCTTCTTCTTATTGCGAGCCCGGACCTTGAACCAGATCGGCGACCCGATAAACCCGAAGCTGTCCCGGATCTGGTTGGCCAGAAACCGCTCGTAGCTGAAGTGCAGCTTCACATCCTTATCCGTGAACAGCACGAACGTAGGGGGAGCCACCGCTGCTTGCGTCATGTAGTAGATCCGGATTCGCTTCGACATCGGGACCGAGGCCTTCTGGAAGTCCACGCGCTCCAGAAAGCGATTCATGTTGCCCGTAGTCACGCGCTTGCGCCGTTCGCGGGCCACCAGCTCCACCTTCTTGAAGACCTGATCGACACCCTGGTTCTCCATCGCCGAGATGAAGACCAGGGGAGCGTAGTCAAGGTACTTCAATGAGTCGCGCACCTGCTGCTCGTAGACCTTCTTATCCGCGGGAGGCTTGCCGTCCGTCCGGTTCGTCGTCACCGCGTCCCACTTGTTCACGACGATGATGACGCTGCGCCCGCTCTCATGCGCGTAACCGCCGATGTTCGCGTCCAGAGCCGTAACACCCTCGACTGCATCGATTACCAGCAGTGAGACGTCAGCCGCCTCCAGGTGCTTGCGAGCCATGACGACGGACAGCTTCTCGGCCATCAGCTTCGTCTTGCCCTTGCGCCGAATCCCCGCCGTATCGACAAAGCGGAAGGCGTAGCCGTCTCGCTCGACCACCTCATCCACGGCATCGCGGGTCGTTCCCGCGATCGGCGAGACGATAGCGCGCTTCGTTCCCGTCAAAGCATTCAGCAGCGTCGACTTGCCCACATTCGGCCTGCCGATGATCGCGATCTTGGTCTCGAGCTGAAGATACTCGCCGTGCGTACGCAGCTTGCGCACCGGCGCTGGACCGTCTTCGTCCTCGGCCATCTCGTCCTCGGAAGTCAGCATCACGTCGGTCGGCTCTTCGATAACGTCCTCGGCAGGCAGCGCCGCGAAGACCTCGTCGAGAAGATCGCCGACGCCGGTTCCGTGCTCGGCCGAGATAGGCAGTACGTTGCGGAAGCCCAGACTGCGAAAGTTCTCGGCTCCAGCCAGCAGCTCGGCGGAGTCCATCTTGTTGACCACAAGAAACACAGGTTTGCCGCCCCGCAACAGCAGGCGGGAGAGCTCGATGTCCGGTGCGGCGATCTCAGTGCGCCCGTCGACGACCATCACGATCGCATCGGCCTCTTCCAGAGCAACCTGCGCCTGGCGGAAGATCTCGCTGGGAATCAAAGCTTCGTCATCCGGGACTACACCTCCCGTATCGACCACGCGAACGACGCGTCCAGCCCACTCCACCTCGCCGTAGATGCGGTCGCGCGTGATGCCCGGCTCGTCGCCGACGATCGAGCGCCGCGACCCGGTAAGGCGGTTGAACAGAGTGGATTTCCCAACGTTGGGCCGTCCGCAGACCGCGATGAGAGGAGACTTCGCATCCAGCGCGTCCTTCTCGGTGTCGTAGCGAGTCGCTTCCATCTCAGCCTCGCGCCAGTCGCGCTGTTCGTTCTCTTCCCCTGCGGCCTTTGCTGGACGAGCAACAACGGGCCTCACGCTCGCGGGAGGACGCCGCTCACCCTGGCGCAGAGGCACATGAGCTTCGCGATCAGGGGACTTCTTTGGAACGTGCTTCTTCTTCTCGGCCTCCGTCTTCTTCGTCGCAATCACCTTACGTTTGCGAGGATCGACCGCACCGGTTGTTGGAGCGACCTTTGGGGCGCGGCCTTTCTTAGGCCGCGTGCTGGCCTGACGGTGTTTTTTTCCGAGCCGCTTCTGATTATTTTTTGCCACCGTGAGGTTCCAGCTTTCGAAATCGAGATATATGCAAACCCGCCACTTAGGCAGCGACGTCACGCAACCTGTCTATTATAGAAACCAGCAGCGCTTTTGCCGCTTCTTCGCCCTCGCTTATGTCTGCGCCTTCGCCCATCACGATCCTTCCTCCCCCGCTCGAACCCGGAGAGCGCCTGCCGTCGCTGCACGAGTTCTTCGCGCCGGGCGGAATCCTCTCGCGCTCCTCGCTGGCCTTCGAGCATCGGCGCGGACAGTACGAGATGGCGCAGGCAGTAGAAAAGGCGTTTCACGACAAGCGCCACCTGATCGTGGAGGCAGGAACCGGAACAGGAAAGACTCTCGCATACCTTGTGCCCGCGTTACGCCTGGCGCGCGAACGCCAGCAGCGAGTGATCATCTCTACCGGAACCAAGAACCTGCAGGAGCAGCTTTACTTCAAGGATGTTCCGTTCCTCGAGACGCTGCTGGGGCCGCTGAAGATCTGCTACATGAAGGGTCGCGGTAACTATCTCTGCCGCCATAAGCTTTACGCGCTCCGTGACAATCCGCTGCTGAACGGTCTGGAAGAGATCGAGCAGTTTCACACCATCGCAGCCTGGGAGAAGACGACAGAGACCGGCGACCGCGCCGAGATCGATGCTCTGCCTGAGACCTCCGCGCTGTGGCACAAGATCGATGCGCGAACCGAGGTCTGTCTCGGACAAAGCTGTCCGGACTGGGAACGCTGCTTCATCACCGCGATGCGTCGCAAGGCGCTCGAATCGGACATCGTGATCGTCAATCACCACCTCTTCTTCGCAGACCTCAGCATCAAGCAGCAGGCAGCGAACGCGCCGGATGCGGGCATTCTGCCTGAAGCGGCCGCAGTGATCTTTGATGAGGCTCACGAGTTGGAAGAGGTAGCGTCGAATTACTTCGGCATCGGATTGAGTACGCAGCGTGTCGATGAGCTGGTGCGTGATGTCGAGATTATGCTGCGCGCGAAACAGGCCTCGACCTCAGCGATTGAGAGCGCCTGCTCTACACTCCAGCATCGTTCGCGCATGTTCTTCTCCGCCTTGCCCGACGACAACAAGGGCGCTGGCCGTATGCCGTTTCTTCATCGCGCCGATTTTCTTGAAGAGAGCGGCGATTACTACACTGCGACCCTGAACGCCGTGACCCGTCTCGAGGGTGAGCTGGAGCGCGTGAGGAACGTCGACGAAGCGGCGGGGCTTCGCAAGCGGGCCGCCGATATCCGTGCGCACCTCGCCTTTCTGCTCGAATCGACGGATCACAATACAGTCTTCTGGATTGAGCGCCGCTCCGTCGGCGGCGTGCGGGCTGCGGCAAGAGGGCACGCCGCCTTCAACACGCATCTGCAGGCTACGCCGATCGATGTCTCTGAACTGCTCTCGACAGCGCTCTTCGACAACTACTCGAGCGTGGTTCTGACCTCAGCGACCCTGACGGTTTCAGGAGGCTTCGATCATATTCGGAAGCGTCTCGGGCTCATCACGGCACGTGAGCTGATTGTGCCTTCGCACTTCAAATACGAGAGACAGGCTCTGCTGTACCTGCCACCAACAATGCCCGATCCGCGCGAGCCCGACTTCACCGACCGAGCCGCGGAGAAGATCCGCCGCGTGCTCGAGATCACGCACGGGCGCGCATTCTGTCTGTTTACCAGCTACAGCCAGATGCGGATTATCTACGAGCGCATGCTGACCGAGTTGCCCTATCCGCTGCTGCTGCATGGAACGGCTCCCCGGCATGTGCTGCTGCAGAGGTTTCGCGATACCCCGAACGCGGTTCTGTTCGGCACATCGAGCTTCTGGCAGGGAGTGGATGTTCAGGGAGAGCAACTAAGCTGCGTCATCATCGACCGGCTTCCGTTCGCAGTGCCGACCGATCCGGTGGTCGAAGCGAGGATGCGCGCAATCGAGGAGGCTGGAGGCAAACCGTTCTTCGACTACCAGGTTCCGAATGCGGTGATTACGTTGAAGCAGGGATTTGGCCGACTGATTCGCTCGCTCGAGGATCGCGGCGTGCTCATGTTGCTCGATCCACGCATTCAACGCCAGCGCTATGGACGCATCTTTTTGGAGAGCCTTCCTCCCTATCGAAGAACGGACGAAATAGGCGAGGTCGAGCGCTTCTTCAATCCCGCCGTAGAATAAGAGAGAAGCAATGGGACGGAACCTCTACATTCTCGCGGCAACTCTTCTGGTACTTGCCTTGATCTCCTGCGGAGTGGCTTATACCAACATTGCGCAGCAGCCGGGCTCGCCCGGCGACATCGCGCTGTGGAGAACGACAGGGCTCGCGCTCTTTGTTGTAGCGCTGGTGGTTGCGCTCGCAGGCATTCTATCCTCATTGTTTGAGCAGGCAGAACGCCGCGCCGAAGAGCAGCGCCGGCAGCAGCGCAAGCCCTGAACCTGTGAAAGAACCGTTACAATAAGAAGAGGCCTGCGCAGCCTCGTCTTCTGTCCCTATTCTTTGCGCGGCCCTGTTGAAAGGTACTGGGAACACCATGTTTGAAGTCACTGTAGAAGCTGGATTCTCCTCTGGACACTACCTGCGCAACTATCGTGGGAAATGCGAGAATCCACACGGCCACAACTACCGGGTCTTTGTAACCTTGATCGGCGAAGAGCTGGACGAGGCAGGACTTCTGCTCGATTTCAAGCTGCTGAAGCAGGTGATGCGGCCGGTGGTGGAGTATCTCGATCACCAGATGATCAACGACCTTGAGCCGTTTACGACCTTGAATCCATCGGCAGAGAACCTGGCGCGTTACTTCTATCAGGAGACGGTGAAGCAGCTCCACGAGATGACCGAAGGTCGTGTGAGGATCAAGGACTGTACTCTCTACGAGACGGATACCAGCTTCGCCCGTTATTACGAGTAGACCTTCCATCATGCATCTGATCGAGCTTTACAAATCCGTCCAGGGCGAATCGTCGTTTGCC
>Ga0268266_10006609_pt1 | contig 10585 bp, 16 predicted proteins | sample KBSS13metaG_FD_190356 | JGI IMG/M metagenome (GOLD analysis project Ga0268266, IMG submission 190356) | Switchgrass rhizosphere microbial communities from Kellogg Biological Station, Michigan, USA - KBS S1-3 metaG (SPAdes) (version 2) | ecosystem: Host-associated > Plants > Roots > Rhizosphere... | reverse complement strand
CGAAGAGGCCGCAGAGTTCGCGTCGTTCGCGAAGCAGATCAACGAAATCCAGCTCGACCAGACGAGCTCGCGCGGCCAGCAGGTCCAGCGCGGGTTCCACGCGAAGGCGCACGGCTGTGTCACCGGCTGGTTCCAGCTGTTCCCGGATCGCGATCCGCGCACGCGGTTCGGCGTGTTCGCCGACGGCGCCGGGCCGTGGCCGGTGTGGATCCGGTTCTCGAACGGCGTCGGCTGGCGCACGGACGACGACAGCCTCGACGCGCGCGGCATGGCCGTGAAGCTGATGGGCGTGTCGGGAGCGCGGCTCGACGAAGAGCAGCAGACGCAAGACTTCCTGATGACGAACGCGCCGACGCCGGTCGGCCGCGATGCGGTCGAGTTCATGAAGTTCGCGCACGCGAACTCGACGAGCCAGCTGCGCAGCATGCTGTTCATGAGCGCGCACCTGCACACGGCCGGGCCGGCGCTGCTCGGCACCAACCCGATCGAGAGCACGGTCGCGACGCAGTACTGGAGCGGCGGCGCGTTTCACCTCGGCGCGCACCAGGCGATCAAGTTCACCGCGAAGCCGTGCTCGTTCGATCACGCGCGCGCGCCGCTCGGCAGCGGCGACGATCGGCTGCGTGCCGATCTGATCGCGGCCGCGAACGACGGCTTCTGCTTCAACTTCTACGTGCAGTTCCAGTCCGATCCGTATCGCACGCCGATCGAGGACGCGTCGCACGAGTGGAGCGAAGCCGATGCGCCGCTCGTGCCGGTCGGCAAGATCGTCGTGCCGCCGCAGCACATCGACGATCCGCGCCGCGACGAGCTGTGCACCAGCTTCTCGTTCAGCCCGTGGCACGGCATCGTCGCGCACCAGCCGATGGGTCACATCAATCGCGCGCGGCGCTTCGTCTATGCGTCGAGCCGCGCGTATCGCAAGGGCGGCCACGAGCCTCACGACTTCGAAGGCTTCGCGCCGCAATCGCCCTGATCGGCCGTTTCGACTTGCGCGCGAGGCACGCGCAGCACATCACTAGGCATGGCGTCGCGCCCGGTTCGCGTGGCCGGTTGGGTGATCACCCACCTGCTCTACACGGTGTGGCTCGCGTTGATGATCGCGACGCCGCTGTTCGGCTTCTGGCTCGCGTCGTCGCTCGCCGCGTACGACAACGCGCCCGAGTGGCTCGCGCTGGTCGGCGGCCTCGTGCTGTTCCCGGTCGCGCCGGTCGGCTGGGAGCTGTTCTCGGCGTGGCGGCGCGCCAAGCGCGGCAGCACCGAGAAGCCGATCTTGACGCGGCTCGATCGGCTCGTGCTGCGCACGCTCATCGTCAACGGCGCGTTCCTCGGGATCATGTTGTGGCGCGCGCCGCACGTGTCGTTCCGTGCGCTCGCCGTGCGCGGCGACTGGATCCTCGACGGCCACAGCGGCCCCTACGTCGACGACGTTCGCGACGTCCTGCTCGGCTTTGCCGACGAGCTCGACCACTGGGCGACGCATCGCGACGCGTCGACCTACGGGACGAGCACCAAGCCGCCGCCTCCGCCGTCGCAGGTCACGATCTACGATCTCGCCAAGCCGGTGGAGCCCAAGGATCCGAACGGCTGGCCGCGGGTCGCCGAGGCGGACGCGATCGTCACCGCGATCCCCGACGACGCGCAGACCAGCGTCGAAGCCGTCGGCAAGTACTTCGCGGCGCGGATCTCCGACAAGCGCGAGCTCGTCAAGGCGCTCCACGACTACGTCGTGCTGCGACTGCACTACGACACGCCGACGTCGCTGCTCACCGGCGAAGCGGCGCTCACGCGTCCGTCGCAGCAAGCCGACGACGTGTTCGCCGCGCGCACGGGCGTGTGCGAGGGCTACGCACGGCTCATGAAGGCGCTCGGCGACGCGGCCGGGCTCGAGGTCGCGTTCATCACCGGCTACATCCGCGATGCGCGCCGCAACTCCGGCGACGCCAGCACCGACGACGCGATCAAGCACGCGCTCGAGGGCAACCTGCACGCGTGGAACGCGGTGAAGATCGACGGCACGTGGCTGTTCGTCGATGCGACGTGGGACGATCCCGTCACCGACGACGGCTCGCAGCGCTTGAGCGAGACCTACCTGTTCACGCCGCCGCGCCTGTTCGGGCTCGACCATTTTCCCGAGGAGCCGGCGTGGCAGCTCGTCCCGAGCCCGATCAGCATCGGCGACTTCTCACGCCAGCCGTTGCTCAATCCGCGCATCGGCATGCTCGCGGTCGCGCTCGAGTCGCCGCAGCGTTCGCAGGTCACCGCCGACAACGGCGCGCTCCAGGTCGTGATCGGCAACTCGTTCCAGTCGACCGTCGTCGCGCAGGTCGTCGGCGGCGACGCGTGCGGCGCGCCGAGCCGCGACATTCACGTCGAGATGACCTGCACGATCCCGCCGGGCCGGCACGAGGTCCGACTGTTCGGCGCGCGCGACGCGAGCGCGCGCTCGCTCGAGTACTTCGGGTCGATCATGGTCAATGGCCGCTGAACGAGCCACTACGCGAGTAGCCACCCACCGTCGAAGTCCGCGAGATCAGCGGAGCGCCACGTGGCACATCGCATGCTGCAATGCCATTGCGTCATGTTCGATGTACTTCCAATCGAGACGTTAGCCAGCGTTACCGGCGGCATGAGCGACGCGAAGTTCATGACGTTGCAGATGGGCCTGCAGTCGAGCCTCAACCAGCTCACGCTCGCCTCGAACGCCAAGGCCGCGCAGATGCAGCAGATGACCGCGCTCATCGGCATGATGATGGGCGCATCGCCGGCGACGATGCTCGCCGCGATGGCGGCTCCGGCCGCGGCTGCAGCAGCTCCGGCGGCGGCACCGGCGATCGCCGGGCTCGCCACCGCTCAGCCGACGACCACGCCGGCAACCACGACCGCGCCGACCACGACGGCCTAGCGCGAGCCAGAGCCGGTCGGAATCGATCCGGACGCCGTCGCGAGAATCCCGCCGACCGGCCCCATCGCCATGTTCGCCATCATCCCGGTCTCGACGCCCGCGCCGAAGCCGGGCGCGTTGGTATCGCCGAAGCGATCGATCTGGTCCGTGCTCGCGTTGGGGCCGTGCAGCGCGCCGCCTGCGAAGCCGTTGACGAAGTTGTTCGTCGCTTTCGCCGCATAGACGCCGCCGTTGTAGACGGACTTGGCGGCCGAGACGGCCGTCGAGCCCCAGCCGGCGCCACCGGTTACGAACGCGAGAACATCAGCGTCGATCACCATCGATGCACCGATAGTGCAGATGTGGCGCCAGGAGTTGCCGCCAGCGATCACGCACACTTGCAGATCGGCTCGCGACGTCGCCGGGTTGCACTGCGCTGCCTCGCGGCTGCGGCTCAGTCGCCGGTGCTGCAGTCGCTCTGGCACTGCGACTGGTCGCTATCGCAACCGCTCTCGCAGCTCGACTCGGCGCTGCTGCAGCGTTTCGGGCACCCGTAGGTGCGCTCGTCGAAGTCGCTGATCTCGTCGCACTGCTGCGAGCACGTGGAGTGCGCGTCGCTGCAGCGCGATCGACACGTGTCATGACGGGTGTCGCACGCGTTCTCGCACTTGGACTTGTGCTCGGCGGCGCGGCGTTCCTTCGCGCGCTGTGCCGGCGTCTTCGCGGCCTCGGCGCGTTCGTACGCTGCGGCGCGCGCCGCCGCGATCTTCGGATCGTCCCACTCCCAGCGGTACTCGCACGGGCTCTGATCGGCGAACTGGACCGTGAACGTGAACGCGCGGCCGTTGTCGGTCTTGAAGAACTTGAACGCGACCGACGTCACGGTGTCGAGGATCCGCTTGAGCTTCACCGTGCGCGGCTCGGTCGACTCGAGCGCGGGGCTCGCGAGCTTCAAGATGCCGACGCCGGTGCCATCTGCGTGTACGACGGCCTCGAGCTTGCCGAGGTCGAGCATCTTGTGCCGGTCGGGCGAGCTCAGCCGAAAATCGTCGATGCGCCACGGGATCGTGAGCTTGCCGCCCGCGACCTTGATGTCGCCGGCGTCGCTCGCGCGCACGCACAAGGTGCCGCCCACTTCCGGTCCGCCCTCGTTCCGGTACGTCGCGTCCCACGCTCCCGACGGCGTGCCGAGCTTCACCGGTCCGGCTGGCTTCGGCGCATCGGGCGGCTTCGCCTTGCGGATCGCGCGCTCGAAATCGTCGACGAGCCGCGTGCTGCCGAAGATGTTGTCGGTGAGCGTGAGCGTCGTGCCGACGACCGAGGCGTCGAGCCGGTACGACTTGTCGTCGGTGGGCACGTACACGATCGTGTCGATCGCCGCCATCATGGTCTTCGTCGTCGCGTCGCGGCACGCGTTCGCGAGCCCGTCGTGCAACGACTCGAGCGAGCTCGAGAGCAGCCCGACCGCGTCGTTCTTGTCTTCGCCGGCCTTCTTGAAGTCGAGCCGATCGAACGCGGCCCACTCGATGCGCGCGGCGACGCGCCGGCCGCACGCGTCCGCGCCGACCTGCGCGATCTCGGCCTGCGCCTTCGCGCGCCAGCGTGCGCCCTCTTCCGGATCTGCATGCGCGATTGCCGCGACGACGACCACTCCGACGACGAGCCTGCCCTGCGTCACGCGCGCATCGTATCACCAGCGACGGTGCCAGCTGACGCCGGCGGTGGCCTGGCGGCCCGCGAGGTACTCGTCGTATTCCGAGACGTGCAGGTTGCCGATCACCAGCACGCCGATCCGCGTCGCGAGATAGAGCCCGAGCGCCGCCCAGCGCATCGCCTGGCGCGTGCGCGCATCGGAGATCGCGAACGACGCGCCGACCAGCGCGAGCGGCGCGACCCCGCCGAGCACCCAGTCGAACACGACGCCCGACGGCCGGATGCTGCCGAACGCGGCGCGATCGAGCCGCGCCGAGCCGAGCACCGGCACCATCAGCTCGAGGCTCGTCGTCACGTGATCGAGCGGCTGCGCTGTCGCGACGACCTCGTCGACGTGCGCGTGCAGCGCTGCGTGATTGAGCAAATCTCCGCCGCACGCCGCGAGCACGAGCGACGCGACCGCGATCTTCATCCGACGATGGTACCGGACTACCTCTTGCCCTCGATGGCGTTGCACTCCTTGAGGTAGGTCGTGCCGGTGATGGACGTCCCGGTTCCGACCACGATGGCGCCGGCGCCGAGCAGTGGCGCCGCACCGGCTCCGACGCCGGTCATCGTGGCGACACCGGACGCGATCCCCAAGCCGCCGCTCGCCATGTTGCCGTACATGCCGAACGTCGATGCGCGCTCGACGCAGCTCTGGCTCTTCCAGGTCGAGTCGAGGTGCGGCATCACTCGGTTGAGCGTGTTGTAAACGCCTTGGCCGGCGGCGCCGATGACTCGTCGCAATGCGTCCGCGTCGAGGGAGATCGTCTTCATGGGTTGCGGGATGTGCAGCTCGGGTGCCATCGAGTGACAACGCGATCCTGCCGACATGCATGGGGCTCATGGCGGCAGGATCGCTCGCCGTGGCCAGTGGTCGAGCCGTCTCCAGCGGGCCGCATATACGCGTCCGCCGGGCGACGGCGTCACTCCGCGCAGAGTTGCGTCTTGCAGACGTCGCTGCCCGACGCCGACCCCGTGAACTGATCGCAGGTCATGCCGTTGAGGTCGGCCGCGCACGCGACTGCTCCCTGCGTGGTGCTTTGCGGGGTGCCTTTGCAGAACCCCGGCGAGGGCGCCGCGTTCGTGCAGCCCGCATTCTCCTGCGTCACGCACTCGGCCTGCGTCGCCGGCAGCTGAAACGCGGTGAGCTGGTCGGGCGTGTAGCAGGCATAGGCGCGCGCGCAGAACGCGCTGCCGACCGCCTGGCAGGCCGCGACCGCGGCGCTGGGCGCATCGGGCGACGACGACGACGACGAGCTTCCACAGGCAGCGATCAAGACCGAGATCAGCATCAGCTTCGACATGGCGCGGGTGATCGCACGGACCGGCGATGGCGCGGCACGAACGCGTTACGATCGCCGGAAGTTTTCGTTCCCTGCCGCTGCCCCTGCGTCAACTTGACGCCATACGGCCCCGCCTGTAGTCGATATCAAACGCTCATGTTTCGCTTGCTCAAAGGCATCGGTATCGGCCTGGGCTTGTTGATCGGCCTGTTCCTGCTGATGCAGGTCGTGCCCTACGGGCGCACGCACACCAACCCGCGCACGATCGAGGAGCCGGCGTGGGACTCGCCGCGCACGCGCGAGCTCGCGGTGCGGGCCTGCTTCAACTGCCATAGCAACGAGACCAAGTGGCCGTGGTACGCGGACGTCGCGCCGTTCTCGTGGGTCGTCCAGCGCGACGTCGAGGCCGCGCGCGAGACGATCAACTTCTCGGAGTGGAACTATCCGCTCGAACACCAGCTCTCGGCCGAGTGCGGCCCGTCGACGATCCGCGGCGACATGCCGCCGTACAAGTACCGGATGGCGCACCCCGAGGCGAACCTGACGCGCGAGGAGACGCTCGAGCTGGCGCGCGGCCTGAACGCCACGATGAAGGTGCCGAACAAGATCTAGGCAGCGCGGTGGGGCACGACCGTGGTTTCCGCGATCGTCACGCGCTGGCAGGCCTGGCCGTGGCCGAGCGCGAACTTCAGCGTCGGATACATCCGGCCGGTCAGCACGGCGAACGCGAGCGTCACGAGCGCGCGCGGGCCCCACAACGCGACGATCTGCGCGCGCAGCTCCGTGGCCTCGGCGTCGTGGGCGAGCGCCGCACGCGCGAACCGCGCCGCGAGCCTCGGCCCCGCAGGCAGGTCGGCATCGCGCCGCTCGATCACCGCCGCAAGCGTCGCGCCGTCGACGCCGTCCGCGAGCGCCATGGCCACCGCGAGCTGCGTGCACGGACCGCAGTCTTCGTCGAGCGTGGCGACCAGCTTGGCCGCGTAGTACGCGTCTGCCGGCACGTCGCGGTGATAGCGATCGAGCCCTTGCATCCGCGCGAACGCGAAGAACGCGCGCGCGTCGGTGTCGACGAGCTCGCGCATGTAGCTCGCGTCGTAGCCCCAGCGGCGCTCGAACGCGGCGATGCGATTCCGGATCAACCACTTCAGCATGTGGGTGAGATGCTCGAACGCGTGCTGCAAGTGCATGGCATGCTCGGGCCATGCTGGCGGTGCGTGCGGCGCTCGTGCTCGCGATCCTGTTCGGCGCGGCGTGGCTGTGTTTCGACAACGTGTTCTCCGAGAACCTGGAGGTCGAGGCACTCGCCGAGCGGGCCGCGTGTGCAACACACAAGTGCGAAGAGGCGCACCAGCTGACCGACGAACGCCGCGTGCCGTGGGAGCAAACCTTCGACTACGCCTGGAACAGCGACACGGTACGCATCACCTGTCGCAGGCAGTACTACGTGATCGGCGACCGGATCTGCACGGTCGACCGATCGAAGCCGTGATACCGTCTGCGCATGCGGATGTTCCTCGCTGCATGCTTGTTCGCATCGCTCCTCGCCACGGGTTGCCAGCGATCGGATCCGACGAAGGCGGCCGAAGCCAAGCCGGCCCCTGCGGCGCATGAAGGCGAGCTCGCGCCGCTGACCGTCGACGAGGTCGACACCCAGCTCGCGGCGCATCAGATCATGCCGGTCGACTGCAACGACACCGACCTGCGCAAACAGCTGGGCGTCCTGCCCGGTGCGATCTTGGTCTCGCAGTACGACACGTTCGCTGCGAGCGAGCTCCCCGCCGACAAGTCGACGAAGCTCGTCTTCTACTGTCACGACGAGGGTTGACACGCTTGTCATGTTGGCGCCGGGCGCGCCAAGAGCCTTGGTTACACGAACGTCTACATCATGCCGGCTGGGATCGCCGGCTGGGTGAAGGCCGGGAAGCAGATTCAAGCCGGCTAGCTGTCCGCAAATTGCGCAACACGGGTTGTGGGTGGTGGGTATGCTCACATGGTGAGGCTCGGCTGGATCGCGTGGTCATTCGTCGTCGGGTGTAGCTTCACCCCGACCGGCGCCGCGGTGATCGGTGGGGTCGATGCCGGCCCGAACAGCGGATCCGGATCGGCCGGGCCTGGCTCGGGCAGCGCTGGCTCCGGCTCCGGCAGCGCGACGACCGGCTGCGCGGTCGGCGTTCGCATGTGCATCGATGCGGCGCACTCGGGCACGTGCGATGGCAGCGGGAACCGCGTGATCGATCGCAACTGTCCGCCGGGATCGATGTGCGGCAGCGGCTACTGCCAGCCGCCGTCGGGCGCCATGCCGTGCACGAGCGACGACGACTGCAGCAACTCGATGGTCTGCGATCCGTACGTTGCCGGCAGCGCGTTCGCGGGCTTCTGCACCGCACGCGCCGGCAACGGCCAGACGTACGACTCGTGCTCGTCGAACATCGACTGTCGAACGGGCGTGTGCACCGACGGCGAGTGTTATGCCGCGTGCAGCACGACGAGCGACTGCCCGGAGATCGACACGAAGATGTGCGAGGCGGGCAGCGGCTCGCTCGAGGGCGTGAGCATGTCGGGCCTGACGACGTGCGTCGGCCACGACTGACGATCGCTAGCCCTGCTTGGGGATCATGCTCATGATGTTGTTGATCATCGGGCCGGCCGCCTGCGCGATCTGACCGGCCTTGCCGCCGCCGACGCCCGCCTTGTCGAGCATGCCGCCGAACTGGCCGATCATGCTGCCAATGTCCATGCCGCCGTCGCCGCCGGTCGCGTGCTCCAGCTGGTCGAGGCTGATCGTTTCGAACCTGTCGCGCTTGGTCATGGCCAGCACTAGTGCAGCGCGTGTGCCTCGCGCGACGCGAGCATCTTCGCGAGCTTGGCAAAGACGCCTCGTCGCCGCCGGGTGACGTAGCGCCTACCGGCGCTGAGCAAGCAGATCGCGGATCTGGAGCAGTAGCGCGGCCTCGTCGGGCGGCTCTTTCTTGGGCTCGTGCACGAGCTTGCGCATCGGGATCACGACGACGAAGTACACGACCGCCGCGATGATCGCGAACGAGATGAGCGCGTTGATCACTGCACCGAAGTCGAAGACCTGACCGAGCCAGCGCAGCTTGCCGCCCGACACGCCGCCGCCGAGGAACACGTTGACGAGCGGGTGCAGGAGCGAGCTCGTCACCGCCATCACGACCGCGGTGAACGCGGTGCCGATCGTCACCGCCACCGCCAGATCGATCACGTTGCCGCGCAGCAGGAATTCCCGAAAGCCCTTGAACGCCATTGCCAACCGTGGCCACCGCCTCCGACGCCTGCAATAGGGACGTCGCCGAGCCGGCTGCGCTAGGTTCGCGGCGATGGTGCGGCTCTTCGGCAACCTCGCGCGCGGCATCCGGCTCGCCTGGGATGCGAGCCGGGCGCAATTCGCGCTGACCGTGACGCTCACGCTCATCGCGTCGTCGCTGCCCGCGCTCGAGGTCTGGCTCGGCAAGCGACTCATCGATCTCGTGATCGCAGGGGATCGGACGAGCGTCGCGTCGACCGCGATCGTGCTCGGCGTCGTGTTCGGCGCGCAGCGCATGCTCAACGACGTGCGACACCACCAGTCAGAGCTGTACTCGCTACGTGTCGTCGCGCACGCGATGGGGGTGTTCCTCGCGAAGGCTGCGTCCGTCGACGTCGGTCACCTCGACGATCCCGCGTGGCACGACCGCGCCGACCGCGCGCGCCGCGACATCACGTGGCTGCCGGCCCAGATGACGATGAGCGCCGCCCAGATGCTCGGCTCGACCGCGACGCTCGCGAGCCTCGTCGGGCTCGTGGCGGCGATGCACCCCGCGCTCGCCGGGTTGCTCGTCGTCGCGATCGTGCCGAGCCTCATCATCCAGCGCCGCGTGCTGCGCTGGTTCTTCGAGCTCCGCACGGTCGACACGCCCGCCGAGCGCGAGCGGATGTACATGGCGGACCTGCTCGGCGCGCCGACGTTCGCGAAGGAGATCCGCTCGTTCGGCCTGGCCGGTCACTTGCTCGGTCGGTTCACCGCGATCGCCGACGAGCAAGCTCGCGACAGCAGCCGGCTGCTCCGCCGCGCCGCGGCGTGGAGCACGGTGTCCGCGACATGCACCGCCGGCGCGGTCGCGGCCGCGTACTACTTCATCGCCGCGCGGGGCCTCGCCGCCACGCTCACGCCCGGCGATCTCGCCGCCGGGTTCGGCGCGTTCACGGTCAGTGCAGGCCAGGCGAACGCGCTCGCGTTCATGTTCGGTCAGCTCGAGCGCTACGCGACGTTCTTCGACGACTACCGCGCGTTCATGGCCGCCGAGCCGCTCGTGCCAGTTCCCGCGGAGCCGGTTGCCCTGCCCTCGCCGATCGCGCCCGGCCTCGCGCTCGAAGGCGTCCACTTCACGTATCCGCGCGGCACGCGCGAAGCGCTCGCCGGCCTCGATCTCGAGGTCGAGCCCGGCGAGATGATCGCGCTGGTCGGCGAGAACGGCGCCGGCAAGACGACGATCGTAAATCTCTTGTCGCGGTTCTACGATCCGACGCACGGCCGCGTGTGCCTCGGCGGCGTCGACCTGCGCGAGCTCGATCCGAGCGCGCTGCGCTCGCGGATCGGCGTGCTCTTGCAAGACTTCGCGAAGTATCAGCTCACGGTGCGCGACAACGTTCGGCTCGGCCGCATCGAGCGTGCCACGAGCGACCTCGAGCTGACCGCGGCACTCGAGGCCGCGCGTGCGAG
>Ga0268266_10006608_pt1 | contig 10586 bp, 10 predicted proteins | sample KBSS13metaG_FD_190356 | JGI IMG/M metagenome (GOLD analysis project Ga0268266, IMG submission 190356) | Switchgrass rhizosphere microbial communities from Kellogg Biological Station, Michigan, USA - KBS S1-3 metaG (SPAdes) (version 2) | ecosystem: Host-associated > Plants > Roots > Rhizosphere... | reverse complement strand
ACCACAACCAGACCAGCGGTCTTTGCTGCTGTCTCAACCTGTCCTGCCAATGCCGTCTGCGTTCCTGTGCTCATTGCCTGTTAAACCTCTTCACGTTTTCCGTAACCTATCTATTTTACCCATTCGGGCAGATGAACGCGGGTTCGGATGGCTTATCGAGTGGTCGCTGCCGCAGCGACCAGGGCGTCGAGCGCGGAGCTCTGCGTTCCCGCATCGGGCTGTCCTGGCGGCCCTGACCACGCAACCCCAAAGGTGTTCTGTGCGGTTCGGCTCTTCGTCCAGATGGATTCGGAGTTGACGGCGAATGCCTTGGTGAAGATCGGGTCGGGAGCTACCTCGTTGAGATCGCGCAAGTTACGCAAAAAGATGCCTTTAAATTGGATTCCGTCGGCGCTGCACTTTGGCTCGCAGGGCTCGTGCAGAATGCCGTCCTTGCCGGTGAAGTGCGCCACGGAAGCATCGCCAATCTGCCGGGCCCAGGTCAGCATGGTGGCGTCGCCTCCGGTCTTCGACCACTCAGTCAGAGCGCCGATCAGGACTCCCTGGTTGTAGGTCCAGATGGTCTTCTGATTGTTGCGGCATGTCTTTTTCGCATTGTCGATGACGAGGCCGTCGTTGACGAGGTGATCGCTGTTGATCATGCCGGTCGTGCGAAACCACTGCCACTCCTTTGTGGCCCAGTCGGCATATTGTTTGCCTTCGGCGGAGTAAATGCGTGTTGCGAGGTGTGCTGCAACCGAGAAGAAGAGTTCGTTGGCGATGGCGTTCTTGTAGTTGCGATCCTTGCTCCACCAGATCCCGCCGCCGCAGGTGTCATCCCAGCCTCCGGCCATGTCTTCGAAGATGGACTGCGCCATAGTGAGATAGCGCGGGTCTTTCGTCAGGTCGTAGGCATCGATCCATGCCAGCGCCCACCAGCCTTCATCGTCGTAGTACTTGTTGAGAAAACCGGGAAAGCCGGTGAGCTCCTTCTTGGGGTCGGTGCGCTGTTCAGCGGGGATGGTCTTCTGGGCTTCTTTGAAGGTGTTTGCAAGTACGCCGACGTACTGCTTCGAACCCATGACCCGCATGGAGTCAGTGATTGCAGTGATGGCATTGGCAGCGTTCCACCAGCCTGTCGTCTTATACAGGCCCCATCCTGGCTGATACCACTGCTGCAGCCCCTTGACGCCTGCATCAACACGATGACGAGCTTCTTCTGGCGATGTAGACGGTGTCTGTTGCTGCGCGGCGCAAACGATCGTAGCGGCCAGGAAGAGCACAAAGGGGAGGACGCGGCGCGAGGTCATCTCTCCGTTCTATCAACAATCCAGCATTAAGGCGACGCGGGCGCCGAAGCTTATGAAGGGATCGGCGTGGCTGAACTTGATTGCATTAGAGGAGAAGGGTTTATTTCGCTGTAACTCCCGATCGGCACAATCAAACTCATGATCAAGACCATCGCCACTCTGCTGCTGACTGCAGTCCTGCCTGTCTCTGCCCAGACCATCCTTGTGCACGCTCATCGTGGTGGCCGCGCATCGCGGCCCGAGAACACGATTCCGGCCTTTCAATTTGCGATCGATCATAAGGTCGACGCGCTGGAGCTCGATCTTGCAGTGACCAAGGACAATGTGCTGGTGGTCTCGCACTCGCCTTACCTAACTCAGCAGGAGTCGAAGGATCCGTTCATGAAGGCGGTGCTTGCGAACGAGAGGCACTGCGCCGGACCTGCGCTGCCGCCGGGAACCCTGATCCATTCGCTCACGCTCGCCGAGCTGAAGCAGTACGATTGCGGCGCGACGACGCTAACGGCTTTCCCGCAACAGGTGGCAGTCCCGCATACGACGATCCCCACCTTCGACGAGGTGCTCGATCTGGCTCCGAAGGGAGACTTCGACTTCAATGTGGAGACGAAGATCTTCATCAACCATCCTGAGATCACGCCTTCACCGGAAGTTTTTGTGCAAATGATCGACGAGACCGTGCGAAAGCATCATCTCCAGTCGCGCGTGATTCTGCAGAGCTTCGACTTCCGCACGCTGCGCGCGATGAAGAAGATCGATCCAGAGATTCGCTTGTCGGCACTCTTTGGCCAGGCCAAATCCGACACGTTTATGGGGATCACCGATCCTGACAAGAACTTCGTACACATTGCGGAGGTCGCTGGTCTGTCGAAGGGAGACTTCCTTTCTCCCGATGAGAGTATGGCGACGCCGGAACAGGTTGCGGCCGCGCACAATGCGGGACTGAAAGTAGTGCCTTATACGAGCAACACCCCAGACGGATGGAAAAAACTCGCCGACGCTCATGTGGATGCAATCATCACTGATGACCCGGCCGGCCTGCTGGATTGGCTGCGTGCGCAGACTCCTCCATTGCATCCGTAGCACTAAGGCAAGGTTTTGGCGATCACGGCACCGCAGCGAGGGCAAAAGCCTGCCCCCGGAGCAAGAGGTGCGCCGCAGCCGATGCAGACTGAACTTGAGGTTGGTTCACTTTCGGCGACGCCGTTGGCGCGAATCTGCCCGGAGATATAAGCGGCCTGCATGGCGTTGTAGGCCCGAACGCGCCCAGGCATTAAGAAGGCCTCGACAAATCCCAGCAGCGCGGGAATTCCGGTCCAGCTGAAGATCAGATACAGTACGCCCAGTCCATTGCGGTGAAGGTAGAAGTGATGAATGCCGAAGCTGCCGAGGAATACGGCAAGCAGGACACCCACGATCTCATCACGGCGCGCATGCTCGTATTCGGCGTAGAACCACGCACGCTGATGCTCTGTCATTCCAGCGGTATAGAGCGGATCGGTGTAGTTCAAGCAGACCCTCCAATGCTGATTAACCATACGCGGGAAACCACTACGGTGTTCCCTGGCACCACTGTGGCTTTATTCAACCAATGAAGAGGATGAAATTCAATTCACGACTGAATTGATCGCATTTTTAGAAGCTGCGCGGACCAAGATGGTCGCGATTTACAAGGGTTTACGTGTGGTCTAGATTGATTTTCAACAAGACGTTGGCTTGCAGACAACGAGACTCTGACGGATAGATTCAAACGAATGAAACAGGAGGAGTGGAAATGGAACATGTACAAAATGGACAGTGCGGACTTTGCTCACACTTCGGTGAGGGACATGCTTCGGCTCCGGCTCTGGTGACGATTCTGAAGAGCCACGAGGCTCCTCTAAACATGGTCGATGAGTGTGGTCACCCGAAGCACGCATCGCTTCACCTGAAGGTTACGCCCATCAGCGGATGCGATGGTTTCTCAGCTGCGGCGCAAGCCTAAACCATTTCTGCAAAGGCAAGAGAGGTCTGGGATTCCGGACCTCTCTGTCGTTTAATGGCTGGTTCTTTTGGGCTAATAGAGTGTTTTGATGAAACTCTGTGGGGTGCCTTCTTCGGGGTTGACGAAGTGTACGTCCTCTGGCGGACGCCGCGGCGTATCGATGGCAAGCACCGTGAAGGGATGCTGAAGAATTCTGGATAGCGCATGGATCGTGTTCTTTTTGAAGAAGACCAGCTCGCCCGGGCAAATCTGGCGCGGAGCATCGTTAGCAATCACAATCTCGGCACGCCCCGATAAAACATAGAGGTATTCGTCGCAGCTGGTGTGAAAGTGCGCCGGCGCTGGACGGTGAACCCGGAAGACGCGACAGCTCGCAGCCTGCTCATCAGTAAGCCGGATATCGGTAAGCATCGTTTCGGCGGATTCGGGAAGCGTTGCGGCAAGTTCAGTGATATTGAAGAATCTGCTTTCGACAGGCATAGACGACCCCTTCTAAAGGACAGGATAAATTGTCCAGATCTGGCGATCTGAAAGCGTGCGGTGCAGATTTGTACCCCCACAAATTAGGAACACAGCGATCTCTGAGAAGGGGAAGAAATTACTTCTTTCGAAATTTGAGCTGAGGAGAGCAGGCGTCGGAGAAGGGATTGATCAGAAACGTGCCTGCGATTCCGGAGACCAGAATCGTTCCATCGGAGCTGATGTGCGCGGTGCGGAACTCTTCTTGGGGGAGATCGTTGATTCTGCGCCAGGTCTCACCACGATCCTGAGTGACATAGACTCCTGTCAGTGAAGTCACGACCTCGCGGTTTGGCCTCGTGGGGTCGACGTCGATGCTGTAGGCCCGAAGATTGGAACCGGCCTCATCCGAGGTTGGATGGATAAGAAAATGAGCGTCGGTAACGCGACGCACCATACCTGGACCTGTGGGGTAATAGATTCCCCAGCACGCAGCCAGATGAAGTCCTCCCACAACGCTCATTCCATGAATCGCGGAGTCGGGACCCACACCATCGACGCGGCTCCATCTCATCGACTTTAGGTTAAGAAGATAGACCTGGTCTCCCGTTCCGACGTAGAGAAATCGTGGATCGGCTCGCTTTACTTCGTCGAACTGCATCGACAGCAGATCCATCTCGGTAGGGATAGGAGGAAGAGGGCCGTCCTGAACCCACGAGCCATCTTTCTCTCGGTGATAAGTGAACATCTGTGGATCGCGGTCGAAGTATCCGTATCCGAGGATCAGATGATTGCCATCGGATGTCATCTGAACAACGTTGGCCCTGACTGGATCGCCTGGTTTCTTTGCGATAGGTAACTTAGGAGGAGAATCCGGAACCCGCGGGCCGGTGATCACCTTTACGAGCGGCTGGGAAGCTGGCTGAGGAGTGACCTGAAAGGCTCCCCTTTGGGTGGTAACGATGAAATAAGAACCACCCGGCGCCACGCTCAAGCCATTTCTTATTCCCTCACCAATCTTCGCATCGAAGTATCGGGAATCCAATCGCGCGACCTGAGCCCATGTGGCACCTCCATTCGTCGATTTCGAGATATAGAGAGCCTGTTCCCAGGGCCGGAGAGCGTTGCTGAGATCGGCGGTTAAAGCCCATATCACGTCGGTATCGTTGGCCGCCGGGTCCGGGTCACTGGCGAGGGTCTCAATATAGTCGCCGGCAAACTGATGACTGCCCGGAAGACTTGTGACTCGATGTACACGGCAGCTTTCAAGGTCATCGGTCGGATCGTCATCGCTCTGAACGGTAGACGACGCTGAGCTCTCAGATGGCTTTTCGGGAGCGGAATGAGATTGTGGGGCTTGCGCAGAAGATGCAAGAGGCGTGAGCAACAGAAGGAGCAGCCCTCTGCAGCCAAACGGGCGCCGGCGAGTATGCATGATCGCCATAACCAACCACCTTAGTCCAAGGTACTGCAATTGCAGACGTAATACGAGTCACGAACTTAAGCGTAGAGGGAATGTGTCCGTCCGCTACGGAAGCGTTGCTCGCCATACTCAGGGACGCAGACGCGCTACCCCGGTCATCGGGTTTGTCAGGGTCACATTTTCCAGGGCCTGAATGCGCCATTCGCCGTCGCGCCGCGTTACTACCGCGAGCATCAGAGTATCGACCTGATGTGGCCCCGCAGGATGCGCCGCTCCCGCGCTGAGCCGCGCCCAGAAATGCAGGATGGAAGCGTCGTCGGAGATTGGGTCGACATCAGGCGCGTCGATCGCGAGCGTCGAATCACGATAGATTGAGGCGTGAATGCCGACGTGTCCGGCGACGATCTGGTCGACCCCCCGCCAATAACTCCCGAACCGATTCACAAACGTCGCGTCGGAATGGAACAGCCGGCCGAAGGCGTCCATGTCGTGCGTGTTCCAGGCTTCCTGAAAGCGCGTGGTTATCTCTGCCGGGCCCGCCGTATGATTCATTGTTCCCTTCCCCTTGTGATCTTTTTATCGAACGGAGTACTTCAGATGGCCTTCGCGCCAGGGGACCGCGGTTCGGGCGTTGAGGTCGAAGACCACTTCGCCCGCGCGGAGGGTCATCTCGGGCACGATACGCTCTGTGCCTTCCACTTTGCCTCCGGCAAGGTCGGCGTAGCTGAAGTGTCCATGATCGACGCGAAGCACGGCGATGTCAGCGATCGAGCCGATGGCGATCTGGCCCAGTTCCGGGTGCCCGATCTCTGTAGCCGGATTGGTCGTGGACTCGCGGATGACCTCGTTGAGAGGAACGCCAAGCGCGAGAATCTTGCTCATCACATTCGGCATGTTGAGCATCACTCCTGTCGCCGAGCTGACGTGGAGATCGGTCGAGATGGAATCAGGGAAGAAGCCGCCCTTCACCATTGGCTCGGCGAGTGCGAAGTTGAAGGAACCGCCGCCGTGCCCCACATCGAATTTGATACCGCGTCGACGGGCATCGAGCATATAAGGCGCAGGCTTGCCATCGGGCGTAAGCAACGGTGCGGGCATGCGGAAGACGTGTGTGCTGATGTCACCTGGCCGCAGGATGGTGCGGATCATCTGCTCATAAGACTTGTTATTGAACCAGCCGAAGTCGACCATGACAGGAAGGTGATTGCGATTGCCAACCTCTACGGCCTTCTGGACGGAGATGAAGTTGGGCTGCTCCCAGTGCGCTGTCTTGATGCCGACGATGATGCCTCGATTCTCGGAGATGGCCTTCGAGAGCGCATCGAGATCCATGTCGTGCTCGTTCTGCTCGGCCACATCGTCGGCGTTGGCCATGCCTGCTCCAACGATGTTGATAAAGGCGAAGATGCGCGTCTTGGAGGTCTCGATGATGCGACGTCGGAACTCCGGAAAGTCCCGCCAGCCGGACGAACCGGCGTCGGCGATCGTCGTAACTCCATTCGGAACAGCCAACACATCCGCGGGGACAGAGAGATCGCCATTTCCCCAGGCATTGTGACGCAACCCGACAAAGACGTGCTCGTGAATATCGATGAGGCCGGGCGTGAGGTAAAGCCCGGAGATATCGATGGACTTCTTCGCTGCGCTGGCAGGAATCGATGGCTCGATAGCAGCGATCTTGCCCTCGCGGATGGCGACATCTCGCTGGGCATCGACATTGTTCTTCGGATCGATGACGTGGCCGTTACGAAGGACGAGATCGTATTGCTGGGCCTGCATGGTGAGGGCGCAGGAAAGACATACCAGAGCGAGGTTACGGAGCATAAGTGGGAGTATATCCAAAGAGTTGCGGTACTCTCTTCTCTCATCCGCAAAAGGGCCATGCCGGCAATCCTCTCCACCGCGTATTCGTCGATTTCAAAGGTGAATCGATCCGACCACTACAAACGATTGGTAGTCGTGGTGACAGGGTGTGACTCATCGGAGCCGATCGGCTTGATTATGCCAGACGACGTCTCAGGCTCCAGCACAACTCGATTTCTCCCAGCAAGCTTCGCTGTATACAGCGCCCGGTCCGCGCGTCGTAATGTGTCTTCCAACGTGTCGCCTGGTTGAAGCATCGCAATCCCAAAACTCGCGGTGAACTTCAAATCATTTCGATCCGCGCGAACACTCTGACCCGCCATGATCGAGCGAAGCCGTTCGGCAGTGATTACTGCATTCTCGCGGGTCGTATTTGTCAGCAGCACAACAAACTCCTCGCCTCCCAGGCGGGCGGGAAAGTCATGGCCGCGCATGGCAGTCGTAAGAGAATTGGCGATCGCACACAGAACCGCATCGCCAATCTGATGCCCATACTTGTCGTTGATGGTTTTGAAGTGATCGAGATCGATGGCGAGCACTGCCAGTGAAGCACCCTGACGGCGACTCCGCCCCATCTCGCGTCGAGCATGTTCCTCCAGGCCACGGCGGTTCAGCAGGCCTGTCAGAGAATCGGTACGCGCAAGCAGCTCCTGGTTGGCATAGAGTCGGGTCGAAGTCATCCAGAAGTAGCCCACCGGGATTCCGGCAATCAGGATGTAGAACCCCAGGAAGCCAATGAGCTGCGAGGTGGAAGAGACAAAAAAATCCTGCGCGACGCCCCAGAAGATAATTCCCACACAGCGGATGGTCGTCATCACCCCGAACGCCACATAGAGCGTAGCCGTAGCCATGCACGGGATCTTCACCGCCGGATCCGCGTAGCGGATCAGAACATATGCACTCACGCCTGCGACACCGGCAAAGGCAATGCTCATGAGCAGCGACCTTGCCGAATAACTGGGATGGATGTGCGTGTAGTACACCAATCCCGCGAATGTAGGAATAAGAAACAGAGCTTCCAGCCAGCCAGTTCTCAGATCTGCCTTCACAAACGCCGCAAAGCAGCGATGAATCAGAAGCAGAGCGACAACAAGTAATAAGTTCGATAGCACCAGCACAAAGAAATCCGGAATGCGCCCCTGCTGCATCCGCAGAATTGTGCTCAACCCTCCGATAGCAAAGGAAATTGCAATCAGAATGAAATGCCTGAAGCGCCGTTGATGGAAGGCGATGACAGACAATCCGGCTGTACACCCGGCAAGCAAAAATAGATTGATGTACAGGATGGTTCGGACGTCCATCGGACCCTGCTCATTCGAGCCATAGAGATTTGGGGAGGTTCTATCAGTATATGTCTGACAGTCTGCGACTGTGATCGGAGATTGCTCAAATCCCTGCCACTAAAGGAGTATTCGCATAGCGCGAAAAACTACTTTCCCGACCCCATGTGAAGAGCTACCGCACTCGGCCCATCCGGCGTCATCTTGACTGGCCTGATCGTGCCATCTGATTCGAAGTACATCTTGTCGATCGCCATCACGCGCTGATTCGGTCCAGTCGTGCCGAGAGGATGACGGTGGTAGACGATATACCACTCATCTGTGCCTGGAATCTGAACAACCGAGTGATGTCCCGGACCGTTCGCTACTGCGGGGTCGGTTTGCAGGATCTTTCCCACACGCTCAAATGGGCCGGTGGGACTGCTGCTTCGCGCATAAGCAACCCCGTAGGTCGAGTCGCCCCAGTCACCTTCGGACCACATGAAGTAGTACACACCCTTGCGCTTGATCACGAACGGACCTTCCACGTAGTGGTCCGGCGTAATCTCCTTGTACAACGAACCATCCTTCATCGGGATCACGCTCTTGAGATCGGGCGCTAGCCGCGCCACATTGCAGTGTCCCTGTCCACCGTAATAGAGGTAGATGGAGCCATCGTCATCCTGATAGACAAACGGATCAATCGGCTGAGCCCCGTTGTGGAACTCGCCGATGAGCGGCTTACCCAGCGCATCCTTGAATGGCCCACCGGGCCGGTCGCTCACAGCGATTCCGATACCGCCGGGAAATGTATCGCTCTTCTGAATGTCGTTCGCCGCGAAGAAGAGATAGTACTTGCCGTTGAGATGGATCGCCGTGGGAGCCCAGATGGCATACGCAGCCCAGGGCACGTCGCGGATGTCGAGCACGCGAGAATGCCTCGTCCAATGCACCAGATCGGGTGAGGAGAAGGCGTCGAGCGAAGTGTGCAGCAGATAGATCTGGTGCACGACATGCCCGCTGCGCAGCTTCTGCTGCAAAGGATTGAAGACGATGTGTTGATTGTCCGACTCAGGACTGGACGAGGTTGGATAGATCCAGTATTGGCCTGCAAAGATACGTACTTCAGGATCGGCATACCAGCCCTGCTGGGCAAGATTCTTTGAGGCCTGTCCCTCAGATGTGTGGACGAAGCTGAAGAGAACAGCCAAGGCGACCATAACTTTTATGTTTAGGGACACAGTTTCAACTCCCATCTTTGATGCCGCCCTCTTTACAGGGCGTCTTGCTAAAGATCATTTTATGTTTCACTTCGCGAGCGCGGGTGTATATATCCCTTACAAAGAATGAACCGGCAGAACAAGTCGACGCGAATCTGGGTGCTGAGTGGCCCCGCGCTGGACGCCAAAACCGGCGTCAAATTCGAGCAGGTGCCTTCCGAACCCTCCGCCCACCAGATAGTTTCCGGCTCCTCAGCAGTCCTATGGCAGCTCGGTTAATACCTCACGACCAAGTAAAATAAGGATGTGAGCTTTACCGAACAATATGACGTCGTGGTCGTGGGCGCGGGACACGCCGGCTGCGAAGCAGCAGTTGCAGCGGCGCGCATGGGACTACGCACGGCAATCTTTACCCTGAACCTCGATCTGATCGCGCAGATGAGCTGCAATCCCGCTGTCGGCGGAATCGCCAAAGGCCATCTCGTTCGCGAGGTCGACGCTCTGGGCGGAGTCATGGGCGAAGTCGCCGACTCCTGCGGCATCCAGTTCCGTTTGCTGAACACATCACGAGGCCCAGCCGTGTGGTCGCCCCGAGCGCAGTGCGACAAGGCTCTCTACCGCGTGAAGATGCGCGAGGTCCTCGAAGCCCAGAAGAATCTCTTCATCAAGCAGGCCGAGGTAGTGGACCTGATACTCGATGAAGACCGCACTGTTCGTGGCGTCAAGCTGCGTGATGGTCGCGAGGTCCACGCGCAGGCGACCGTCGTCACCACCGGCACCTTCCTCAACGGCCTGATCCACTGCGGCGAACAACAGTACACCGCAGGTCGATCCGGCGAACCCGCCAGCGTCCTTCTGGGCGAAAGCCTCAAAAACCTCGGCCTGCGCAACTGCCGCCTGAAGACTGGAACACCGCCGCGTCTGGATGGACGGACGATAGATTGGGAGAGGTTTGAAGCCCAGCCCGGTGACGCCGACCCCACGCCCTTCAGCTTCCGCTCCCCCTTCACCCGCACCGGTCAACCGCCGCTTCGGCAGATCTCCTGCCACATCGCCTACACGACCCCGGAAACGCTCGAGCTCATCCGCAAC
>Ga0268266_10006607_pt1 | contig 10586 bp, 13 predicted proteins | sample KBSS13metaG_FD_190356 | JGI IMG/M metagenome (GOLD analysis project Ga0268266, IMG submission 190356) | Switchgrass rhizosphere microbial communities from Kellogg Biological Station, Michigan, USA - KBS S1-3 metaG (SPAdes) (version 2) | ecosystem: Host-associated > Plants > Roots > Rhizosphere... | reverse complement strand
CTTCTGGATGTCGTCGTCCGACATCGGCGCGGTGTCGATGCCCATGCCCTTCAGGCGCTGCCGCGTCGCCAGGATTTCATTCGGGCTCAATGCTTCGGATTCCGATCCGCTCTGGATCTTGCGTGAATTGGAAACGATCGACGTGCCGATATGGCCGGGCATCACCACCGAACATTTGATGTGCGGCGCGTTGAGGCCGAGATCGATCAGCAGCGCTTCGGTAAACCCTTTTACCGCGAACTTGGCGGCGCTGTAGGCGGTATGCGGCGCCCCCATGCCGACCGATGCCCAGAAGCCGTTGACGCTCGATGTGTTGATGATGTGGGCCTCGTCCGCCTTCATCATCAGCGGCAGGAAGGTGCGGACGCCGAGATAGACGCCGCCCCAACAGATGTTGAAGGTGCGTTCCCATTGCTCGCGCGTGTTGGTGAACAGGCTGCCTCCGCCACCGATGCCCGCATTGTTGAACAGCAGATGGATCTTGTCGGTCGCCTGCTGCTCGATCAGCTCATCGCGAAAACGCTGGAGATGCGCCTCGATCGAGACGTCGGCGACGTGGGTGGTGATGCGAAGGCCCTGCGGCAGTTTTTCCGCCTCGCACAGTCGCTTGGTCTCGGCCATCGCCTCCAGTGAAACGTCGCACATCGCGACATTGCAGCCTTCGGCGACGAGCTGGCGCGCAAGTTCGCGGCCCATGCCCGTGCCGCCCCCGGTGATCACGGCAAATTTTCCGGCAAAGTCCTTCATTGAGATCGTTACCTCGGATTTTCGATTTTTAAGTGGGCCCTCATGGTGATGGAGCCCGCGCGAGCAGGACAGTAACAGCTCGCGACCACCGGTAAAGCGGCGTGAGACGAATGGCTCGATGGCTTCGCGGGCGCTTTCGCGCGGCGGAATTACTCCGCCGCCTCGCGAGAGCCGCCCAGCGCGCCCAATCCCTCCAGCGCCTTTCTGATCGCGGCCTGTTGCGCGGGCGATGCTTCCGGCATCGGTGCGCGAGAAAACGTCGCGGGCAGACCTTGCAGCGACTGCGCGTAGCGTGTGCACGCCGGCAGATTATCCGAGACGATGGCGTTCCACATCGTCAGCAACTTCTTGTGCAGCTCGAGCGCGCGAACGTGATTGCCTGCCTTGACCACGTTCCAGAGTTCGACGGAAGCGTGCGGCACAGCGCTCAGGATCGCCGCAATCGATCCATGCGCGCCGAGCGCGTAGGACGGATACATCAGCGCGTCGACGGCGCTGTAGATGAGCTTGTCCGGCGCCATCATCATGAGATCGGCAAACAATTTCAGGTCGCCTGCGCTCTGCTTGACGCCCACGACCAGCGGCACCTCGTTCATGATCCGCGTCAGCAGCGCCGGCGAGAGATAGGACCACGGCACGACATTGTAGATGATGATCGGCATGCCGGTTTCATCGGCCATGCGGCGGAAGTGATCGACCATCGCCTGCTCGTCCGGCTTGAACAGGTAATGCACCGGCGTCACCTGGAGTGCTGCGACGTTCATGTCGCGCACCAGCTTGCCGCGGCGGATCGCGTCACGGGTGGAATCGACGATGATGCCGGCGATCACGGGCGCGCGCCCTTTCGCAGCTTCCACCGTCGCCGCCATCAGGTCGCGATACTCCTCGTGATCGAGTGTATGCCCCTCACCTGTCGAACCGCCGGCCGCCATGCCGTGGCTGCCGGCGTCGATCAGCCAGTCGACCTGGGGTGCGACCTGCTTGAAGTCGATCTCGCCATCTTTCCGGAATGGCGTGGTCATCGGCGGTATCACGCCGGTGGGACGTGCTTTCATGGCTGGCCCTCGCGTTTCCATCCGCTATCCGCGGGTTGCATCCCGCCTTTCCCGGCACTTTTCGACCGGTTCGAAGCCGAGCCTATTGGAGGGCCGCGCCCTTAGCCAGCTTGTGAAGGGAATCGCGCCGCAGGGGAGTATTGCGCCTTCGGCACACGTTGAACCTTCGGCCTCGGCCAGTGACCTACTTACTGGAGGCGGTATCAACGCGCAGGAGGCCCCATGAGCCATTGGCACGATACCATGGTCGACCGGCCGGAATCGGATGGTCCGGCTTACGTCACAGGCTGGACCGTCAGCGGAGTAGTGGTGCTTGGCGCCATCGTTGCCGTCTGGCTTCTCGGCATCTAGGGCAGCCTCGGGAATTGGCCTGCGGCCCCTCAATGGGCCGTTCGCGCGCCTTGCGCCGGGCGCTGATCAAAGCTAATGGAACGGCATCGGAGCGTGGCGCAGCCCGGTTAGCGCACTAGTCTGGGAGACTAGGGGTCGGAGGTTCAAATCCTCTCGCTCCGACCAATTTACCCAAACATTTCAACATTCCGGCTGTACGCTCGCGGCTGCCAAAAGCCGCCGGTTGCCGTTTGGTTGCCAATTTTATTCGTTCGCGAATGAGATTGATGGCTAGTCGGCCAGGAACCATCTCAAGCCGGCCTGTTTGCGAGCATCGGCAAAGGCAGCACGACGGGCCAATACAGGCGCGCGTTCCAAACGCGGAACGAAAAGTCGCTGACGCCATTGGACCGGGTTGCATCAACAACCCCAGGAGAACACCGGATGGCTCGTCGACCTTTAGGTGCCAGCTTGCTGGTTGCGCTTGCATTAGCGTGGCCGGTTGATCTTGTGCTTCCCGCATCGGCAAACGCGGCAAGTTCGACCGACTTCAGCGCGCAGAACAGGCGAGGTCAGCGACCCGGCGCAAATCGACCTCCCGGTGCGCATCGTCCACGTCCTCCGGCTGCACGTCCACCGGGCGCGCATCGCCCCCGCCCTCCGGGTGCTCACCGGCCAGGCGTTCGTCGGCCGCCCGTTCGTGGTTGGAATCGTCCCGGCCGCTATACGTGGCGTCCAGGTGGCGCGATTGCAGCAGGCGCTGCACTCGGTTTCCTTGCGGCCAGTGCGGCGGCATGGGCCGGTCCCCCACCGCGAGCAGGCTTGTGCTGGTATTACACTGACTGGACGCAAAGGCAGGGATTCTGGGATGTCTGTCCGTAATCCCTGACCTGAGCTTGAGTGCATTCCGCAAAAAAGTCCCTGGGTCATCCCAGGGACTTTTCGTTGCGCAGCGCACCGAGGTCGAGCGGCGCGATGCGCCTCAGCTGTCCTTCATCGCGCTATCCAGTAACTGGCGGCAAGCGACGAGATCCTGCAGCACCCGCTCCAGGCGCTCGCGATCTTCCTCCGAAGGACCGGACTTGCCCTTGGCGAACGGCAGCACCATGCCGTCATCGTCGGTATCGACAAAGCGGTAGTCGATTTCCTTCTCTTCGGTCTCGTAATCCTCGTCGTCGACATTGACGGCCGGGATCTCGCTCTCTTCGCCCTCTTCAGGCTCCTGCAGGCTGAGACCGATCGCCTCTTCGACCGCGCCGAAGCTGACGGCGGAAGTCTGGTCGGCAAGACCCTGCACCGATTTGATGCCGTGTTCTTTCAGGATCCGCTGCACACCGCGGATGGTGTAGCCTTCGCCGTACAGCAGTCGGCGGATGCCCTTGAGAAGATCGACATCGTCGGGGCGGTAGTAACGCCGCCCGCCGCTTCGCTTCATCGGCTTGATCTGGGCGAACCGCGTTTCCCAAAACCGCAGCACGTGCTGAGGAATGTCGAGTTCTTCAGCGACTTCGCTGATGGTACGGAACGCATCCGGCGCTTTGTCCAAATGCTCGCTCCTCTCAACTCGTGTTGTCAGTGAAGACGATTACGCGGTCTTGCTACGCGGCCTCTGTACGCGATCCCAGTACTCGACCTTACTATTCGGCCTTGCCTTCGCCATTGCTGGCCGCATGACCGTTGATCCGCTGCTTCAAAATCGCGGATGGCTTGAACACCATCACGCGACGCGGCGAGATCGGCACTTCAGTACCGGTCTTCGGGTTACGTCCGATACGCTGACCCTTCTTGCGCACCATGAACGAACCGAACGACGATAGCTTCACCGTCTCGCCCTTCTCCAGGCAATCGGTGATCTCTTTCAAAACGAGCTCGACAAACGCCGACGATTCCGTCCGCGACAGCCCCACCTTCTGGTAGACCGCCTCGCACAAATCGACACGTGTGACTGTTTTTCCGTTCACGGTCATCGCCTGCCCCACACTCTCGGCGAACAATTTATTCCCTGAAATTATGAGGTTAGCTCGCAATGGTCAACAGCCACCATCATGCACACGCATGGAACAGGTGTACAATTTTAACCGCTGCTTTTACGAAATGCTCACCAGCGCACGAGCGCGGAACCCCAGGTGAAGCCGCCGCCCATGGCTTCAAACAGCACCAGATCGCCCTTCTTCACGCGCCCGTCCTTGACGGCGACCGCCAGTGCCAGCGGGATCGACGCCGCCGACGTATTGCCGTGCAGGTCGACAGTCAGCACGACCTTCTGCGGTGCAATATGAAGTTTGTGCGCCGAAGCATCGATGATTCGCTTGTTGGCCTGGTGCGGGATGAACCAGTCGATGTCTTCAGCGGTCGTGCCGGTCGCATTGAAGGCATCCACGATCACATCCGTGATCATGCCGACCGCGTGCTTGAACACTTCGCGGCCCTCCATCCGGAGATGGCCGACGGTCTGAGTCGTCGAGGGACCACCGTCGACAAACAACTTCGCCTTGTGCCGGCCGTCCGAGCGCAGATGCGTCGTCAATATGCCGCGGTCCGTCGGCTTGCCCGGCTGATCCTGCGCCTCAAGCACGACCGCTCCGGCACCGTCACCGAACAGCACGCAGGTACCGCGGTCGCTCCAGTCGAGAATGCGCGAGAACGTCTCTGCACCGATTACCAGCGCGCGCTTGTAGGCGCCGGAACGCAGGAAATTGTCGGCGGTCGCGAGCGCGAAGACGAATCCGGAGCACACCGCCTGCAGATCGAAGGCGGCGCCATGATGGATACCGAGCCCGTTCTGGACGGCTACCGCTGTCGCCGGAAACGTGTTGTCCGGCGTCGAGGTCGCCAGCACGATCAGGTCGATCGCCTGGGCGTCGAGGCCTGCGTGCTCCAGCGCCGCGCGCGCAGCGTTGATCGCCAAGTGCGAGGTGAATTCACCTTCGGCCGCGATGTGGCGCTCGCGGATTCCGGTCCGCTGTACGATCCACTCGTCCGACGTATCGATCCGGGCGGCGAGTTCCGCATTGGTCAAGACCTTCTGCGGCAGATAGGAGCCGCAGCCCAGCACGACCGAACGTTTCGCACTCACGAGACAACCTCCTGCGCGATCTGCGCCTGTGTCAGCGCACTGATCTTGGTGAGGAGATCGCAGCGGACCATCTCATAACCAACATCAACTGCGTAGGCAAAGCCTTCGGCGTTGATTCCGCCGTGGCTTTTGACAACCACACCCTTTAATCCGAGCAATACACCCCCATTGGATTTGTTGGGGTCGAGCTTGTCGCGAAGCGCCTTGAATGCGCTGCGGGCGAACAGGTAGCCGATCTTGGACTGCCAGCTACTCGCCATCGCGTTCCGCAGAAAATCTGCCATCTGGCGCGCGGTCCCTTCAGCGGCCTTCAAGGCGATATTGCCGCTGAAACCTTCCGATACGATCACGTCAGCCGCACCCGCGCCGATGCCGTCGCCCTCGACGAAACCGATATAGTCGAGCTCTGGAAGATTCATCGCGCGCAGTTGTTCCGACGCCTTGCGAATTTCCTCGCCGCCCTTGACTTCCTCGACCCCGATATTGAGCAATCCCACGGTCGGACGCTTCAGGTTGAACAGCACGCTCGCCATCGCACTGCCCATGATCGCGAGCGACACCAGATGATGCGCATCGCCGCCGATGCTGGCGCCGAGATCGAGCACGACGGATTGGCCGCGCGCTGTCGGCCATACGCCGGCAATGGCCGGCCGGTCGATGCCTGGCATGGTATGCAGGTGGAAGCGCGCCATCGCCATCAGCGCGCCGGTATTGCCGGCCGAAACCGCCACGTCCGCCTCACCCTTCTTCACCGCGTCGATCGCAAGCCACATCGACGAATTCTTGCGGCCGCGACGCAGCGCCTGGCTCGGCTTGTCGTGCATGCTGACGGTAACGTCGGTATGAACCACGCTCGAGGCCTTCCTGAGCGCCGGATGCTTGGCGAGCTGCTCTTCGATCTGCTTGCTGTCGCCGTAGAGCAGGAATTCGCTGTCGGGATGCCGTTTCAAAGAGATGGCGGCGCCGGGAATGACGACCGATGCGCCGACATCGCCACCCATGGCGTCAAGCGCGATTCGAACCTTTTGCGGCATGAACGTCCCGGAAACCTGATCTCGTGCGGCCTTCGGAGAACGCGGCCGCGCACTGGAATGGCACCACTACCCGGTGCTCGGCAAGGCGCATCCCCGCGCCTCCGCCGGGCCGCGACAATAGCGTGTCCCCGTCCCGACACAACCTCTTGACCCCGGTCTTTTGGCGAAAGACACACCCTGTGACCCGAAATCAAGAATACGAAATATCCCTATTTAATTCAGTGTCTTATCACTGATTCCAGGCAAGACATCGCAACCACGTCAAACCGGTGGCAGCCTGGCCGACCGCTTTGGCGACCGGCTACTTGCCCTTGGGCTTCCTCGTCCCCGGTTTTTTCGGTTCCGCCTTGAGCGCCTTGAGCGCCGCGAACGGATGATCCTCGGGGTCAGCGGCTTCAACCACAGGCTCGAAGACAGCGCCGGCTTTGCGCGGATATGGATCGACCGCGAGATACAATGCGTCGGTGGCTACCCGGCCAAGATCGATCATGCCGTTCTCGATCGGCTCGGGGGGATCGGGCGTCTCCTCTTCGCTTTCCTCAGCCTCATCGACCAGCGCGGCCATCTGCGGGATTTGCTCCGGCGGCGCGAAGGTCAGATCTACCGGTTCGTCGATGTCGTTCTCGATCTCCTCCAGCGTCACCACGCAGGTTTGTCCGATCCGCGCCCGCACGTGGCCCGCTACATGGAAGCGGCCGTCGCTCTTTGGCGTCACGTCGAACGAAGCCTGCGCCGACAGCACCTCGCGCAAGCCTCCTACATCGGCGATCGCATTGCGGATGGCCTGATCGGCCTCGATGTCGCGATGCAGGCCCGTCTCCGGTATCTGCGCCACCGCGACGGGAACGCGCCATGGGTCGGGCCTCTGTGCTGCTTCGTGCTTGCTCATTGCTGCGCGCCATTCTCGGGCGAGGGAAACCTGGCCGAACCGTTCATCAGCGCCGCCTCGTCAAGGCGGTCCAGAGCGGCCATCGTCGCCTCCACATAGCCCGCAAGCAGACGGGCCTTTTCGATGTTCTCACCGCCCAGGATATTCTTGCACATCGCCTGCGCCAGCGCCTCGCGCCCCTCGGTCAGCGCCAGGTCATAGGCCGCCGTCCGGCCATAGAAGGCTTCGCCGAAGGCCTGCATACGCTTCGGTACCTTGAGGTCACTGACCCCCATCTCGCGCAGATTATCGTCCATATCGTTGCAGAAATGGTCGAACAGCCCCTGCGACAGGGCCGTGCCGCCTTCCACAGATTTCAGCCGCCGCAGGACCAGCCACAAATGCAGCAGAAGCAGGTCAAAACGACCGTTAACCGTGTCGGGAACCCCGAAGTCCCGATAAAACGAGGGTTCTCGCGCCTGCGTCACGATCATGCCATAGATGGCCTCGATGGTGCCGCGCAACGGCGTCCGGGGTTTCCTGAAGTGATTGAACGGCCAAAGCATTGTGGGTTCCGCCAGCGGGCCCTCCCGGGCCGCGCATGTTGCAATTCAGCGTGCTGCCCGGTACGTCAACGCACCGCATGATGCAAGAGGACAGGCTAATTCCCGAGATGCCCGAGATGAGCCACCTGAGCACCCGTGCGCCCTCGGCGCGCTGGCTGAACGCGCGATGGCGCGGTTTCCGCGCGGCGGCGGCCGCGGCCCTGCTTTGCGCAGCGCTGGGCGGATGCACCGGCGAGCAGTTCCAGAAGGGCTATATCCTGCCGCCCAATGCGCTGGAGCAGATTCCGATCGGCGCGAGCCAGGATCAGGTGCTGATCGTGATGGGCACGCCCTCCACGGTGGCCACCTTGAACGGTGAGGTGTTCTATTACATCTCGCAGCGCTCCGAACGCAAAGTCGCGTTCATGAATCAGCAGGTCGTCGACCAGCGCGTAATCGCGATCTATTTCGACAAGAACCGCCAGGTTCAGCGGCTGGCCAACTATGGATTGCAGGACGGCAAGATCTTCGATTTCATCAGCCGCACCACGCCGACTTCCGGCCAGGAACTCAGCTACCTGACGCCGCTGTTCAAGCTGCTCAGCTTTAACTGAGGTGGTTTAACGGCGTCCTGTCAGCCCTGATTCGCGCTGTTCCGCGACGCGGAAATCCTGCGCCAAGTCGCCCGCTTGCCCTCTGCGCGCTCGGTGCCTACGCTCCCCGAAAATATTGATTCAGCAGGGAGCGAACTTGTGACGATTAAAGCTATTTCTCGACGCCGCGTTTTGACCGGAGCTGCAGCCGTTTCGGCGGCGGCCGTTTTGCCGCGCTCCAGCTACGGCTCCGACTGGAAGCCGACCGAGACCGTGCGCGTCATCGTGCCGGCGGCCGCCGGTGGCAGCACCGACGTGATGGGACGGCTGCTGGCCGCGCATCTGCAGACCGCCTGGGGCCAGAACGCGGTGGTGGAAAACCGCTCCGGCGGCGGCGGCACCATCGGCACCGCTGAAGTCGTACGCGGCAAGGCTGACGGACATGTCATCCTGGTCGGCAATCCCGGTCCGAACGCGATCGCCTACAGCATCTTCCGCAACATGACCTACAAGGCCGACCAGTTGCAGCCGGTCAGCAACATCATCCGGATTCCGAACATCGTGTCGGCGCATCCCTCCACAGGCATCAAATCGATCCCGGACCTGATCGCCTACATCAAGGCCAATCCGGACAAGCTGACCTACGCGTCTTCCGGAGTTGGGCAGAGCCCTCACCTCACCGGCGCATGGTTCCTGCAGCTGACCGGCCTGAAGATGGTCCATGTGCCGTTCCGCGGCGCGGGTCCGGCACTGCAGGCCGCACTCGCCGGCGACATCCAGATCTTGTTCGACAACCTCTACCCGTCGCTGCCGCAGACCCAGGACGGCAAGCTGAATGCGCTCTGCGTCACGACGACCGAGCGCAGCCCGGCCGCGCCGAACATCCCGACCATGCGCGAGGGTGCGCCCGAACTTGCGAAGTTCGACGTGTCCTCCTGGTTCGGCATCTTCCTGCCCAAGGCCGCGCCCGCTCCTGCCGTCGAAGCGCTCAACAAGGAGATCAAGGCGATGCTGGCGCGCGACGAGGTCAAGAAGACTCTCGGCAATATGGGCGCAACGGCCGACTGGGGCACCCCGCAGCAATTCTCCGACTTCGTGCAGGCGGAAACCGCGAAGTTCGCCGAGATCATCAAGCGCGAAGGCCTGCAGATGGACGCGAATTGAGGGCTCGGCTCGCAGCTCGGGTTAGCCAGCGAGTCGTGCCGGCTAGGACGACTTGTTGATCTTCTTGACCTTCGCGTCGGTAGTCTCGATCGCCAAAGCCATCTCCAGGATGGCCTTCGACAGCAGTTCGATGGCCTCCTTCTGGTCCTGCGACTTGGAGGCGCGGAGCGCATAATTGCGGGCGGATGAGAGCGACATGGATTGGTCTCCGTGTTGTTCGTGTCGGATTTCCGGACATCGTTGGCGGATGCTGACCAGTTCGGCAAGCGCGCCAACGGAACGCAGTGAACGAGGCTGATGCCAAACGAAAACCCCGCGGCTCGCACCGCGGGGTTTTCTTTTTGATCAGCTTCTCGCCGCTCAGTGCGCCAGGATCGCCAGCAGCAGCAGCGCCACGATGTTGGTGATCTTGATCATCGGGTTCACTGCCGGACCCGCCGTATCCTTGTAGGGATCGCCGACGGTGTCACCGGTCACCGCCGCCTTGTGGGCGTCGGAACCCTTGCCGCCGAAATGACCGTCCTCGATGTACTTCTTGGCGTTGTCCCAGGCACCGCCGCCGGAAGTCATCGAGATCGCGACGAACAGACCGGTCACAATCACGCCGAGCAGCATGGCGCCGACCGCGGAGAACGCCGCCGACTTGCCGGCCGCGCCACCGCCCGCGATCGCGTAGATCGCGAAATAGACGAAGATCGGCGACAGCACCGGCAGCAGCGACGGAATGATCATTTCCTTGATCGCGGCCTTGGTCAGCAGGTCGACGGCCTTGCCGTAGTCCGGCTTGTCGGTGCCCTGCATGATGCCGGGCTTCTCGCGGAACTGACGCCGCACTTCCTCGACGATCGCACCGGCCGCACGGCCCACCGCCGTCATGCCCATCGCGCCGAACAGATACGGCAGCAGGCCGCCGAACAGCAGGCCGACCACGACGTAGGGGTTGTTGAGCGAGAAGTCCGGAGCAACGCCCTGGAAGTAGACGTTCTTGGCCGAGTTCGCGATGAAGAACTTGAGGTCTTCATTGTAGGCCGCGAACAGCACCAGCGCACCGAGACCGGCGGAGCCGATCGCGTAGCCCTTGGTGACCGCCTTGGTGGTGTTGCCGACCGCGTCGAGCGCGTCGGTCGACTTGCGGACTTCCTTCGGCAAGCCGGCCATTTCGGCGATGCCTCCG
>Ga0268266_10006605_pt1 | contig 10587 bp, 8 predicted proteins | sample KBSS13metaG_FD_190356 | JGI IMG/M metagenome (GOLD analysis project Ga0268266, IMG submission 190356) | Switchgrass rhizosphere microbial communities from Kellogg Biological Station, Michigan, USA - KBS S1-3 metaG (SPAdes) (version 2) | ecosystem: Host-associated > Plants > Roots > Rhizosphere >... | reverse complement strand
CCCGACGATGCCTCGGACGTGTGCGAGCCAGGTGCCCATCGCGGTGCCGCCGTGGGGCCGAAGGCCGTCGACGGCACGCATGGCCGCGGCCTTGGTCTCCGTACTCGCTCGCGCCAGCCCTTCGTTGGGGTAGACGCTGGCCGCCTTTTCGGTGCCGTCGACGATCGTGAAGTACGTGCCGTCAACGAGTTCCATGATGGCCGCGGCGGTGGCCCGCTTGGCCGCCTCGAACTTCTCGATCGGCGCCTGCATGGACGTCGAGCAGTCGACGATGATGGCCTCGACCCGCTCGGGCGCCGAGGTCGACGCGTCGACATCGGCGGTGATGCTGACGATGGCGTCGACCGTGCCGCTGCCCTCTGCTAGGTAGGGATTGTGATCGACGTCTACGGAAATGCCTTGGTGTTCAGCCGAACTCATGACGTCCCTCCGATCGGGATTATTGCGACGGTGATGTTGTCCTGGCCACCGGCGTTCAGTGCGTATTCGGTCAGCGCCCGCGCCGCGGCGCTCGGCTCGACGCCGATGCAGAACCGGGCGATGTCGGCGGCCTCAGGCAGGTAGTTCCACAGTCCGTCGCTGCACAGCAACAGCGTGCCCGGACCGTCGGCGGTGATGGTCTGCACGCTCGACTCCGACCACGGCTCGGCATCGCTGTCAGCGCCGAGCCAGCGCGTCAGCGTGTGTGCGCCACGGCGGACGGCTTCCGAGTCTGGCGAGGCACCGGCGGTGATCAGCTCCTGTGAGAGCGAGTCGTCGACCGTCAGCTGCTGCGGGGGGGCGGGTGGCTCAGGCAGCCAGTACGCCCTACTGTCACCGACGTTGCCGACGGTGACCTGTGCCGAACCCTCGCCTGGGAGAACGATCGCCGCGGTGTAGGTGCACGACGGCGCCGAGGCGGAGCCGGTGCCTGCCGCAACCGCAGCCTTGGCCGCCGCGTCCAACCCCGCCAGCACAGCCGCCCGCGACTTCTTGGTCGCCGCGATCGCTGTAAGCATCGCATCGACGCCCGCGGCCGAAGCGGCGACCGCCGCCTTGTGCGCCTCATCGGAGCTGGACACCCCGTCACACACCACGATGGCGATCGCATCGGGTCGCGTTGCGTCGTTGCCCACCAACATCCCTGCGGCGGCGGCGTCCTCATTGCCTGCGTGTTCGATGCCGCGGTCGGTGATCAGCACCACCTCGGCAAGACTCGTCTCGTCTCGGTCGGGCTGCTCGCGGCGGTGCCCGCAGACGGTGCAGTACTCGTCGAATTGCGCCTCGTTGCCGCAGTCCGTACACGGCGTATCCGTCGAAGGGGGACGCGGGATGGCCACCTTTCGAAGCTCGGACAACGAGCCACCGCAGTCCTCGCAGAACCGGTCAGTGGGCGCAACGGCAGTAGCGCAATGCGGACACCTGCTCACTGAACTGGTCATACGCGTGACCTTGGCCGAATCTTGTTCGCCTTCTCCACCAACGCAATTCTGTCCCACATATCGGGTGTCTCGTGCGCCAACTCGCGGTAGCTGCGTTCCATCCCAGTCCGGATCCGCGGCTCGTCGAACGCCGCACCGAGCAGCCACCCCGCGCTGCTCTTGTGCCCGGCCCCCACCCAGTCCAGCGCCGCGCCGAGCACCCGCAGCCGGATCATCGCGCGCTTGGTGGCCGACTCGATGTTCAGCGCGTCGGCGCGCTTGCCCGCGTCGAGCAGGATCTGCTCGTCGAGCTTGTCGGGGGTTCTGCCCTCGAGCAGGATCTCGATCGCGGTCGCGCCAGCCGGCGTGAAATGTGCTGAGTCATTGGGCACCTGGTCGAGCGCGGCGACTGCGCCTGCGCTGTCGCCGGCGTGCACCCGCTGCCGCGCGAGCCCGAATGCGGCGCTGACGTAGCTGCGGTCGGTGCGCCACACCGTCTCGTAGTAGCGGGCGGCCACCTCACGGTCGCCGCGCAACTCGGCGGTGGCGGCGATCGCAATCTTCGGGGCGAGTTCGCCGGGCAGCGCCGCCAGCACAGCCTCGAAATCGGCTGCGGCCGTGTCGAATGCGTGCTCCAGCAGCGCGCACTGTCCCCCGTACCAACTCAACCGCCAGTCTCCGGGGATGACCGCCTCCAACTCGGTGAGACGTTTCCTGGCGTTGTCGGGCGCACCGATCTCGAGTGACGCGCGCACCAGGCGCAGTGGCACCTCGATCGAGGACCGATTGGCTTGCTGCGCGCCCGTTCTGGCCAGATTGAGTGCATGCTCGAGTTGGGCCGCAGGTGTGCCGCTGGTGGTCGCGAGCACTGCGGCGCCGGGGTCGGTGGGGTCGACGACGGGGACAGGCAACGCGGCGATCACGTCTTCCGGGTTCACCGCCACCTCGATACCCGCGCCGTAGATGCCGCGTTGCGGGCTGAAATATCTCGACATCCGCGGTTGTGGTGTGTCGCGCTCGACGGCCACGATCTCGTGCAGCACGCCGGTCAGTTGGTCGGCCAGCTCTTCCATGGACGCGAACCGGTATCCCGAATCATGGTCGGTGGCACGAAGAATCGCGCGATAGAGCGATTCGTGCTTCGCAAGCATCGGTACGGTCTCCGGGCCGGGCAACTGCTCGACGAAGCGGCCTCGCTCCTGTGGCACATCCATCACGAGCACGGCGAGCGTTCGGCCGACGGTGTAGACGTCACTGGCGACTGTCGGGCCGGTCTCGGCGATCTCCGGCGCCTGGTAGCCCATGGTGCCGTAGATCGCGCTCTCTTCGTCGTCCATGCGGATGACGGCGCCGAGGTCGATCAGCTTGACCTGGTCTTCGGTCTGCATCACATTGTCCGGCTTGAAGTCGCAGTAGGCGAGACCTTGTGAATGCAGGTAGCCGAGCGCCGGAATGATCTCAACCATGTAGGCGACCGCCTGATCCGGTGGCAGTGGAGCGTTGAGCTCCTTGCGCATCTGCTTCAGCGACTTGCCGCCGATGAACTCCATCACGATGTAGCCGACCGGAACCCCCGTCGCATCCGGATGCTGGACGAAGTTGTAGATCTGGACGATGTTCGGATGCTGGACCCCGGCAAGCGCGAGAACCTCAGCCTTGGCCACGGCCATCGCCTCGGCATCGCCAGAGTTGAGCAAGCCCTTGAGCACCACCCAGCGGTTCTCGACGTTGCGGTCGGTCGCCAGGTAGATCCAGCCGAGGCCGCCGTGCGCGATCGCGCCCCGAACTTCGTACTGGCCGCCGACGACATCACCGCGAGAAAGCTTGGGAACAAACGAGTATCGCGTGCCACACTCGGGGCAGAACCCCTCGGTGCGGCCCGGTTGCCCGTCACGCTGGCGACCCACCGGCTTGTTGCAGTCGTGGTTGCCGCAGTAGCGGCTGCTCTCGGGTACCTGCGGATCGGAGAGTATCGCCGCCGCCGGGTCGCCCTTCGGTATGCGCGGCATCTCGACGATCCCTGCGCCGAGGCGGCCACGGGAACTGCCTCGAGTCGACGAACCGGTGCGGGACGTCCGCACCGAGGCGGTGCGTGCCGACGGGACGGAATGCCGTGGCGCGGTCGCGACGGAAACCGCTTGCGGTGCTTCGGGTCCCGGGGCAGTGCCGCAGACATCGCAGTAGCCGTCGACGACGGTCCCGTCGCATCCCGCTTCGGCGCATTTCATTCCGTCTTCTCCTGCTTGTCCGCAATCAACTGCTGGTAGTCCGAGATCGCACGGGTGACGGCGCGCAGATCGCATGGCTGCCGCGACAGCAGCCCCTTCGCGATTCGGATGCACGCCAACAGGTCTCGGTCCTCTCCGAACCCGAGCCTGGCGGCTTTCGCCTGGTATGCCGTCAGCCGCCCCTTGAGCTCATCGCGACGGTCGAGCAGACCCTGTGCGAGCTGCTGTTCCTCACGCGCGGCGTGCAGCGCGGCGTCGATGCGGCGCCGAAGCGATCGAAGCGCCTTCGGGTCCGGCGAGGTGAGCGCAGCGAGCTCGGCGCACAGGGTGGGCTCGGCGTCGCTGCGTACCGGGAACTCGCCCGCCAGTACCTTCTGCACCGCATGCCGGCGGATCTCCGTCGCACGCGCGCCTGCCTCGCGCAACGCGTCGAGGCTCTCCGCGGCGGCGGCAAGATTGGCTGGCCAATTCGACTGTATTGCAGCAAGTTCGGCGAGTTCGGTCGATTGCCGCTCGACGTCAGCGGCTATCGAGTTGATGCGCGCTTCGATGTCTCGGGTGGCCAAGGAGAGCGGGTCGGTCGCGGTGACCTCCAACAGGTCGGCCAGTTCGGCGGGCCCGGATACGCCCGCCTCGTCGAGTCGTTTCCGTGTCGGCGCGAGCTTTTCGGCCACAAGCGAGTTGACGCGATCGACGGCGTCGAGGAATTCGACGACGGCGGGATAGGCGGCGTGCATCCGCTCTGCCGTGTCTGCGAGCCCGACGTATTCGACCGACTCGCTGACTCCGCTGATCTTGCGCTTCGCCAACGGAATCGGTTGCCGGGATACCTCGAGCGTCGGCTCACGGAGCAACTTCGTCAACTCGCGGCAGTCATCGTCGTCGGGCCTCGACCGGCGCGACCGGACCAGCCGGGCCGATTCCAGGATCGACGTCATCCGGCGCAGGTCCTCCCACAGCTGGCTCAGCGACTTCTCGATCACCGTCCACCGCTGTGCCGTCAGGCCGGTCGGCGCATACACCCGTACGTGTTCTAGCCCCGGGTGGTTCTCCAGTTCGACCAACGTCGACGACATCGCCGCGACTTCCGTTGTGCGCGACTGGAGTTCGCGATCGATCTCGTCGGTGGTCAGCACGCGCATGATCAGCCCTCGTAGCGCGGTTCCGGAGGACCTGCCGACGGCCCGAGTTCTTGCAGCCGAGCGTCATAAAGCCGTTGCCAGGTGCCGTCGTCGCGGATCTTCTCGAGCACACCGTTGACGAATCGGACCAGGTCGGTGTTCTCCTTCTTGATCCCGATGCCGTAGGGCTCGACGGCCACGCTCTGGCCGATGACCTCGACCGTTGGGTCCTGATGTGCCAGTCCCCGCAGCACCACATCGTCGGTACTGATCGCGTCGACCTGTCCTTGCTGCAGCATCAACAGGCAATCCGTCCACGTCGCGACCCCGAACACCTGTGGCCGCGGGTTCAGCTCGAACAACTTCGACAGCGACGTCGTGCCCGACACCGCGCACACCCGCTTGCCCGAAAGCGCCTCAAACGATTCGATTCCGGAGCCCTTCACCGCGAGAACCTTCTGATTGGCGTTGAAGTAGACGGTCGAGAATGCGACCTTTTGCTTGCGGGCACAGGTGATCGAATACGTCCGAACGACAAGGTCCACCTCGTCGTTCTGCAGCACCGACTCGCGTTGGCTGGCATCGACCACCCGCAGCTGGATCCGGTCCGGATCACCGAAAATGGCCCGCGCGATCTCGCGGGCGATGTCGATGTCGAACCCCTCCAGTTGCCCGGTGGCCGGATTCCTGAACCCGAACAGATACGTGTTCTGGTCGACGCCCACGATAAGGCGGCCGCGGTCGAAGATCTTCGCCATCGTCGAACCGGCCGGCATCGCACCCGGCGACGGCAGCGGCCGCTCAGGACGCGGGCTTGCTTCTCTGTCGCAGTCCGCATTCACGGCGGCAGGCGGTGCAGTGACCTCCGTCGCGCCCGCCGGCCGTGGCTCGACAGGTGCGACCGAAACCGATGCCGGCGCCGCGGAAGATCCACACGCGGCGACAGTGAGCGCGATGACGGTCAGTGCCAACACAATTCGTGTTCTCACAGGAACTCCTTGAGTCGCGGCCACAAGCCGACCACAGCCGCTGAGGCAGCAACGACCATCAACACAAGGGTTCCTGTTGGGCTCCATGCCATCCATCGACCCGCGGCGGACACCCGATCGCGCAACGTATCCCGCGTTCCCTCGGTATCGTCGCGCAGGCTGGCTTCGACAGCGACGAACTGCGTCGCGGAGGGGCCGAGTGACTGGGCAACTGCGGCGTCGTAGTCACCTCTGCCATACGCGTCGGCTTGCTTGGCGTGGCTGGTGGTCCACTTCGCGACCGCGTCCTTCGTTGCTGCAGGCGCAGCTTCGATCAGCTTGCCCATCTCGTCGATATGGTCGTTGAACGATTTTTCTCTGGCGGTGATGTCGCCCCGCGCGATCAGCTCCAGCGTTTCATCGGTCCGCGCCTGCTGCGCGAGAATGCGCGCCTTTGCGAGTTGTTCGAAGCGTTCGCTGCCTTCGGTTCGGCTGTGTTCGATTTCGCCGGCCGCGAGCTGGGTCGCGAGCACGACCCAGCCGATCACCACCACCACGGTCGTCGCCGCGACGACGAGCCCGACGTTGAACTGCCGGTTCGTTCGGCGATACATCATCACCGAACCAACACCGATGGCCACAAGGGCGAGCAGCAGGAGCGCCAGGCTGATGATCGGCAGGGAACCGACGGCGCGCTGGTCGTCCTCGACCGTCGCGAGATTTCGGGTGTAGATCTTTTCGGCGCTGGGCAGCAGCGAAGTCTGCATCAACGACGATGCTTCGCGCAGATATGCCGACCCGATCACAAAGCCCTGTCGGTTGTTCGCCCTGGCCGACTCGACAAGCGCCGTGTACGCGGAAAGCTGCGCCGATATCTCCGCAATCGACGTGCGGGTTTCCTTATCCGTAGCGCCTGCGGTCGCATCGGCGAGCGCCGACGAAGCGCGCGCGAGGGCTTCCTGGTATCGCGCACGCATCTGGCCGGTTTCGATCCCGCCCGACAGGAACGCCGACGCGGCGGCGGCATCGGCGGCCGACAGGGCGGCATACAGGTTCTGTGCCGCATAGGCGAACGGTTCAGAGCGAGTCAGGATGGCATCGCGTTGGTCGATTCGCCCGGTGAGTTGGCCGCCGCATACCACGCCGGCGACGACGCAGATCGCCCCGACAGCGAGCGCGATGATGCCGATGACACCGGGCGTCGTTCGGGCGAATCGTCGTAGCCAAGCCGTGGAGAACCGCGTGTCCTCTATGCCCGGAGAACCCAATTTTTCGGCCTACCTCCCCGTCACCGCAGATCGTAACTGCAAACACCCGGTGGATAGCGGCGATTGAGATTGAATTGAGATTCAGGGGTGCAGGGTGCGCAGGAATCGGCCTGCCGCGTCCACCGCCGGACCGGAACTGCCCGCGTCACTGATGAATACCGCCAGCGCGAGGTCGCCGTCGACACCGACAAACCAGCCGTGGGCGTGGGTGTTGTCGATGTATTCGGCTGTTCCGGTCTTGCCGAGCATGCCCGGGATGTCCTGCAGCTGCGTGGCGGTGCCACTCGTAATCGTCTCGCGCATCATCATTTTCACTTGATCGTCGATGCTTGCCGGTAGCGGATCAGGAGCGTGGTCCGGCTTCCCGGGTTGGCCTGTCACGATCGACGGCGCGGGCACCGAACCGTGCGCCAACGCGGCCGCGACGAGCGCCATACCGAACGGCGACGCGGTGACCTGGCCCTGACCGATACCCTCCTCGACGCGCAGCGCCGACGTGTCGGCGACGGGCACCTTGCCGGTGACCGTCGTCATGCCCGGTGCGGTGTAGTCGATGCCGAGGCCAAGTTGCGCGGCGGCCTTCGTCAGCCCATCAGGCGGCAAGTTGACTGCCAGCCGGCCCATCGTGGTGTTACATGACCGCGCGAACGCGGTGTGCAACGGCACCTGACCGAGATCGAAGTTGTCGTCGTTGGGGATCTGGCGGCCCTCGATGTTCTCGGTCCCCGGACAGCCGACGACGCTGTCAGGCGTCACCTGGCCGGCCTGCAGCGCCGCCGAGACCGTCACGGTCTTGAAGGTCGAACCGGGCGGATAGAGGCCCGTCAGCGCGATCGGGCCCTGCGCGTCGGCGGCGGGGTTCTGCCCGATGCCCAGCACGTCGCCGGTCGAGGGCTGGATCACCACCATCGCGGCCGGTGTCGGGATAGGGGCTAGTGCTTCCCTGGCGGCGAGCGACATCCCGATGTCGAGCGTGCTGTGGACGTCGGCGACGGGCTTGGGGTCCTGTCCGCCGACATGCTGACTGCCGGCGGCGGTCTTGGCGTTCACCGACCATCCGGTGGCGGCGTCGGTGGCCGCTTGCCACAGGTCGGACAACCCCGACAGCGTCGGTGACGTCAACGCCTTGTCGGTGGTGAGCAACCGTGTCTGCGGGGCCAGCGTCACGTTCGGCAGGGCTGACAACGCATCCTGGATCGGCGCGAGGTCCTCGGAGCGCAGCGTGATCGCGGTGACGGGCTGGCCGTTGGCCGCGGCCAGCTGCGACTGCAGCGACTCTACCGTGATGCCGCCGTCGATCGGATTCAGCAGCGCTGCAACGGCATTCGCGTCGATGCCGGGCGACACGTTGACCAGAGTGACGACCTGCTGGGTGAGCAACTCTGCCCCTGTGCGGTCAAGCACCCTGGCCGCCGGATCGGGCGTCAGCGTGCTGTACGACAGCGGCCCGGCGTCAAGACCGGGCGCGACAGTCGCCGCATTCCACTGGACCTTCCACTGGTCGCCGTTCTGGCTCGCGCCGCCGGTGGTGGTGTAGGTCCACTGGTTACGGCCGTCCGTGCCGAATTTCCATGTGGCGGCAAGGGTGAACGTCCCGTTGTCGTCCTTGTGATCGACGGTCGACACGTTGAAGTGGGCATTGTGGCCGAGGCTGTCGAACAGCTTGCCAAGCGTGTCGGCGGCCTGCACCGGATCGGTCGTGACAGCTGCGGCGGCCTGCGCGTCGCCCTTGCTGAGCGCATCGGCGAACGTGTGCACAGTGCTGTTCAACCGGTTCGCTGCGTCGTCGCCGCATCCGGCTATGACGAGCACGAGCGTCGCGAGGAGAGCAAACAGCTTGTGGCGCAAGCGCATTATGCGCGCGCCGGGCGGATCTCCCGCGGCAGCGCGAACACGAGCGTCTCGTTCGCGGTGGTGACCGGCTGCACGGTGCCGTAGCCGTATTCGGCCAGCCGCTCGAGCACACCGCGCACCAGCACCTCGGGCACCGAGGCACCGGAGGTGACGCCGACGGTCGTCACGCCCTCGAGCCAGGCCGGGTCGATGTCGTCGGCGTAGTCGACCAGATGGGCCGCATCGGAACCGGCGCCCAACGCCACCTCGACCAGCCGCACCGAGTTCGACGAGTTGCGCGAACCGACCACAATCACCAGCTGGCACTCCGGCGCCATCGCCTTGACCGCGACCTGACGGTTCTGCGTGGCGTAGCAGATGTCGTCGCTCGGGGGGTCCTGCAGCGTCGGGAACTTCTCGCGCAGCCGCCGTACGGTTTCCATCGTCTCGTCCACCGACAGCGTGGTCTGCGACAGCCAGATCACCTTGTTCTCGTCGCGCACGGTCACGTTGTCGACCGCGTCGGGCCCGTCGACCAGTTGCACGTGGTCGGGCGCCTCCCCTGCGGTGCCGACGACTTCTTCGTGGCCCTCGTGACCGATCAGCAGGATGTCGTAGTCGTCGCGGGCGAACCGCTTGGCTTCGTTGTGCACCTTGGTGACCAGCGGGCAGGTGGCGTCGATGACCTGCAACTTGCGCTCGGCGGCGCTGGAGTGCACGGTCGGCGCCACGCCGTGGGCGGAGAACACCACGATCGCGCCCTCGGGCACCTCGTCGGTCTCGTCGACGAACACCGCGCCCGCCTTGGCCAGCGTGTCGACCACGTGGCGGTTGTGCACGATCTCGTGGCGCACGTAGACCGGGGCGCCGTGCTTTTCCAGCGCGCGCTCCACGGTTTCGACGGCCCGATCGACGCCCGCGCAGTACCCGCGCGGCTCGGCCAGCAGCACCCGCTTGCCGGTCACACCGCCGGTCGCCGAGCTGGAGGCACCCGGAATCCCCATGTTTATCGTCGGCGGCATGGTTCCAAGGGTACTGACCCGCGCCCACGGGGGGCCAGCCGTACGCTGGGGGCCATGGCAACTGCACCGTATGGGGTCCGCCTGCTGGTAGGTGCGGCGGTCACCGCCCTCGAGGAAACCCGCAAGCTTCCGCAGACCATCCTGATGTACCCGATGACCGTCGCAAGCCAGGTTGCCCACCTCGTGATGAAGATGCAGCAAGATGTCGCTGATCTGGTCATCAAGGGCGACGAGACGCTCGAGCAGCTGTTTCCGCCCAAGGATGAGCAACCGGAGTGGGCCACATTCGACGAGGATCTCGAGGAGGGTGAACCGGCGAGGCCGAGTGGCGACGGCGAACGATTGACCGAAGGCCGCTTCGCGCTCTTCACCGGCGGCGAACCGGAGACCACCGACGCCAAGACCGACAACGGGGCGAACTCGGCGCAGGCCGACACGCCCGACATCGTCACCGAGCTCGAATACGAGTCACTGACGCTGGCCCAGCTACGGGCCCGGCTGACGTCGCTGCGCGTCGCCGACCTCGAGGCGCTGCTGGCCTACGAGGACGCCACCAAAGCGCGCGCCCCATTCCAGACCCTGCTGTCCAACAGGATCACCCGCGCGACCGCCAAGTGACAGCGCAGGCTGAACCCAACTCCGCGGACAATCCGTACCCGGTCCGCACTGTCGCGATGATGGTCAAGGGCTGGATCGACCGGCTGGGCACCGTCTGGGTCGAGGGGCAGATCGCGCAGCTGAACGTGC
>Ga0268266_10006603_pt1 | contig 10589 bp, 8 predicted proteins | sample KBSS13metaG_FD_190356 | JGI IMG/M metagenome (GOLD analysis project Ga0268266, IMG submission 190356) | Switchgrass rhizosphere microbial communities from Kellogg Biological Station, Michigan, USA - KBS S1-3 metaG (SPAdes) (version 2) | ecosystem: Host-associated > Plants > Roots > Rhizosphere >... | reverse complement strand
GATCGCCGTGGCCGACACCATCGGCGTCGCGGTGCCGACTCAGGTGCGCGCGCTGGTCGCGGCGCTGCGCCTCGCGTTGCCGGGCGTGAAGCTGCGCGCGCACTTCCACAACACGCGCAACACCGGACTTGCGAATGCCTACGCGGCGGTCGAGAGCGGCGTCGCCGTGTTGGACGCGAGTTGCGGAGGCATTGGCGGCTGCCCGTTCGCTCCGGCGGCCACCGGCAACATCCCGACGGAAGACCTCATTTATATGCTGCATCGCATGGGCGTCGAGACCGGCGTTCACCTGCCGGCGTTGCTCGACACCAGTCGCTGGTTGCAACAGGCCCTGGACCATGCCGTGCCCGGCATGCTGGTCAAGGCCGGACTATTTCCCCGAAACCAATCCACGTAAGGAGAACGGAACATGGCGATCAAGGCTGGCGACAAGATGCCCGCGGGCAAATTCAAGGTGATGACCAAGGACGGCCCGCAGGATCTGTCCACCGACGAGCTCTTCAAGGGCAAGAAAGTGGTGCTGTTCTCCGTGCCCGGCGCGTTCACGCCCACCTGCGACGCCAAACACCTGCCGGGCTTCGTCGACAAGGCCGGCGACATCAAGGCCAAGGGCGTCGACACCATCGCCTGCATGGCGGTGAACGACGTGTTCGTGATGAACGCCTGGGGCAAACATGCGAACGTCGGCGAAAAGATCCTGATGCTGGCCGACGGCAACGGTGACTACGCCAAGGCGCTGGGCCTCACGATGGACGGCAGTGGCTTCGGCATGGGCACGCGCGGCCAGCGCTTCGCCATCGTGGTGAAGGACGGCGTTGCCGCCGATGTCGAGATCGAGGCGCCGCGCGAGTTCAAGGTCTCGTCCGCGGAATACATCCTCGGCAAGCTCTGATCACTTCCTCGACGCGTCGATCAGCTTCTCGAGCTCGGGCACGATGGTGAAGAGGTCGCCGACGATTCCAATGTCGGCGACCTCGAAGATCGGTGCTTCGGAATCCTTGTTGATGGCAACGATGGTGCGCGCGTCCTTGATGCCCGTGAGGTGCTGGATGGCGCCCGAGATGCCGATGGCGATGTACAACTCGGGCGCGATGATCTTGCCCGTCTGTCCCACCTGCATGTCGTTGGGCGCGTAACCCGCATCCACGGCGGCGCGCGAGGCGCCCACCGCCGCGCCGAGTTTGTCGGCGAGGCCATAGATCAGCTTGAACGCATCGGCGCTGGCCAACGCGCGCCCGCCCGAGATCACCTTGCTGGCACTCTGCAGGTCCGGACGGTCGGCGGACGCCGCGGCCAGCGCGACGAAGCGCGTATGCGAGGGCAGGGTGACGCCCGAAGCCACCGACTCCACCTTCGCGTTGCCGCCACCGGCGGCCGCTTCGAACGAAGCCGTGCGGATGGTGGCGATGATCTTCGTACCCGCGGCGACTTCCACCGTGGTGATGGCATTGCCGGCGTAGATCGGACGCTTGAAACGCGACTCGCTTTCGACGCTCATGACATCCGAGATCTGCGGCGCGTCCAGCAGCGCGGCGACGCGCGGCATCAGGTCCTTGCCGAAGGTGGTCGACGGCGCGAACAGGTGCGTGAAGGGCTTGCCCACCTCGGCCACCTGCGGCGCCAGCGTGGCCGCGAGCTGGTGGTCATTGCTGGCGTGGGTCACTTCGAGCACCCGCGAGACGCCGGCGATCTGCGCGGCCTGCGCGGCCACCGGCGAACCGGCCGTGGTGAACACGGCCACGACGATTTCCGCGCCCGCGAGCGAAGCGGCTGCCTTGACGGTCTTGGCCGTGGAGACGTTGAGCTTGCCGCCGGCGTGTTCGGCGATGACGAGCACCTGGCTCATACCAGCCCCCGTTTCTGCAGCTCCGCGAACAAGGCGGGCGTGTCCTTGACCATGATGCCGCGCTGGCGGCCGGCCGGCGGCTCGGTCCTGGTCACCTTGACGCGCGCATCGGTCGCGATCCCGAGGCTGGCCAGCGTGAGCGTCTCGAGCGGCTTGGTCTTGGCCTTCATGATCTCGGGCAGCTTCACGAAGCGCGGCTCGTTGAGCCGCAGATCGGTGGTCACCACCGCGGGCAGATCGACCTCGAGAGTCTCGAGTCCGGCATCGACTTCGCGCGTGACTTTCGCGGCCGTGTCGGTGAGCTCCACCTTCGAAGCGAACGTGGCCTGAGGCCGGTTCCACAATGCCGCCAGCATCTGTCCGGTCTGGTTGTTGTCGTCGTCGATGGCCTGCTTGCCGAGGATGACCAGGAATGGCTGTTCCTTCTCCACCAGCTTGAGCAGCACGCGCGCGGCGGCGAGTGGCTCCACCGAAGCGCCTTCGGTGACCACGTGCAGCGCGCGCTGCGCACCCATGGCCAGCGCGTTGCGCAAGGTGGCCTGTGCGTCGGCCGGCGCGATCGTGGCGATGACCACCTCGTCGGCGCGGCCACGCTCCTTGATGCGCAGGGCTTCTTCGACCGCGATCTGGTCGAAGGGATTGATGCTGAGCTTGACGCCGTCGAGCATCACGCCGGAGCCATCGGGCTTCACGCGGATGCGCACGTTGTAGTCGACGACGCGTTTGATTGCGACGAGAATTCGCCGGGGTTGATTGGTCATTGGGCGCGAGTGTAACGGGAGACATCGACGTGTACGAGAGCGAGGCACCCTAGCTGATGCTCGCCTACGCACTGCGGCGCATTGTCGGACTGGCGCCGACATTGTTCGTCCTGGTCACGCTGTCGTTTTTCGTGATTCGACTGGCGCCGGGCGGCCCCTTCGACCAGGAACAGACGCTGCCGCCGGCGATTCGCGCCAATCTCGACGCGGCCTACGGCCTCGACCGGCCGCTGCTCGTGCAATACGGCCGCTACCTCGCGGGGCTGGCGCACGGCGACCTCGGTCCCTCGTTCCGCTTCAAGGATTTCCGCGTGACGGAATTGATCGCCAGCGGTCTGCCGCTTTCCCTAACTATCGGCCTGTCGGCGGCGGTGCTGGCCTTCCTCGCCGGCGTGCCGCTGGGCGCCTGGGCGGCGTGGCGTGACCGTTCGCGGGTCGCGGCCGCGCTCATGGCGTTCTCGATGCTGGGCGTGGTGTTGCCGGCGTTCGTGATCGGTCCGCTGCTGGCGCTGGTGTTCGGCATCTATTGGCCGATCTTTCGCGTCGGCGGGTACGTGCCCGGCGATCCGGCCTACCTGGTGTTGCCCGTGGTCACGCTGGCGCTGCCGGTCGCGGCCTACGTCGCGCGCCTCACGCGCGACAGCATGCGCGAGGTGCTGCGCTCGAATTTCATCCGCACCGCGCGCGCCAAGGGGCTGGGCTCGCGCGCCATCCTGTGGCGGCACGCGTTGCGCCCGGCATTGATCCCGGTGGTGAGCTACCTCGGGCCCGCCACGGCATTCATCGTCACCGGCTCGCTGGTGGTGGAGTCGGTGTTCGGCCTGCCGGGTTCGGGTCGCTACCTCGTGCAAGGCGCCATCGACCGTGATTACACGCTGGTCATGGGAATGATTCTGGTCTATGGCGTGTTCACGCTGGTCTGCAACCTCGTCGCCGATCTCGCCTATGGCTGGCTCGACCCCAGGGTCCGGGTCGGCGCCCCATGAAGACACGCATCTCGCCCGCCTTGTGGGTGCTGGGCGCGCTCGCAGTGCTGGCTCTGGCGGCACCGTTCATCACGCCCTGGAGTCATGACACGCTCGACTGGGAACACCTGGCCGCGCCGCCGCAGCTCGACGCCTCGCATTGGTTCGGCACCGACCGGCTGGGTCGCGACCTGTTCGCGCGTGGCATGCAGGCGTTGCGTGTGTCGCTGGCGCTGGGCCTGCTCGCGACGCTGGTCAGTGTCGGCATCGGCGTCGCCTGGGGCGCCACCGCGGGCTATCTCGGCGGCCGCATCGACGCCGCGATGATGCGCTTCGTCGACATCGTCTACGCGCTGCCGTACGTGTTCATCGTGATCATCCTGTCGACCGTGTTCCCGCGCGGCAGTCTGGCCGCGTTGTTCATCGCGATCGGCGCGGTGGGCTGGCTGACCATGGCGCGGATCGTGCGCGGCCAGACCCTGAGCCTGCGCAGTCGCGAGTTCGTGGCCGCCGCGATCGCCGGCGGCGCGCGCACGCCGGCCATCCTGTGGCGCCACATCTTCCCGAACGTGATCGGCGCGGTGATCGCCTACGCCACGCTGACCATTCCGCAGGTCATCCTGTTCGAAAGCTTCCTGAGCTTCCTCGGACTGGGCGTGCAAGAGCCGTACGCCAGCCTGGGTAGTTTGATCAACGAAGGCGCGCAGGAAATGGAATCCTCGCCCTGGATGCTGCTGGTGCCGGCCGGGTTGCTGACCCTGCTGCTGATCGCGTTCAACTCGCTCGGCGACGGACTGCGTCGCCGCCTGGCGCCCGGCGATGACTGAGCCGGCGCTGCTCGAGGTCGAAGGTCTCGGGGTTTCCTACGGCGACAGCCGCGCGGTTCACGTCGTGTCGTTCTCGCTGGCCGCCGGCCGCTGCCTCGGCGTGATCGGCGAATCCGGCGCCGGCAAATCCCAGGCGTTCCTCGCGTTGATGGACCTGCTGCCCGCGCGAGCGCGCGTGGTCGGCCAGGCGCGCCTGGCGGGGCAGTCGCTGCTGGGTGGCGCGGGCGCCGGGTTGCGCGGCCGCGAAGTCGCGATGATCTTCCAGGATCCGCTGAGTTCGCTCACGCCGCACATGACCATCGGCGACCAGGTGGCGGAGCCGCTGGTCGCGCATCGCGGCATGGGCTGGCGCCAGGCGCGCGTTCGCGCCGCGCAGTTGCTCGACCAGGTGCGCGTCAACGACGTGCCCCGGCGCCTGGCGCAGTATCCGCACGAACTTTCGGGCGGCATGCGCCAGCGCGCCATGATCGCGATGGCCCTGGCCTGCGATCCGAAGCTGCTGATCGCCGACGAACCCACCACGGCGCTCGACGTGTCGGTGCAGGCGCAGCTGCTGGCGCTGCTGCGAGATCTCATCAACGAGCGCCGCATGGCGCTGGCGCTGGTCACGCACGACATGGGTGTCATCGCCGCGCTCGCGGACGACGTGCAGGTGATGCGCGGCGGCAGCGTGGTGGAGCGCGGGCCGGTGCGGCAGATCCTCGAGCGACCAGCGCACGACTACACGCGCTCGCTGCTGGCCGCCACGCCGCGACTCGAGGGCGCGGCGCCGGAGCCGAAGACGTCGTCGGCGCGAGTGCCGCTCACCGTGCGTGATCTCGCGGTGCGCTTTCGCCTCCCGGGATGGCGCCGGCGTACTGAGCTCGTCGCCGTGGATGGCGTGTCCTTCGACGTGGCCGAAGGCGAGGCGCTGGGCATCGTCGGTGAATCCGGATCCGGCAAATCGACGTTGACCCGGGCGCTGCTGCGGCTCACGCAGGCGTCGGGCGGCGACGCGGTGTGGCTGGGTCGTTCGCTGCGCGAGCTGGACGGCGACGCGCTGCGCGCGGTCCGCGCCGACATCCAGGTCGTGTTCCAGGATCCCTTCGCCAGTCTCGACCCGACCATGAGCGTCGCGGAGTGCGTGGCCGAGCCGCTGCGTGCGCTGCGCCCGGAAATGGATGCCACCGCACGCGCCGCGGCCGTGCAACGCGCGCTCGACAGCGTCGGCCTGGACGCGAGCTTCGCGACGCGGCGCAGCCCCACCTTGTCCGGCGGGCAATGCCAGCGCGTGGCGATCGCGCGCGCCATGGTGTTGCAGCCCAAACTACTGGTGTGCGACGAGGCGGTGAGTGCGCTCGACGTGTCGATCCAGGCGCAGATCCTCGAGCTGCTGATGCGCATCAAGCGCGAGCAGGGCCTGAGCCTGGTGTTCGTCAGCCACAATCTCGCCGTGGTCCGCCAGCTCTGTGAGCGCGTGCTGGTCATGTACCTGGGGCGCGAGGTGGAGTCCGGGCCCACCGGCCGCGTGTTCGCCGCGCCGCGCCATCCCTACACGCGCATGTTGTTAGAGTCGGTGCCGATCCTGGACCCGGAGCGCGAACGCGCGCGGCTGGCGGCATTGCCGGCCTCGGGCGATACGCCATCGCCGGTCGACCGGCCCACCGGATGTGCGTTCCGCACCCGTTGCCCGGAGGCGCGGCCGCAATGTGCCGCGGTCCGTCCAGAGCCGGAACCGGTCGACAATTCGCAGCGGGTGGCCTGCCTGAGGTGGCGCGAGCTCGAAAACTGAGCGGTATCGCGGTGGATTTCACAATAGTTCGGGCTGCGCGCCCGCATGCGCCGCGTTATCCTCTGGTCATGTCAACGGAACACCAGATTCGCCCCAGTGAAGGCCTGCGCCACGTCAAGTACGAGATCCGTGGTCGGCTGGCCCGTCGTGCCCAGGAACTCGAACGCCAGGGCTATGAGATCGTCCCCCTGAACATCGGCAATCCGGGCGCCTTTGGATTCCGCACGCCCGAGACCATGCGCCTCGCGATGATCGAGAACATGCCCGTGGCCGAGGGCTACTGCCACCAGAAGGGCATCTTCCCCGCGCGTGAAGCCGTGGTCATGCAGCAGCAGATGCGCGGTGTCAGCGGCCTGAGCGCGGAAGAGGTCTTCATCGGCAACGGCGTGAGCGAACTCATCGACCTCTGCCTGCGCGCGCTGCTCAACGACGGCGACGAGGTGTTGATCCCGAGCCCTGACTACCCGCTGTGGTCGGCCGCGGTCACGCTGAACGGCGGCAAGGCCGTCTACTATCCCTGCAAGCCAGAGAACGAATTCGTGCCCGATCCGGAGGCGATCGCGGCGCTGATCACGCGCAAGACGCGCGCCATCGTCGTCATCAATCCCAACAACCCCACGGGTGCGGTGTATCCGCGCGCCGTGTGCGAGGCCATCGCGAAGATCGCCGAGACCCACAAGCTGGTGGTGTTCAGCGACGAAATCTACGACCAGATGACCTACGACGGCGTCGAGTCCATTCCCATGGCGACGCTGGTGCGCGACACCGTGTGCTGCACGATGTCGGGTCTCTCGAAGATCTACCGCGCCTGCGGTTATCGCGTCGGCTGGGCGGCGTTCTCCGGCAACCTGCGCGGCGCGGGCGACTATCTTTCGGCACTCGAGTTGCTGAGTTCGCTGCGCCTGTGCTCGAACGTGCCGGCACAATGGGCCGTGCAGACCGCGCTCGGCGGCTACCAGAGCATCAAGGAGCTGCTGGCACCCGGCGGACGCCTGTACGAATCACGCCGCGCCATCCTCGACGCCACTTCGTCGAGTCGCTTCCTGCATCTCGCGCCACCCAAGGGTTCGATGTACGCCTTCGTGCGCGTCAAGACGGACGAGATTCCGGACTTCGACGACCAGACCTTCGCGCTCGATCTGCTCGAGCAGAAACACGTATTGCTGGCGCCGGGCACCAGCTTCAACGTGCCGTATCGCGATCACTTCCGGACCACGCTGTTGCCCGATGCGGCGTTGCTCAAGAAGGTGTTCGCCCGCATCGAAGATCTGCTCGCCTCGTATGCGGCGCGCACGCCCGGCGAACCACAGGTAGTGCAGGCCGCGTCTCGCTTCAAATAGTCGTTGAGATAGCCAGCACAAGCTATTGAACGGACAAAGACTTTCCCCAGCCATTTCCGGGGCGCTGGCTTCGGGGGCGACGCTGATCGTCGCCAACGCGCAGCGCCAGGCCGCGGTGCGTGCCGCCTGGTCCGCGGCGCAACGCGCCGCCGGCCGTACGCTTTGGAACACGCCGCGCGTTCTCACGTTCACCCAGTTCGCCGAAAGCCAGCTCACCGCGCAGTGGAGCGCGACCAACCTGCCGGACCAGTTGCTGCCCCACGGCGCGGAGTGGGCGCTGCTGCGCGATCTGCGCCGCGAGAGCGGAGGCGGCAGCGGTGAAGCGCGCGCATTGCTCGGTTCGATTCGCTTGCTGCGCGACTGGCGGATCCCGCGCGGTCGCGGCGCGCTCGGCGGCTCTCCCGAGGGCAATCTGCTGCTGGACGCCCTGGCGTCGCTGGAGAAGCATGCAGGGCAACGCAAACCACTGGCGGAGTGGTTAGACGGCCTGGAGGCGCCTGCGCGCGAGTTGTGGTGCGCCGGTGTCGGTGGATTGCCGGCCGCGCAACGCGCCACGCTCGAGCGCCTGGGCGCGCGAGCCGTGCCCGGCGAGTCGCCGGCCGCACGCGTACGCGTCGCCACCGCCGATGATGACGAACACGAACTCGCATTGATCGCAGATTGGTGCCGCGCGCACCTCGAGCAGGATCCCGCGCGACGCCTGCTGATCGTCGATGCGCGGCTGCGCCAGCGTCGCCGCCAATACGAACGGGTGCTCTCACAGTCGCTGTCGCCGTCGGAATGGTTGTCGCACGACGCGCGCGCGTTCTCCACGTTCTTTTCCATCGAGGGCGGACAGCCCCTCACGGACTTCCCGCTGATCGCCCATGCGCTGCTGACCTTGCGACTGCTCACCTCGCGCCTGCGCTTCGACGAAGTGGTGTTGTGGCTGCGCATGCCGTTCCTCGACACCGACGACCTGTTCGCCGGCGCCGGCATCGAGGCGCTGGTTCGCGACGGCCACAAGCTGGAATTCAGTGCCGCCTCGCTGGCCGCGCAACTCGAGCGTCGCGATGCCGATGCTCCGCGCGCGCTGGCTGCGCGGCTGCGCCAGGGACTGGCGTTGCTGGGCAACGAACCGCGCAGCGCGCACGACTGGTCGGCGCGCCTGCTGGGCGCGCTGCGCGCCGTCGGCTGGCATGGCTCGCGACCGCTGCGCACCGACGAGCACCAGACTGTGAATCGCTGGTACACGCTGTTCGACGAATACTCGGCGCTCGGTGCCTGGCTGCCGCACGGCAGCGCCGCCGATGCCGTGGCCACGGTGGTCGACCTGGCGCGCGAGCGCAGCTTCGATCCCGCCAGTGTCGCGGCGCCGGTCACGTTGACGGACTCCCACGACGATCCGCTGGTGCGCTACGACGCGACCTGGGTTGCCGGGCTGGATGCGGCGCAATGGCCGCCGCCGCCGCGTCCGGACGTGTTCATCCCGCTGCGCCTGCAGGTCGAGGCCGGCATACCCGCGGCGAGCGCGGCGGGGCAGACGGCCCGCGCGCGCGCTTCGCTGACCGCGTGGCGTGCCGCGAGTCCCGAACTGGTGTGCTCCTGGGCCAGGCTCGATGCCGACGCGCATCGCACGCCGAGCCCATTGCTGCAGCGGGTTGAAGACCAGGAGATCTATGTGAGCGCGCGCGGCGCCTTGATGCAGCCGCTGGCCAGCCGCGTGCGCGTGTCGCAGCTCGAGAAGGTCGACGATTCGAAGGGCGTGGCCATCAATACGGCGTACATCGTGCCCGGCGGCGTCAAGCCGCTCACGCTGCAGGCCGAGTGCGGCTTCCACGCGTACGGCGAAGTACGCCTGTACGGCGAGAAGCTGGAAGAACCCCGTCCCGGCATCGATCCCCGCGATCGCGGCAAACTCTTGCACAAGGCGCTGGAGCTGGTGTGGAGCAAGTTCGATGCGCACTTCCTCACGGTGAAGGGCAGCGACCGGCTGTCGCGCGGCCCGGCGATCGCGGATTCCGTGCGCGCCGCCGTCACCCACGTGTACCGCGGCCACGTGCCGCCCGAACTGCGGCTCGCGGTCGAACGCGAATCACTGCGGCTCGAGCGGCTCATCGAGGCGTTGTTCCAGGAAGAAGCGCGGCGCACCACGTTCAGCATCGAAAGCCTGGAAGCCCTGCGCCAGGTCACCATCGCCGGCGGCACCTTCGAGGTGCGCATCGATCGCATCGACTCGTTGCAGGGTGGTGGCTTTGCCATCCTCGACTACAAGGCGGGTGAACCGCGCCCGTTGCGCTGGAAAGAAGAGGGCGTACGCGATCCGCAGCTGCTGACCTACCTGCTGGCCGAGCAGGGTCGCGACGTCCAGGCGCTGGCGAACGTCTCGCTGACGCGCGGGCGGGCGAAATTCGTCGGCAAAGCGTCGCGCACCGGGCTGCTTCCCGACATCGACGGGCTGAATCCCAACAAGATCCCCGCCGACAGGATCGACGCCGCGTGGCACGCCGAACTCGATGCATGGGTCAGCTCGCTGCGCGACATCGCGCGGCGCTACATCGAGGGTGACGCAACGGTACAGCCGGCCGCGGATGTCTGCCGGCATTGCCATCTCACGGTGCTGTGTCGCCGCGTCGAGCTGGCCGGCATTTTCGAAGAGGAGATCGCGGGTGAGTGAGCTGGCGCCGGACGCGCTGGCGCAGACGGACGCGCGTGCCCGCGAGACCGCGCTCGACGTCGGCCGCTCGTTCATCGTCCAGGCGCCGGCAGGCTCCGGCAAGACCACGGTGCTCACTCAACGTTACCTGCGCCTGTTGACCACCGTCGAAGAACCGGAACAGGTCCTCGCGATCACTTTTACGCGCAAGGCGGCCGGCGAGATGCGCGAGCGCGTGCAGAAAGCGCTGGATGGCGCGCTGGAGGCGCGTTCCGACGCCGATCGCGTGACGCTCGAACTCGCGGCGCAAGTGCGGCGCCACGCGGCCGCGCGTTCCTGGGGCCTGGACGAGAGCGCCGCGCGGCTGCGCGTGCAGACCATCGACGCGTTCAACGCCTACCTCGCCAATGCGATGCCCATCACCTCGCACACCGGCTTCGGCCG
>Ga0268266_10006602_pt1 | contig 10590 bp, 9 predicted proteins | sample KBSS13metaG_FD_190356 | JGI IMG/M metagenome (GOLD analysis project Ga0268266, IMG submission 190356) | Switchgrass rhizosphere microbial communities from Kellogg Biological Station, Michigan, USA - KBS S1-3 metaG (SPAdes) (version 2) | ecosystem: Host-associated > Plants > Roots > Rhizosphere >... | reverse complement strand
ATATCTCCAATACCCATCTGCACAAACAGACACACGCAAGCTAAAGAATGGCGATATATTCTTCGCGCTCAAGGGCGACAATTTTAATGGCAATACGTTTGCTGCTCAGGCCATTGAAAAAGGTGCTGCGTACGCAGTAATAGATGAGCCAATACATAAAACAGACGAGCGCTGCATAGTAGTTGAAAATGTACTGGCTACGCTGCAGGCATTAGCACGCCACCATCGCAGGCATTTCGATATACCTTTTATAGCCATTACCGGCTCTAATGGCAAAACCACCACCAAAGAGTTAATAACGGCCGTATTAAGCAGGAAGTTTAAGACCTATGCTACAGAAGGCAATCTGAATAATCATATCGGCGTACCACTCACCCTGCTGAAAATAAAAAAAGATGCAGAGATGGCCGTTATAGAAATGGGCGCCAACCACCTGCGGGAAATTGCCTCTTATTGCGATATTGCATTACCTACCCATGGTATTATTACTAATTGCGGCAAAGCGCATATAGAAGGTTTTGGCGGCCTGGAAGGTGTGCGCAAAGGCAAAGGTGAACTGTATGATTTCCTGCGGGCAAATGATGGTATTATTTTCCGCAATGCAGACCTTTCATACCTGGAAGAAATGGCACACGGCATTGCTACACAAATCACCTATGGTACTGCCAATGCCCAATATATTGGCAAGCCGCTTACTAATGATGTATTCCTATCTCTGGCTATGCTTACAGCAGGAACAGAAACAACGATAAAAACTAACTTGGTGGGCATTTACAATTTCCCGAACGTAATGGTGGCTATAGCCGCCGGGCTGCACTTTGGTATAAGTATAGATGATATTAAGCAGGCTATAGCAGCTTATAACCCTGATAACAGCCGCTCTCAATGGCTGGTGAAGGGAAGCAATAAAATAATTGTGGATACCTATAATGCTAACCCCACAAGCATGCAAGCGGCCATTACCAACTTTGCCGCCGCCAAACTACAAAATAAAGTACTGTGGATAGGCGCAATGAAAGAAATGGGGCATGAAGAAGAAAATGAACATACGGCGCTGGTATCACTTATCGATCAATATGAATGGAAGGACGTGATACTGGTAGGCAAAGAATTTGAAAAAGTAAAGGCTGCACATCATTGGTTTGCTACATCAGCTGAAGCTGCACAGTTTGTTAAGGAACATCCACCTGTGAATAATGCTATACTTGTAAAAGGCTCGCGGGGCAGTAGAATGGAAATAATGGTAGAGGCACTACAGGCAGGTTAATCCTCCTTAGTAAGCACTTCATCTATGCGGCTTATCATGCCCTTTATATCCTCCTGTACTACAGGATTATGTATGTCTGTTGCGCTGTCAGCAGCATAGCTTAGCAGACACATAGCCACAAAGTCCTGATCATCTTTGCCGGCATAGTGATTGCGCAGATCCATTACTTTTTCATCTGCCAGCTTTACAGCTTTACGCACCACTTCTTCCTCATTCGCTTTTATGCGTATGCGGTAGCTGCGGCCGGCCAGCCATACATTTATTGATATCAGTTCTTCAGACATGTTGTTGTTGCGTTACTGCCGGGTTATCTGATCTTTTATGTATAAAACGTTTTTGAAAAAACACGAGCACCAGCACACCTACACTTATTGCTGCATCTGCTATATTAAATACCGGCTCAAAAAATACAAAATTTCTTCCGCCAAAAAAAGGCACTTTCCCCGGTACTATCGATTGAGTTTCTATTATTGGAAAGTATAGCATGTCAACTACCTTGCCATGCAGAAATTTGCCATAACCATGACCGAAAGGCACAAGATGCGCCAATTGAGGCTGCATACCTCCATGAGGGCCAAATGTATAGTAATAAGGGCTTTCAGTGAATATAAGGCCATAAAACATGCTGTCTATAAGATTGCCCATTGCACCGGCCAATATTAATGCACCACATATTATCAGGCCTTTACCATAGCCTTTTTCTACAAAACGTCTTAGTATAAAAAAACCAGCCACTACCGCTACCAGGCGAAACAGCGTAAGAATTAACTTACCGGTTTCCGCATTCCCGAGCTGCATACCAAAGGCCATACCTTCATTTTCTATAAAATGCAAACGGAACCAATGCCCAAATACATTCACTTCTTCCCCGTAATAAAAGTGTGTTTTTATATAAAACTTCAGGGCCTGATCTGCTATAATAATTAAAAATACGATGAGTAATGCGTGGCGGTATTTCACTACTTATATTGTTTGCGTAATGCCCAAAGATACACCCCTTGGCCAATTACTGAAAAATAATGCTGTCTTAAATATTATTAAACCTTTTTACTATTGTGCGTTTTCATATATCACCTGCAGCAAAGTTTGCCCTACTGCCTTCAAAGTATTTTTATCTATAATATCCATATTATCCTGGTGCGTATGCCAGTGTGCAGCAAAGGCAGATTGGTTATTTGTACTCAGGTTTATAATATCTACGGTAGGTATATGCGCTATCCTGTTTACAAATATATGATCGTCTATGATGGTAGCTCCCTGTACAAAAGGGAAATAAGATGAATAGCCTGCGGTACTGGCAGCCTGCCATATCTGCTGCTGCACATTGTTTGCATACTGTGTAGAGAAGCCTTCCATCGGGAATTGCGCATTGCGCGCTCCTACCATGTCCAGCAGTATACCAAAGGTGGCGGTATAGCCCTGCACATGCGGGTTATGCGCCCAGTATTGTGTACCCAGGCAATAGGAATTTTCCCCCCAGTTGTCTTTACCATAATCTTCTACATCTGTCAGCAGTATATCTATACCCAGTGTATCGGGCAATTTATTTGCTTTTAATGCATCTGCCAGTTCTATCAGCACAGCTACACCACTACCCGCATCATCGGCAGCCAGTATTGGTTTGTCTTTGTCTTTAGTATCCATATCAGCCCAGGGCCGGCTGTCCCAGTGTGTCAATAGCAATATTCTCTTTGCGGCCTTAGGGTGTATGCAGCCTATCAGGTTTATGCAGGGCAACGTTTTTCCGTCCCCACCTTTCACTGTTGTACTTTGCCTGTACACAGTGTCGCACGCTTTTTTCAGCTTAGCCTCCATCCATGCGGCACATGCCTGCTGTGCCTTAGTACCCGGCACACGCGGCCCGTAAGACACCTGTTGTTCCACATATTTATAAGCAGTATCCGCATTAAAATCCGGCACCTTTATTTTCTTTACCTCTTCCTGCCCTGTAGTTGTGCTTTGCTGCTCAGCAGGCTTATTCTTACAGCTTGAGGTCCACAGCAATACTATACTGCTTACATACACCAGGTATTTAGCGTTACCAGCTTTCATTCAGCGAATATTATAGTTAATTCAAAAAAAATTGCCTTGTCCCTTTTTGAAAGACAAGGCAAAATAACAAAGTTTTTATACCAGATTATTAATAAAGTTTCGTTTCTGCTCCCTGCAATATTTCTTTACTGCTTGCATCATCAGTCTGCACAAAGGCGAATATCTTACAGTGTGCATCTACCCAGGCTGCAGGTATGGTATATGTATAAGTACGCTGGTAAACACGGCCAATTTCTTTATTTGCTACACTTGAAAGAAAGGCATCACCTGTTGCCTGCGATATGGTGGCGCGGAGTACATGATTTTGCACATATATTGTATCATAATGCACCGGAAGTGGATTATTATCTTCCTGGGCTTCTATTATGCTATCTTCTACTACGCCGACAGTTAGTCTTACGCCTTTATTAAAAGCCTGTGTAAAGACAGACCTTACAGTTACCGTCACTATTCTACTTGCCGCATCATACTTGCTGTTAACATACATACTCACAGGTGCGGGAACTGCAATACGAGTATCAGCCTGTGTAGGCCAAATAGATCTATCCAATTGGATACTTGGTGGTGCACCAGCTACTACCCTGTCGATACCCGCGCCGGGAAGCAGGCTTACGCTACCAAATATTGCGCTGCATATAGAAGATGCGTCATCTGTCCTCAAGTCCTGTTTGGTACAAGGATTAGGATCAGTATTTGCATTATCTTTTTCATATAACCCTATAGCTATTATCCTTCCGGGATATTTAGCTTCTATGCTTGCAATAGAAGCATGACCTTTAGGGCAATTGGAACAACTAACACCGGTAAATTCTTCTATTACCACATTGCGATCCTGTACAGTATCATTTGCTTGTACGTAAGTTGTATCTGTTTTACTGGTTTTCCCTCCAAAATCTATCAATGGCCCTTTTTCAGTACATGCAGCCATTGAAAGGATAGCAGCAACACCCGCTACGGCAAAAATTCTTTTCATTATCAAATATTAATTACTCATTACGAAATTAGCACATTACTGCCATATAACGAGCACATTACAAAATGCCCTCCCTCATAATATACTTTTCGTTTAACTTTACCCTTTGGCAAAAACATAGTTTTTATGGAAGAAAGTAAGCGTCAGAAGCAAGTGGCAAAACTGATAATGGAAGAAATGAGCGATATTTTCCAGCGGGAAGGGATAAATATTGTGGAAGGTGGTATGGTATCTATTTCCAAAGTTATGGTCACGCCTGATTTGTTAGAAGCGCGCATATATTTAAGTTTTTTTCAGGTAAAAAATCCTTTAGAATTACTGCATACTATAAAGGAACGCACAGGCGAATGGCGCAAAATACTGGGCAACCGTGTACGCAACCAACTGCGCCGCGTACCCGAGCTACAGTTCTTCACGGATGATACGCTGGAACATGTTTTCAAAATGGAACAGCTTTTCAAACAGATAGAAGAAGAACGTGCTTCAAAGAACAAATCTTCTGAACAGGAATAGCAAATGAACCGCACCCTGGTATGGCATCTTGCTTTTAGATATTTACGTGGCAGGCGCACACTTAATGCTGTGCCTTTGCTTTCACGCATAAGCATGGCGGCTATAGCAGTAGGTGCAGGGGCTATGATTATCCTTTTTTCCGTTTTCAATGGCTTTGAAAACCTGGTAAAGGACCTTTATAAAGCCTTTTATCCTGAAATGAAAATCAGCCCGGCAAAAGGCAAATTCTTTTCTTTAGACCAGGCGCAGCTAACAAAAATAACTCATACACCAGGCATTCGGGCTGTATCATACAGTATAACCGACAATGTACTTATAACCAGTGGCGAGGATCAGTATGTAGCTACACTGAAAGGAGTTGACAGCAATTACTTTAAGATAAATGATGTTTTGCCTTACATTGTGGCCGGGCGCGACTCCATTACTGATTCGCCTAATCACACAGCTATAATTGGAGAACATATTGCCAACCAGATGGGCCTTGATGTGGACAACGCCTTTACAAAGCTTACACTCTATTACCCCAACGCAGCGGCGACTAATCCTATACTTGACCCGACCTCGGCTTTTCAAGCACTTGTTTTAAAGCCTGATGGCGTTTTTCATATACAGGATGACTTCGACGCCAAATACATTTTAGCTTCATTTAGCAGTGTGCAAACGCTCTTCAACGAACAGGGCAAATACAGCAGCATTGAAATAAGCCTGAATAAAGATGCCAATCCCGACGATGTGCAGCAAAGCCTGCAAAAAATAACCGGCAATAACTACAAAGTAGAAACGCGCTACCAGCAAAACAAAACGCTATACATGGTAATGCGCGTAGAAAAATGGATAGTAGGCGGCATATTGCTATTAGTACTCATCATTGCGTCTTTCAACATGGTTGGCGCATTGTCAATGCTGGTGCTGGCAAAGCAAAAGGACGTAGCCATACTGAAAGCTATGGGCGCAAGTCGTGGCACCATAAGGGCACTTTTCCTTACAGAAGGCGTGCTATGGGCACTGACGGGAGGTATAGTAGGCTTATTTTTAGGCACTGCGCTATGTATATGTCAGCAACAGTTTCATTGGGTGAAAATTGGTGGTGCTTTTGTTGTAGACGCTTACCCTGTTAACTTCCAACTGCTTGATTTTCTTATAGTAATTGCCACTATAATAGTCGTAGGCCTGCTCGCTGCATGGTATCCTGCATTACGCGCTTCTAAAACCGAGATTACAGATTTAAAGAGCACATAACCAATTCTGGTTCTACATTTTCTCCGGTAGTCTTATACCCAGCAAATGCATGGCATGGCGCAACACTTGTGCAGTCATCACTATCAGCATCAGGCGCAGGTGTTTTTTCTCTTCATTCTCAGCCTTTGATATGCTGTGTTCATCATAAAATGAATTGAAAAGCTGTGCCAGCTGGAAAGAATAGTTGCACAGCAGGGAGGGGTTATATTCCTTGCCTGCATCTTCCAGCACATCAGGGTACTGCTCCAGCGCATGTGCCAGTTTTTTCTCCGCAGGGAATATTTCCTGTGTAAGGGAAAATGACTGAAACTTTGTGCTATCTGGCTGTAAAGGGCATCCTTCTTTGCGCAGTATAGAGCAAATACGTGCGTGGGCATACTGTATAAATGTGGCAGTAAACCCATGCAGATCTATTGACTCTTTAGGGTCAAATATCATTTTCTTTTTAGGGTCTACGCGCAGCAGATAAAACTTGAGCGCACCCAGCCCTATGGTATCATATAGCTTACTCAGTTCATCAGCAGAAAAACCTTCTGTTTTTCCGGCTTCTTCAGTTTGCGTTTGCGCAAGGCCCACCATTTCGTCTATCATATCATCCGCATCCACTACAGTGCCTTCACGGCTTTTCATGCGTCCGCTTGGCAGTTCCACCATACCATAAGACAGGTGGTAAATACCATCAGCACAAGGCTCTCCCAGTTTCTTCAGTATTAGTTTTAGCACCTGCATGTGGTAGTTCTGCTCATCGGCAATCACATATATCGACTGGTCCAGTTTATAATCGTTAAACTTCAGCTTGGCAGTACCAAGGTCCTGCGTCATGTATACAGAGGTACCATCACCTCTTAGCAGTAATTTTTGATCCAGTCCCTCCTGAGTTAGATCTATCCATACACTGCCATCTTCTTTTTGGTATAATACTCCTTTTCGCAAGCCCTCCTTCACAATATCCTTACCCAGCAGATAAGTTTCGCTCTCATGATATACCTTATCGAAGTCAACGCCCATACGACCATAGGTTTTATCAAATCCCTCATATACCCATCCGTTCATCATTGCCCAAAGCTTACGCACTTCGCCATCACCGGCCTCCCATTTACGCAGCATCTCCTGGGTATCTTTCATTATTGGCGCCTCTTTCTCTGCAGTTTCCTTGTCCATACCTTCAGTCAGCAGCTTCTCCACTTCCGCCTTATAGGCGTCGTTAAACTTTACATAATAATCTCCTACCAGGTGATCGCCTTTTTCATTTACGCTTTGTGGTGTGGCGCCATTGCTATAGCGTTGCCAGGCTATCATAGACTTGCATATATGTATACCGCGATCATTTATAAGATTTGCCTTTACTACCTGCTTGCCATTTGCTTTCAGTATTTCTGCAGTAGCATAACCCAAAAAGATATTACGCATATGCCCGAAGTGCAATGGCTTATTGGTATTAGGTGAAGAGTATTCTACCATCACTCGCTCATCCTGTTTGGGCTTTTCACCAAAATGCACATCATTAAAGTGATTGAGTAAAAAATTTACCCAATAATTATCTTTTATCGTCAGGTTGAGAAAACCGCTCACAATATCGAAAGCTGAAAAAAGTTCATTTTTTTCCAGCAGGTAATTACCTATTATTTTGCCCAGCTCATCCGGCTTCTGTCGTAGTAATTTAACAAAGGGGAACAACACCAGCGTATAGTCGCCCTTAAACTCAGGCTTTGTCTGGTTTACAGTTATTATAGCAGTACTTAAGTCCACATTCGGGAAAAGGTGCTTTAAAGCATCCTCAGCGGCCAGTCTTATTTGCGCAGCAAGCGTCATTTTAAAAATTATTTACAGCGCAAAAATACAATTTGGCAAGTTGTTATTTCAGGGAAATCTTAACTCGCTTAGTCTTCCATGGCTATTTATCAGCCAATTGCTTTCAAATTTTTTGAAATTGCAGTTTCAGTGTAATTAACTACAATATTTTTCTGCCAAAAGACCCTGAAGGCCAAAAGGAATAATGAATACAAGCCGCTGTCAATAGCACCGGGCGCAATGTGGATATGTTTTCTTGGATACCGCTTGTTAATAATAGTACCTTGCCAAATCAGGCTCGTCCCCCCCCGCAGGGGGCTCCTGGAAATATGCAATCGGCTGGGCAAGGGTATAATTGCATCAAAGTTCTTTGACATACTGTAAACCCATTACAGGATTATCTAATAATACTGTAAACCATTTCTCAGAACGAGACAAAACCTCCCATGAGTAGTAGATGTGACATTTTGAGACATTTTGTAGCATACGATCTATTTTGCATAAGACTTATAGTAAAGGCTTTTATCGCTATACCTTAAAAAAATCTCCCAAAAGTTTTTTTGTCGCTATGCTGGTAGTTTGCCCGTTTCATTCCGTCTTAGTATAGGTTATTGATTTATTACATTTGTAACACATCGCTATGCTAGTGAAAAAGATCTCTATTAAAGTCTTAGCCCTAGGCTTGCTGGTAGGTAGCAGCTGCTCAGAAAAATTCAAGGTAGCCGCACCCTACAAAAGCATCACTGTAGTTTACGGCTTAATGGACATGTCCGATACTGCTCATTACGTGCGTATTCAAAAAGCCTTTCTGGACGAGAACAAAAGCGCGATTACTATGGCCCGGAACCCGGACTCCAATTATTTCCCCCAGCTTAGCGTCACTATTAGAGAAGTAAATAATGGTACTATTGTTAACACCATCCCTCTGGTTAAGGTAGATCTTGCAAAGGAAGGTTATCCTAAAGATTCAGGAGCTTTTTCCAGCAGCGTTAGCTATGCCTATAAATTTAAAGACAAGCTCGATCCTGCGTACAACTACCGCCTGGTTATATATAATAGCGCATCAGGAGAAACTGATTCTGCTGAAACGCCGATCATCGATAACGATCCGACCATCTTCCATGTGCCGCTTTTCGACAATCTTTCTGACACCATTAGCATTGCCAAAACCACCCCAGGGCATAATTTCAACCTGCTCATTACCCCTCCGCCTAATGCAGCTATCTTCCAGGCAGTTATGCGCTTTTTCTATGTAGACAAAAGCACTGTTGACGGCTCAGAAAAAGAAAAATACGTAGACTGGATACTAGGCACTGAAACTACCGAAGCATCCAAAGCTGTAGCAATAATAACACCGAATATTGAGTTCTACTCTTTCCTGCGCGATGCTATAGGCCCTCCGTCTTTTGGCATTGAGCGCTACCTTGATAGTATGAACCTTTTCATTACGGCTGCCACTCCTACTCTGTACAATTACATGCTGATTACAGAAGCTCAAAATTCAGGCATTACCAGCTTTGAGATAAAGCCCACTTATACCAATATGCAGGGAGCTAATGTGTTGGGACTATTCACATCCAGAGTGGTAATAAAATATTATCGCATGCATATCGACCGGGAATCACTTGATTCGCTGGAAACAAATCCCATCACACAGCTCATTAATATCCATGGGTTTAAACAGTAAAGCCGGCAATAAATCGCCGGCTTTACATGCACTATACAAACACTGTCTATGAGATTCTTCTATTAATAAACCACCAGCTTTTCTGTGTGGTTTTGTTCTTCAGTTATTACTTGCACCAGGTACATTCCTTTCACTGCTATAGCTGTTGCGGGTATTTCTACACGTGTTGTATTTCCTTGCAGTTGCTGTTTCGCGGTATAAACAGTTTTACCTGTTATATCTGTTACTACTATATTGGCCAAAGCATTGCTTGATTCATTGATTACAATATAGGCAGCATTGCTTGTCGGGTTTGGTACCAGCACTATGTTATTGTTTGCACTTGCCAGTGTATTCAGCCCCAGGGCCTGGTTGTTGATATTTATACGGTCCATATAAAAATCATTTCCGGTAGGCCGCCCGAAGATGTCTTCACCGCCGGGTTTGTAGCGAAAGCGGAAGAACACGGCACTTGTTCTTGCAGAGGCAGGTATATTAATACTCTGCAATTTCCATTCAGACTGGCTTTGAGGAGCAAATTCCGTACTAAACATACCCTGTGCAGCAATATCTGCTTTAGTAAGCTTTTTCAACACATTCCAGCTGGTACCACAGTTTGCTGAATAATCAATCTCTAGCGTATCTGTCATGTAGAAAGAATTATTGGTCCTTGTAGCGCCGCTATACATGAAGTTTAAGTTACAATTGCCTGTTGCCATAGCGCTAAGGTCAAATGCCGGTGTGTACAAGTCGTCAAAGTCTCCTTTTGGTGTGCCGGTGGCAGTAATAGGGAAAGCACGATTATCATAGCTTGTATAGCGAATGCAATTCTTATCGTAGTAACCATTATTATTTACAGTTTCCCACCTGAAGCTATTTCTGTAGTAATTAAAGATCGGCCACTTTGCAATATCTCCATTCGGGTCAAATTCCTGGTAATACCCGATCGGGGCTATTCCTGCAGGGTCTGCCACGTATATGGCACTATCTTTTGTTATTGTACCTGTACCACTATGATTGCCTGTAGCCGAGAGCTTTACGCTTACCCAACCAGGATTAGAAAAACTAACACCTACCGGAGTCAGGCTG
>Ga0268266_10006601_pt1 | contig 10593 bp, 8 predicted proteins | sample KBSS13metaG_FD_190356 | JGI IMG/M metagenome (GOLD analysis project Ga0268266, IMG submission 190356) | Switchgrass rhizosphere microbial communities from Kellogg Biological Station, Michigan, USA - KBS S1-3 metaG (SPAdes) (version 2) | ecosystem: Host-associated > Plants > Roots > Rhizosphere >... | reverse complement strand
CGTTGCTGTGAAAACCAAACCCGCCGTTGACGTAGAGCTCCGTGCCTTTGAACGGGCCGATGACGGCGCCGCCCTTCGGGCTCAGGATCCCCGCGTTGCGCGTGCCGCCGTTTTCGGGATCGCTGGCATTGACACGGAATCGATACGCGTCGGCACGAAGACCCGTAATCGTCCTGAACCACGGCGACCACTCGGTCTCGTTCTGCGCGTACGCGGCCGCGCTCGTCTCGAGGACGGAGTCCTGCCTGATCGTCTGCAGCAGCTGACGCGCCTCGGTGTGGTACAGGCCGACGTTCGTGATGTCGTCGTTTCGCAGCTGGACGCCGACGCTGTTCTGCACTTCGCGCCCGAGCCAATGGCCGATGCGGCGATGGCTCAGCCGCGCGCCGGTGACGAAACGATGGTCGGCCTGGTGAAACTGATCGCCGTGCACGGGGTCGTCGAGAAAGTAGGTGAAATCAGAAAACAGGTTGAGGTCGTACCCGATGCCGTACGCGACAACCTTCGTGGAGGTGTCGCTGCCGGATCGCTGCCACTCGAACGAACCGCTGTATCGGTAGGAATCGCCGCCGTCGGTGTAGTCGATCCCGCCGAACCGTCCGATGAGGCCGCTGTCGATCGCGCGAATCGGCACCTGGTCGGTCGAGTTCCATTTCGCTCGATACCCCATGCCGGTGATCGCGTAGCCATTGACCGCGTCTCCATGGCTGTAGCGCAGGACACCGTTGACCTTCCGATAGTCATCCGGACGACCCCACGGTCCGCCGTTGTACTCGACCTCCACGGCCGCGAGCATCTGTCCGCCGGCCACCTTTGGCGCCGCCGCGGCGAGCGCCCGGGCAAAGCCTTCCTCACCGGTGCCCACGCGAACGATCGGCGCATCGAGCGCGCTCACGTAGTGTCGTGGCAACGCCCGGCCTCCGCGCGAACTCACTCGCTCTGGAGTATACGTGCCGCGCGGCGAATCGGACGTTCAGCGCAACCCTGAGCGTGCTACGGTCACCCATCATGAGCACAGCAGACCAGACCCCGGGCTGCACTGCCGATGAAGCCCTCCAGCGGCTCGCGGAGGGCAACGCGCGCTTTCTGCGCGGCGAGGCGCGCTTCCCGACGGTGCAGAAGGATGTCCTCGCGGAGCTCGCAAAGGGCCAGCGGCCGTATGCGACGATCATCGGCTGCAGTGACTCCCGCGTGCCGCCGGAGCTGGTCTTCGACGCCGCATTCGGCGAGCTCTTTGTCGTTCGCGTCGCCGGCAATGTCGTTTCGCCCGAAGTCATGGGAACGCTGCAGTACGCGGGCGTGCATCTCAAGACCCCGCTGTTCGTCGTGCTCGGCCACCAGGGCTGTGGTGCCGTTCAGGCCGCAGTCGCCAGACAATTCCACGGTGCCCGGGAACTCTCGCGCATCGCGCTGCTGCTGGACACCATCACTCCGGGCCTGCGGAACGTCCCTGCCGATCTCGCACCGGAGGCGCTGCTCGACGCCGCGGTCGAAGCCAACGTGCGATGGTCGATACGCCAGCTGCTCGAAACCCCGGAAGGTCGGGCGCGAATGGCGGAAGGGGTCGTGAAACTGGTGGGTGCCATCTACGAGCTCAACACGGGACGGGTACGCTTCCTGTCCTGAGCGTCCAAGTCCTGCGCGGGTTTCTTCAGCGAAGCGCCTGGAGCGGATCGGTGCGGGTCGCGCGCAGCGCGGGAATGACGCACGCGGCGCCGGCCGCGGCGACCACGACCGCGACGGCCCCGCCAAACACCAGCGGATCGACCGGACTGACGTCGTACAACAGATAGCCCAGCAGACGCGTGGTCTCGAACGCCGCGACGGCGCCGACGACGATGCCCGCTATCGTGACGGTAAGACCGTTCCGCATCACGAGCCGCACCACGTCGGCCGTCTCCGCGCCCAGCGCAATTCGCAACGCCAGCTGGCGGCTGCTCTGCGCAACCGTCGCCGCCATGACGCCGTACAGCCCGACCGCGGCGAGCACGACCGCGATGACGCCGAACACGATGAGCATCGTGAGCGCGATCCGCTGCGGCGCCGTGGTCCGATCCACGAACTCGCGCATCGTGATCAGCTCGCCGGGCGCGATGTTGGCGTCGAGCGCGCGCATCTCGCGCACCAGCGAGGGCCGTAGCGCTGCAGGGCCAAGCGGCGTCTGAATCTGCAGTGCAACGACAGGCGCCGGATTCTGCCGCAGCGGAACGTAGAAGTAAGGCTCGCGCCCTTCCATGAAATTGCGTGACTTGATCGCCCTGGCCACTCCGACGACGAGCAGCCACCGGTCCTTGACCCGGAGACGGCGTCCAACCGGATCGCCTCCTCGCCAGAACAGTTCCGCCATCGTCTGATCGACGATCGCGACCGGGGCGGCGCCCTGTTCGTCGGCTGCCGTGAACGCGCGTCCAGCAACGATCGGAATGCCCATCGTCGTGAAGTAATCGGGGCCAACGGTGTTGTAGTCGGCGCTCGGCTGCTGGTCGGTCGGAGGCACGTAACCGTCAACCGCGATCGGCGCCGACGCGGTGCTCGCGTAGCTGAACGGCGTGATCGTCGAAAACGCCGCTGACGTGACGCCGGAGATCGCGCGCACGCGTTCGATCAGCTCGTCCTGAAACGTTCGCGCGCGCTGGACGTTGTAGCCGGCGGTGAACGCATCGACGGATGTCGTGAGGACACCGCTCGTCGCAAAGCCGGGATTCGCCATCCGAATGCCGAGAAAGCTCTTGATCAACAGGCCGGCGCCGACGAGCAGGACGAGGCTGAGGGCGATCTGAACGGTGACGAGCGCCGAACGCAGCCGCGCCGCCCGCCTCGACCCACTGACTGCACCCGAGTGCGATCGCAGCGCGCCGGCCAGGTCGATGCGGCTGGTGACAATCGCCGGCATCAGGGCGAACAGGAGGGTCGCGACGACGCAGACAGCGGCACTGGCAGCGAGCACGCGCCAGTCGAGCTCGCCCGGAAGCCGCAGCACCGTGCCGCCGCGCGGCGGCGTCAGGAACGCGAGCGCGTCACGAAGCGCGTTCGCGATCACGATTCCGCCGACGGCCGCGCACGCCGACAACATCATCGCCTCGGTCAGCAACTGCCTGATCAGCCGTGAGCGGCCGGCGCCGATCGAGAGGCGAATCGTCAGCTCCTGCTGGCGCGCGAAGGCTCGAACCAGGAGCAGGTTGCCGACGTTCGCGCAGGCGATCAGCAGCACCGAGAGCACCACGACCAGCGCAATGCCCAGCGTCGGCACCATCGCGCCGGCGTTGTTGAACGGCGTCTGCCACAAGGGAGACAGCCGGACACCGCGCCCGCGGTTCGTGTCCGGGTAGTCGCGCTCGAGCCTCGTCATCGTGCCGGACAGCTCCGCTTCCGCCTGCTGGAGCGTCACGCCGGGTTTCAACCGAACAAATCCCTCAATCCAGCGAGCGTCGCGATCCTCGAGCTTGTACACGCCGGCGTTGAACTGCGGCTGCATCGACGCAGGGACCCAGAACTGAAACGCGTAGCCGACGAAGGTCCCGAAGAAACCCTTCGGCGCCACACCGACGATCGTGTGCGGCAGTCCGTTGAGCATCTGCGTCTTGCCGATGATCGCGGGATCGCCGTGGAACCGATCCTGCCAGGCCTGATAGCTGACGACGGTGACCGGATGCGCGTTGCGGCCGGATTCTTCCGCCGACGTGAAGCCGCGGCCGAGCATCGGACGCACGCCGATGGCTTCGAAGTAGTTCGCCGACACGATGCTGCCGGGCGCGCGCTCCGCACGATCGCCGACGCTGAGGGTCGTCCCGGTGATCTTCTCGGCGATGAACGCGTCAACCAGCGTGCTGCTCCGCTGCAGATCGATCCAGTCCGGCCACGAGACATCGGTGTGGCCCGGAGTGCCGCGCATCGTGCCGGTGACCGCGAACAGCCGATCCTGATCAACGACGAGCGGGAAGGGACGGAGCAGAATGCCTTCTATCCAGCTGAAGACGGCCGCATTGGCGCCAATGCCCAGCGTGAGGCACAGAATCGCGAGGACCGTGAATCCCGGCGTCCGCCACAACATGCGCAGCCCGTATCCGCAGTCGCGGCGCGCATCGTCGAGCCACCGGAACACGTCCGCATCGCGCGAGCGCTCTTTCGCGGCGGTGACATTGCCGAAGCGCGCGATGGCCGCGCGACGGGCGTCGGACGGACTCATGCCGTTCCGGATGTACTCGTTCGTCCGCTGCTCGAGATGAAAGCGCGCTTCCTCGTCGAACGCGTCATCAGACGCCGAGAACGAATTGAGCAGCCGGCGGATCGCGCCCATCCTCGTCCTCCTACGCGAATCGAAGCACTTTCGAGACGCCCTTGCTCAGGCGCGTCCACTTGTCGCGCTGCTCGGCCAGTTGCGTCTCGCCGGCGCGCGTGAGCGAATACACCCGGGCGCGGCGGTTGTTGGACGTAGTCTGCCACTGCGCACGAATCCAGCCGCAGTGCTCCATGCGACGCAGCGCCGGATAGAGCGAGCCTTCCTCGACGCGCAGGATGTCGTCTGAAATCGATTCGATATCGGCCGCGATGCCGTATCCATGGTGGGGTCCGCGGCTCAGGATCTTCAACACCAGGAGATCGAGCGTCCCCTGGAGGGCATCCGGCTTCTTGCGGCGGAGCAGCATTACCTAGAAATCTAGGGTAAGTGCCGCGACCGTGTCAACCGATCGGGTGTTTCTGCAGGTAGGCCTTCACGAACGGGCAGACGGCCACGACGCGCAGGCCGGACGATCGCGCGTCCTTCAATGCCGCTTCGACGAGAGCGTCGCCCATATGGCGTCCGCGGAAGGCCGGCGGCACTTCCGTGTGAATCAGCGTCAACGTGTCGTGCGTCCGTCCGTACAGGAGAAACGCCGTCTCGCCGTTCAGCGTGGCCTCGAACCGGTGCCGGGCCGGGTTGTCAGTAACGGGCGGCCTCGAGGGTTCTTCCGTGCCGGTCCTCGTGCCCGTTTCGACGGTGTTGGCCGGCGGGTCGCTCGCTGGAAACGTCTCCTCGAGCGCCTCGTCGAGCTTCGCATCCGCTTCCGATCGCGTATCACCCACGTGTCACCCGCCCTTCAACGTTTCGGTCTTCACGAGTATGACACCGGCGACACGCGGACTCGAGATGGCCGGCCCTGGAGGACAATCTCCACATGGGTGCCGGCTCAACAGGTATTGAAATCGTCCCGTACGATTCCGGATGGACTCTGCAATTCGAGGCCGAGGCCGCGCGCATACGCGCCGCGCTCGGAGCGACGGCGCTTCGGATCGATCACAACGGTTCCACTTCGATCCCGGGGATGCGCGCGAAGCCCGTCATCGACATCCAGATCTCGGTGGCTAAGCTTCAGCCGCTGGCCACGTTCGGCGACCCGCTCGAGACGATCGGCTATCACCACGTCCCGCATCCCGACGATGCGTTCTGCCCGTTCTTTCATCGACCAGCCGATTGGCCGCATACTCATCACGTCCACGTCGTCGAGCATGGCGGGATCGAGGAACGCCGGACGCTGGCGTTTCGAGACTACCTGCGCGACCACGACGCTGCGGCGCGCGAGTACGAGCGCATCAAGATCGAATTGGCGGGACGGCTCATCGGAGCCGATCACGACAGCCGGGAGTCGTACGCGCGCGCGAAGAGCGAATTTATCGAGCGCATCGTCGCCCGCGCGATCGAAGGTGGGTATCCAAAGTAGTGCGGGCCTTCAGGCCTGCAAGACGTGCCTAATCGTTACCCGGGGCTCGATACGCAGTGTTCTTCGACACGGCCTTGTCCATCTCCGCCGGCGTCATCAGCGGCGTCGTCCTGCATCGCGCGGCGCCGGTGGTGCCGATCGCGACGCTCAGCGCGGCAGCGGATATCGCATCCGGAAAATCGGCGATCACGACGACGTCGTCCTTGCCGAAGGCGAAGTAGAACGCCTCGAGCTTGCCACCGAGGCTCTCGACCGCCGCGCGCGCCGCGTGTTCACGCTTCGTGCCGCCGTCCTTTCGCAATCCCTTGGCGCCTTCAACCGAGTACGAGACCGAAACGAGGAACTTCGCCACTCAACACCTCCTCCGACGCGCCCGCATGATTCGGGAGTCTGCTGTCGCTGCCTGACGGGACTATATCTCAGCCGGACCTCCCGCCGCAGGAGTAGAATCGCCGCCGAAGGAGCCTGACGATGAGATTGACGACACGGCGACCGTTGCAGCAATCAGGCGGCTTTGGTGTTGCGCTCGGCTGCGCGCTGGCGCTCGCGATCGTATGCCTGCGACTTGAACCGGGCGTCCTCGCGCAGAGCAACGAACGATGGGTCGGCACGTGGGCGACGGCGGAAGTCGGTCGGCCGCAGAACCCGGCGCCGTTCGTCCCTGGGCCCGCGCCGTTCATGGCCAACAACCGGTGTCCGGCGCCCGCGTCACCGCCGGTCCCCGCGCCTCCGGGCCAGACGTTCGCGCCGCCGCCGTACATCCAGTTCACGAATCAAACGCTGCGGGAGATCGTGCACACCAGCATCGGCGGATCGAAGGCGCGCGTGGTCCTCACGAACGCGTACGGCACCGCGCCGGTCGCGGTCGGCGCCGCGCTGATCGCGCTGCGCGACAAGGACGGCGCGATTCAGGCGGCGTCCGGACGCCCGCTGACCTTCAGTGGACACCCGACAATGACCATTCCCGCCAACGCCGTCGTCTACAGCGATCCGGTGGACCTGACGGTGCCGGCGATGTCGGACCTCGCCATCGATCTCTATCTACCGGGCACAACCAACACGCCCGCCAGCATCACGATGCACGGCGGCGCGCTGCAGACCAGCTACATCTCAGAGACCGGCAACCACGCAGGAAAAGCGACGATGCCGGTGGCCGGTAAAACTCAAAGCTGGTTCATGCTCTCCCGCGTCGACGTCGTCGCGCCGGATGCCACGGGCTCCATCGTCGCGTTCGGCGATTCGATTACGGATGGATCGCGATCGACGCCGGACACGAACCATCGATGGCCCGATCTCCTGGCCAGCCGCCTGCTCGCAGACGGGATCAAGATGGGCGTGCTGAACGCCGGCATCGGCGGCAATCGCGTGCTGAACGAAGCGACGGTGCCCATCGGCGTCGACACGCGCGCAGTCGGCGCAGGGATCAATGCGCTGGCGCGATTTGAGCGCCACGTGCTGTCGGTCCCGGGTGTGACCCACGTCATCGTGCTCGAAGGGATCAACGACATCGGCAACGCGCGGCAGAACACGACGCCGACGGCCGACGACATCATCGCCGGCCACAAGCAGCTGATCCAGCAGGCGCACGCGCGCGGCCTCCGGATCATCGGCGCGACGCTGACGCCATTCTGGGGCGCCGCGTACTTCACCGAGGCCGGCGAGGCGAAGCGGCAGGCCATCAACGAATGGATCCGCACGGGCCGCGCCTATGACGGCGTCATCGACTTCGACAAGGCCACCCGCGATCCCGCCGACCCGAAGAAGTTTCTCGAAAAGTACGATGGGTGCGACTACCTGCACCCGAGCGACGCGGGGTACCAGGCGATGGCCGATGCGATCGACCTGTCGCTGTTCAAGGCCGGGAAGGCGACGGCGTCATCGAAGTAGCTTCAACACAAAGGACACGAAGGTAAGACCGGTACGTTTCCTTTGTGTCCTTGGTGTCCTTCGTGTTGAATCGGCGGTGGACCCAGACGCCACGTCGAAACGAAAATGGCAATACCGCGATCAGATCTGCCGGATCGCGCGGACCCGCCGCGGAAAATCCTTGTCGTCGTAGTGCTGCCGGCCGCCGTCGGCAAAGTCGATGTGATGCGACATATCGGCCGACTCCTGCGACGAGGTCCAGTAGCTGACGTTGTCGACGAGGCCGCCGTCACGAAAATCGCCGAGGCCGGCTGATTTCAGGTTGCGATACATCATCGCGAGCTCGTCCCTCGACGGCAGGAACCATCCCCGCACGCCGTAGACGTCGAGGTTCGCGCAGAGCGCCGCGGCGACCCCGGAGTCCGTGCACTCGTGGAGGATGTCGATCGTGTTCTGCCTGCCCCCGCCGATTGCGGTGGCGCGCGCGCCGGCAATCGCGCGCCTGAAGCAGCCCCACTTGGCGCCGGCGCTCTGGTCGAACGGCGCCGCCTCGAGGTACCGCCAACCGTCGGCCTCGTAGTTCTTGTTCTCGAAAAAGATGTAACCACCGGCCGGTCCGATGTCGCCGATGGCATAGCCGGCCGTCGACAGCCACACGGCCATCTCACCGGCGCCACGGTTCGCCCAGAGGTAGTAGGGCACCAGCGTCAGAGGTTTGGCCGTTGCAGACGGCTTCGTGAGGCTTCGTGCCTGCGTCCGGACGAGGACGGCCCCGCCATCCAGTCTGTCGTCCATGGACGTGGTCAGCGGCGCGTCTCGATCGATTTGCAGATCCAGGACCCGTCCGCCATCGACGTCCGGCCACTCCGCGCAGTAGACAATCGGGCCGCGTTCGATCGCGACGCGACGGACATCGTGTTTCACACGCTGATCGGCGAGGACTCGTCGCGCTTCGACAGGGAGAGTGATTCGTACCACGTCGCCATCCTTCCATTCGCGATCGACCGACACGTAACCCATCGCGTCCGGCGCTGCGCTCACGGCGGCTCCGTTGACGTCGATCGCCACGGTCGAATCGCGGCGCTCGCTGTAGGCATACAGCGAGCTCGGAACCGGACGTTCTCGCGCCCAACCCGGTATGCGCAGCTTGATCGATGTGTTCACAGGGCTGGATGCGGAAACAGTCAACCGCGACGCTCCGGCCCAGGGCATGTCGCTCTCGAGTGCGAGCCGCATCTGCTGCCCGCCGACCTGAAACGATGCCTTGCTCGCGATGTAGAGGTTGACGTACACGGTGTCGCGCGCGTCCTTCGCGTAGATCAGTCCAGGCATCGACGCCAGGAAGCGGACGAGATTCGGCGGACAGCACTCGAGTGACGCTCTCGCCCATCGAGAATCGCGGCCATCGCCGGCGCTGGCAAGACGATTGACGTAGAAGAACCGATCGCCGCTGGTCGACACACCGTCGACGGCGTTGTTGTACATGCCGCGTTCCATGACGTCCACGTAGCGGCTGTCGCCCGTCGCGAGAAAGAGGCGATGGTTCAGCGTCATGAACATCAGGACCGCGCACGTCTCGGAGTAGGCCGAGAGGTTCGGCAGCGCGTACGGCTCGCCGAACCCCTCGTTCCCGGTGACGCCAACGCCTCCGGTCACGTACATCTTGCGCTCGACGACATCGCGCCACATCTGTCGCGACGCTTCGAGGTACGCATCGATGCCGGTGAGGACACCGACGTCGGCGAGCGACACCATCAGGGAGGCGCAGTTGACCGCGTGCCCGACCGCTTCGCGCTGCTCGAGGACCGGCGCATAGGATTGATTGTGCCGGCTCCTGTTGACCGAGTCGGCGCGGCCGCGAATGTCGAGATAGTGCTTCGCGAGATCGAGGTGCTTCCGGTCGCGCGTGGCGCGATAGAGCTGGATGCAGTTGATGGCATCCCGCTCGCCGCCCGAGAACGGCGGATCGGAGGCGTGAAACTCGTCGTACAGCCGCGCCGCCGCCGCCGATGCGTTCTCGAGCAGATCGCGCCGGCCGGTCGTCATGTAGTACGCAGCGGCCACTTCGAAGCCGTTGTTGCCGTTCCACCGCTCGTTGCGCAGCTGTGCAATGCGCTCGTCGACTTGAGCCTGCAATCGCTGATTCGGATGCGTGCGCAGCGACAGAATCGCCGCTTCGAGCACGTTGCCGCTCAGGCGCCGCTCGGTCTCGATCAGTTTCTGGACTTCGAAGGGAATGGTGACGGCGGCGTTCGTGTCGATCTTCTTTTTCCAGAACCTGTCAGTGACGGCGACGTCGAAGTACGGGATCGCTTGGAGCGGATAGTCAGCTGTGGTGTAGGCGGTATCCGCGAGCCGTGGCGTCTTCCCCGCCGCCGCCTGGGCCTGCTCGACGACGGCGCCTTCCACGTTGGCGGCAAGAGCCATCGCGCCGGTCACGGCCGGAGCCGCTTTCAGAAAGTCACGACGGCCGATGTTTCGCATCCGTCCTCCTCGTGTCCGAATCGGCAGAATCAGTACCAATGTGGCGCAGGGCTTCAGCCCTGCGAGGCGCGTGTTCGCAGCGCTAAAGCGCTGCGCCACTAACGATCAGCGGCCTCATTCTGCGGATACAGTCCACTACCCGCCGCAGCCGGGCATCCGGAACGCACCGATCCGCGACGAATACGTCTCGACGCCTTTCCGAAGGTAGTCGCCGACGTACCAGATGGTGCAGTCGTCGCTCGGATCGACCGCGGTCTGCGTGTAGTCTTCCCAGCGGATCGCGTCCTGCGATGCTTCACCGGCGGCCAGCACCGTTTCGCGCAGCGTGAGCGCGCCTGGCGGATCGCCGGCGAGACGGCCCGCGAACCGCTGTCCGGCGAAGTTCGGTGTGCCGCCGAACGAGTAACCGATCCCGATGTTCCCCATCCGATCGATCGCGGGGCTAGCCAGCCAGCGGTAGAACCGATCCGGGGCGTACGTGCCCTGCTGGTGGAGCGCGACGTCGCGGTGACCGTCGATCCGCAATTCATACCAGCGAATGCCG
>Ga0268266_10006599_pt1 | contig 10594 bp, 10 predicted proteins | sample KBSS13metaG_FD_190356 | JGI IMG/M metagenome (GOLD analysis project Ga0268266, IMG submission 190356) | Switchgrass rhizosphere microbial communities from Kellogg Biological Station, Michigan, USA - KBS S1-3 metaG (SPAdes) (version 2) | ecosystem: Host-associated > Plants > Roots > Rhizosphere... | reverse complement strand
GAGCAGCGCTCGACCCCTTCATTCAGCAGCACCGTCAGCTGCGAAGGGCTGACGTTCAAGCGGCGGCACAGGGCCTGTTGAGTGCCCGGCTGCTCCCGTACCCACCCCGCAATACGGCTCTGCACCGCCTTGCGAGCCTCCGTCGCCAGCTTGAGGCGATTTCCCACCATGGCGCTCCCCCGGATCCACAACTGCACAACCCATTTCAATGCATCTGCGCCCGCAGGGCAAAATATCTCGGCGCGAGCTGGACCGTTCGGACTCCCCTGCACCGCGTCCAAGCCATCTGGAGCCCCCACACGCTTTATGTTGCAAAGCCCAGGCGGCCGATGCGCCATGGGCATCCCGCTTGCTGCAGGTGGGACAAACAGTTCCACTAGAGCGTGCCAGGATGGCGCCGGAGATCGGGAATGCCATTGAGCTTTCCAGCCACGCGATGTGTGCAGCCTGACCGGCATGGGTCGGCGGGCCTGCAGCCCTCGGGCAATCCGCCTTCGGGCTTCGCCGCCTGCACAGGCCTTGCAGCTTGCACAGGCCTCGGAATGAGCCCTCGGTTGGATCCGCTCACGCATCGTTTTGCGATGTGGGCGGGCCGCCGCTACGGAACTACTTGTGCGGATATCGGTTGTGGCGCCGGCATTGCCACTGCGGCCGCTCTCGTGCGGGGTGCGCGGGTCATTGCAGTTGATCCTGACACAACCCAGATACAACCGTTGTTGGCGCAGCTGTCAGTCCAGGACTACGCGCGCGTCGATCTGCGCACTGGTGCGCTTCCCGCTCTGAAGCTCGCGCCTTCGAGCCTCACCTCCATTCACGTCGCACGCGTCTTCCACTTGTTGGATGGCCCCGATATCCGGGAATGCCTGCGCCGGTTTGCCGACGCCCTGCGCAAGGACGGCAAACTGTTCATCAGTGTTCTGACCCCGGAAGGCGACTACTGGTCGAAGTTCCGGCAGGACTACGAGCGCCGCTGTGCGTTCAACGAGACCTGGCCGGGCGCGGCCGATTCACGCCGCCCGCATCTTCTGGACGAGCACGTGTTGGAGCGGGAGCTCACGCTCGCAGGCTTTGGAGTCGAAGAGTTCCTGAGTTTCCCGCTCGCCTGGGATCCGTCGCAGATCTGCTGTGGAGTCGTGGCCATTGCGCAGATTTGCTAAACGGCCGCCGGGAGCAGGGGGCTTAACCCGCCCCCTGCACCCGGATCTTACTTCTTCTTCGTTTGCAGCTCGCTCACCACGAGCACGCCGTTCGCATCGAAAACACCCGCCGCCTTCACTTTGGCATTCAAGGCTACCGGCCCATGCAGATTCAGCTTCGTGGCCGCAGTAACCTCCACGGGCTGACCGTTGACTTCAAAGTTCGTGCTCGACGTCAGCGCGGTCACGATCCCTTGCAGGCGTCCGGTCTCGCCGGCTGCAACCTGTAGCGGCTGCACCAGCTCCACCTGCTGAGCCAACAGCGCGCCCGTTCTGTCAAAGCCTTTACCGCTGACGAGGACATCGCTGCCCTCCTGAATGACCCCCTCGACCTGCGCCCCGGTGAAATCAACCGTGAGTTGATTGATCGTGAAGCGATGACGAGCCGAGTCCAACGACGCCAGCCGCCCGGTCACTTGCGTGGACCCCAGGGCCAACACGTCAATACGGGATGCGACGATCTCGCCCGTGGAATCCGGCCAGCCGCTCACCTGGACTTTCGCGCCGGGCACCAGTGCCGTCAGACCGACCAACGCAAGCGTCGGGTCCAGCACCGTCTGTGCGTTTACTTGAACCGTCTGCCCGGCGGCCGTAAACGTGCCGTTGGCCGCGTCAACGGATTGCACCGTCGCGCGCACTGAATGATTGAGAATCAACCGCTCGATGACCCCAGGATTGTCGCCGTTGCCCAAGTGCCCATAGGCGGTGATGACATCGCCCACCCTGAGTTGCGAAACGGAACCCGCTTGCCCATCGACTTCGACCGTCGCCCCCGAGTCGTTGTAGGGCACGCCGCCCACGGACACGGTGCCACTCGAAATGCTCGTGACCGGTTCGACGATCGCAAGGCTCCGGAAACCGGACCCTTGAATGCCGGCGAGTCCGGCAAAGGGAAGCGCCACGGCGAGCATCGCGCCGGCCGCGGTCATGCGTCGGAAAGAGGGGATTTTCATGGGGGCATGCTCTCTTAAAATGTAGTTAGTCCTGTACCTGGTACAGTCCAATGCCGAGCCGCACCGACCCGCCCGTTGACTGCGCGGAGTCGTTGACCTGGTGTTCGGTGAGCCATTGATCCATTCGCTCCAGGAATGCCTGGCCTTCTTTGTTCAGAATCTGCAGGAATGCGGGGACCGCCGCGGCCGCAATCCGGTCGTTGACCGCGGCCCGCTCGAAGCGTGCGGCCGTCTTCGGTGACCGTGTCATGTTGTGAGCGTAAGTTCGGGCCACATCCGCCAGGACGCTGCCCCACAGCCGCACGAGGTGCTCATCCATCGACTGCGGAATGTAGTCACGCATCAGCGCTTGAACCTTTCCGTCACGCCGTTGGCTCACAGCACCGGCGCTCGTCAGCTCCTTCAGCAACGTCGAGGGCCGCACATCGCCGCCGCCACATTTTGCGACCAGCGCTTCGAACGAGCGTCCTTCGCCGGACACTTTGAGCAGCGCCGGCTTGCCGCGCTTGTCGAGAAACTCGGGATCCAGGTGCCAGGAGGCCAGCACCAGGCACGCCTTGGTGACATAACCCGGCTCGGGTCCCGGGGCGCTTTGCAGCTTCTCCCGTTGCCGCCGCACCTCCCGGCGCGGCAGGCCTGTCATGACGGCCGTTCGTGACACGTTGGTCGGCCGACCGCGCTTGCCAAACTGTTTGGTCGCGACATCCACGTAGGATGTTTTGCTCAAGTCCGCGAACTCACGCCAGGTGATACCGCAGACGAGCAGGACGTGAACCAGCGGCTCGAGCCATTGGCGGGTTGACTGCAGCACTTGCTGCCGGGAAGCGGATGCCATCGTGGCTCAAACCTCGTGACCCGAGCGCAGGAGCTCGTAGCAGGCCAGGTGGAAATGTGAGCGTTGCAGACCCTCTGCGCTGCTCCATTCGATTTCGTATTCTATCTGGGACGAATCTATCGGATCGCCGCACAATGCGCACGGATTCCCCTGACCGTGGCCGCCATAGATGCGGCCCTCCCCCCTGGGCGGCAGGTTGCGGGAGCGGCCGGCGACCGCTACAGCACCCTCCTTCTTGTCGTCCTCAGGAATCATTTCCACCTGAAAGTGGGACCGCAATGCCCACAGGCAGCAATCCTGATACCTGAGCCGCAGGGTGGTCAATGACCACGGTACGCGACACTTTACGAAGCAGAGTTCGCGCCGGGTACCCAGTTGCTCAGCCGAGCGGAAGAGGCGATGCTTCAGCTTTATGGCGGATGGTATGTCACTGATGGTTCACGCCACCGGCGTGAGCGCTTTGCTGCTCCTCGCATCAGCCTCAACGGCGGCGCTCTCTCAGGAATGGAACTTCCACGTCATCGCCGACGGCCACTCAATCGGCACGCACACCTTCAAAGTCAGCGGCGACGCACAAAACCGCAGCATCGAGACCACGGCTACCTTCCGCGCCAAGGCGTTGCTCATTCCCATTTATCACTATGACCATCATGACAACGAGTCCTGGAAGGACGGTTGTCTGCAAAAGATCGATGCCGACACCGATGACAACGGCACGACCCATCCGGTGCACGGTTACTCCGACACCCAGGGATTTCACCTGAGCCCCGACACGACCCTCCCGTCGTGCGTTCAGACATTCGCCTACTGGGACAAGACCTTCCTGCAACAGTCCCACCTGCTGAATTCGCAGACAGGTGAGTTCACCTCCATCAACACGACACGCATCGGCGTGGAACAGATCCAGGTAGTCAACCAGTGGGTTGCAGCGGAACACTTCCTGCTGAAGACACCCAGGTTCAGCATCGATCTGTGGTATTCCCCAAGCGGTGAGTGGCTTGCCCTCGAGTCCCTGACCGAGAACGGCCACCGGCTGCGCTATGAGAGGCAATAGAGCGCGGCCAACGACTACTCTCATGCATACATTGACCCGACTCTTGACCGCGACGCTTCTGCTGGCGCTCGTGGCGTGCAGTCACTTCGGACATTCCGATCCAGCCACGCCGGCGCCCGGCGCGCGGGGACAGCTATCGGTCGGCTACAGCCTGCTCCATGAGGAGGCCGATGGCATCCCGAAACTGAAATGGCTGATCCGCTTCAAGGACAAGTCGGACGACATGGCGCAGGTCACGAACGAGCTCGTCACTTACTACCAACAACTCGCCGACACCCTCGAGAAGTTGTCAACGCAGTTCCCCGCGGTGCGCCTCGATGTGCGCACCATGCCGCAGATCATGGCGGATACCCGCAAGGCGATCGGCACGGATCTCGCCAAGGACATCGCCCCCGTCATCGGCAAATCCGGTATCGAATTTGAGCGCGAGGCCCTGATGACCTTCCAGGACTCACTCAACGAGCAGCGCCACCTGGTACGCGTCATGTTGGAACGCGAAACCGTCCCCGCCCTGAAGGACTTCCTGGAGAAAACCCGCTTCGACCTCGATTCCCGGCACGACAAGGTCACAGCGCTTCTCAACCGCCGCTACTTCACCCACTGAGGGCCTGTAACTTAGGTTAGCGCGATCCCCGGGCACGGATGCTAGATTCGGGCTGAGCGTGGGGTCACCTCGATGCACGTCACGAGGGCAATATTGGAAAAACAAGCTCCCGGCGCGCCAGACCGATGGCAGCCGTCGTCCCTTAATTGTGTCATCTCTACCGAAGAGCTGACTCGTCGTCCTGTGCGCGCTCCGGATCTGGCCGCGGAAACCCGCGTCCTGTTGCACCTGGCAGACACCCTGGCGCACGCGCCTGATCACCTCTTGCAGGAGCTGGTGGAGCAGCTGCGCGAGTTGTGTCAGGCCGGCTCGACCGGTATCAGCCTCCTGGAGCCCTGCTCCGGCGAAGAGGAGCCCTATTTCCGTTGGATCGCGACTGCCGGTCGGTTCCAACAGTATGCCGGCCACACGATGCCGCGCTTCTACAGCCCCTGTGGAGCCGTGATCGATGCCGACCGGATGATGCTGATGTCACATCCATCCCGGAACTTCCCGTCCATCGAAGAGCTGTCCGAGCCCGTCGCGGAGGTTCTGTTGTTTCCTTTTCACCGCGACCACGCGGCGGTGGGAACCATCTGGGTGGTCTCACACTCCGAGCAGCGCAAGTTCGATCAGGAAGACGTCCGTCTCATCCAGGATCTGGCCCGCTTTGCTGCAGCAGCGGTGAATGTGTGCTCCGACGCCAATGCCAACGCCCGGCTGGAGGCGGACGCGCGGGCCGCGGCCGAGCGGCAGTTGGCCGACCTGGTGGAGATCAACCGCCGGGTGCTGGCGGCCGACCAGGGCAAGAGTGAGTCCTTGGCGACGCTCGGGCACGAGCTTCGCAACGCTCTGGGTCCCTTGTCGAATGCCGTGACCCTCCTGCAACACGCGAGTGACCCGAATGTCCTGTGCCGCGCACGCGAGATCATGGCCCGGCAGATCCTGCACCTGCGCCGGCTGATTGAAGATGTGTTGGACTGCTCACGCATCTCGTCCGGCAAGCTGCGCCTGGAAAACGCAGCGGTGGATCTCAATTCCGTCGTCTCCCAGGCGGTTGAGATGGCGACCGAGCGCATCGCTCAAAGCGGCCAGAGCGTCGAGTTGACCGTGTGCCCCGATCCCCTGATCGTCAACGGCGACGAACAGCGACTCAGCCAGGTGTTTACCAACCTGCTGAACAACGCGGCCAAGTACGGGCGCGCGGGTTGTCCTGTCGCGGTCGAGGTGAGCCGTATGGGTTGTCAGGCCGTTGTCAGCGTTGCGGATCGCGGCATCGGCATCGATCAGACCTTGCTGCCGCGCATCTTCGATTTGTTCATGCAGACCGACCGCTCACTCAATCGATCGCAGGGCGGGTTGGGCATCGGGCTGGCGCTCGTCAAGCAGTTGATCGAGATGCAGGGTGGGCGGGTCGAAGCGCATAGTGACGGCCCCGGCAAGGGCAGTCGCTTCTGCGTCTATCTGCCGCTTCACGCGGAAAAGGAAAACAACTCGGTGTTGATCGATGACGGTGCGCCCGGGCTGAACCAGACCGTATCCAACGCAGGTTAGAAGCCGCAAGCTCGGCGAGGTACACGCATTGCTCGCGTCTGTCCCATCTGACCATGGCGCGAGGTCTCCAACATGACTGAAGTCATTGGTGCCGTGAGTGGACCTTGAACCGGACGGTGACTGCGTCCGGTTTGCACTGCACCGGCCGGAGTTCCTACAGCCGCTGCTCCGGGGCCAGGAGAAGATCTTCGCTCTCATGCGCGGCAACGAGCTCGAGCGTAATGCCGGCCGGTCCCTGATCGAGGGCGGCAGCGATCATCACTACGTATACAGGCTTTTGCGCGGCTGGGCCGGGCGTGCCCGCATGCTTCCCGATGGGCGCACCCAGTACATTCTCATTTTCCTGCCGAACGACCTGTTCGGCGTCAAAAGCCTGTTCGTCAATCGCCACGTCGATTCAGTTCGGGCCATCTCCGACATCGTGGTCGAGCGGGTTCACTATGAGACCTTGTATGAGGCTTACCGCAAGGACAGCGATGTCGCCATGCGCTGCACCTGGCAGGTCATCGAAGAGGAGCGCCGGTTGCATAGTTGGGTGGTGGGTCTCGGCCAGGGCAGCGCTGAGGAGCGTCTGGCGTTGCTGTTGCTGGACTTCAAAGGCAGGCTGCAGGCCAGCGGCCTCGTGCCCGCGGACGCTGCGACCTACAACATGCCGCTCACTCAGACCCAGTTGGCAGATCACTTAGGGATCACCGCAGTGCACATGAATCGCGTGTTGAAGGAGTTCCGGGATAATGAAATTGTGACCGTGCGCAACGGACAGGTGCAGATCACGGATCTGGAGTCGCTGGTGCAGCTCGCCGCCCCACTGCTGGATGTCTATGAGCGTCATAACGAGGCCTACGTCGGAAACTATCCTCCCGGCGGCGTTCAGCCCAGGTGAGCACACAAAATGAAGCCGATGAGCTCACGAAGCACCTGGCCTACGCGGAAGCCGCTGTGATGTTGGTCGAGGGTCTGATGCAGGAACGCGCCTGCAGATGAAGATAGGCCGAGTCGAAGCCTGCGATGCGGTGGAGCGCGGAGCGGTCCGTCAGGACGAGCTCGCTGTGATGGAAAGTAGCAAGTCCATCCAGGCGTAGCTGGCGCAACACCCGGTTGACGTGCACGGACGAAAGTGACAGCGCATCCCCGAGGTCACGTTGTGTAAGCGGCAACGTGCACTGATTGTCGTGCGTCAATCCGACCAGCTGCAGCCGAACAAACATCTCGCATATCAGGTGCGCCACGCGCTCATACGCCGTGCGCTGGCCCACGTTGGTCACCCACTCACGCGCGATCGACTCCTCCGCCAGCATGGACCACTGAAGCGCCCGTGTCAGGTTCGGGTAAAGCTCAGGACAACTCAGTATCCGCTCCAGGGAGAGTATCGCGGTCTCGGTAGGGCCGAAGGTGCCGACGTAATATCCCCCCCGACTCAATGTGGACAGCCGCAAGCCGCAGATATCGCCGGGGACCAGGTAGCCGAGAATCTGCCGGCGACCGGCGTGCAGTACCTTATAGCGGCAGGCAAACCCATTCAGGATGATCAGCACGCCGTTCGCAGGGCTCGTGCCGGCAACCGAGATCTGGTTCGAGCCATGGCGCCGTTGCGCGCTCAACGCACTTCGCAATGTCATCTTCTCTGCGTCCGACAGCCTTGCGAAGCTTTCCAGCCTGGATACGAGACAGTTCACGACTCAAACGCTTCATCCGAATCCGCGAAACGAGCCAGCCGGACAGGATCGGGCACCTGCAGGCGGCCGCGATAGAAAACGGCGAGTCCGCTCGCTCGGAGGATGGCCAGGCAGCGATTGACGTGCACCGGTGTGAGCGCGAGAAAGTCTGCGAGCTCCACCTGGGTCAGCGGTAGTTGGTGGTGCTCGCCGCTGCCGATTCCGAGTGCCCGCATCCGCGTCAACGTATCGTGGAAGAAGTAAGCCAGCCGCGCCGCCGCCGGGCGCCCGCCCAGATTCAACATCCAGTCGCCTGCCCGGTCCGTCTGTCGTTCCAGCGCGTCCCACAGCATCTGCCGGGTGCCCGGGTGCTGCAGGTCCGCGGGGCTCAACGGTTGGATGATCGTCGCGCTCAGTGCCACAGCGTTGTCGGGGATTCGCAGGTTGAACAGTGCCTCGAGCCCGACGACGTCACCCGGCAACAGCAGCGCGGTGAACTGTCGCCGACCGTCCGGTGTCAGGCTGTAGCGAGCCAGCATTCCGCTGATGACAATGTGGGATTCCGAACGCTCGGCAGCCCGAACAATCATTCGCTCACGTGCGGAAATCATGCGGCGTGGCATGCGAGCCATGCGCCACGCTTCCTGCTGCTCGTGACATTGGGAGAGGGGCGTGGGCGCCCATCTGGCCGGTTGTTCGATCAGATCCATGGGAAAAGCAGAGCAACTATCGGCCCTGCGCGTGCGGCTCTTTAACATGGGGCAACCCATCCCTCACAGGTTAACCCAGACTAACTGCGTTCAGATCTGACCCGCCAGAACACGGACCAGGGTGGCAACGCGTGCTCGCCGGGCCCATTGAGTGCGAAGAAACAACGGCCTGCCTCTTCCCAGCGGTGCTCCACCGGCTGCTCGGAGAGGTTCGTGATCAATTCCAGGTGCTCACGCTGACCGATGCGCCAGCGCACCCGGACCGCCAGCGCGCCCAACACCGTGTATTCGCCGCTTGCCAGTGTGATCAGCGGCAGTCGCGGAATGATCTCCCGTACCCGGATCAGCAGAACATCGCGATACCAGCTCAGCCACTCAGGATCCTGCAGCTCCCAGTCGAGCTTCGCACCGGCGAAAGTGGCTTCGGCCTGTGGATCCGGAATCCGCTCGCGCGACTGCGGGTCCTGAAACTCACGGAAGCGGGCAAACTCCTGGCGACGCCCTTTGCGCACCGCCTCCGCGAGCTCCCCATGGAAGTCGCAGAAGAAAGGAAATGGGCGTTGCGAATTCCATTCCTCCCCCATGAACAACATCGGAACCTGCGGCAGCAGCAGATACACCGCTGCGACGGCCCGCACCGCCTCGGGTGGAGCGATCTGGTTCAGGCGTTCGCCGAAGGCCCGGTTGCCGATCTGATCATGGTTCTGGATGAACGACACGAATGCGTCCGGGGATAGATGCGCACTCGGCGTGCCGCGCACCCGATTCCGAAAGCGCATCATCTCACCCTGAAAGACGAAGCCTTCAGCCAGCGCACGTCCCAACTTGTCAGTATCGCCGTGGTACTCCTCGTAATAACCTTCGGCCTCACCGCTGGCGGCGGTGTGCAGGACGTGATGCAGATCGTCGTTCCATTGCGCCGTGAAGCTGATGGGCCGGCCGCCGGTGTCGCGCTCGAGATGCGACCCTTCGTTCTCCTCGTTTTCGAGGATCAGATGCACGGGTCGGTCGGAAATGGCCGTACGAACGCGCTGCGCGAGCTCATCGAGCAGATGCCGCGGACTGTCATCGACAATGGCGTGCACCGCATCCAGGCGCAGCCCATCGAAGCGAAACTCCCGCAACCAGTACAGCGCATTCTCAACAAAGAACTGGCGCACGGGCGTGGACTCGGGGCCATCGAAGTTGATGCCCGCTCCCCAGGGAGTTTTGTGGCGCTCCGTAAAGAAGTCGGGAGCGTAGGCTCCGATATAGTTACCCTCCGGCCCGAAGTGGTTGTACACCACATCGAGGATCATCATGATCCCGAGGCCGTGAGCGTAATCTACCAACGCTTGTAATTCTTCCGGCCGACCATAACTGGCCGCGGGCGCGTATGGATAGACACCGTCATAACCCCAGTTGCGCCTGCCTGGAAACTGCGCGATCGGCATCAACTCGATCGCGGTGACGCCGAGCTCGTGCAGGTGCGGCAATTTGTCCCGCGCGGCCCTGAATGTCCCGGCTGGAGTGAATGCGCCCACGTGCAGCTCGTACACCACCGCCTCGTGCCAGGGCCGGCCGGCCCACTGCGCGTTCTGCCACGCATAGTTGCCGGTATCGACCACCTCGCTCATTCCATGCACATCATCCGGTTGGAACAGCGCGGCGGGATCCGGAAGGCGGCGGCCGTCACCGAGCACAAATTGATAGCGAGAGCCGGCCCGCGCGCGGTCGGTCGTGAGTTGAAACCACCCGCGGCCGAGCGGATTCATCGGGATCGGCCGGGGCTCCCCGGCGATCGCGACGCCGAGCCCGCGATGCGCAGGTGCCCAGACGCGAAATCTTACACCGCGCTCTCCTACGAGCCGCGCACCCCAGGCGTGTTGGTTTGAGACAGGCATGCCTTCAGCAACGCGCCTGCGCTGCAACGGGTTCCGCTGTTGGAGCGGCGCGGTCCGCGCTGACTGATGTAGGTTGCTAACAAATGTTTGCGTCGAATGCCGGAACGTTAAATGCTGTTGGAATGATTCCAATCTCATCCACGAATGGAGTGTGCCTACATGTTCATGCAC
>Ga0268266_10006594_pt1 | contig 10602 bp, 6 predicted proteins | sample KBSS13metaG_FD_190356 | JGI IMG/M metagenome (GOLD analysis project Ga0268266, IMG submission 190356) | Switchgrass rhizosphere microbial communities from Kellogg Biological Station, Michigan, USA - KBS S1-3 metaG (SPAdes) (version 2) | ecosystem: Host-associated > Plants > Roots > Rhizosphere >... | reverse complement strand
CACTCGCACGATGACGGTCGAGATGGAAGTCGACAACCGGCAGCTCGACATCGTGCCGGGCATGTACGCAACCGTGATGTTGAAAGTCGACCAGCGCCCGCACGCCATCGCCGTGCCCATCGAAGCTGTGCGCGCGGGCGGCAAGAGCGTCTACGTCGTGGATACGCAGCACCGCATTCAGGAGCGGGCCATCGAGGTCGGGCTCGAAACCCCGACGAAGTACGAAGTGTTGTCAGGGCTGAAAGACGGCGATCTGGTCGTGATCGGGAACCTCTCGCAGCTGCGTCCCAACCAGCAGGTCGAAGCCAGGCTGACCGCGTCGCTCGCGCGCGAATAACCCGACTCGTCGTGTCACGTTTCGCGCTTCGCCATCCGCACCTGATCGTCGTCATCTGCCTGATCGTCTGCGTGGTCGGGGTCACGAGCCTGGCGCGCATGGCGGTGGATCTGTTTCCGCCGATCAAGATTCCCGTCGTCGTCGTCGCGACCTTCTTCTCGGGCATGCCGCCGGAGCAGGTCGAGAACGACATTACCGGCCGCTTCGAACGGTTCTTCACGCTCGGTGCCGGCATCGATCACATCGAGTCGCGCTCGCTGCCCGGCGTGAGCCTGATCAAGGTCTATTTCCAGCCGGGACAGAACCCGGACTCGGCGGTTACGACGATCGCCAACCTTGCGATGGCGAATCTGCGGCGTCTGCCGCCCGGCACGCTGCCCCCGGTGGTGCTGAAGTTCGATGCGTCGAGCCTGCCGGTGTGCCTCATCACCCTGAAGGGCGAAGGCCTCTCGGAAGCGAAGCTGCGCGATCTCGGCCAGTACAACGTGCGCAATCAGGTCGCCAACGTGCCGGGTGCCTCGGTACCGCAGCCCTTCGGCGGCCGCTATCGCCAGATCATGGTGTACGTCGATCCGCTCAAGCTCGACGCGCATCAGCTCAGCGTGATGGATGTGGTGCGCTCGGTGAACGACGCGAACCTGATCCTGCCCGCGGGCGACGTGAAGATCGGCTCGCGCGACTACAACCTGTACGCGAACACCCAGATCAACGAGATCGAAGACATCAACCGGCTGCCGCTCAAGACGGTCGGGGACGCGTCGGTGCTGGTGGCCGACGTCGGGCAGGCGAAGGACGCCGCGCAGATTCAGTACAACGTCGTGCGAGTGGATGGCCAGCCCTCCGTCTACCTGCCCGTGATGAAGCAGGGTGGCGACGCGAACACGATCTCGGTCGTCGACGGCATTCGCAATGCCGTTTCACACCTGCTGGATGTGCCCAGCCAGCTGGTGACCAAAGTGGTGTTCGACCAGTCCGTGTTCGTGAAGAACGCAATCGAGAACCTGATCCACGAAGGGGCGATCGGGTTGCTGCTGACGGGCGCAATGATCCTGATCTTCCTCGGCAGCATGCGAGCGACGCTGGCGGTGTTTCTTTCGATCCCGCTGTCGGCGCTGGCCGCGTTCATTGCGCTCTCGGCCGGGGACAACACGGTCAACGCGATGGTGCTGGGCGGGCTGGCGCTCGCCTTCTCGCGTCTGATCGATAACTCGGTCGTCGTGCTCGAGAACATCTTTCGGCACATCGAGCTCGGCGAGCCGCCGGAGGTCGCGGCGGAGCGCGGTGGCAAGGAAGTGGCGTTACCCGTTCTCGCCGCGACACTGACGACGGTCGTCGTGTTTTTCCCCGTCACGTTCCTGTATGGCGTGAGCCGATTCCTGTTCACGGCGCTCGCGCTCTCCGTCGTGCTGTCGTTGTTCGCGTCATACTTCGTCGCGATGACCGTTGTGCCGCTGTTTTGTGCGAAGTACATCAAAGGCCATGTCCAGCACGAGCACGGCTTCAATGCGTGGTTCAACCGCAAGTTCAACCGGATGCTGGAAGGCTATCAGCGATCGGTGGGCGTCGCGCTGCTTCGGCCGGGCGCCACGGTCCTCGGCATCACAGGCATTTTTGTGTTAAGCCTGGGGCTGTATCCGCTCACGGGCGTGGCCTACTTCCCACGCACGGACCCCGGCCAGTTCGTCATCAATCTCAAGGCGCCGACGGGAACGCGCCTCGAGGTTACGCAGGATCTCGTCAGCAAGGTGGAGCAGATCGTGCATCAGGTGGTGCCGGCCTCGGATCTCAAGGTCGTGGTGGCGAACATAGGCGTGACGCCGGGCTTCTCGTCCATGTACACGTCCAACTCCGGCCAGCACACCGCCTTCGTGCAGGTTGGGCTGGAAGAGAAGCACACCGCCAGCAGCTTCGAGTACATGGAACGCGTACGCGCCCGCCTCAAGAAAGACTTGCCGCAACTCGATGCCTACTTCCAGACGGGCGGGCTCGTGGATGCGATCCTCAATCTCGGCATGCCGGCGCCGATGGATATCCAGGTCAGCGGATCGGATATCCAGGCCGCGCACCGCGTGGCGCAGGACATCGCTCGCAAGGTGCAGGCACTGCATGGTGTGAGCGACGTGCTCGTGCCGCAGGACGTGGATTTCCCGGCGCTCAAGATCGATATCGACCGGGTTCGTGCGAGCGAGCTCGGACTGACCGAGAAGGAAGTCGTCGATAACGTCATCACCGCGCTGACGTCCGATCAGATGATCGCCCCGAGCTATTGGGTCGACCCGAAGAGCGGCAACGACTACATGCTCACGGTCCAGTACCCCGAGAACTACGTGAAGAGTCTGGCGGACCTGGCCGCGATCCCGCTGCGCGCGCCGAACCTGCGTGAGCCAACGCAGCTCTCCGCAGTCGCGCGCATTCATCACATCGAGGCGCCAACCGAGGTGGATCACTATCAGCTGCGCCGCGTGACCGACGTGTATGTCGCGCCAGCCGGAGAAAACCTGGGGGGCGTGCTACGTCAGGTGAACGACATCATTGCGCAAACGAAGTTGCCGCCCGGTGTGCGCATCAATCTGCGCGGCTCGGTCGAAGGCATGCAGTCGTCCTTCAGGAGCTTCGGGCTGGGCCTGATCCTTTCCGTGGTGCTCGTGTACCTGATTCTGGTCGCGCAGTTCCGATCGTTCATGGACCCGCTGCTGATTCTGCTGGCGGTCCCCACCGGCCTCACCGGCGTGCTGCTCATCCTGTTCCTGACGGGGACGACGTTGAACATCATGTCGTTGATGGGGATCGTCATGATGGTCGGCATCGTGGTGTCGAACAGCATCCTGATCGTCGAGTTCACGCATCGCCTGCGTTCGGAGGGCACGCCACTCCTTGAAGCCGTGGCAGTGGCCTGCCGGGTGCGATTGAGACCGGTGCTCATGACGTCGCTGGCGACGCTGATCGGCCTCATTCCGATGGCCGCGAAGCTCGGCACGGGAAGCGAAGCGTACGCACCGCTCGCCCGCGCGATCATTGGCGGCCTTGCGGTGTCGGTCGTCCTCACGGTCTTCATCGTTCCGGCAGCGTATCTGCTCGTCTATCGACGAATCAGAGGAGCGGTCGAGTCGCTCGCATGAGGAGTGCGTCTCTCGTCACGCTCGCGTGTCTTGCGCTGATCGCGCGCATCGCCTTCGCGGAGGATGCGGCGGTCCCGGAGTCACTGACGCTGGAGCAGGCGCACGCGCTGGCGCTGAAGAACCATCCCGGAATCGCCGCTGCCGACTTTCGAGCGGAAGCCCAAGGTGATGTCTATAAAGAGACGCGGGCGGGGCTGCTGCCGCAAGTGAACCTGTTCGGCTCCTCGGTGCATGCAGGCGCAGCCGACACACGCATCATGGCCGGCGGCCTCAACAACCCCAGTGTGTTCAGCCGTTCCGCGTACGGCGTCGGCATCACGCAGCTCATTACCGATTTCGGGCGTACATCGAATCTCGCGGCGAGTGCACGGCTGCAGTCGAACGCCGAGCAGGCGAACGCGCAGGCGACCCGCGAGCAGGTGCTGCTCGAAGTCGACCGGAGTTTCTTCGGTGTGCTTCAGGCGCAGGCTCTGCAGAATGTGGCTCAGCAGACGGTCCAGACCCGACAGTTGCTGCTCGACCGCGTGAGTATCCTGGCGGCCAACAAGTTGAAGTCGGAGCTGGACGTCAGTTTCTCGCGCGTCTCACTAGAAGACGGCAAGCTGCTGCTGCAGAAATCGCAAAACGATCTGGACTCAGCGATGGCGTCGCTCTCGGCCGCACTGGGATATCCCGATCAGCATCATTTCGCGTTGACGGACGTGGCGCCGACCGCCGATGAGGCCGGCGGCGATGTCGCGCCTCTCATCGACAAGGCGCTGCAAGACCGCCCGGAGCTCGCAAGCCTGCGTAACATGCGCGATTCCGCGGACAAGCTGGCGCGCTCCGCCCGCGATGCGCGGCTCCCCTCACTCTCTGCGGTGATCGCCGCCGGCGATTCACCGGACCACGACGCGCGCCTGCCGAACGACTACAGTGCCGGTGGGATTCAGCTCAGCATGCCGCTCTATGCGGGCGGTTATTATCGCGCGCACGAGCATGAGGCCGACATGCGAGCCAAGGCCGCTGCGGAAACGCTGCGCGCGGCAGAGGAAAACGTAACGCGCGACGTGCGCGTCGCTTGGCTCAACCTGACGAGCGCCCGCGATCGGCTCCGCACGACTGAGCAGCTCGCGCGCTATTCGGCGGATGCCTATCAGTTGGCGGACGCCAGATACCGCGCCGGCAGCAGCTCGATCGTCGAGCTCAGTCAGGCGCAGCTGCAGCTCACTTCCGCGCAGATTGCGGAGGCGACGGCGCGTTACGATGTGCTCATCCAGCAATCGATTCTGAACTATCAGACGGGCGCGGCGCCGGCCGCCAACTAAATGCGCTCGATCGGCAGCTCGAGCCGGAACTCGCTGCCCGAGCCCGAAATACTGTGCGCCGTGAGCGTGCCACCGTGCGCCTGGCAAATGGAGCGGGCGATGGACAGGCCCAGTCCCGCGCCTTTCTGCCCGCGGTTCGTGGAAATGCGGAAGAAGCGCTGGAATACGTCCTCGTGATGCTCGACCGGAATCCCGATTCCGGTGTCGCGCACGGTAAGCTGCACCACGCTGCCCAGTGACTGGATCTGCACCTCGACCTCGCCGCCTTCGGGCGTGTACTTGATCGCGTTGTCGAGCAGGTTCACCAGCACCTGCTTCAGACGGTTGCGATCTCCTGAAACCCAGGCCGGCGGCGACGTCGGCACTTCGAGCCGGATGTGCTTCTCTTCGGCGAGCAGATACATCTGCTCGATCGTTTCGGTGGCCAGCGCCGCGAGGTCAACCGAGGCATGCTCCTTCTTGCCGCCCATGCTGTCGAGGTGAGCGATCGTCAGAAGATCTGAAGTCATGTCCGTCAGACGCCGTACTTCATCCCCAATGCTCGTGACGGCGGCGCGCACGTCCCCGCGCAGGTCGGCTTTGCCCGCGATGAACTCGAGCTCGCCCCGGACGATCGCGAGAGGCGTGCGCAGCTCGTGAGCCGCGTCCGCGGAGAAGCGGCTGGCGTGCTGATAAGTGCTGTCGAGCCGATCCAGCATTCGATTCAGTGCCTGCGCCAGCACATCGATGCGATCGCCTGTGCCGGCGAGTGGCAGGCTGTTGTGCGGGTCGTTGAACGTGATGGCCTCGGCGGCGCGGATCATGTGACTGAGCGGCGCCCAGGCCTGTCGCATGAGGAAGTAGCCGCCGAGCGCGGCGAACGCGAGCAGCACAGGCAGGCCGAGAAGCAGGGATGAGATCAGATTGTCGCGCGGCGTTTCCACGAACACGGTCGATTGGCCCGACTCGACCGTGACGACGCGGTGATCGGGCTGACGAAAATCCATCGCCACCACGTACAGCGCGCCATAGTTTCTGCCGTCCGCTGCGCGCATCCGCGCGGGCAACGGCACTGTGCGCGGATCGAACTCGCGACTGACCGGCGGGCCGGACTGATAGATCACGTGTCCGCCGGTGCTGAGCCGGATGAACCGATTCTGCATCTCCGGGCTGAAGCGCCGTTCGAGCAACTCGCGCAGCACCTCGGGCTGATTCAGCAGGCCGCCGCCGATCGCCCAGATTTCGCCGGCGCGGTCTTCGACGTCGGTGCGCAGGGCCTCTTTTTCGAAGCGATCGAACGAGGCCACGGTGAACATCGAGAAGAGGCCGCCCAGGGACAGCAGCAGCAGGCAATAGAAGAGGAGCAGCCGGAACTCGACTGCCCGCCATTTAACTAATCCTCGCACGGCTGGATGCAGTAGCCGATGCCACGCACCGTACGGATGAGCTTCACGTCGAATCCTTCATCCACCTTACGGCGCAGGTGGCCGACGTACACGTCGACGATATTGGTGAACCCTTCGAACGACTGGTCCCATACGCGTTCGACGATCATCGAGCGCGACAGCGTGCGCCCTGCATGCAGCATCAGGTACTCGAGCAATGAGTATTCCTTCGGGCTGAGCTCGAGCCGCTTGCCGGCGCGCTTCACCTGCCGCGTGAGCCGGTTCATCTCCAGGTCCTCGATGCGGATCTCGTCGACCTGCGCCACGGAACCCCTGCGCAGCAAGGCTTTCACGCGCAGCGTGAGCTCTGCCATCGAGAAAGGCTTGGTGAGGTAGTCATCCGCACCCGCCTGGAACGTGAGGGTTTTGCTTTCGATATCGCTGCGGGCCGTAAGAATCAGGACGGGCAGGGTCTTGTTCCGATCGCGCAGATGCTTGAGCAACGTGACGCCCGAGCCATCCGGCAGCAGCAGGTCGAGAACGACCAGGTCGTAGTGGAAGGACTTGATGAAATCGAGGCCGCTCTGGGCGCCCGCCGCCGTATCCACCGCGAAGCCTTCCCCTCGCAGGCCCCGTTCGAGGATCGCCTGCAATTTGGCTTCGTCCTCGACGATCAGGATGCGCATGCACTCTCTCTATGAATGGTTTTTAACGGTGCTGCGGGGACGGTTTCATGGGGGCACTCGTATAAAGCCCTCACGTCATCCCATTGAGTGAGCAACACGTGAGCAACGTCAGACGAACAGTGCCGGGTTTTCGTTCCATCGGCTTGTGTATAGCGGCCATGCCGGCGTTGGCATTGGGGGGCTGTGCCAATCTGGTGCGGGAGAACACGTACGGTCTCACCCCGACCGACGCGGCGTTTGTGCAGCAGACCTGCACTCAGACCATGGGATTGCGCAAGGGGCTCGGGGAGTACGACGCATGTGCGCAGAGCCTCTCGGACACGGTTCATCGCCGCATCGAAGAGCAACGTCTCGACGAGTCGCATCGAGCCTGCGAGCGACAGGGATACGCGCCAGGCAGCGCTCAGCTGGCACAGTGCGTTGTGCTGGCGGAGAAGGCAGAGGGCAATGCTCACGATGCGGCGATTCTCTCCTTGACGTCGGCACCGACGACCACCCGGATCTCGTTCTTCAGCATGGATCGTCACGTTCAGGATCAACATGAGAAGCTCGCGTGCGCGCAGCTCGGGCTCGATCCGATCACGAGCGACTTCAGCGACTGCGTGATCGGCATCAAGCAGGCGATCTTCACCGCGCAGAATCCCCTCCTCTAACCCTCGCGCCGATCACGCTGCCATTCGGCAGCGTGACGGCCCGATCGGCGAGGGGATGATCGGTCCACCACTCGCCGTTGAGATCCACGACGGTCGTGCGATCCCGCTCGATGACGACGGGAACCGACACCCAGCCCACGCCGTACGCCTCGGCCTTAACTCGATACGTGCCTACCGGGAGCGCGACGACATCCGGGTCGCCGTTGTAGACACCGGTCTGGTTCGGGACCGAGCGCACCTTCGTTCCGTTGTCTGAGTAAACGGTGTACTGCGAGTGGACGTAGCGCTCGATATCTCCATCGACCGAGCCGACGTACGACATCGAGTACACCTTCAGGCGGCCGTCGTTCGCGGCCGCTGCCGGGCGCATCGTCGCCGGGCCGATCGGATCCTCGAGCGCGAGGGGCGGCCGGGTGGCGCAGCCGCCCAGCAACGCGAGCATTAAAGAGAGCCCACAGAATCGGGTCGTGACGTGCATGGAATGGCCTGTTTGAATGGGAAATGCGCGTTACCCATCAAACCATCCGCACCTGAACGCACCGCCCCATGGATCGTTAAAATTCGTTCAGAAACAGCGGCGCAATTGCACTTTGGTAGCAGTTCGCGAAGGGAAGGCACCGGCTATTCTCCGACCTCCTCCGATGCGCGGGCGGGAACATCGCTGTGACCCGGAGCAAGCTTCCCGACCAGGGCGCGACGGATGACGCGCCACGCGTTCAGGGCGTAACACTTTCATTCGGCCCGTTCCGGCTGTTTCCGGCGGCTCGCGCCTTCGAGAAGGAGGGCGTCCCGCTCGTGCTGGGCAATCGCGCGCTCGATATTCTGATGGTGCTGGTCGAGCGTGCCGGCGAGGTCGTGAGTCATCGCGAATTGATCTCGCGCGTGTGGCGCGGCCTGGTGGTGGACCCTGGCAATCTGCGGGTTCACATGACGAGCCTGCGCAAGGTGCTGGGTGATCAGTACATCGCCAACGTGACCGGGCAGGGCTACTGCTTCGTCGCGCCGGTCAGGCGCGAGGCGGTGTCGGACGCGTCGGCGCTGCTCCCGGAGTATCGAGCGAACACCGCCCCACAGAGACTGGTCCTGCCGACCGTGCTCGCCCGCATGGTCGGCCGCGACGAAGCGGTGCGCACCATCGCGGCGGATCTGCTCGCCGAACGTTTCGTGACCGTCATTGGCCCCGGCGGCATGGGCAAGACGACTGTCGCGGTGTCCGTTGCAAACGCGCTGCTCGAAGAGTTCGGGGGCGCGGTGTGCTTCGTGGACCTCGGCGCGATCGGGGACCCGAAGCTGGTCGCGACGACCATCGCCTCGGTGCTGGGGCTCACCATCCAGACCGAAGAGGTGCTGCCGGCTCTCATGACGCGCATGCGAACGCTGCGCCTCCTGCTCGTGCTCGACAACTGCGAGCACGTGATCGACGCCGCCGCGACGCTCGCCGAGCGACTCTTCCAGGAAGCACCCGGCGTCCATATTCTGGCCACCAGCCGCGAGGCCATGCGCGTCGAAGGCGAGCACGCCTATTGGTTGCCGCCGCTCGAAAGCCCTCCCGCCGTGAACCTGTTCCTGGAACGCGCGGCCGCAAGCGGCAACCACCTCGAACTGAACGATACGGACGCCTCGCTCGTCGCGAGTATCTGTACCCGGCTCGATGGAATCCCGCTCGCAATCGAGTTCGCGGCGGCTCGCGTCGCCGCGCACGGCATCGCCGGAACCGCAGACCTGTTGAAGAGTCGTCTCGGCCTTCACGGTCCCGGGCGGCGAACGGCGTTGCCGCGGCATCAGACCCTGCACGCGCTGCTCGACTGGAGCTACGACTTCCTGACCGAGCCCGAACAACGCGTGCTGCGGCGGCTGTCGATTTTCGTCGGTGCCTTCAGCCTCACGGCAGCACAAGCCATCGCGAGCGAAGGCGGGCTCGACGATGCGCGTGCGGTGGACGCCGTCGACCATCTGGTTGCGAAGTCGCTTCTCTCCGTCGCGGCCCCGCACGGCATGGCACGCTTTCGGCTTCTGGAAACGACGCGCGTGTATGCGCTGGAGAAGCTCGAAGAGCGCGGCGAGAAGCGCGCGATTGCTCTGCGCCACGCGAAGCACTTCGCCTCTCTTCTCGGTTCGCCCGAAGCGGGCCCGCTCAGTGAGCATCTGGGAAACGTGCGAGCCGCACTCGAATGGGCCTTCGGCGCTGATGGCGAGCCGAGCCTCGCCATCGATCTGGCCGCCGGCTCTGCGCCGATCTTCCTGGAGCTCTCGTTACTCAGCGAATGCCACAAATGGAGCGCGTCGGCATTGCTGCTGCTCGACGACACCTTGCGCGGCACTCGTCAGGAAATGGTTCTGCAGGAAGCCGTGGCGGTCTCATCCACCTGGATACGAGGCAACCGCGACGACGTGCGCGCGGCGATCATGCGGGCGCTGGAGATCGCGCAGACCCGCGGCGATACCTCGACTCGCTTTCGCTTGCTGGCCGGCCTGCACATGTTTCTGCTTCGGGCCTCCGATATCCGGGCCTCGCTCGTCGTCGCCGAAGAAATACAGAGCGGGGCGCGAACCGCGAAAGAGCCTTCTTATAGTGTCGTGGCGGATTGGCTGCTCGGCTGTTCGAATCACTTCCTCGGCAATCAGGTGCTGGCGGCTCAGCATCTGCGGCACGGGCTCGCGCGCTCGGGCGATTTCAAGCCGCAGCTCTTCGGGCTCGACTACCGGCTTCGCGCGCTCATCGTGTACCACCGGGTGCTGTGGCTCAGCGGCTTTCCGGATCGCGCGCTGGAGATTGCGCGGGAAGCGATTCGCGAGGCCGAGGCCTCGAGCAAGCCGGTGAACGTTTGCTTCGCCTGTCTCTATACCGCGCCCTTGTTCCTATGGTGCGGTGACTTCAACGCGGCCCATGACGTGCTCGAACGGCTGATGACTCATCCGGATTGGCACGCGCTCCCGTCATTGCATGCGACGGCTTTTGCCCTGCAGGGCGAACTGCTCATCGCCCAGGGAGAAAGCGAGCGCGGCCTCGCGCTGCTGCGATCTGCGCTTCCGATGATGCGCGCCGATCGACAAACCATTCAGCTTGCCCGCGCGAGCTGCGCGCTGGCGGAAGGGCTCGTCGCCGCGAATCAGATGAACGACGCTCTCGTCGTCG
>Ga0268266_10006593_pt1 | contig 10602 bp, 10 predicted proteins | sample KBSS13metaG_FD_190356 | JGI IMG/M metagenome (GOLD analysis project Ga0268266, IMG submission 190356) | Switchgrass rhizosphere microbial communities from Kellogg Biological Station, Michigan, USA - KBS S1-3 metaG (SPAdes) (version 2) | ecosystem: Host-associated > Plants > Roots > Rhizosphere... | reverse complement strand
AACAATGCTTTGCGAGCATGTCAGTTCTTCTCTGGGCACGCAGCCGCGCCGGCCGCATGCGGAGGCCGGCATCGTGTTCGGTTCTGCTGCCACCGCCCCGGCCAAGAAACCTGACAGTGTCAGGGCGACCTGCGAGGCCATCGGACTGGCGCGATCGACCTACTATTATCAGTCGCACCGCTGCGCGGCGGCGATTGAGCTCGAACAGAAAATTGTGTTGCGGTTGCATGAGTTACGCGAGTTGCATCCGAATGACGGCTACCGCCGCATGACCTTGCACCTGCAGGCTGAAGGCTTTCATGTCAACCGTAAACGCATCGCGCGGCTGATGCACCTGCATGCGTTGGCCAAGCGTCCTTCCAGACCTGAGCCGCTCGGCGTCAGAAGCTTCCAACCGCGCGCGCCGATCGCGAATTTATGCGATAACGCGCGTCTCACCGGACCACACCAGGTGTGGGTGACCGACTTGGCTTATGCGCGTATTCAGTCGAGTCTGGTCTATACCTCCGCGGTAATCGATGCCTGGTCGCGCGAAGTGGTGGGGTATGCGGCGTCGTTGCAGATCACCAATCGGCTGACGCGGATTGCGTTGCATTCAGCCGTGCGGTCGCATCGGCCGGCGCCGGGGTGCATTCATCACTCGACCTGCGGCACTCAGTATCTGACACACAGCTACTTTGAGCTGCTCAGACAGTACGGGTTGATACCCTCGGTCGGCGAGCCGGCAGGACGTGCGACCACTGCCTCGCAGGGCCCCAGACAGATTGTAGAGGTGCCGCAGTATCAGAGCTGGAAGGACGTGCTGAATCAACCCAAAGACTTCATTCAGGCCCTGTATTCACCGGAGCGTGTCGAATATGTCCTCGGGCGGCGGCCTGTTGTTGAGCCGTCAGCGCTCGTTGCCGTCAACTAGGCGACCCGGATTTCACGCCGGGACTCTGTGCCGGATTGCACGTTGGCCAGCAATCGACTCAGCGGCTCCCGGCTGGTCCAGAAGCGCACATTTTCGCGGGGACCTCGGCCTGTGTGGCGCTTGATCTGGCGCTCCGGAACTTCGCTGACGCAATGGGCGCCCAGAAAATCGATGAACGACCGGACCGCCGGGAGCATGCCCCGGCGTGACGGAAAGACCACCTGAACTTCCTGGAGCGGCGCGAGGTAGTCAGGCAGAACCACTTCCAAAAGCCCGCGACGAATCTCATTGACACACACCGACAGTGGCAACTGTGCGATACCGAGACCCCCTTCCGCGGCCTGACGCACCAGGATCATGTCATCAGCGATCAGTGTCGGCTCATGACGTATCTGCACCTCGTTTTCTTCCGGATCCACCAGCTTCCATACGTGGGGCCCCTGCACAGAGCCGTAGCTGATGGTTGCAAAACCAGACACGTCGGTCGGCGAGGTAGGACGTCCATTGCGATCGAGGAAAGCGCGGCTCGCCACCAGCACCTGCTGAATGATGCCGAGTGATCTCATGATCAAACCGGAATCTTCGCTCGGCACCTGACGCACGCGGATGCACAGATCGAAGTTCTTTTCGATATCGACCTCACGGTCGGTCGCTTCCATCGCAATCCGAACCTGGGGATGGTCCTTCACGAACAGTGGGATCAGCGGTGCCACGACCAGTTGCCCGATCACGGGCGGACAACTGATCCGGATCATCCCGGAAGGCGCTCCACGTGCACACGCGACTCGCTCGTATGCTGCATTGGCTTCCGAGACCATTCTCATACAGTAGCCATGGAATTCCATGCCGAGCTCTGTGACCGCAAAGTGTCGCGTCGTACGCTGCACCAGGCGGACGCCCAAGCGCTCCTCGAGGGCACTCACTCGTCGGCATATACTCGACCGCGCAACGCCTAAGGCCTTGGCAGCGCCTGTAAATCCATTGTGTTCGACCACCTTGGAAAAAACGTAAAGATCGTTCAGGTCTTGCATGTCCGGGCTCGGGCGCGTAAGCGTTCTCATGCGGCAGGAGTCGCCACTAGTGTTAAACGTCCGAGTGCCGGTTTTCCGTTACAAAATCCCCTTCGCCCTCATCGTCGCCCTCTTCTTCCTCTGGGGCATGGCGAACAACCTGAACGACATTCTGATCGCTCAGTTCAAGAAAGCCTTCACCCTCTCCGACTTCCGCGCCGGCCTGGTCCAAAGCGCCTTCTACCTCGGCTACTTCCTCCTGGCACTGCCCGCCGGGATATTCACCCGGCGCTACGGCTTCAAAGCCGCAGTAATCCTGGGCCTGCTGCTGTACGCCTGTGGCGCATTCCTGTTCTGGCCCGCGGCGGACCTGCGGACCTACGGTTTGTTTCTGGCGGCGCTGTTCGTGCTGGCCAGTGGACTCGCGTTCCTGGAAACCTCCGCCAACCCCTTTGCCACGGTTCTGGGGCCACCCGAAACCGCAGCCCAGCGATTAAACCTGGCTCAGGCGTTCAATCCGCTGGGCTCCATCACGGGCGTGATCATTGGGCAGCATTTCATCTTCTCAGGTATTGAACACACATCCGCGGAGCTCGCAGCGATGGATGCTGCGCAGCGTTCTGCCTACTTCGCCGCTGAGTCCTCGGCGGTTCAGTTGCCTTACCTCATCATCGGCCTCGTGGTCCTCGGCTGGGCGACGCTGATCCTGGTGACGCGCTTTCCCAAAGTGAGTGCCGAAGCAGCGACTCCATTTCAACCGCGCTTGCTCTGGCGAAACCAACGCTTCGTACTTGCTGTGATCGCCCAGTTCTTCTACGTGGGTGCTCAGGTGGGTATCTGGAGCTTCCTGATCCGCTACGTCCAGGCAACCCAACCGGGCACTCCGCAGAAGCTCGCGGCGAACTACCTGACTGCCTCCCTCGTAGCCTTCATGGTGGGGCGGTTCGCCGGCACTGCGCTGATGTGGCGCATTCCTCCAACCCGTCTGCTAGCCGCATTTGCAGCCGTCAATGTAGCCTTGTGCGTGGGCGGCGTAACAAACGCCGCCCATGCCGGCATCTACATGCTCATCGCCACGAGCTTCTTCATGTCAATCATGTTTCCAACCATCTTTGCGGTCGGGGTCGACGGACTGGGGGACGCGGAGCGCAAGCTCGGCTCCGCGTTGATTGTCATGTCCATCATCGGCGGCGCCGTTCTGACTGCGGCGATGGGCGCGGTTTCAGATGCCGCCGGTATTCAACTCGCGATGGGCGTACCGTTGGTCTGCTTCGCGGTGGTGTTTATTTTTGCCAGGCAGTTCCACCCGGGAACAGGTGTTCCTCTATCGACCGGCGGCGCATCTGCGCACTGAAGCCCGGCACCGTCGGTGCTTCGTAGCGGCCCGCACGGATGCGCACGGGATCCAGGAAATGCTCGTGCAGGTGGTCGACGAATTCGATTGCGCGGTCTTCCATTGAGCCGGTGATCGCCACATAGTCGGCCATTGCCAGGTGTTGGACCAATTCGCACAAACCAACGCCGCCGGCATGAGGGTAGACGCGGACGCCGAATTTAGCAGCCATCAGGAGAATCGCCAGATTCTCGTTGACGCCCCCGACGCGGGCAGCATCGATCTGGATGATATCCACCGCGCCAGCCTGGAAGAGTTGTTTGAACATCACCCGGTTGTGAGTATGTTCGCCCGTGGACACGGGCATCGGCGCAACACCCTTGCGAATGGCTGCGTGCCCCAGAACGTCATCCGGGCTCGTCGGCTCCTCGATCCATGCGATGTTGAATTCAGTGAGCTGCCGCAACCACGGAATGGCCGTGCCGACATCCCAGCGCTGATTGGCATCGATGGCCAGTGCCACCGAATGGCCGATGGCACCGCGCGCAATGCGACAGCGGCGAATGTCATCATCGACGTTGGCACCCACTTTGATCTTGATCGTGCGAAAGCCATCGTGCACGGCCTCGACAGCCAGGCGTGCGAGCTTCTCGTCTGAATAACCCAACCATCCTGGCGACGTTGTATAGGCCGGGTAACCGCGCGAGAGCAGGGTCGCAGTCCGCTCCGCCCTGCCGCCCTGCGCTGCGCGCAAAATGGACAGCGCCTCCGCGGGTGTCAGCGCGTCGGTGATGTATCGAAAGTCGATCAGACCGACAATCTGCTCGGGTGTCATCTCTGCAATCAGGCGCCACACGGGCTTGCCGGCACAGCGGCCCGCCATATCCCAGGCAGCATTGATCACGGCGCCGATGGCCATGTGCATGACCCCCTTCTCAGGGCCCAGCCAGCGCAGTTGCGAGTCGTGAGTCAGGCTGCGCGCAAAGCCACCCAGATCGTGAATTACGTCCTCAACGCGCCGTCCAACAACAAACGGCCGAAGCGCCGCCAATGCGGCAGTCTGCACGTCGTTGCCGCGACCGATGGTGAACACGAATCCACACCCGCACAGTCCGTCGGAATCGTCGGTGCGCAGAACAACATACGCGGCGGAGTAGTCGGGATCCGGGTTCATTGCGTCGGAGCCGTCGAGCTGGCGTGACGTCGGAAAGCGGATGTCGTGAGTTTCCAGGTCGATGATGTATGGCATGAAATGATGGTCACACGCGACCGCGGACCCGTCAACGGATGGCCGAATTGGTCGGATGCGCGGCCTTTCGCTCCTGTAGCCTTCGCCTTAGCCTAGCGATACTGGGGAATATGATGACCAAGCGTATGAGGCGCGTCGGAGTGCTGGGCTTCGACGGAGTGAATGCGGTAGACCTGGTCGGGCCGACGGAGGTTTTTGCCAGTGCCGGGCGCGCCGACTTCACTCGTGGGGAGTCCAAAGGACTCTACCAGACTCACGTGATCGGACTCACTGAGGACCCCTTCACTTCGGAGTCGGGCATGCGTTTCCTGCCGGATTGCCGCTTAACCGATGCACCGGCCTTGGATACGCTGATCGTTCCCGGCGGATGGGGATTGCGCAGGGCATCAACCAATACCGCGATATCGACATGGCTGCGAAGCCGTGCCCGCAAGATCCGGCGCGTGGCCTGTGTTTGTACCGGTGTGTACGGACTTGCGCCCACGGGGTTGCTCGATGGCCGCCGCGTGACGACGCATTGGCGGTTTGCGGAGGATGTCAGCAAACAGTTCCCACAACTGACCGTCGATCCAAAGGCACTGTTCATCAAGGACGGCCGGTTCTACACCTCGGGCGGCGTTACGGCCGGTATCGACCTGGCGCTCGCGCTCGTGGAGGAGGATCTGGGGCCACGGGTGGCGCTGGCGGTTGCGCGGGAGTTGGTTGTGTTTCTGAAGCGACCCGGCGGGCAGGAGCAGTTCTCGGAGCCGTTGCGCTTTCAGGTCCATTCGGCCGACCGGTTTGCCGATCTGATTGCGTGGATTTCGGCCCACCTCGAGCGCGACCTCTCGGTCCCGCAGCTTGCGGAGCGGGCGCGACTCTCCCCGCGCCATTTCAGCCGCCGTTTTCATGAAACGTTCGGTTGTACGCCTGCGCAGTATGTTGACAACCTGCGTCTCACTGAAGCCCGGGAGCGACTGACCGCTCCAGGACGGACCGTCGACAGTGTGGCCGCCTCAGTTGGTTTCACCAGCGCCGATGTGTTCCGACGGCGCTTCCGCAAACGCTTCGGCGTTGCCCCGAAGAATTATCGCGAGCGCTTTCTCACCGCGAGCTCGCCAGGAGTCTGAGCCATGAACATTCGCCGCCTTGCCATCCTGCTCGTGTCGATCTCAACCGCCGCGACTGCTGCGGATGACGGCAGGCTGGAGTATCCCGCCAACTACCGGGAGTGGATCTTCCTGTCATCGAGCCTCGACATGAGTTACAACAAGCTGCAGGCGACGATGGGACACTCGATGTTCGACAACATCTTCGTAGACCCGGTGTCCTACCGCGAGTTCCTGAAGAGCGGCACCTGGCCCGAGAAGACGCAACTCGTCATGGAAATACGCGGCGCCACCGGCAAGGGCTCGATCAATCAACAGGGCAAGTACCAGTCGGGTGAGCCCATGGGAATCGAAGTCCACACCAAGGACTCGGCGCGTTTCCCGGGCGGCTGGGCCTTCTTTGCATTCGGCGGAAGCACGGAGCCTGCGCAGGCACTCCCGCAGACGGCGGAGTGTTACTCCTGCCATCAGCAGCATGGCGCGGTGAATACGACGTTCGTGCAGTTCTATCCGACGCTGCTGAAGATTGCGACGGAAAAGAAAACCCTCAGCCCGCACTATCTGCCCTAGAAAATGTAAGCCACCCCAGCGGTAGCCCCGTCGACATTGAACGTGCGATCCAGCGCCTTCTCTTTGATATGTTGGATACGAAGGTAGTCGACGCGCAGCACGATGTGAGTAGTGACCGTGAAGGCGGTTCCGACACTGGCCAGGATAACCGTTGAATTCTCCGAAAAATCGCCGCTGTGGGTGCCATCACTCGTGACGGTTGAGAAGCTCGACTTGGTTTTGGCCTGCATGGCTCCGACACGCGCCTCGAGGTTCCAGACATTGGTCATGGGCAGCACGCCGACCGCCGCAAGTGCCGGGCCATGCGATCTCACATCCAGGTCCAGATGCACTTCGGAAGGAGTGCCATCTACAGCGGACGTACGGCTACCGAATCCCGAATAGCGAAACGGGCCGAGGTCGAGGAACGACACTTCGACACCGAAATTGCGGGTCAGCATGTAACCGAAATTGACCTGCCACGAGTAGTGGGCCCGCTCGACGGACGAAGGGCCCATCTTGAAACTACTGTCGGTTTCGGCCAGGGCGGAGGTGAATGCACTGTCGATATCAGAGCGCCGATAGGTGCTCAGCAGGCTGAGCGCATTGGCGCCGACGTAGAATCCGGTCTCATCCGCCATGGCAGGCGCGGCCAGAACACCTAGAGACATCATTGCAAGCGCCGCTCTCTTCATCATCCCCTTACCATCGCAGGCTTCTGTTACAGCCATTCGCTGCGCGCGCCATGCAACGAAATTGTCACTTGCGCGGTTCATCCTTGCCGACTCGCAATCGAACGGCAACGTGGTATGCAACAGGTCAGGACGTGGGCGGCAGCAGTGATCTGTGCGCTGACATCAATTACTTTGGTCTCATGCGCGAGCGAGCGCACCACCTATCTGGCCAATGGCGCCCGAGGCTACTCGGTCTCCTGCCGTGGGTTCCTGAACTCCTGGGATTCCTGCCTGGTGAAGGCCGGCCGCATCTGCGGGACGCGCGGCTATGACCTCATCAACGAGGATCAGTACGAACGGACCCTGCTGTTCGGTTGCAAGTCCGCGGCCACCACCGCCGGTAAATAGACACCGGGCTGTCCCGCGGACTCAGTGCCCGCCGGAGCTGTTGATCACAGACTTCTTCAGGCTGTCGCGCACGTTGTCATTGTTCGCCTCCGCACGGTGTGCAATCGACTCCTCCGTGCCGCACACCTTGTGCTCATGAAGCCGCGAGCCCAGGGTGTCCTCGCTGCGACAGAAGAGTCTCTGGCCGTTGCGGACTTCGAGCCGGTAGCCTTGGCGCAGGAGATTCTTCTCGCTGTCCGTGGGGGTTGATTTGTCGGGCTTCGTGGCCGGCGCCGGGTCGGCCGCCTGCGCCATTGTGCCGGTGGCGAGCAAAACCACCGCGGCGATCCCTGTGACTGATCTCATGTAGCCCCCTGCAAATAGATGGTCTTGTCTGTAAGAGTCTATGATGGCACCCATGAGACTACAACACTTGCTGATCGCGCTGATCCTGTCCTGGCCCGTGCTTGGGCAGGCACAGGAGCTGAAGCAAACATACGCCAACCTCCCCGGTGAAGTCCTATTGGACAATAACCGCGTCGTTGTGCAGAAGTTCGTCGTACCACCCGGCAAGTCGACCGGGGTGCACACCCGACACGGCCCCGCGCTCATGGTGATCATCAAGGGCGGCATTCTCACCTCTGCCACGACTCACCGAGCCACTCTATGGAAGGACGGCAACGTGTTTTGGGCCGACACGGCCGCCGCCGACACCGATGCAGGCAGTACCAACACGGGTGCCGAGCCGATCGAGTTCATCTGGGTGACCCTCAAACCCGTGGCCACTGCCACGAAATCGAACGACGAACATCCGTATCTCGCCTATCCGAACATTCCCGGCGAGGACCTGCTGGAAAATGACCTCGTTGTCGTGCAGCGCTTCGTGATGTATCCGGGGCAATGGGAAGGCGTCCACGCCCATCGACCCAACATGCTCTATATCTTCGTAAAGGGCGGACAGTGGGTGAGCCGGTCATACAAGCAGGCCAGGACCGACTCCGGCGACTCGCCGGACGGCTCAGTGGGATGGATGCCTACCATCGACATCAGCGAGGGGCACGAGTCAGGCAATATCGGTAAGCACCCATCCGAGGTTGTGTGGGTCAGCCTGAAGAAATGAGCCTCGGCGAGCGAGCGCTGAAAAATCCGGCGGTTGCGGCGGCGAGGACTGGCCCGCCGAATAAATGGCCTTGGCCCTGGACACAACCGGAATTCAACAGTGAGGCCCGCTGTTGTGTTTCATCGATGCCTTCGGCGGCCACCGTCACTCCCAACCCGGAGCCGAGCCCGACGAGGGCTGCGACGATGGCGGCACTCTGCTCCTCGGAGGCCATGCTGGCAATGAAGCTGCGGTCGATCTTGATCTTGTCGAGTTTGAAATTACGCAGGTGATACAGGCTCGAATAACCAGTGCCGAAGTTATCGAGCACCACCTTGACGCCCGCACGCCGCAGCCGCCCCAGGATCTCGCGCGCCGCTTCCATGTCCTGGACCAGTGCGCTCTCGGTCAGCTCGATCTCCAACCGATGCGCCGCCAGCCCGGTTTCGGCCAGGATCGCGAGTACGTTCTCACCGAACTTCGGATCCCGCAGCTGCAGGGGATACAGGTCGACCGCGAGACTCACATAGTCCGGCCAGCCGGTGGCTGCCCTGCAGCCCTCGCGTAACACACGGGCCGCCAGCTCATGAATCAGGCCGGTCTCTTCGGCGATCGGAACGAACCGGGACGGCTCGATCTCCCCCAGGGTTGCATGAGTCCATCTGGGAGCGGCCTCGAATCCGACTACGCCCCGGCTGTCCAGGTCGACCGCGGGTTGGAATACAACGGTCACGGAGTCCGAGGCTAACGCGGACCGCAGCTCCTGCTCCAGGCGTTCGCGCTCGCGGACCTGTTGGTCCATCTGGGGCTCGAAAAAGCGCAATGCCGAGCGCCGTTCCGCTTTGGCGCGATACAAGGCAACGTCCGCCTTGCGCAGAACTTCGGCCGACTCCGCCCCATCGCCCGGAGTCAGCGCAATCCCGATTCCGACACCGATCTGATGATTGGCGGAACCGGTCGTGATCGGCGCCTGCAGTGCATCAATGACTCGCAATGCAACACTCGTTGCGGCTTCGGCGCCCGCCACGTGGCAGGCCAGGATTGCGAACTCGTCGCCGCCGAAACGCGCGACGAGATCGCCATTGCGCATGGCGCCGAGCAACCGCTGTGCGACCACAACCAACAGCTCGTCGCCGATGCTGTGGCCATGAATGTCATTGACCCGTTTGAATCCGTTGAGGTCCATGAGCAGGACCGCATGGGAGGCGCCCGCCCGTGGGGGCGAGGCGAGAGCCGTCGCCAGGGCCATGTCGAACTGGCGTCGATTCGGCAAGCCCGTGAGCCCGTCCTGAAAAGCGAGCTCGCGGACCTGCTCCTCTACGGCCAGGCGCCGGGACGCCTCTTTCTTCTGCTCGCGATTGCGCCGGATGGCGAACACGAGCAGTCCCACGGCAAGGACGCCTCCCAGGAGCAGGACCTCGTCGAGCTCAATGGTCTGCTCGTGGACGGTTCGCTTGTCCTCATTGGCAAACACATCCACTTCGAAGGCCAGATACAGGCCTACGAGCAGGACGGCCACGAGGATGCTCAAATCCTGGATGGGGCGTCGATGTCGAATGACAAAGCTCCTCAGGCGGGACATAGACATCGGGTCTGGGTATTGCACAGCAACAGGTATCTGCGGCTGCGAATAATGGCCTGTGCGGGAGGTCTGCAAATACGGGGTGGGTCACACAATCATCACTTCGCGGCCACCTGAGGGTCGGCAGGCACAGCTCGGACGATGCAGTAGCGGGAATCCCTCGATTGGCGCCACAGTGTTGGGATGATTTCACGGTAGGCGGCGGCAAGGCTGGGATACGGCGGCGGGCAATAGGGTTTTACCAGCGCGTGCAACTCCGGCAGTGCGTGGTACGGAACCATCGGGAACATGTGGTGCTCGAGGTGATAGTTCATGTTCCAGTAGATGAAACGCGACAGGCGATTCATGTAGACCGTGCGGCTGTTGAGGCGGTGATCGAGCACATCCTCGGCGAGGCCGGCATGTTGCGTCAGGCCGAATATCAATGTGAATGAGCCGCCGTAGAAGGTCGGCAGACCGATCAGCATCGCGGGCAGGATCGTGTGAAGCCGGACGCAGGTGGCAATCACCGCCGCGAAGATGGCGAGCCACAGACGGGCAATTCGATAGACCTCGGGCCGGAAGCGCTCGGGTATGAACGTTGATTCGGCCTTGGTCAGCTGACCGGTGGCGTGCAGGAGGATGTGGCCGAGCGCCTTCAGGCCGCCTTTGAGCGCGAACAGATTCAGGGCCAGGCCCACAAAATCCGGCGGCCGCACGGAGTTGATTTCGGGATCGC
>Ga0268266_10006587_pt1 | contig 10606 bp, 9 predicted proteins | sample KBSS13metaG_FD_190356 | JGI IMG/M metagenome (GOLD analysis project Ga0268266, IMG submission 190356) | Switchgrass rhizosphere microbial communities from Kellogg Biological Station, Michigan, USA - KBS S1-3 metaG (SPAdes) (version 2) | ecosystem: Host-associated > Plants > Roots > Rhizosphere >... | reverse complement strand
GACGAAAGAACGATCAACACGCGCAACGCCTTCACCTACTGTCTGGACAAGTCCGGATGACGCCGCACCGGGTTCCTGACTTCATCCGCCGGTTCGCGGTGGTCATCGCGCTGTTCTGGCTTGGCCTTGCGGTGGTGACGAATGTGTTTGTGCCGCAGTTGGAGACGGTAGCCGAATCGCACAACGTGTCGTTGAGCCCACAGGACTCGCCGTCGCTGCTGGCCGCCAAGCGTATCGGCAAGGTGTTCGGCGAATTCGATTCCGACAGTTCGGCCATGATTGTGCTGGAGGGCGACCAGCCACTCGGTGCCGAAGCCCACCACTACTACGACGGCCTCATCGAGAAGCTCGAACAGGACACCAAGCACGTCCAGCACATCCAGAATTTCTGGGGCGATCCGCTGACAGCGGCCGGCTCGCAGAGCTCAGACGGCAAGGCTGCGCTGGTGCAGATCTACCTCGCAGGCAACCAGGGCGAGTCGCTGGCCAACGAATCGGTCGATTCGGTGCGCAACATCGTCAACCACACCACGCCGCCGCCGGGCGTCAAGGCCTACGTCACCGGCGCCGCGCCGCTGGTCACCGATCAGTTCGAGGTGGGCCGCCACGGCACCCTGAAAACCACGCTGATCACCATCGGCGTGATCGCGGTGATGCTGTTTTCGCTCTACCGCCGTCTCACCACGGTGTTCCTTGTGATCTTCACCGTGATGATCGAGTTGACCGCGTCCCGCGGCGTCGTCGCGGTGCTCGCGAACGCAGGCATCATCCAGCTGTCGACGTACTCGACCAATCTGCTGACGCTGCTGGTCATCGCGGCCGGAACCGACTATGCGATCTTCATTCTCGGCCGCTTCCACGAGGAGCGTTACCTCGGGCAGGATCGCGTCTCGGCGTTCAACACGATGTACCACGGCACCGCGCACATCATCTTGGGCTCAGGTCTGACGATCGCGGGCGCCGTGTTGTGTCTGACCTTCACCCGCCTCCCGTATTTCAACAGCCTCGGGGTTCCCGCGGGCATCGGTGTGCTGGTCGCCGTGATCGCGGCGTTGACCCTGGCGCCTGCCCTGTTGATGATCGGCCGTCACTTCGGTCTGTTCGAGCCCAGTCGGCGATTGCAGACCCGGGGCTGGCGACGCATCGGCACGGTGATTGTCCGGTGGCCCGTGCCCGTCCTGATGGCGACGGTCGCGGTCGCCCTCATCGGTCTGATCGCCCTGCCGAATTACAAGACGAGCTACGACGCACGCGGCTACATGCCAGCGGGTGCTCCAGCCAATGTCGGTTACGCGGCGGCAGAACGCCACTTCTCGCAGGCCCGGTTGAACCCCGAACTGCTGATGGTCGAGGCCGACCATGATCTACGCAATTCCACCGACATGATCCTGCTGGAACGCGTCGCCAAGGCGGTCTTCCACACCGACGGCATCGCGCAGGTCCAGTCGATCACCCGGCCGCTCGGCACGCCGTTGGATCACACGTCGATACCGTTCCAGATCAGTGCGGGCAGCGCCGCTCAACTCAACAGCCTGCCCTTCCAGCAGGCCCGCGGCGCCGATCTGCTCAAGCAGGTCGACGTGATCAACAACTCGATAGACATTCTGCGACAACAGTTTGCGCTTCAGCAGCAATCGGCCGCCGTCACCGACGAGCAGACCCAGGCGTTCAAAGACACCGTCGCTACCGCCCAGGACCTGCGCGACAAGATCGCCAACTTCGACGACTTCTTCCGGCCGCTGCGCAACTACTTCTATTGGGAGCCACACTGTTTCGACATCCCCGCCTGCTGGGCACTGCGGTCTTTGTTCGACGCCCTCGACGGCATCGACGCGCTGACCGACCAACTGAGCAACGTCTCGGCGAGCATCGCTAAGCTCGACGAGCTGCAGCCCAAGCTGCTCGCGCTCATCCCACCGCAGATCGCGAGTCAGCAGACCAACCGCGACCTGACACTGACCAACTACGCCACCACGTCGGGCATCAACGACCAGACTGAGGCGGCACTGCAGAACTCGACCGCCCTTGGCCAGGCCTACGACGCGTCGAAAACAGACGACTCGTTCTATCTACCACCGGAGGCGTTCACCAACCCGGAATTCCAGCGCGGGCTCAAGTTGTTCCTGTCGCCGGACGGCAAAGCCGCCAGAATGATCATCACCCACGAAGGCGATCCGGCTACGCCCCAAGGCATTTCGCATATCGACGCGATCAGGCATGCCGCGCAGGAAGCGGTCAAGGGGACGCCGCTGGCGGGGTCGAAGATCTTCATCGCAGGCACCGCCGCCACCTACAAGGACATCCAAGACGGCGCCAAATACGACCTGATGATCGCGGGAATCGCGGCGCTCAGTCTCATCTTGCTCGTCATGATGTTCATTACCCGAAGCCTCGTCGCCGCGTTCGTCATCGTGGGCACGGTCGCGCTGTCGCTGGGTGCCTCGTTCGGGCTTTCCGTGCTGATCTGGCAGGACATCTTTGGTATCGAGCTGTTCTGGATTGTGTTGGCGCTGGCCGTGATCCTGTTGCTGGCGGTCGGTTCGGACTACAACCTGCTGTTGATCTCCCGGTTCAAGGAGGAGATCGGCGCCGGGTTGAACACCGGCATCATCCGGGCGATGGCCGGGTCGGGCGCGGTGGTGACGGCCGCTGGTCTGGTGTTCGCGGCCACCATGGCCTCGTTCATCTTCGCCGACTTGCGCATTCTCGGTCAGATCGACACCACGATCGCGCTCGGTCTGCTGTTCGACACGCTGATCGTGCGCTCGTTCATGACTCCGGCCGTCGCAGCGTTGCTCGGTCGGTGGTTCTGGTGGCCGTTGAACGTGCGCCAGCGTCCCGCGCGCCGAACATCCGGGTCACGCCAACAAGTTCGTCAACTGTCGCTGTGGAACGACGACGACCCCGCAGTCACCGAAACACCGCCCCGCTCTTGAGAAATCGAGACGTTTTGAAGTTTGCCTTTCAGCCCTGCGACCCTGCGCAGCTGAGCGGCGATGTTCATCGAGGTCAACATCGGGATGCCGCCGATGAACGTTCGGAAAGAGGGATGACCACCATCGAGGTGGAGCATGAACAGACAGCCGACCACGTAGAAGAAGCCCATGGTGAACAGAGCCGCGGGTATCGCGTACGCCAGCGGTGATCGAGCGTCGGCCACCAGTTCCGTCGCATAGTCCACTTCGTCTTGGGACATCGGTTCGCCCTTGCGGAGCTTGGCCAGCACCTCTTTATGGGCGCCCACCTTTTCCCCTAACGGATGGGAGGTGCGCTTCTCCAGCCGACCGAAGTACACGAATACACAAGTGCCAAAGACTATTTCCATCACAGCAGCAAGGATCGTGAGATCACCCCAGCCTCCGAGATCCACGTGCTGCTCCTGTAGTCGTCGTGCGCTACGTCAAAAACGTTATATGAACTAATTGTCCAACGCGAGGCTGCGAGGCTACGAGGCGTCCAAAATCTTGATCGCGAAGATGAGGGTGTCGCCTGGCTGGATCCCCGCGCTCGGCTGACCCTCCGGATAGCCGTCGGCGGACGTCATTGCGACGGCGACAGTGGAGCCGACCTTCTGCCCTGCGATCGCCTTCTGGAACCCCGGCACCACCCCCTGCAACGAAAAGTCGATGGGGGCGCCTCGTTCGTAGGTGCTGTCGAACACAGAGCCGTCGCGTCCGTTGACGCCCATGTAGCAGACGAACACCTTCGCGGTGGCCGCGACGACCGGTCCGTCGCCGGCCTTCAGGGTGTGCACCTGGGTCTCGGTGACGCTGAACGGCGCGGTCACCTGAATCCGCGGCGCCGCCGAGTCGGTGGCCCCGGTGACGGCGACGTTTCCGGTCGCGCCGGGCAGCGTCCACTCCGGCGCAGCGTCGGCAGGTGCTGCGGACGGGCAACCTGCGTCTCCGGTCGCGGTTTGCGCGAATGAGGGCGGTGTGAACACGTCGGAGACCGGTGACGACGACGTGCTCGCCGACGGGGTCTCCTTATCGGAGCCACATGCGGACAACGTCATGACGAGCGACGCGGCGCAGGCCAGGACAGCGACGGAAGACATCCGGATGACAGTCACGGCTGTCACGCTACTGACGCCTTGCACTGCCGCCAGCAGTAGCCCTCTCAGCGGAAGCGGACGTCCAACGTCGCCATGCCGAAGATCTTCTTGCCACCGGCCTTCGCGCCGATGACGACGACCCCGCTGCGGGTCGCCGGATCCAGTGACTTGATCCGTCCGCTGAACTCGATGTCGGTGCCCTCGGTGGCCGAGACGACCGCGGGCGCCGACAACCGCACCGTGTACCGGGTGGCCGCACCGGGATCGCCCGACCATGTGGAGGCGTACCCGGCACCTAAGCCCATGGTCAGCATTCCGTGGGCGATCACGTCGGGCAGCCCCGCCAGCTTGGCGATGTGCTCGTCCCAGTGAATCGGGTTGGCGTCGCCGGCCACGCCGGCGTAGTTGACCAGGTCGCCGCGGGACAGCCGCGTGTGGTGCGCGGGAAGTGCGTCGCCGACGTGCACATCCTCGAAGGCCGGCGTACCGGGCGTGCGGGTGGTGCCGCCGTCGGCGATGCGGATCTCGCCCTCGGGCCGCACCTCCTTTTCGTACTCGTCGTCCAGTCCGGCGATGTCGAGGATGTTCATGTCGTGCATCATCGCGTTCTGCACAGCCGTTTTGACTCCCGAGTCGATGTCCTCGGCGGTGACACCGACGACCGTGGTGTGCAGGGTGTGCACCCGCTCGCCCGTGGTGTCGGTGAACGTGTTGGTGACGGTGATGAAGTCTCTGCCTGCGGTCCTGCGAACCGACGTCAGTTCGACGTCGATGGTCAGTTCATCGCCTGCCACGATCGGGCGGTGCTGCTCGAAGACTTCCTCGGTCTGCAGGTAGGTGTCGTAGCCGACGACAATCTGTTCGAACATCCGGCGATTGCACTGCATGCCCGGCGCCGAGGTGAACGTCAGGGGCGCGATGACGTCTGAATAGCCCAGCTCTGCGGCGGCGGCGACGTCCCAATGAGCGGGGTGATAGTCCTGTACCGCACGGGCGTACTCGCGCAACTTCTCGCGCCCGACCAGGTAGGTGCCGTCCATCTGGTAGTAGTGGCCCACCCGCCCTTCGAGCGGCGAAGTTTCTGTTGGTGCCGTCATGAATTGCTCAACTCTTCCGTCGGCTTGTTCGCTGAAGCCGATCGAAAGACACTAACGCGCGGGCATCACCGTCCGGTCAGTGCGTCGCTCGCCCGACGATGAGCGGGTGCACGATCGCAGGCATCCCGCGCCACACCGCTTCGTCGGACTCGACGGTGAAGCCGCAGGCCCGCATCAGCTGAAGGGTCGAGCGGTTACAGACGCACCCACCCGCGAAGCCCCGCCAGGGTTTGAGGAGCAGGTCCTGGCATGCGGCGAGGAACCGCGAACTGGCGCGCACGTGTTCGATGAACAACACCTGTCCGTCCGGGCGCAGCACGCGGGCGATTTCGCGAAGCGCACCTTCGGGGTCGTCCACGGTGCACAGCACGAGCGTGGAGACGACGGTGTCGACGCTGGCATCGCCCAACGGCAGGCGCTCCGCGGGCGCGTCAACGATCTGGGCATCGCGTGCCTGCCGCTCGAGAAGCCGGCCAAGTTTTCGTCGCATCCCTGGCTCGGGCTCGGTGAGGATGAGCTCGTCAACCGCGTCGGGATAGTGCGCGACATTCAACCCGGTCCCCGCGCCGATTTCGACGACGACCCCGTGCGCCGCTGCGACCAGGTTGCGACGGCGGCGCCGCATGCCTATCAGCTCGCCCAGCCAGACGAACGGGTTGTACAGCACGGCCATGATCCGCAGCCACGCCGCGTAGGAAGGACTGGCGTGGGGTTGGATGCTGGTTTGGGCCGGGGCGACGTCTGTCATGCCGAGAATCTACGAGCAGCGCGGTGCCGCGAGCATCGCCCATCGCGGCCATCCTTCGCAGATGGCCGGTTTCGGCCATCTCACAACAGTCCGAGCCGCGCGGCCTCGGCGACGGCGGCCGTGCGTGATGTGCGACCGAGCTTGCGGCGGATATTCGCGACGTGGCGGTGAACTGTATGCGGGCTCAGCACCAACTGCTCTGCGATCTCGCGGTCGCCGAGCCCGCGCGCAACGAAGGCGAGGATCTCGCGCTCGCGACTGGACAGCAGCACCGGGTCGGGCTCGCCAGCACCGCGCGCAGGCGGCTGCTGCGGTGTCAGCGCTTGCCGAAACGCACGCACGACCGAATCCACGTCACCGTGCCAAGGGAAGTGCGAGTTACCTTGCAGCGGAACGAATGTCGCGTTGGGTATAGCGGCGGCTACTTCACGGCCCAGCTTGTAGGGCACGGCGCGATCGTCGCGGCGATGCACGACCGTCGTCGGCTGGCGGACCAATGGGAGGTGAGCGCGCACGTCGAGGCGATACACCAGACCCAGGAGAGCGGCGGCAGTCTCCGCGCTGGCCGACTCGCGCTGCAACCGTGCGAAGCGTTCGTGTTCTACCGCATCGGCACCGCCGAGGAACAAGTCGCTGAGCATGCGCGAGCCGAGTCCCCAATGCGCGCGGACCGCCGCCACGATTGCGTCGCCCACACCAGGAGGCGTGAGCACGTCGCCATGGGGATAGGAGCCGTACAGCACCAGTCGCTCCACGCGCTCGGGGAACGTCGCGGCGAATGCTATTGCGGTGCAGGTTCCGGACGATCCGCCGACGAGCGTTACGCGATCGAGGCCGAGCTCATCGACCAGCGCGCGCAACGTCGCGACTTCTCCGTCGAGCGTCAGGTCGGAAGCTCGCAGGGTGCGGTCCGACATGCCGACACCGAGACGGTCATAGCGGATCAGCGTGTGGTTGTCCGCTACCCCTTGCCAGAACCGCCGAACGCCCGGGCTCTGCCAGTCAAGCTCGAGATGGCTCACCCACCACGCCGGGGCGACGAGTGGTGGACCGTCTCCACGCACCTCATACGCCAGTCGACTGGCGCCAAGGTGGAGGAAGCGGATCTCGGAGTTGTCCGGCATCGTCCCGAGCGTACGACCGGCGAGACCGGGATTCAGGTGTTCTCGGGGGTGGTTCGTCGGCCCCACTTGTCCATCTCGCATTGGCAGTTGGGGCAGGTATGGCCGCCCCACATCGCCTGCTGACCCGACTTCGGCATCCGCAGCTGCCCCATCGCCGTTCCGCAGTTCGGGCATGAGACGCGGCGCAGATTGATGCCCCATTTGTTCTTGACCAGGGTCCCGTAGACGATCAGGACCATAGCCCCGCCGAAAATGACGAGAAAGGCGATGTTCGCGTACTTGTCGATATCCATGTGATGCTCCGTTTCCCACGCCGATCGCCGCCCCGGGTGGGCGGCAGTCGTGGGTAAGGACACGCCGGGACGTCAGCGGGGACACTTTTTCGCGACCGTATTTCCGGTTCAGTTGCCTTCCGTTGTCCGCCCGCAGACCGGGTTGCCCGGCACGGCCACATGTGGACACTGCGGGGTGGCAGGGGCCAGCGGGGTAGGGCAGGACTGGCCGCTGTCAACGGTGCTGCCATCGGCGCAGTGCTTGGCGGGGGGCTGTTGCGGTGCGCGTTGGCGCGTGGAGGCAGGAGACCTCGGCGCCACCGATGCCGGTGCCGCGTGACTGGTTCGGGTCACGGTCGGCGAACTCGAGGGCACCGCAGCGGTGGTTTCACGCGGTGGCGGCGCCTGCTCGATGGGCGGATTTCCCGGATTCTCCGGATTCGGGATGTCCGTGTTCACCGGACCCGAGGAGGGCCGCACCGACGTATTCGGTTGGGGTGCGAGGACTTCGGGCGATGGCGTAGGGGTAATGGTGGACCGCTGCGACGGAGTGAACGTCGGCGCGACAGGCTCGACCACCACGGGCGTGGCTGGCGTGATCTGCGTATCACGAGGTGCGGGCGCGCCGGTCGTCAAACCCCATATCGCTGCGGGGACGGCGACCACCGCCGCGGCCACCAATGTGACGCGCCCCGTCAGCGCGGAGAGCCGGGCCGGGACGTGCTTTACCGCGTGGCCCGCCGCGGCGGCAGTAGCGGCGGTGCCGGACGGAGGATGCGGCGCATTGTTCAGCGTCTGCTCACGCAGCCATGCCGGTGCGGGGATCAGTGCCGGCGCCGCGCCGAGCAGCGCCTTCGGGTTGACCAACCTGCCCCGATGCTCGCCGCAGTGTGCGCACGACGCGATGTGTCGGGAGACGCGCTTGCGCACCAGGATGGTGAACTGCCCATCCCAACCCGCGATGGTCGTCGCAAGGTCCGCGCAGCGGTTCTGGCCGGCGGCGGCTTGGCGCGCCACCAGCAGTGCACCCAAGGACTGTTCGACGGTGTCGCGCAACCGCTGCACCATCTTCTTGGCCGAACCGCTACTGACACCGAGCGTCTCGGCGATTTCCGCGTTGCTCAGGCCGTGCCGGTAGGCCAGATCCAGCACCTCGCGGTCGCGCTGCGACAGCCCGCCCTCGGCCTGGGCCACCAACGACGCGAGTTCGTTGCGTGCCGCCAACGTGTCGGGACCGAGGTCGGCAGCCGGTGCGTCAGGCAATTCGTCGGACACCGTCTCGCGCCGGCGCGCACGCAACGTGCGCAGCGCCTGGTGTCGGGCGATGGTGTAGAGCCAGGGCCGAAGCTTGTCGGGATCACGCAGTTTCGGAAGGTCGACAGCCGCGTTGTAGAACGCTTCTTGCACGCAGTCGGCCGCATCACGGTCACCGACCATGCCGATGCAGAAGTCGTAAAGACGGGTGGCATAACGGTCGTAGATCTCGGCGAACGCCGCCCTCTCGCCAGCGGCGGCGGCACCGACCAACTCGGCGTCGCCCACGACGTTCCAATCGAACTCAGCCGTCACAGACATGGGGTCTCCAACCTGGGGGTCGATCGTCTCTCGAGGCCGCGCCGGGCTTCTCTGTTCATACGCAACTAACGGCCAATCGGTTCACAGGCGACTAGCAGGAACGAGTCGCGCGCTGCGACGTTAAGCGGCGACGGCTTACAAATGCTTGCGTAGTGCACTACTCGAATTTCGACTCCGGGACCTCGACGCCGGCAAAAAGTGTCTCCATAGGGCGGTCTGCGCGCACATACCAGTGCGGCCACCCACGGCCCGCACGAGAGACTTTGAGGAGACCCCATGCAAACCCGGTTCTATCGGCTGCCTGCCGCAGTTCGCGCGCTCATCATCGGCGTACTGTCGTCGGCCGCAATCTTCGGAGTGATGTCCTACTTGACCTTTTCCGGCCCCGCGAGCGACACCCATCTACCGCTCATCGGCCGACTGCTGATCACGACGATCGCCGGCATGCTCGCCGGCGCCGTCGGTGTCGTACTTGGGGACCAACGCATGCGCCGCACGTACGGATCGATAGACCAGGCTCTTACATACTCACGCGCACTGCGGACCGGCGAACTGCCGACACAAATCGAGCCTGCCGAATGGCAAGGCTGGCTGGCGACCAGTCGCCAGTCGAACAAGTGGGCGCTGACGGGCATAGGGGTGTTCGCGTTACTTGCGGTGCTGCAGAGCCTCGAACACGATTGGATGTCGACCGCAATGTTCGCCTTGTTCGCAATCTTCGAAGCGGCGGCCATGTTCTTGATGCGTCGCCGAATTGCGCGGCTGACGGCCGCAGTGCGCCAGCGTGCCGAGGAGCAAAGTCTCGGCCTTCCCTGAGCAGGCTCTCAGTTCCGTCTCAGCAATCGCGGGCACCTTGTGCTTAAGCCACAGGGCTGATTCACGATTCACACAGAACGGAACACAATGACCAACCCTCCGCGCTATCCCACGGATCGGCCCGAAGACCAGCCGTATCCGAGTCGGCCTGTGGGACAGGCCAACCCGGACCCACAGCCCTACATACCCTCACATCTGCGTTACGACTATCGCTACGCCCATCAGCCGTATGACCCGTATCACCCTGCGCACGAAGCGATCACAGCGCCGATGCCGAAGATTGGGTCGAAGGGTTCTCGCCGCGGCGCCATGATCGCCGGCGCTGCGGTCGTTGCGGTGGTCGGCGGTGGGCTCGGTGCGGCCACCATGGGGGCTGTGTCGCTGGCCCACGACAGGCCCGCCGCCAAGCCGCCGATCGCCCAAGCGCCGTTGACGCCGCAGCCTGCCGCAAAGGCGCCCGCCGGCTCGGTTGAACAGGTCGCGGCCAAGGTGATGCCCAGCGTCGTCAAGCTGCAGATCGACATGGGCGGTCAAGGCGACACCGGTTCAGGCATCGTGTTGAGCGCCGACGGCCTGATCCTGACCAACAACCACGTGGTGGCGCCCGCGGCGGGCACCGATCAGGGAGCCGAGCACGCGCTTTCCGACTCCACCGGCGGTGGCGGGATCACCAAGACCGTCACTTTCGCCAACGGCCAGACAGCGCCGTTCACCGTCGTCGGCACCGATCCCAGCGGGGACCTCGCCGTTGTGCGTGCGCAAGGAGTGTCGGGACTGACGCCGATCGCCATCGGGTCGTCCAAGGATGTGAAGGTCGGTGAGCAAGTGGTGGCGATCGGCTCGCCCCTGGGTTTGCAGGGGACCGTGACCAACGGCATCGTCAGCGCGCTCAACCGGCCGGTCGCCGCCGGCGACGGTAG
>Ga0268266_10006586_pt1 | contig 10608 bp, 11 predicted proteins | sample KBSS13metaG_FD_190356 | JGI IMG/M metagenome (GOLD analysis project Ga0268266, IMG submission 190356) | Switchgrass rhizosphere microbial communities from Kellogg Biological Station, Michigan, USA - KBS S1-3 metaG (SPAdes) (version 2) | ecosystem: Host-associated > Plants > Roots > Rhizosphere... | reverse complement strand
TTGAACACGGCCAATATCGCCGGCAAACTGTCGGCGATAGTGCCATCGAAATCAAAAATAACCGCGCGCTTGCTGCCTGCGCCGTCCACAGCTCTTTTCCTCTGTATCATAGCCTAAACTATAGCATGAGACCAGTCTGCTAACTACAAACTAAGCCTGAGGTATGGCCGCACGTGTAGCGTGCCCGCCAACTAAACGGCGTAGGAAGCCTGTGCGACGACGTTCGACAGCCCCAGCAACCTGACCGTACAGTTCTTGAGCCGGCTGCGCAGGACCGTTTGAGGCACAACGCCTCTCGCGGCGAGGCAATGAGCGCCGCCAACCGAATGTCACCTGAGTACCGGCAACAAATTCGATCGGCATAGTTCCTGGGTCCCCGGCCTTCTGGCCTTCCGTACATTCATAAGATGTACCATCGTAATTCAGATGATGGCGCCGAAGACCGCCGTTTCGGGTATCGTAAAATACCGCCTCACCATTGCGACCCGTCATAATCATGAACGGTTGGAATCGAATCTCCCTACCCTGTGGCTGATAAAGCTGCACAGCGTCAGATGCCAGACTCATGGCGCGACGAAACGGTGATCTATTTTCAGCACGCTGCAAATTGACATTCGGCACATTTTCGGGCAGGCTGAACTGAATCGCTGTGAATTCGCTCCTGCCATCATTCCAACTCTGAGGAGAAGTCACGTTTTCGACACTTAAAAGTACATCATTATTAATCTCACTCGTAGACAACACTGCTTCACCTGGAACCGGACGATAACCATCATTTATGTGAGTCATAGTGTGTATACACTAGCATATTATTGACTATATTACAAGTTTAGATGTCCTAGTAAGCTTCCCCTTCCTTCGCTATGGTAGCCACGGATAACACTAGCCGTCAGTAATATTTCTCGCAGGCGCGTCGGAGCAGTCCAGTACAATGGAGCTGATGGACAACATTGCAACGCTTGGCGGGGGATGCTACTGGTGTCTGGATGCGTTCTATCGGCGGATTGAAGGCGTAACCAAGGTTGAATCCGGCTACAGCGGCGGCACTACCGAAAACCCGACCATGGCCGAGGTGTATGGCGGCCAGACGGGCCACGCCGAGGTGGTACAGATCACCTTTGACCCCAGTGTGATTAGCTACCGGGAGATACTCGAGATATTTTTTGTGATGCACGACCCCACTACCCTGGACCGCCAAGGCAACGATGTAGGTGATGAGTATCGCTCGATCATTTTCTACCATTCCCCAGAACAGCGAGCGACCGCCGAAGATATGATGCAGCACTTTGCGGCTGAGCTGTGGAGCGATCCGATTGTGACGCAGCTGGTAGCGTTTGAAAAATTCTGGCCAGCCGACGAAGACAATCAAGACTTTTTCGCCAAGAATCCAGCCGTGGGCTACTGCCAGGTTGTTATTAATCCCAAGATTACCAAGCTGCGGCAGAAATTCGCCGGCCGGTTTAAAGAAGTTTAGGCTAAAGCCACCCCTGTTTGGTATACTTAGCCCTATAACAAAATCGTCATCTCGACTGGAGCAAAGCGAAATGGAGAGATCTTCCCATAAGCATGGGAGGATCTCTCCGCTTCGGTCGAGATGACAGACCACAAAACCACATGCTACTGAACGCTGTCATCGAAGAAAAATCCATGGGCACGAAACATCTGTTTTCGGGGCTTAAATTGCACGTGGAGCAAGGCGAAAAGGTGGCCATCATCGGGCGCAACGGCGTGGGCAAGACCACCCTGTTCCGGATGCTGGTGGGACTCGACAAAGACTACGCCGGCAGCATCAGCGCACAGCCTGGCGCGCGCGTGATCGCCACCGCGCAGGAGCACACTGGCCTGGGCGACACGACGGTGATGCAATACATATTGCACCGGCTGCCGGAGTACCTGGAGCTGAAGCACGTCATCGACACCTATCCGGAAACCATGGGTGATGACATTCGCAAGATTACGCGGTACAGCGAGGCGCTGGAGCGGTTTGGCGTGCTGGATTATTACGATGTCGAGAACCGGATTGAACAGTCGCTGGACGATTATCAGCTGAGCGGCAAGGCGGGCTTGCCGATGGCCAGCCTGTCGGGCGGCCAGAAGCGCTTTGTGGAGCTGATCGCCGTGGAACATGCCGATGCCGACCTGGCGCTGATAGACGAGCCAACGAACCACATGGACTATGTTGCCAAGGCGGCGTTTTTGGATTGGTTTACCAGTGTAAAGCGTGCAGTGGTAGTCATTAGTCATGACCGTGACGTGCTGGCACATGTGGATCGCATCATAGAGATTAAAAACGGTGCTTCCGATGCATTTAGCGGAAACTACCAGATATATCTGAGCCAGAATGCACAGAACGCCGCTGCCGAAATGCACGACTACGCCACAGCCCAACGTACGCTTGAAAACCTCCACAAACAGATACAAAGCGTACGAGCTAAAAAAGCTAGCACCAGCAAGACGCCTAACCCATTTATTCCTTTGGAAAAACGGCTACTAAAACAGTACGCCGAGGTGGAAATGGCAATGCAGGAGCCGAATTTCTGGATCGACCGCGAGAGCGCCGCGGGACTTAACAAAAAAGTTAGCGACAATTATGATAAGTTCAAAGCCAAGAACATCCGCCTGCACAAAACTTCCACGCACGAACACTCTAAGGAGCTGCTGCGTGTGGAAGATTTGCAGCTGGGCTACGGCGAGACTGCCTTGTTTCAGCCGGTTAATTTCCAGCTGCAGCACGGCGACCGCCTGCGCCTAATTGGCCGCAACGGCGCCGGTAAGACCACACTGGTACGAGCATTGGAAGATGCCGCACACGAAAAACGCAGCGAAACCTGGCGCGGCGGCGCGATATTCTGCGACCGGTCTTTGCGCATGAGCGTGTATGAACAAGAAGCTGGCAAAGAGCTGCTGGAAATGCCGCTCGGGGCTGCCATCGCACACATTTACGATCACCTGGATTTGCCCAGCACCGACGAAGCCGTGATGCGCACCATGGGCAATTATCTGTTCAACCCCTACGAAGACGCTAAGACCCTGGTGAAAGATTTGAGCGGCGGCCAAAAGGCTCGCCTGCAGATTATAAAAATGCTGGCCGGCGATCCAAACTTGCTGATTTTGGACGAGCCGACAAACCACCTGGATCTGCCATCAATCGAAGAGCTGGAGAACGCGCTGCGCGATTACCACGGCGCCCTGCTCTACATCAGCCACGATAGCTACCTGGCCAAAAACCTTGGCGGCAGCGAGCTGTTCCTTGCCGCCCAGACCGATGACAATAAACCTGCTTAGATCGCGTAGTGCTCATGCAATATAGTTGATAAAACGTATATTCCGTAGTATAGTTTGCTACTTACGAAACCTCTATGTTGAGAACCGCAGAGCAAGCAGCACAAATATTCGAAGCCGAGCATCCCCAGGTTACAGACTGCCTGGGTGCTTTGGGGTTGGCTGGCGTGCGGTATGCAATTGTCGGCAGTCGGACCGCCCGCCTGGCGTCCCTAATGCTAGGCACACCAGATTTAGCCGAACCCGACGATTGGGACCTGCAAATACTCCCCGAAGATTTCGAGCTTGCAGTTGACCGTACAAGAGCTGAGGTCCGGCGAGATGCACGCTTCGAAATTCCCACTGGTGATGGCCAATTGATGTGTTTTGCAGCCGATGACGCAAGAGCGCACATTGGTAGTGACACGATTCAATTTATGCGGTTGCACGGCCTGGTGTCTGTTAACGGACGCACGTTTAACACCAGCTTTAGTTCTGAGGCGTTTGCTGCGTCCCAGCAACATAGGACCTTACACTTCGCCCACGACACCGAAACCATAACGCTATATGGACTGCGCCAAGGCGACCACCGAATGGGCAAGCAAGATCTCCTGCGGGCCGCCGCAACGCGGGCCGTTCGCCATCCGTCTACAGAGTCCTATGCGCGCCGCAGAGCCCTACAGGCCGGATGGGACGACAGGTTGCGGGAATTCGACGCCGCAGCGGCCTGCAAGGCGATAGAGTTCTGGGCTAATGCGATCGCAGCCTAATATAAGGCGCTCGGCACACATTTGCAGCTACAACCCCACTCCTTGCCTTCGGACAGGCTAAAATCCACACCCCCGAAACGCGGGCTTGGCGGCTATTCGGTAATGATAACGTCGCGCCAGAAGGCGACATAATTGCTGAAATCTTTGTGGACGATTTCGAGGGCGTGCGACTTGGGATTGGGATAGCTCCAGGCACTGTCTTTGCTCCAATTGTCATCCTGGCCGACATCAAAATATTGGCATTCGCCCTTCCAGGGGCAAGTGTAGGGCGTGTCGCTTTTGCGTAAAAACGCTGCCTTGACGCTGCTTGGCGGGAAATACCAGTTCTGCTCTATGTAGATCAGATCTTCCTTGTCTGCCTCTGCTATCACTTGGCCGTTCCATGTTGCTTGCATCGCTAACCCTCCGTTTCTCCTACAGTATACGCTGGGCTACTGGGGGATGAGAATACTGTATTTTGGTCTGAAACGCCACTGCGCCGGCGAGTGCGCGGAGGTAGATTAAGACTACTGCATAAATGGAGGGACGCGTATGGCAACCCGCAAGAGCAATCTAGAAATAAAACTCAACGAACTGTTCGTGCGTAATGCCCCCAAAATGCCGCGCGCTGGCAAAAAGGCATTGGTGGCATGGATGCCCATCATCAGCCTCATCGTGGGTATGGTGTCGCTGATGTCGGCCTGGGGGTTGTGGCACTGGGCGCATGCCACCGACAATATGATAAGCGGCGTCTGCAACGCCTACAGCGTCAGTGGCTGCGGCAATATAGCACCGTCACGCTTTTCGGCGTGGCTGTGGCTGGGGGTGATTTTTGTGGCCACTGAAGGCATATTGTATCTACTCGCCTATCCTGGTCTGCGCAATCGCAGGAAGGAGGGCTGGGATTATTTATACTATGGCGCCCTGCTCAACGTTGCCTACGCGCTGGTCAGCTTGTTTACTGGCTACAATAAACTCGGACGTTTTCTGGGCGGGCTGATCGGCTCTGCCCTGGGCTTTTATCTGCTGTTTCAGATCCGCTCGATGTATGTGATACGACGGCGAGCAGCTGCTCCGCTGCCCAAAGATACTCAACCCACAGAGCACAAAAACGAAATTCCGCCTGCACGAAAATAGTACGTGATAGAGCAAAAAGGAACTTGGAGTCTATTGGCTTTTAGCGGATAGTTTTGAAGAGACGCGCAAACAGGAGCAGCTCGTCGAAGAGTTTGCCAAGTGACTTTTCGTAGCGTTCGCGGTATTCTTCCCCGATTTCGCCCTGCTCGTTAAAGATTTTTTGCACATACGGGAAGTACACATCCCAACTCAGTGCCACCAGGCCTGTTTCGCGCACCGCGGTTAACAGACTCTCCACGGCCCGCACGCCGCCCCAGTTGCCATTTGACGCACCCGCAAAAGCGACTGGCTTGTGATTATACAGCTCCAGCTCACTATCCAGCATGCGCTTGAGCGAGCCTGGGAAGCTGTGGTTGTATTCGGGCGTGACGACAAAGAACGCGTCGGCCTTTTCCACAATGGCACTGTAGCGTGGGTCTTTGCCCTCTGGATCATTACCATCACCAGGGAAATTGAAATCTTTGGGATCGACAAAAATCACCTCGACACCAGGGAGTTTGCTTGCAAAATCAGCTACATAACGAGCTGCCTTAATTGACTCACGCTGCGCCCGAGTGGTCCCCGCCAGCACAGCTATAACTATAGTGCCATCCATGCACGTATTGTACCGCTTCGCAAAAGCTCAGTCGACCTTAAAAAGGCGCTCTAGGTTTCTGGCGATGCGTGCGAGATCGAGCAAATCGCCATCGTACGCAATATAATTCGGCTGCCACTCTGGGCGAAACTTGTTCTTGAACTGCTCCAGGCCAGCCGAAGAAAATCGATGGCGGCTAAGGCGCTTGGTTAGACGCACCAGCTCGTTATCGATCCCCGCAAGCGGCACGAACCCCAGGTCAAACGTTTGCTTGGCGCTACCGGCAAGAGCCTCAATGATATGGAGCAAGAGCGAAGGCATGGCACCATCCTGATCGGGCATGAAGCGTATGAGATCCACGCTGACTTGGCGCACATGGCCGAAAGTGGGCAGTTCGTTGGCAAATGCTATCATTTGTCCCTGCTCGGATCGCAGCACGTGCAGTCGACAAGATCGTAGGTACGAGTCATCGAAATACCCCAGTGCAAATCCTTGCTCCGTCCTACCTTCCCTGCTCAACCAGGCATCGGAAACACCACGTGCCTCGGCCAGTACCACATCGGCCTGCGGCGGCACTAATACCTCATAGCTCCAGCCATTACGGGCGGCCCGGTTACGCTGCCAGCGCCACCACTTGTCTTTGCTGATTTCGGTGGCAAAATTTTCAACCGATACTACCGCACTAGAGCCAATATGCATAGTCCGCAGGCCGCTCGTCTCGTAGAATCCGCGCGATGGCTTCGTCACCAGCAACGAGCACACCACCCACCCGTGCCGCCTGGCAAAGCTCATAAATGCCCGCAAACACTCCGCTCGAGCAGCTTCGGTGGCGGCCACAGGATCAGCCAGCATAAATGCGATGCCACCTTCAACCCGGTAGGCCACGCTTGCGGCATTACCAGGCATGAAAAAATACGCCTTGTCGGTAGGCCAGAGCTTAAAATAATCTTCGCTGCTGGTGCTGTGCCGCTCAAGCAAGCGCAACATCCGGTCCCGGCCATGCCGTGCGCTGAGTTCGGGAACTAGCAATTTTGGCTGCAGCAAGCTCCAAAGCGATACGCCAATCAGGCTGCCAGCCAGGGCAACAAACACCGCCCTCAGTCGAGCCTCGGCGTTTTCACCAACATGCCTCTCATCTTGGGCCAGAGCGTGGTATCGGGGTTTCGACACGTGCTGTATATCGTACACGAGGTGTGCACGCTCGCCAGTTACTGTTACCACTGCTATCACGACGAGAGCCGCCCCGGCCACACCGGCAAAGACGACCCCAAGATCAGCAAATCGAGATGTCCACGAAGGAGGTTCGACATTTCTATCAAAGCTCTGTCGAGAATAGACCAGCAGCACAAAGATCAAGCCATAGACACACAGGCCAATCGGCTGGGGCGTCAGCACGCCATATTTCACAATCTGCGACATCAGCAAGATCAATAACAGCCACAGCGCGGGCCGCTCGCCACGAAGCAAGTGCCTGGCTACATACAGCATCAATACACCGGTAACGACTCCGTGCTGCACTAGCAGCGAATTTTTCCAGACAACACCATGTTCAATCCATTGGTGCGCAAAATGAACATGAGGCAGCGCTGCGGTCAGCGCCAAGATCCCACCCAGCACAACCCACACCCCCACCACTCGGCGCACCAGCCGCATCGAACTACTAACCGAAGGGGGTGTATTGAACGAATCGACAAACCAGCCCAGCCAAACAATTACTGCTACCTCGTAGCCGTACTGCATCAGCACCATAAACTGCGACGAAGTGACACCCGAAATAAGCACCAGCGCCGCCACCAACTGCAACATCACAAAGCCCCCGCTCGCAACCCGGCGATTACGGAGCAGATCGGCGATGCTGAGCACAGCCAGCAACCCGGCGAGCACGAGCGTTTCTATATCGTGCACTCCGCTAACAAATGTTGCTGCGGCTGTGCAGCTTGCGTGTCCGATGTAGCATGTATCAGGAAACAAACCATCGATTGCTGATAGGCCAGCAATGCTCAAAACCGCCCAGCCAGCAAAACGCGCCCGGCGGATAACGCCGAAACGCCAGGCGGCAAACGCCAACAGCACAGCCGCCAGCACATCAGTACCGCGAAACACCGCCCCTGCGATGCCCGCCGCCTCTTCATTGCTGATAAGCCTTAGTGTACCGTAGTGCTCCTGCGCCAAAGCTGGCGCCAAAAGCCAGGCCACACCAAGCGCAATATACAATGGCAGCCACACAGCCGAAAACAGCTCACCAAGCCTAGCGCGCATCGCCTGCACCGTACATCTATCCCTCCAATTTATGGATATCAGTATGGTTCAAGCCGTAATAATGTGCAATCTCGTGCCACAGTGTGTGGCGAATAGCTTCTTGCAGCCCAGGCAAATCGTGCGCCTGCGTTAGCAGTGGCAGCCTGAACAGCGTAATCCTATCAGGCAAAAAGCTAGTTCTGCCCTGGCGCTGGCTCAACGGAACCCCCTGGTACAATCCAAGCAAAGTCTGGTCGTGGCGTAGCTGCAGCTCGCGGCGCTGCTCGGGTGTGGGCTCATCGGCAAACAGTATAGCCACGTTTTGCACGCGGTCGCGGTGCACCTTTGGCAGGCTGTCGAATGCTTTGTCTATTAGCTCCTGGAACTGTTCGTCGGTGATTTCTAGCATATTACTATACATAGTATAGCAGCTCGTTAGCTGTGCCGGAAATACAGTCTTCCAATCTACCCTATCAGCTCTGCAACAGCCACTAAGCCAGCAAGGCCTGCCGGGTCGAGAGCATTCGGACGGTTTGTGTACTGCTCAAATTGCTCAAGTATATAAGCGGCATAGCTGTTCTCGTACGTTTTAGCGTTACGTTCATTACCGCTAACCGTCATGATCGTCTCCCCTAGCCCTGGCTCGATGACGCGAAACGTAGCGGTATGAATTCGTTGCGGCTCAAATGAGCCGTCATGATATACTGTCGCGTCTAGAGAGAGGCCTGGCGAGAATCGATCGAGATTCGCCCACCATAGTCGCAAACTCCTGAATCGACTAGCTGTGACAATCACCGGCTCGCACGTCACGATTTTGTGACTGATGCTGAGTAACTCCGACTGTACTGTTGCCATCGCCTAATCTAGTTTAACGCCCGGGTACAAAGACCTGGTGGTTTCGTCGATATCGGGGCGGAGCTGTGGGAACGGCACACCCTCGCGGGCCGTCACGCCCTCAAAGATCCAAAAGACACGCTCGCTCCACCCCCAGCCACAAGCTGGCGGCATACCGTACTCGAGCATTTCTATAAAATCGATGTCGAGCATCATGGCCTCATCGTCACCGGCATCGCGCATCTGCTGCTGCTCCACAAAGCGTTGGAGCTGTTCCTGCGGGTCGTTCAGCTCGCTAAAGCCGTTGCCCAGTTCGCTACCGGCAATAACCGGCTGGAAGCGCTGTACCGTATCGGGCCGATCTGGGTTGGTTTTGCTGAGCGGGCTGATGAATAACGGCGTGTTGATAAGCCAAATTGGCCCTGCCACATCTTTGCGGATATTTTTCCAGAGCTTATCTATGCCGCGTGCTTTATTCTCCGTCTGCTCAACCTCAAGATGATTATCAGCAAGAGCTTTCTTAACAGCTTCGAGCGTACAATCCAACGGATTGATACCATAATGATCTTTAATAGTCTGAACATAATCCCACTTTTCCCAAGGCTTGCTTAGGTCTACCTCGAAATTACCAAGCTTGAATTGTAGCGTACCAAAGGTTTGCTGCAGTACATATTTGTACATTTCTTCTTGGAAGGCCATGCCAGCTTCCCAGTCGGCATAGGCCCAGTACCATTCCATGGCAACGTGCTCCGGCAAGTGCTCATCGCTGTAGTTTTCGTTGCGGAAGCGCGGTCCGATATCGTACACTCGCTCAAACCCGGCGCCCAGCAAGCGCTTCAGCGGCAATTCGTGTGATATGCGCAGGTAAAAATCCTGGTCCAGCGCATCCATGTGCGTTACAAATGGGTTAGCATCGGCACCACCAGTAGTGTGCTCTAGCACGGGTACGTTCACCTCTGTAAAACCATGCTCATCCAAAAACTGACGTGTTGCCCGCCAAAACCGTGAACGGCGGTAGAACCGCAGCTGCACATCGTGGTTGACGTTCATGTCGACGTAGCGGCGGCGCAAGCGCTCCTCTTTGTTAGTAAAGCCCTCTTGCTCGGTTGGCATGGGTCGCAGCGCCTTAGTAAGCAGACGTAGACGCGTTACCTCTACCGATATTTCACCAGTCTGAGTTTTGATAACTTTTCCAGTCACCTCTATAAAATCACCGCTGTCGAGCAGGCTGATGTTGGCTATGCTGAGTTCACTGTTGGCGTAGTTCGGCTCGGCGTCACCCGCCTTCCAGAACATCTGTAAGTCGCCACTCCAGTCGCGAATCACCACAAAAGCTATCTTGCCAAACTTACGAATAGACTTGATGCGTCCCACAACGGTAACTTCTTTGCCGTCCATCTCGTCGAAGTTATCCGATACGTAACCCAAGCTGTGGGTACGCACTGCTGTTGCCGGGTATGGGTTTACACCTAAGCCTTTTAGTTCGTCTAGTTTGCGCAAACGCTCGTCGCGCAGTTCTTTGAGTGTTGACATAATGCGCATGATTATATCTGTTAGCTAGCAATAAGTACAGCACGGCTGCGTATGCCGGCACCACACAAAATCAACAACCCCGACCCTTACGGTCATGGATTTGGCGCGAAATATACTAAACAACCACGGGCAAACCCATGGGGCTCTCCCGGAGGGTGTTTATAGACGACCCATGTTCAAGGGTCGTCTATTTACGAAACAAACTACAGTAATTAGGCAATAGCAGCGATACGGTAGATAGTCTTTTCGGCCGGAGTGACGATTTCTACATCATCACCTTCT
>Ga0268266_10006585_pt1 | contig 10611 bp, 9 predicted proteins | sample KBSS13metaG_FD_190356 | JGI IMG/M metagenome (GOLD analysis project Ga0268266, IMG submission 190356) | Switchgrass rhizosphere microbial communities from Kellogg Biological Station, Michigan, USA - KBS S1-3 metaG (SPAdes) (version 2) | ecosystem: Host-associated > Plants > Roots > Rhizosphere >... | reverse complement strand
ATACCGAGCGTGCTTCGTGGAGGTCTGCCCCCGGGACGCCGTGTGGTAGCCCGTGTGGAGGTCGAGGGGATGCCACACCCTGCCGCGCCGCAGAACCTTTTCGGCGTCGATCGGTCGGGCCATCCCGGGCGTCTCGCTGCGCCTGCTCTACGCCTCCGGTGACGAGATCGCGGTCACCGACGACGACTTCGACGACGACGCGGCCGGCTCGCCGGGCACCGACCCCGGCGAGATCGTCGCGCGCGGGGACAACCTGTTCAGCGGGTACTGGCCGGACGGGCGCGACGGGCCGGACCGGGACGGGTGGTGGGCGACCGGGGACGTGGCCTACGCCGACGCCGACGGCGACCTGTTCCTGGTCGACCGGCTGCGCGAGCTGATCCTGGTCAGCGGCTTCAACGTGTACCCGTACGAGGTCGAGCAGGTGCTGATGGCCCACCCGGCGGTACGCGAGGCGGCGGTGATCGGTGTGCCGGACGACGACCTGGGCCAGCGGATCGTCGCGTTCGTGGTGGCCGACGGCGTCACCGAGGCCGACCTCGTCACCTTCGCCGTGGACCGGCTGAGCTGGCACAAGCGGCCGCGCGCGATCTCGTTCGTCGACGCCCTTCCGCGCAACGCGATGGGCAAGGTGACCAAGGCGGCGTTGCGCTAGGTCGCCCGAACGGGTGGCACGCGACCTGTTTTGTCGGTGGGGGTCGGCAGGATGGCCGCATGACAGCATCCACCACCGCGCGGCTCGACATGGTCGCGCTGGACACTCGTGACATCGACGCGCTCGCCTCGTTCTATGCGGACCTGACCGGCTGGGAGATCGTGAAGAAGACCGACCGCTGGGTCCGCCTGCGCACCGACGACGGCCAGGAGATCGGCTTCCAGTGCTCGCCCGAGCACATCGCTCCCGAGTGGCCCGGCCAGGACCTGCCGCAGCAGTTCCACCTCGACATCACCGTCGATGGGCACGAGGCCGCCACCGAACGTGCGGTCGCGCTCGGTGCGACCCGCCTGGCCGCGGGGGCCAGCTGGATCACTCTCGCCGACCCGGCCGGGCACCCGTTCGACCTGTGCCAGAACGACACCGCCGGCCCCGGCATGCATCTGTACGCCGCCACGATCGACGCGCTCGACCCGTCCGCGTTGGCCCGCTTCTACGCCGACCTGCTCGGCACGGAGGTCGCCTACGACGGACCGGAGGGCGCGCTCGTCGTCGGCGAGGGCAAGAGCATCATGTTCCAGCGGGTCGAGACCTACACCGCCCCGGTCTGGCAGGACCCGAAACGTCCGCAGCAGGCCCACCTCGATCTGCTCGTCGACGATCTGGACGCGGGGGAGCAGCGGGTGGCCGCGCTCGGTGGCACCCGATTGTCCGGAGGCGGGGACGACTTCCGCGTCTTCGCCGATCCGGCCGGACACCCGTTCTGCCTCGTCACCGTGCCGGCTGCCGCGTAGCGGCACCGAGCGTGGGCGCGGCTGAGGGCTGAGGTCAGGCCGTGTCCTTCACTGGGGCACCCGCCGTGGTGAGTTCCGCCCACACGATCTTGCCGGTCGGGGTGGGGCGGGTGCCCCAGCGCTGGGCGTAGGTGTCGACCAGGAACATGCCGCGGTGCCGCTCGTCGTCCAGGGCCGGATCCATCCGGTGCGGTGTCCGGTGGTCCTGGTCGGCGACCGCGATGGTGACGCGTGCGCCGGACTGCTGCAGCGTCAGCCGGGACGGTGCGCCGGTGTGCCGGACCGCGTTGGTGACCAGCTCGGTGGCGATGAGGATGGCCCGGTCGATCAGGTCGGCCGCGCCCCAGGTGGTGAGGATCGTGGTGACGAAGCGGCGGGCCAGCGCGGCCGTGGTCGACTCCGTACCGAGGGCGATCTCTTCGCTGCGCCGCACGTCGCCGAGGTCGCGTGCGAACAGGAAGGCGATGTCGTCGTCGAACCGGCCACCGGTCACGGTCTCGATGACGGCGTCGCAGGCCTCGGCGACGTGGCCGCGCTCGGCCCGGGCGGCCACACCGATGGCCCCGGCCAGGTGACCGATACCGTCGCGGGCCGAGCGGTCCCTCCGCTCCACCAGCCCGTCGGTGTAGAGCACGAGGGTGCTGCCCGCCGGGAACGGGAACTCGCAGTCGTCGAAGGAGTCCCCGATGCGCAGCGGCATGCCGAGTCGTTCGGGCCGGGTTTCCACCCGGCCGTCCGGTGTCACCACGATCGGCGGCAGGTGGCCCGCGTTGGCATAGGTGATCGTGCCCCGAACCGGATGGTGCACCGCGTACACGCAGGTCACGAACTCGGATCCGGGCATCGAGCGAAGCAGGTCGTCGACCTGTCGCATCAGCTGCGCGGGCGGAAGGTCCATCACGGCGTAGGCCCGGATGGCAGTGCGGACCTGTCCCATGACCGCGGCCGCGCCGACGCCCCGGCCCATCACGTCGCCGATGACGAACGCGGTCCGGTCACCGGGGAGATCGATCACGTCGAGCCAGTCGCCGCCGACATCCGCGCCGGTCGGGGCGGGCAGGTAGCGGGTGGCCACCTCGAAGCCGTGCACCTCGCGGATGTCGGGCAGCATGCTGCGCTGCAGCTCGGTGGCGAGCATCCGCTGGCGCTGGTACAGGCGGGCGTTGTCGAGGCTGATCGCGGTATACCCGGCGATGCCGGCGGCGAGATCCTCGTGCCGGGCGGTGAACCGGTCCGGGGTCGGGTGGCCGAAGAAGAATCCGCCGAGCACCTCGCCGGAGGTCGGGGACACCACCGGTACCGCCAGGTAGCTGCGAACCGGCAGGTGACCGGCGGGCATCCCGTAGTACGGGGCGTTGCGCCCGTACCGCGGATCCGCGGTGATGTCACCGCAGCGCACGATGTCCTCGCCGTTGAAGGTGGGCGCGAACACCTCGGTGTTGCGCGGCATCGGGAAGCGCTCGAACGCCTCGCGCGGGGCACCGGACAGCGTGTACAGCGTGTAGGACTCGCCGTAGGCGTCGATCAGGTTGTAGAAGAACGCGCCGAACTGTGCGCCGGTGGCCCGGGTCGCGGCGTCGGTGGCGTCCTGTACCAGCATGTCCAGGTCCAGCTGGGCGGTCAGCCGGGTACCGACCGACTGCAACGTGTCCACCACGTCGGCCTCCGCCCGCAGGTCGGCGATCGCCCGCCGGAAACCGGTGGCCTGCTCGTCGAGCATCGACTCCATCACGGTCAGGTGCTCGTCGTGCGCGTCCGAAAACCGTCCCGGTACGGGCCGGCCGGCGCCCGAGTGATCGTGGCGCAGCAGGGCCGAATGGGCGCTGGCCGCGACCACCTTCAGCCGGGCGATCGCGCCGGACGCGATCGTGCCGTCGACGGCGAGGACGATCAGGAACAGTTCGCCGTCGGCGAGCATGCCGCCGATACCGACGGTGTCGCCGTGCACAGGACCGGACTCCGGTGCCGGCGCGAGCACCGGGAAGGCCGCGATCCGGGATCCGGCCGGCTCCAGCGGATGACCCGCGGTGACCGCCGACTCGTCCAGGCCCAGCGCCTCGACCAGGCTCGCGAGCCCGGGCGCGGCCGCGAGCGCGTCGCCCGGATGCGCGGTGCCGTCGCCGTCGCGCCGGGAGGCCGCCAGAGTCAACTGCCGCGTGGCCGCGTCCGGCCGCTCGGTGGACGGCGCGATCCGGGTCGTGGCCAGGGACACCGCCAGCGGTACCGGCGCCAGCGCCTCCTCGCGCAGCGACGTCCAGATCGCGTCCACCACGGCGTGCGCGGCGGCGTCGAAGCTGGTGGCCGGGGCCGCCTCGGCCCGGATCCGCGCGGCGGCCGCGAGCAGCCTGGCCAGCGGGAACGAGGCCGGATCCGGAGTGTCCCGGCCGGGGATCAGCCGGTGTGCGGACGGCGTGGGCAACGGCGCGGTCATGCGGCCAGCTCCCGGTTTACCGCCTGTACCGAGGGCCGGATGCGCAGCAGCCGATCGAGCGACGTGACGGTGATGGCGTCGAGGACGGGCCGGCCGACCGCGGTGAGGAACAGCCGGCCGCCGTGCTCCGCGACCCGCTTGTGCAGCGCGACCAGGGTGCCGAGCGCGGTCGAGTCGCAGAAGGTGAGGCCGGCGAGGTCGAGGATGACGTCGCAGCCCTCGGCCGGTGCGTCGCCGAGCGCCGAGACCAGGCGGGAGGTGGTACCGAAGTCGAGTTCACCGGTCACCGCGGCGATCACGGCGCGCGGTGCGCTCGATCGGGTCACGTCGACCGAGAGCAATGCCGCCTCGTCCACGTCAGCCCTCCCCGATCGACGGCCCTTTCCCGCACGGTACACGACCTCCGGTGATACCGGTCGGTCCCGCGCGTGTCCCCGGTGGTCGCTCGGGGGCGCTTACGCGGGTGTCACTAGAGTGAACGCGTCGTCGCCAGGGAGGCCAGAATGCTCGTCGCTCACGGCCTGTGGGCAGGTCAGCCTGGGCGCCTGGCGATCTGGGCCGAGACGTCGGCGGTACGCGCATCCTCGAAGCCCGGCCGTCCGTCCTCGCGTCCTCGCCCGCACCCGTTCTGCGTACCGGCGGCCGAGCTGACCACGATCCTCGGTGCACTCGCGTACAAGGCCGAGGCGAACGCGCGGACGCTACTACTGCCGTCCCGCTCCGGCGTACCGCTGGACTCGCCCGACCTGGTCCGTACCGATTCCGACGAGTCCACCGCCCGCACGTCTCGGCCGGTACTCGCGCCGTGGATCGTCGAGACGGTCGAGATCGACGCCGATGCGACGCTGTTCCTGCTGCGTGCCCTGCCGGGCCTGCGACTCGACCGGGATCCGGTGTTCGGTGCGAGCCTGCGGCACCTCCTCGATGTCGGCACGTTCGCGATGGACCTCGCCGGGCGTGGCCGGGTGCTGCCGTCAATCGTCGAGGACGGGGATGCGGCCGAGGCGGTCTGGCGGCCGTGGCTGTCCGGTGCCGACGCGGCCTGGGCCCGTGACCTGGCCGCCGCGCTGCCCCCGGTCGCACGTGCGGAGGTCGCGCGCGGCAAGGTCGCCGCCAGCCGGCGGAGCGCGACCACGGGCGCGTCAGCCGGGACCGGGGACGCCGGGCAGATCGTCGCGGCGGCACTGGACGCGTTGACGGACGCGGCCGTCCGCGCCTCGCTCCCCAAGCCCACCCAGAAGGAGCGAGCGCGCCGGCCGGTGGACAAAGATGCGGCCGGCGCCTGGTTGCGCGCGCTCAGCGGCCTCGACCGGGGGTTCGCCGGGAAACCGGGCGCGGTCGCGACGCTGGCACGGGAGATCGCCGGCTGGCAGGCCGACGCGCTGTCCGGGTCGGTACGGGCGTGTTTCCGCCTGGTCGAGCCGGTCCCCGAGGACACCCTGTTCGCCACGGGCATCGAGGTCGATGACGAGTCCGACGACGACGAGTCCGACGACGACGAGTCCGACGACGACGAGTCCGACGACGACGAGTTCGACGACGACGACGATGCGGACGCGGCCGGCGTCACCGGACCGCGTACCGGTGTGGTCGCCGCACCGGTACGAGAGGCCGTCGACGACACGCAATGGCGAATCGAGTTCCTGCTGCAGGCCGTCGACGAGCCCAGCCTGGTGGTGGATGCGACGCAGGTCTGGCAGGCCGGTACCGAGACCGGCGCGCTCGCCCGCTACCTGCGCGCGCCGCAGGAGACGCTGCTCCGCGAGCTGGGCCGGGCTCGGCGACTGTGGCCCGCGCTGGACCGGGCCCTGGACGGCGCACGCCCGTCCGAGCTCACCCTCGATGCCGACGGCGCGCACGACTTCCTGCGCCACGGTGCGCCGACGTTGCACGCCGCCGGGTTCGGTGTACTCCTGCCGTCGTGGTGGTCGGCCCCGAGCCGGCGCCTCGGCGCGCGGTTGCGGGCATCGTCTGCCTCGGCGCCCGGCGCGGTGGCGAATCAGAGCGCGGTCGGGCTGGACGGCATCGTCGACTACCGGTGGGAGCTGGCGCTCGGCGACGAGCCGCTGACCGAGGAGGAACTGCACGCGCTGGCCGAACTGCGGGCCCCGCTGGTGCGGGTCCGCGGCCAGTGGGTCGAGGTGGACGCGAAGCGCCTCGCCGCCGGACTGCGCCGAATGTCGGAGCCGGGCCGGATGACCCTCGGCGACCTGCTGCGTACCGGCGTCGACGGCGACGGCCCGGGCGGGCTGCCGGTCACCGCGGTCACCGCCGACGGCCCGCTCGGCGACCTGCTGTCCGGAAAGACCGAGCGCCAGCTCGAGATGGTCGACCCGCCGGACGGCTTCCGCGGCACGCTCCGCCCGTACCAGCGCCGCGGCCTGTCCTGGCTGCGATTCCTGGAATCGCTCGGGCTCGGCGGCGTGCTCGCCGACGACATGGGCCTGGGCAAGACGGTGCAGTTGCTCGCGCTGATCGGCGGCGACCCGGCCGGATCGGCACCGACGCTGCTGGTCTGCCCGATGTCGCTGGTCGGCAACTGGCAGCGGGAGGCCGCCACCTTCGTCCCCGGCCTCCGAGTGCACGTGCACCACGGCGCCGAGCGGGCGCGCGGTGACGAACTCGCCGCCGCGATCAACGGCGCCGCCCTGGTGGTGACCACCTACGCGCTCGCCGCCCGGGACGCCGAGGCGCTGGCCGGCCTCGACTGGCACCGGGTCGTGCTGGACGAGGCACAGGCGATCAAAAACGCGGCCACCCGGCAGTCGGTCGCGGTCCGCGCCATCCCGGCCCGGCTGCGGCTGGCGGTCACGGGTACGCCGGTGGAGAACCGGCTCTCCGACCTGTGGTCCCTGATGGACTTCGCCAGCCCCGGACTGCTCGGCAGCGCGGCCGACTTCAAGCGCCGCTACGCCGAGCCGGTGCAGCGCTGGGGCGACGAGGTGGCCGCCGCCCGGCTACGTCGGATGACCGGCCCGTTCGTGCTGCGCCGGGTGAAGACCGACCGCGAGATCATCTCCGATCTGCCGGAGAAGCTGGAGATGGACGTCCTCTGCAACCTCACCGCCGAGCAGGCCAGCCTGTACCGGGCGGTGGTCGACGAGATGCTGGCGAAGATCGAGAACAGCGACGGCATCGAGCGACGCGGTCTGGTACTGGCCACCATGACCCGGCTCAAACAGGTCTGCAACCACCCGGCGCAGCTGCTGCACGACGACTCGCGCATCGACGGCCGCTCCGGCAAGCTCGCGCGGCTCGACGAGATCCTCGAGGAGGTGCTGGCCGCGGGGGAGAAGGCGCTGCTGTTCACCCAGTACGCCAGCTTCGGCTCGCTGCTCCGCGGCCACCTCGGCGCGCGCTTCGGCCGCGAGGTCTTGTTCCTGCACGGCGGCGTCGGCAAGAGCGACCGGGACGCGATGGTGGCCCGGTTCCAGAGCCAGGACACGGGTACGCCGCCGCTGTTCGTGCTGTCGCTCAAGGCCGGCGGGACGGGCCTGACCCTCACCGCCGCCAACCACGTCGTGCACGTGGACCGGTGGTGGAACCCGGCGGTCGAGGACCAGGCCACCGACCGCGCGTTCCGGATCGGGCAGCGGCGCGCCGTCCAGGTCCGCAAGTTCGTCTGCGCCGGTACCGTCGAGGAGCGCATCGCCGACATGATCCGGGAGAAGCGTGGGCTGGCCGAGCGGATCGTCGGTACCGGCGAGGGCTGGCTGACCGAGATGTCCACCGCGCAGCTCCGCGACCTGCTGACCCTCGACCCCGAGGCGGTGGTGGAGTGACCCCGCCCCGCAAGCGCTCCGGCTCCTGGGTGCCGGACCTGTCCGACTACGGCAAGCCGATCCCGGTCGAGGGCGGTCTGCGTGCGCGCAGCTCCCGCGGCGACATCGGCGAGCAGTGGTGGTCCCGCCGGTTCGTGGCCGTGCTGGAGCAGCTGACGAACCCGGGGCGGCTGACCCGCGGCCGCGCCTACGCCCGCAAGGGCCAGGTGCTCTCCCTCGATGTCGCGTCCGGCACCGTGACCGCGCGGGTACAGGGCTCGGAGCATCGGCCGTACGCGGTGACGATCGAGGTCAAACCGTTCCCGGAGATGGTGTGGGCACGGCTGGAGATCGCGCTCGCGGAGCAGGCCCGGTTCAGCGCGGCGCTGCTCGCCGGCGAGATGCCGGCCGGCATCGAGCAGGTCGCGGCCGAAGCCGGCGGACCGCTGTTCCCGCGGACCGCGAACGAGATGCAGATGCGCTGCACCTGCCCGGACCCGACCACGCCGTGCAAACACCTCGCCGCCACGCTGTACCTGCTCGCCGAGCGCTTCGACGAGGATCCGTTCGACATCCTGGCCTGGCGCGGCCGGCCCCGACAGGAGTTGCTCGGCCGCCTGCGTGTGCTGCGGGGCGACGCTGCACCTTCCTCCGCCGCGCACGGTGACGGGCCCTCCGGAGGCACTGCCACGACCGTCGAGACGGTACCGGCCGACGAGGCCGTCGAGCCGGTCGCGGTCGCCGGTGCCACGCCGGCACTGTCCGGCGTGCGTACCCCCGGCCTGGAGGACATGCTCGACCGGTACTGGGCGCCGCCGGTCGCCCTCGGCACCCGGCCCGCCGTCGTCGCCGCCGACGTCGACCTCGCGCTGCGCCAGCTGGCCACGCCGCCCCGATCGCTCGGCGGCACCGACCTCCGGGACGCCCTCGCCGAGCTGTACCAGAGCCTCCGCAAGGATGATTGAAGTGTCGCGTTCCCGACCGACACGAGCCGGGTACCGCCCCCCGGTCCCTACGATTTCCAGATGACCTCGCCCCGGATCCGTACCGCCGTTGCCGGTACCGCCCTGCTCGCGCTCGCCGCCCTGTCCGCCTGCGGGAGCAACGCCTCCGGTACCGGTGCGTTGTCCGACGCCGGCACCGCCTCGACCGGCCCGGTCGGGATCGCATCCTCGGGCTCGCCGGCCGCGCTGCCGTCCGGCGGATCGACCGCGACCACGCCCGCGCACGGCACGACGACGCACACCGCGACCCCTCCGAGCTTCCCGAACACCGCACAGGCCTACGCGCAGAAGGCGGTGAACGCCTACGCCCACGGGCAGACCGCACTGGTCAAGGACTACTCCAACGCGGGCGGGGTGACGTCGTTCCAGCATCTCGGCCATGCCGACACGCACTGGACCTTCCACGCGAGCAGGCCGAACGGCAGCGACACCGACTGCCTGTTCGACAACGACAACGGCGACCGGATCACGGTCACGCTGGACCCGACCATGCTCGGCAAGCCGCACGCGGTGACCACGGCGTTCATCGACCGCACCGAGTTCGGCAACTCCGCGGACGGTGCCGTCGGCGCGCTGATCCAGGCGTGGGGAGACGGTGACCTGCCCCGGGTCGGCGCGATCGGCACCGCGGGTACCGAGTCATCGCTGTCGGCCCGCACCGCGCCGCCGAGCTGGACCCTGTCCGATACGCCGCTCAGCGACGGCGGGGTCGACTACACCGTGGTCAGCGCATCCACCCCGGACGGCACGCTGACCTTCCGGGTCAAGAACAGCGCGATCGGTCACGCGCACGCGGTCAGCCTGCAGTCCGGCTGATCCGCGCGGTTCAGGGCCTGGAGACCCAGGAGAGCTGCATGGCGAACCGCGGCGGCTCGTCGTGCCAGTGCGCGTCGGGCCCGGAGATCGAATCCCCGGGCCCGACGACTCTCATCCGGCTTGCGTGACCAGAACTGCGTATCGGCTTCCGGTGGGCACATCGAGTTTCACGATGTATCCGGCAGCGCTGGCCGGAACGGTCAGGCCAACGTTACGGACGACTCCGACGCACGGCGTGCCGCTGGTTCGGAAGAGCGACTTGCCGGCGGCTGATCGCACCGTCAAGCCCATCAGGTCAGCACTAGCCCCGCTGCACGCCGCCTCGACGGTCAGCTTTCCGGCCTTGGCGGGCTTGGTGGTCAACGTATATGTGCCTGCGCCTCCGACCTGCCGGAGCAGAACCGTCCCCTGAACATTGCTCGGCAAGGACGGGAGAGGGTGAGGCGTGGCGGGCGAGGTCTGGCCCGGCGACACGACAGCCTGTTTGCTGGGGTTCGGCTGATGCGAGGTGCATCCGGACAGGATTGTCACGGCCACTGACGCTGCCACGATGAACGGGACTCTCATTGATCTCCTCAGCCGCTGTACGAGGTTTCCCACGTGTGCCAGCCGACGCCGTCGTCGACGTAGGCGTAGCCGGTGGTCGAGTTGTACGGCGTGCAGTCCGCGTGGACGTAGTACTTCTCCATCAGCAGTTTGTACTGCTTGACGGTGTATTCGACGTGCAGTGACTTGTGCGGGTCGATGTTGTACGTGGTGGTGTGGCCCACCGTGACGGTGGCAGACGCGGTCACCGAGGCGGAGACCGTCCCCTTGACGGTCGTGAGAACGTCGGAGACGCTCACGTCGAGCGAAGCCGAGACGGTCGTGGAAATGGTTCCGCTGAAAGTATTGGTGAATGCGTCCGACGCTTTGGTGCTGGTGCCGTTGTCGTCGACGATCGGGCCGTAGACGACGTGGTAGACGATGCCGTCGTTCGAGTCAACCTTCAGGTACGGTCCGTCGCCGGGTGAGCAGGCATTGTTCGGTGCGGCTCCCGGATGTACCGGATGGGTGTCGGCGTTGGCCGGTCCAGCCGCCAGCGCCAACGTGGTGACCACCATGGCCGGGATGGCAGCCAGCCGCAGTAGAGTTGCTCTCGTCCTCAAAA
>Ga0268266_10006584_pt1 | contig 10612 bp, 9 predicted proteins | sample KBSS13metaG_FD_190356 | JGI IMG/M metagenome (GOLD analysis project Ga0268266, IMG submission 190356) | Switchgrass rhizosphere microbial communities from Kellogg Biological Station, Michigan, USA - KBS S1-3 metaG (SPAdes) (version 2) | ecosystem: Host-associated > Plants > Roots > Rhizosphere >... | reverse complement strand
CGAGCGCGAGCTCGCGGCTGCGTGTGCGGCCGACCAGCCGCTGTTCCAGGCGCGCCACTTGTGGCCGCACGCGCTGCGCGCCGCCGGCAAGCACGACGAGGCGCGCGCGGCGTTGCGCGAGCTCGCGCGAGCGTCGCTGTATCCGCACGGCCCGCTGGCGACGCTCGCCGAATGGAGCTGGCAAGCCGGCGATCGCGCGGCGGCGCTCGTCGAGATCGAGCAGGCGATCGCGGCTGCACCGCCGCATCGCCGCGGCCGGTTGCGCACGCGCCGCGCCGAGTGGCTCGTCGCCGAAGGCGAGCCCGCGGCCGCGCGCGGCGAGCTCGAGCTCGCGGCCGTCGAGGATCCGGGCTACGGCCGGTCGCGCGAGCTGCTCGCGAGCCTGCGTTAGGGCAGGTGGACGCGGCCCTGCGTGCTGCCGCTCGCGTGGCACGCATTCTGGTTGCAGCCGATCATCGACGAGTCGGTGATCTGCGCCGTCATCTTCTGGATGTTCGGGCACTCGCTCGCGTAGATCGTGATCGGATACGTGATCGCGAACGACGTGTAGAAGTTGCCGTTGCTGTACGACACCATCGGGAACTCGTTGCCGAACGCGTCGACCGCCGTGATCGTCGCGCCGGCGACGATCGTCGTGCCGGCGGCGCTCGTGTACAGCGTGCCGGCCAGCGTGAAGCCGTGGTCGTGGCAGCTGTCCATGCAGTCCATGCCCGGGTTGTGATGGCCCTGATCGAGCCCGGTCGTCACCGGGTTCATGCACGTGACACCGCCATCACCCACGTGTGCGGCCGCGTCGGTCGTGCGCGGCGCGTCGTGAAGCATGACGCGCCCGTCGTGGACCGAAGCGTCGATCACAGGGGCGGTGTCGAGCGGGGAGTCGCAGCCGATCAAGACGACGATCAGCGCGACATACCGCATGCTCGATCAGTATCACGAAACCCGCGGCTTCGAGCCGACCATCGCTGACACGAACCGCGCGAGCTGGTCCGCGAATCGCCGACGATCGCTGGCAGGCCACGCGTCGATCGCGTCGGCGATGCGAGCGCGTGTCAGCGCGCTGCCCTTGGCCTGGAGTCGCGTCCCGCGCGGCGTGATCGCGAGCACCACCTGACGGCCGTCGCGTTGCGCCGCCTGGCGCGCGAGCAGCCCACGCGTGACCGCGCGTGCGACCTGGCGGCTCGCCCGCGACGGATCGATGCCGAGCAGCGTTGCGACATCGCCGACCGTCGCCGTGCCGCGACGTGCGAGCGCCACGCCGACCGCGTCGAGCAGCCGGAGATCGCCGTAATCGAGGCCGGCGGCGCCCCACAACGCGGTGAGCTCCTTGCGCTGGAACAGCCGGCGCAGCTCGACGAGCGCGACCCGGATCGGCTCGACCTCGCCAGAATGTGCGTTGCGCATATATGTGCGTATAGCATATATATGCCGTGACCATGCTGGATAACCCGCTGTGGGCATCGCTGACCACGCTGCACCGGCCGCTCGCGCGCGGCTCGGGTGACGCCCTGCGATACCCCGCGGACGTCGCGCCGTTCGTGGCGGTCGCGCGCTCCGGCGCGGTGCTCGACGACGCGCTGCTGGCGCCCGGCGAGACCGCGTACGCGATCGGCCCGCGCCCCGCCGGCGTCGAGCTCGAAGATCTCGGCGCGATCGTGCAGATGGTCTGCGCGTCGCCGGCCGCGGTTCCGGCGGGGCCGCCGATCGTCGAGATCGATCGCACGGACGACGTCGTCGTGCTCGCAGCGCTGGTCTACCCGCACTACTTTCGCCCGCGCACCGTCGAGCTCGGCCGCTATTTCGGCATCTACGAGGCCGGCGTACTCGTCGCCATGGCCGGCGAGCGCATGGGCATGCCCGGCTTTCGCGAGATCAGCGCCGTGTGCACGCATCCCGATCACGTCGGCCGTGGTCTCGCGCGCCGCGTGCTGACATTTCTCGCAGCGGACATCGCAGCGCGCGGCGACACGCCGTTCCTGCACGTGAGCCCGAGCAACGCGCGCGCGATCCGGCTCTACGAGCAGAACGGGTTTCGCACGCGGATCGCGATCCCGTTCACCGCAGTACGTCGCTGACAGCGAGATCGCCGCGGCGCCGGGCACGCCAGCTGCACCGACCTTTGGTGAGCAAAGGAGTAGTTCATGGCGTACACGACACCAGATCCGCCGAGCGTTTCCGAACCCGGGCACGAGCCAACTCGCCCGTCCGGAAACGGCCATGCCACCCGCAAGGCGACGCACGAGCGAGTCACGACCGCGCGTGTCGCGACGGCAGGAACCTCGTTCGAGGTGCTCGCCGGTGCCGGTGCGATCGTGCTCGCGATCATCGGCCTCACCGGCTATCTGAGCCTTCCCATGGCGGCGATCGCGACCATCGCGGTCGGCGCCGGCCTGCTCGCCGAGGGCGGCGCCATCGCGGCGCGCTGGAGCAGCGTCATGCGCCAGGTCGGCGCGCGGCGCGAGCTCGAGGGCGGCATCGGTGCCGAGATGTTCGCCGGTATCGCAGGGATCGTGCTGGGCATCCTCGCGCTCGTCCACGTCTTGCCGATGGCGCTGCTACCGATCGCGGCGATCGTGCTCGGCGCTTCGGTCGTGTTCGGAGGTGTGGCAGAGCCCGATCTCGCCTCGCTCGCGCACGAAGGTGACACCGAGCCCGTCACGCGCGAAATGCCGCGCCCGAGCGGAGCCATGATGCTCGCCGGAGTCGGCGCCGTCGTGCTCGGCATCCTCGCGCTCTTGCACGTCGGTCCCATCGTCACGCTCAGCCTCGCGGCCATGCTCGCGATCGGCGCGGCGCTGCTGCTCGGCGGAAGCATGCTGACGGCGCGGTTCGCGCGGCGGTTCGCCGCGTAGGCGCGACTCGATCGAAGTTTTGCCGACGCGCCACGCTCGTGGACGCGTCGTGTCGCGATCGCGTTGTATGAAGCTGCGTCTAGATGCCGACCGGCTTCGGCGGCGTGGTGAAGCGCCCGACGAGATAGGTGAAGAGGAACAGCCCGCAGCCGTAGCTGATGAGCATGTTCTGGTAGCCGATTTGCGGGATGAGCCCGCCGGCGAGCAGTGTGCCGGCGCCGCTGCTCGCGAACACCGCGAACGAGAAGAACGTGGTCGCGGTCGCGCGGCTCTTCGGCAGGGCCTCGGAGGCACGTGCTTGCAGCGTCGTGTGAACGAACGTGAACCCGAAGCCGGCGGTGACCATCGCGAGCGGTTCCAGCTGCCACATCGGCATGAGCGCTGCGAGGCAGAAGCCCGCTCCCATGAGCACGCCGCCGATCGTGAGCACGGTCGCCTCGCCCCACCATCGCAGCGCGCGTCGCAGCACGTACGCCGACACGAGCTGGGACGCGCCGAGACAGCTGATCAAGAGGCCGATCCCCAGCGTCGACATCCCGAACCGCTGCGAGAACAACCCGCTCACGTAGGCGGCGCCACCGAAGTAGAGGCCACCTTCCATCGCGCTCAGCAGGATGAGCCGCACCAGCGGGCGATGCTTGATCGCCATGGAGTAGGTCTGGAGCGCCGGCGTCTTGTTCGCCGGAACCCGGTACTCGCGACGAGCCGCGATGTACAGCACGACCGTACAGGCGGCGGCGCCGATGCCGAACACGGGGAACACCCATTGCCAGCTGAAGATCGTGGCGATGAACGATCCACTGGCTGCGCTGAGCGTGTTCGCCGCGCTCGCGCCCGCGATCAGCATGCCGATCGTCGCCTGTCGGCGATCGTACGGGACGGTGTCGCCGATATACGCGATCGTCATCGGGAACACGGCCGCTCCCATCGCGCCGGTGATGGCGCGCAGCGCGATCATCAGCCCGAACGACGTCGTGAAGCCGCAGGCGAAGGTTCCGACGCTGAAGATCACCATCGTGACCAACACGACGCGGATCTTGCCGACGCGATCGGCGACCGGTGCGTATACGAGCTGGAACAGCGCGTAGCCGACCATGTACGCGCTCACGAGCAACCCGGCGCGCGGGATCGTGATGTCGAACGACTTCGCCATCGTCGGCAACAGCGCGGCGACCACGCGGGTGTCGAGGAACACGAAGAAGATCGACGCCGTGAGCGACAGCAGCAGCGGTCGCTGTTTCGCGGCGTCGGGCAGCTGTGGCGCTTGAGCGTCCGACATCAGGCGCGATCGAGCTCTGGCGTGAAGACGTCAGTAATACAACGCATCCCGATCTCAGCATCTCATCTCCCGAGAGGCGCGTCTACCAGCTGCCCGGGAGACTCGCGGACTCACACTGTAGGTATGGCGACGAACACCGTCGTGCCACGGCCGAGCGAGCTCTTCAGCCAGACGCGGCCGCCGTGCGCATCGACGAGGCCCTTCACGATCGACAGCCCCAGGCCGGCGCCTCGCCGCGCGTGCGTGCGCTGGCTCTGCCAGAAGCGATCGAACACGTGCGGCTGCTCCTCGGGCGCGATGCCCGGACCGGTATCGGCGATCGAGAACACGACCTCGTGATCGCCGGGCGCCGCTGCCACGACGACCTCGCCGTCCTCGGTGAACTTGATCGCGTTGCCGATCAGGTTGTCGAGGATCTGCGCGAGGCGGTCGCGATCGGCGCGGACCAGCGGCAGCTCGTCGGGCGCATCGACGCGCAGCCCGATCGAAGCGGCGGCGGCGAGCTGGGACTCCGCGTCCGCGACCTCGCGCACCAGCCGAGCCGGGTCGACCGGCTTGACGTCGAGCTGAAGGCTCTTGCCCTCGATGCGCGTGACGTCGAGCAGATCGTCGATGAGACGGTGCATGCGCCGGGCGGCGCGATCGATCACGCGGACCGGTTTCTCGAGCGCGTCGGTGCTCTCGCGTGCGAGCGAGTCGTTAGACAGCATGATCGCGTTGAGCGGATTGCGAAGATCGTGTGCGACGACGCCGAGGATCTCGTCGCGCGCCTGCAGAGCCTGGCGCGTCGTCTGATAGAGCCTCGCGTTTTCGATCGACAACGTGGTGCGGCGCGCGAGCTCCTCCGCGAAGCGCAGCTCCCTCGGTCCGTAACCGTGCGAGGTGCGCGATGCGATCAGGCAGATCGCGCCCAGGAATAGGTTGCCGGCGAGCAGCGGCGCGACGATCATCGAGCGCACCTCCATCGCGTGCAGCGCGCGCGCATGCTCCGCGTCCTGCGCCAGCGCGTCCAGCACGGCCGGCGAGACATCCTGGACGAGGACCGCTCGTTTCGTCGTGAGCGTTTCGCGCGCGAAATGGCGCGTCGTTGGCACGACCGGAACGCGAGCGAGCACGTCGCAGATCCATTCGTTCTCGACAGCGCGGCAGCTGACCTTGATTCGCGAGACGTCGCCGTCGGGCGCGATCAAGTCGATGACGCAGAAGTCGGCGAGCTCGCGCACGATGAGGTTGGCGAGATTCGCGAGTGTCTGCTGGTCGTCGAACGACGCGCCGAGCAGCTCGCCGAGCTCCGCCAGGAGGCGCTGCTCGCTCTCGATCTGGCGCTCCTCGCTGACGTCGCGCAGCGAGACCGTCAGCGTGAGCGTGCCCGCGACCACGAGCTTCGAGATCGACGCATCGGCGGCAAACTCCTCGCCGTTGCGGCGGAGCCCGACGATCACGGCATTGCGCTCGCCCATGCGGCGCGACACGACCGCGCTCGCGGTAAACGCCTCGACGTGCTTGTGGTGCCGCTCGCGGAACCGCGCCGGGATCAGCATCTCGAGCGGTGCGCCGAGGACTTCGTGCTTCGCGTAGCCGAAGATCCGCACGGCGCCTTCGTTGAACAACGTGATGCGCTGCTCGGCGTCGATCGAGATGATCGCGTCGGCCGAGATCGACAGGATGCCCGAGGCGCGCGCCACCGATGCGCGCAGCTCGTCCTCGAGCCGTCGGCGGTCGGTGACGTCCTGGATCGTGCCGATGCCGCCGACGAGCTCGCCGTGCTCGTCGATCTGCAGATCGGCCTTGGCGTGCGCCCATCGCACGACTCCGTCGACGATGATGCGGTGCTCGACCTCGTACGGCTGGCCTTCGAGCGCGGCGGCCCACGCGCGCTCCCACGCGGGCCGATCATCGGGATGGATCGCGTTGACGTACAGCTCGCGCGCCGGCGGTGTGCCGAGCGGGACGCCCAGGATTCGATACACCTCGTCGGACCAGTCGCGGGTCTCGCGCCGCTCGTCGAAGCGCCAGCTGCCGACGCCGGCGACCGTCTGCGCGCGCGAGAGATCCGCCGAGAGGTCGCGCAGCGACTGTTCCATTCGCTTGGTCTCCGAGAGGTCGCGCGCGACGTCGGCGAACCCGAGCTCCTGATCCGTCGCCGGATCGCGGATCACGAAGTGCCGCTGCGAGACGGCGACCTTCGTGCCGGCCTCTGCGCTGAAATACGCGCCCTCGCCTTCGCCGTCGCGAGGGCGGAAATCGAGGACGCTCCGTGCGCCGACGTCGGCGTCGGGGCCCAACCCGGCGAGGCGACGGCCGGCCGGGTTCAGGTAGTGGAGGCCATGCGCCGGCGAGACGATCTCGATCGCATCCGGCGAGGCCTCGACGAGTGACGCGAAAATGCGCCGTTCCTCGACGGCTCGGCGCAGCCGTTCGTTCACGGCCTTGAGCCGTACGAGCGATGCCGACGCGAAACCGCCGAGCACGACGAAGATCAGCGCCGGCAGGAGATGCGGCACGAAGAACCACCAGACGATCGCCGCGGACAGGAGCGTGGCGGCCAAGCCCGCTCCGAGCGCAACCTGGATCGCCCGCCGCCGCATCGCGATCGCCGATGAAGCAAGAACGATGCGAACCGAGCATCAGTTCGCGGCAACGGCGGCGTGCGCTTCGGCGAGCCCGTCGATTCCCGGATCTGCGGTATCCCACTGATCGAGCAGCTTCTGGTAATCGGCCTTCGCAGCGCTGTGGTCGCCGAGCTTGGCCGCGGCGCGCGCCGCACCGAGCAGCGCGTGCGCGCGACCGACGTGGTGCTCGAGTACCTGCGCGTACGCGGCGGCCGCGCCCTTGGCGTCGCCGGTGCGAAGCAGCGCGTCGGCGAGCTCTTCGCCGGCGATGATCCCGTTCGGGTTGTGCTCGCCGATGGCCGACGGCTTGTCGCTCGGCGCGGCGTTCGCGCGGAGCACCACGAGCAGAGCCTGATCGTCGCCGCGGGCGCGCGCGGTCATCTCCTGGTCGAAGCGGGTGTTGAACTGATCGATCGACGCGACGCCGGCCGGACTTTGCGTCGCCACGAAGTACGGACGCAGGTCGCTGTTGATCGTGTCGAGTGCGGCGAGCTGCTCTTGCGTCCTGGGCAGGTCGCGCTGCATCGCCGCGGACAGCGCGCGCGCGCGAGCCGCGCCTATCTGTTCGAGCGCGGCCTCCGGCGAGATCCCGCTGCCGGGGGCCGAGCGATCGAGCGCGGGCGCATCGAGCGGTGCGAGCAACGCGTCGACGCTCGACCAGTCGCCGGTCCGCGTCAGGTACGAGCTGACCTCGACCGCATACGGCCAGCGCTGCGCGTAGCTCAACCCGTCGCGCACCGTCTGCCCGTAGACCTGCATGGCCGTGGCCGCCGCGCCGCGCCGGCCCAGCTCGAAGTCCATCTCGATGACCCAGTTGAGGCTGTGAAAGTCGTCGTGGTCGGCCGTGAGGTGATCGCGGCGCGCGGCGGCGAGCGAGACGTCCCATGCCGACTGACAGCTCGCGACGGCCTGCTTCCACATGCCGAGCCGCGAGAACACGTGCGCGGGCATGTGCCGCGCGTGAAACGCCGCCGGCGCGATCTTCGCGTACGCGAGCGCGTAGGGCAGGGCGAGATGCGCGAGCTCCGGCGTGTCGTACGCGTGGATCAGGTAGTGCGCCGCGCCGGGATGCTTGGGGTTGTGCTCGAACACGCCGATCGCCAGCGCCGCCGCGCGCTCGCGCACCTCGGGCAGGCTCGGATCGTCGGGCTCGACGGACGCGAGCAGCGCGATCGAGAGGAAGGTCGCGGATTCGTCGTCGGGAAACTTCGCGTTGACGTCGGCCATCGCCGCGGCGAACCGCTTCCGCCGCTCCATGACGGTGCCGTCGCCGATCAAGACCTTGGCCGCGCTCACCCATGCCTGCTCGCGCGGCGTCAGCTGCTGCGGCGCAGGCATGCGCGCGAGCCACGCGCGCGCCTCGGGCAGATCGTCGTCGTGCCAGAGCAGCGGGCACCGGGCCATCGCGGCGCCCCAGTACGCCATGTTCATGCTCGGATCGGCGGCGATCGCGGCCGCAAACTCCTTGATCGCCTCCTCGTACCAGAACGAGTGCAGCGCCGCGATGCCGCGCGTGAAGGCGCGCGCCGCCGGCGAGTCGTTCACGGCGAGAAAATGGATCGTGCCGAGCGAGTCGGGATCGAACAGGTGATCGTCGTCGGCGGCCTTCGGAGTCGCGGAGCCCGTCGGCGGCTCGCGCTTGGCATCGTGACGCGAGCACCCGGCTATCGCGAGCGCGACCGCGGCATACGCGCGCATCGACCGAAACATCGGCCGAGTATAGATGAGCTCGCCGATGCCGCGGTCTCGGCAGCTCGCCTCGTAGTTGCAGGAGCAGATGTTGGAGGTTCCATGTCGACCGCAGAAATCCCCGTTCAGATGAAGGCTGCCGCGTTCGATCGCTTCGGGTCCCCCGAGGTGGTTCACATCGAGCATCTCCCGGTGCCCGAGCTCGGCGCACACGACGTGCTCGTCGAAGTCGCGACAGCGGGCGTCGGCGTCTGGGATCCGGAGATGATCGACGGCTCGTTCGAGGTCGGAAAAGCTCGTTTCCCGCGGGTGATCGGCTCGGATGGCGCCGGCACCGTCCGCGCGGTCGGCGATCGCGTCAGGCACGTCGCGATCGGCGAGCGCGTGTACGGCTGGGGATTCGGCAACGCAAAGGGCGGGTTCTACGCGGAGTACGCGGCGATCGATGAGAAGCAGCTCGCGCCGATTCCCGAGACGGTCGCATTCGCAGAAGCCGGCGCGCTCGCGGTCGCGGGCATCACGGCGCTGCAAGGCCTCGATCATCTCGAGCTCGAGCCGGGCGAGCCGGTCCTGATCCTCGGCGCCAGTGGCGGTGTCGGCCACGTCGCGGTGCAGCTGGCGAAGCGACTCGACCTCCGCGTGTTTGCCGTCGCGTCGAAGCAGGATGGCATCGCGCTCGTCGAGCGGCTCGGCGCCGACGTCGTCGTCGACGGGCACCACGCGTTCCAGAAGACCGCGCGCGCGTTCGCGCCGAAAGGCTTCGCTGGGGCCATCGTGTTCGCGGGCGGCAACGGCTGGCGAGATGCGTTGGAGCTGGTCGAGCACGGCAGGCGCGTCGTGTGGCCGAACGGCGTCGAGCCCGAGCCCGCGTTCGGCCACGCGGTCAAGCCGCTCGCGTACGACGCCGAGGAGTCGCCGGCGATCTTCAAACGGCTGAACGAGCTCGTCGGGCGCGGCGCGTTTCACGTGCACATCGCGAAGTCATATCGGCTCGAGGCCACGGCGCAGGCTCTCAGAGACGTGCAGAAGCATCACGTCGGGAAGCTCGCGATCAAGATCCACTAGGCCGCGACGCTGGCGAGGCGGCCCCAGCGCGTCGGGCCGGCGCGCCGCTCGACCTCGGCGGCGAGCTCCGGCGACAGCCCGAGCGCGAACGCTGCCTCGGCGATCAAGAACAGCGGGCCGTCGAGCAGGCCGCGCAGATCGTCGAGGAACGCCGGCTTGCGGCCCTCGAAGTAGTGGCCGAGGAACTGGAGCGCCCAGCCGCCGACGAACAGGCCTGCCGCCGAGCCCGCCCACAACGGCAGCGGCAGCGCGGCGAGTGCCGAGCCCGCGGCGCACGTCGCGGCGAGCGCGGCCGCCATCGCGTCGCCGTACTGCGGATCGAGCGCGCGGTAGTAGCGCGTCGCGAGCGCGGTCGCGCCGACGGCGGCGTTGAGCGGGCCGATGCCGATGCGCGCGAGCGTCGCTTGCGTCCCGACGAGGATCATCGGGATGCCGACGAAGTGCGTCGCGATGTTGCGCAGGTCGCGGTGGTACTCCGCATACGACGCGAGCCGGTCGACCAAGGACGCCATCGCGCGATCGTACACCTCACGGCCCCCGGCGGGACCGCCGGCCGAGCGTCGTCGCCAGGTGCACCGAGTGGTAGCCGAAGCGCTCGCGCACGCGATCGACGGCTGCGCCCCGCCGCTCGCCCGCGTCGAACAGGGGCAGCTGCACCGCGTCGAGCCGCAGCTTGGCGAGCTGGACGCCCAGCAGGCGGATCGGCAGGTCGCGCGTGCGCGCTTCGCGATACAGCGCGAGCACGACGCGATGGAGCTCGAAGTCCACGCTCGTCGGCTCGATCGTGCGCCCGCGCGTGATCGTGTCGAAGTCGGTGTAGCGAAGCTTGAGCGTGACCTGGCCCGCGACCACGCCGCGATGCCGCGCGCGCGACGCGACGCGCTCGGCCAGCTCCGACAGCACCGCGGTCGCCGCGTCGGCGTCGACCTCGGCGAACGTGCGCTCGTTCGAGATCGTGCCGGCGATGCTGCCGCGCGGATCGTGCTCGCGAAACGCGGGTCGCTCGCGACCGAGCTCGTCGTTGCCGCCCCCGCGGGCGCTGCGCAAGATGCCGGACGTGTACGCGCCGAAGATCGGTCGCACGAGCGCTTCCGGCGCCGCCACCAGCTGAGCGAGCG
>Ga0268266_10006581_pt1 | contig 10614 bp, 8 predicted proteins | sample KBSS13metaG_FD_190356 | JGI IMG/M metagenome (GOLD analysis project Ga0268266, IMG submission 190356) | Switchgrass rhizosphere microbial communities from Kellogg Biological Station, Michigan, USA - KBS S1-3 metaG (SPAdes) (version 2) | ecosystem: Host-associated > Plants > Roots > Rhizosphere >... | reverse complement strand
GCCAATTGCTGGTGGCGCCGCGACAGTTGGGCCTGGGCGAGGCTTAGGACCGCGATCACCAACGCGCCCATCGTGACCAGCAGGATCAGGCCGGCATAGCGGATGAACCGGCGCTCGGCCGGCTCGGTGACGGCCCGCAACAGCACCATTCCCGCCCGCGTCCCCTTGGACCCGGCCGGAACCGCGATGTCGATATAACCCGGACCGGGATCGACTTGCGGCGTGGCAAGCCGCTCCGGCAATTGGGTGCCGCGGGCAAAGCCCGCCATCAACCGCCCGTTGGCGCCATAAACCGCCACCCCCAGCAGTTCCGGATTGGTGCGGAGCGCATCCACATATTCCTGGGCCGCGCTGTGATCGCCGAACAGAATCGCTGCGGTGGCGCTTGCCGCAAGAATCTCCGCCTGCTCGCGCACGCTTTTGACCTGCTGGCCGCTATAGAGTCTTTCCTGGTAGATCGCCATCAGCACACCCGCCGTCAGCAGGATGGCCGCAGCGATCAGCGCGGCGATGGTCGACGGGCTCCAGCTGCGCCCCGTCATGGCTGGCCTCGCGGCTTTACGGCGCGGGCCAGGCCGAGAAGCTTGGAGCTGATCGCCACGCCGCCCTGGGCGGCAGCGGCCTCATCGATATCGAAGCGCACATGATTGGCCGCGACCACAAAACTGATCATGCCGTGCGCCTTGAGCCCGGAATCGGTCACCGTCACCACCGGCTTGCCCTTTACGGCATCCAGCGCGCCTTCCGCTATCGTCTCATCCCCCTTGCCCATGAAGATCACCTGGCAGGATACGGATGCATCGGGGGCAGGCAGGTAACGCACGACAATCGCGCGGTCGCCGGATTTGAGTTCACCGGCCGTCTGCTCCAGCTTGCCACCGAAAGGATCGGCGCCCAGAACGCAAATGGTTACCGGCGCATTGGGAGCGGCGAAGGCGGCGTCCGGCCAGGTGATGAAAGGAATGAACTTGGGGATGTAGGCCGCCTTCACCGCATACTCGAGCGACACATCCGCCCGGGCGTTGACGGCGAAGATCAGCCCTGACAACGCCAGCATGGGGAGGCGTAGCCGCATCATAGGCTCTGGCGCAGGTTCAGCATGAAGGCACGGGGCACATATTGAGGAGCATAGCCCGAGGGGTCATTGAACTCGAGATGACGCGCGTGCAGCAGATTGAACCCTTGCAGCGAAATCTCCGTCGTCTTGGTGGCATGCCAGCCGAATCGCAGATCCACCTCGGTATAAGCGCCGACCAACACCTTGGTGTTGCCAGTCGTGGCGTCACGCGCTTTGACATGGCCGATACTGCGCAAAGCCGCGTCGAATTCCCAGTCCTCGAGCAGATTCATTTCGGAACGCAGCTGCGCCTGGTACGGCGGATCCTGTCCCAGCGACTGACCAAAAGTCATGTCGCGGCGACCTGGCTTGAGTTTCTCAGTACGCTGGAGCCAGTTCGCGCCCAGGCTCAGCCGCCACCAATCGGTCAGCGCATACTTGGCCCAGGCCTCGGCGCCGTAATTGTCGCCGGTGATGCCGTTGCGCAACTGGAGGGGCATAATGGTGACCGGCTGATAGAAGGTGGTGCGCAGGTCGTCATAAAGATTGTAATAGAGCGAGACGGACAGCGACAGGTCCGCCAGCGGCTGGCCGCGATAGCCCGCTTCATAAGCGGTGAGTTTCTCGGAATGAAACCTCGGTGACGGCAAAAGAACGCCGGGCGATTCGAGTTCGCGGTCGATCTTCGACGGCGTGCGCACCGCCCGGCTTACCGAGGCCCAGACCATATGATTGTCCGCCACAGCCCACGTAAATCGCAGGTCCGGCATGAATTCGACGTTCGAGTGGGAACTGTTCTCGATCTTGATGCCGGTGGTGACTCTCAGATTTTCGAACAGGCGAAAAGAATCCTGGGCGAACAGATTCTCGATATCGAGATGCGTGACGGGGTTCGCAAAAAAAACCGTGGAAGAATAAATCGCCTCTTTGGAATGACGGTATTCACCGCCCCAGATGAAGGTGTCGTTCCACCATAGTGCGGTGTTGTGCTGCACCTGCAGGTCAAAGGTATCGAGCTGTTCGCGCAACTGCCCCGGCACAATTTGCGTATTCTCGTCGTTATAGACCTGCATCTCCAGGCTGGAGCCGCTTTTCAGCGCATGGCTCCAACGGCCGTGCAGATTGTAGCCCCGGTTACGCTTGCTTTCCGTGGCGGGTTCGGAATTCGCGAAGACGTCGCCCTGTAAGGTGAGGTTGTCTGCATCCAGCTTCTGGTCCAGCCGGAAGCCGGCCTGGTTGCGCGCCCAGGCTGTGCGCGAGACATCCAGCGTCGATAAAGGCGAGGTGCTGTTGGCATGGCTGACCTGGCCATAAAGACGAAGGGAGCCGCCATCCCAGGGCGCAAACCCGTAGCGCGCCATTACCTTCGTATCGGAGGTACCGGCGACAGCATCCAGCAGCGCGCCCTGGGTCTCGCCCGCGTCCTTGGTGACGATGTTGATCACGCCGTTGACCGCATTGGCGCCATAGAGCGTGCCGCCGGGTCCGCTGATCACTTCGATTCGCGCCACATCGGCCAGCGGTACATCGAGATTTTCCCAGAACACCGTCGAAGCCAGCGGGGAATAGACACTGCGGCCGTCCACCAGCACCAGAAGCTTGTTTGCGGATGACGTCGAATTGAAGCCCCGCGCGGAAATAGTGTAGCTGAAGCCGTTGATGCGCGCGACTTCCAGGTTGGGTGCGAGCCGCAACGCTTCCGGCAAGTTGATCGCGCCGGAGCGGCGGATATCCTCGGCCGAAATGACAAAGATGGCGGCTGGCGCGTCGGCCAAAGGCTCGGGTCGGCGCGAGACCGAGGTGATCTCGACATTGGCCAGTTCTTCGATGCTCAGTTGGCGGATGTCGGTGTTAACCGATTGAGCGTGCGCCGGTGGCGCCAACAAGTTAACAGCCAGCGCAAGACTGGCGGACACCATCCCGCTATTTCGTCCGAACGGCACTTGACCCCCTGCCTCCGACCGATTCCGAACAGAACCGGCCAAGTTCTAACTACAAGCGGTAAAGAAAGTTCCTTCTACGGACTATTTCGGGGTATTTGACGGCGCCAGGCCGCGATGCTCCAGCATGGGGCCGATATCGGGGTCCTTGCCGTAAAAGGCCCGGAACATGGGGCCGTAGTCCAGGGTGTGGCCGCGCGACAGGATCAAGTCGCGGAAGCGCTGGCCATTGGCGCGAGTGAGTCCGCCATGGGCGGTGAACCAGGCATAGGCGTCATCATCCAGCATCACCGTCCATTGATAGGCGTAATAGCCCGACGCATAACCATTGGCCCAGATGTGCAGGAAATAGCTGGAGCGGTAGCGGGTCGGCACATTGGGAAAATCGGTGCCGGTCGTTTTCAGCGCCTGGACTTCGAATGCGTCCACATCCTTGATCGACGCAACCGGCGGCAACATATGCCATTGCATGTCCAGCTCCGACGCCGCCAGCAATTCACCCAGCGCGTAGCCCTGTCCCCATTTTTCCGATTGCTTGATCCTGTCGACCAGGGTCTGGGGGATAGGCGCGCCAGTTTTGTAGTGGACGGCATAATGCTTGAGCACATCGGGATAGAGCGCCCAGTGCTCGTTGAACTGAGAGGGAAATTCGACAAAGTCGCGCGCCACATTGGTGCCCGACACCAGCGGATAGGTCTGGTTGGCGAACAGTCCATGCAGGGCATGGCCGAATTCGTGGAACATGGTGGTGACGTCCTCGAAACTGATCAAGGCGGGCTGGCCGGCGGCAGGCTTGGGAAGGTTGGCGACATTGTAGATCACCGGTTTGGTGCCCAGCAGTTTTGACTGGTTGACGAAGTTGCTCATCCAGGCGCCGCCGGTCTTGTTGTCGCGCTTGAAGTAATCGAAATACATGAGCGCCAGCGGTGAGCCGTCCTGCTCGAACACCTCATAGACCATGACGTCGGGATGATAGGTGGGGATGTCCTTGCGCTGTTTGAAGGTGATGCCGTAGAGCCGGTTGGCGGCATAAAACACCCCGTCCTTGAGGACCTTGTTCAACTCGAAATAGGGTTTGAGCGCGGCGTCGTCCACCGCATAGCGTTCCTTGCGCACCTTCTCGGCATAACGCTGCCAGTCCCAGGGTTTCAGATCGAAATGCGCGCCATCCTTGTCGATGGCGGCCTGGATCAGCCTGGCTTCCTCGGCCGCCTTGGCGCGGGTGGCCGGCACCAGCTGATGGATGAATTTTTGCACCGCTTCGGGCGTCTGCGCCATCTGGTCGTACAGGGCATAGGCGGCATAATTGGGATAGCCCAGCATTTTGGCTTTTTCCGCGCGCAGGCTTGCAAGCTCCACAACAATGGCGCGGGTATCATTGGCATCGCCCTGCTCGGCACGCGTCCAACTCTGCTGGAACAGCTTCTCGCGCACGCCGCGGTCCGCCAAAGATGTGAGCAGCGGCTGCTGGGTGGTGTTCTGCAGCGGGATGACATACTTGCCCTTCAGTCCGCGCGACTTGGCGGCTTCGGCCGCGGCGGCGATTTCCGCATCGCTCAAGCCTTTGAGCGCAGCCTTGTCATCGACCACCAGCGCGCCCTTCTTGGCGGCCGCAACCAGCTTTTGCTGGAAGGACGCCTCCAGGCTGGCATCGCGCTTGTTGATCTGCCTGAGCCGCGTCTTGTCCTTTGGCGACAGGTTGGCGCCGGCATGGATGAACTGGCGATAATAAAGTGTGAGAACCTGCAACGCTTCGCTGTCCAGCTTCAAGTCGGCGCGGCGGTCGTAGAGCGCCTTGACGCGGGCAAACAATTTTTCGTTGAGGAAAATCGCATCGGCATGCTCCGCCAGCTTGGGAGCCTCCGCTGTCTGCACCTTGTCGAGGATGGAATTGGTATTGGCCTGGACCAAGCCAAAGAAAGTGTTGTTCACCCGCTCCAGCATCCGCCCCGAACGTTCCATTGCCACAATCGTGTTGTCGAAGGTCGGCTCGGCCTTGTTGCCGGCAATAGCCTCCATCTCCGCCAGCTGCTGGCGCATGCCTTGCTCAAAGGCCGGCTGGTAGTCCCTGTCCTTGATGAGGTCGAAGCGCGGCGCCTGATAGGGCAAGGTGCTGGCGGCATCGAATGGGCCGGCCATGACAGACGTCGTCATCGCAAAAACAGCCGCGGCCGACAGCAGGCCGGCAGAAAAAGAAATGCGCATCGATCCACCCCGCAAAGTCACGGGAGGATATTACCCGTCGCACGCGTGAGCGCTAGAGCGCAATCGGGTGAAGTGCGCAGCACCTCGCCCGAAAATTGTGCGGCAATAAAGGATTCTGGAGCGTGATCTGATTCAAAGTAATCAGGTCACGCGCTAGATCAACTTGCCGGCGGCGCGCAGCGCAGAGGTGGCGGCCAGGACTTCTTCGCGGATGGCCTGCTGCTTGTGCTTGCCCAGGGTGACCACCGATTTAACCTCCGGCGCATATTCGCCGGGCGAAGCAGGCCGGATGGCGATGACTTGGGCCGGATCGATCTTGACGATGGTGCCGTCGGGGCGGGTCAGCTTGACCAGATCCAGACCACTCTTGCCGGTCGAAAGCTTCAGGGTCTTGGCGATGCCGCCAACATAGGCGCGGGTTTCGGCGGGAAGCGTGACGCCGTGCTGCAGATGGTCTTCCAGGCGGCCAGGCCCGGCATTGTAGGCGGCGAACATGGCGGGATAGCCATATTTGCGATGCAGCCAACGCAAATAGGCGGCGCCCGCCATGATGTTGTCGCGAGCATCGAACGGATTGCCGCCCAACTTATGTTCCGTGGCCATCTCTTCATAGGTTTGCGGCAATACCTGCATCAGGCCCACGGCGCCGGCGCGACTGACGATGGGCTGGTTTTCGCCCAGCATGGTGCGTCCGCCGCTTTCACGCGCCATCACGGCACGGATCCAGGCCTTGGGAACATGAAACCGGTTCGAAGCTTCGCTGATGATCTCGTCCCAACGATTCAGAAGCTGCGCCGGGGTCATGCTGGATTCTTCATCATACGCCGACGGCTGCACCATCACGGGCTTGCCGATCAGCGCGGTCAGGATCTCAGGTCGCGTGATGGATTTCGGACCATGCACGCGGCTTTCCTGCATCAGCCATGCGGCCATGATGCAAAGACCGCCCAGAAAGAGAGCGGCCAGGAAGCCACCAAGTGACGGTTGGGAAACGGCAACAGAAGAGCGAGGCTTGGACACAACATCTCCAGGTCGGGCAGCTGCCGTATGCGCAAACTTTGATGCGAAAGACTGGCAGGCGAAAAAAATTTCGACGACACGGAACCAAACGGCTCCAGGCATATGCACCCCAGCACGGGCGACATAACCAAAGCAGGACGGCATTTCAAGTTGCAACTTATCGGAACAAAAGTTCCTGCCGCCTCAGCCTTTGCGCATGCCGTCCAGATGCGCGATCAAGGCTTTGATATCGCCTTTATTTTGCGCAAGCACCGCCTGGACTTGATCGCGCTGGGCGAGCGCGAGCCAGACGCCCGCAACCGCCACATCGACCAGCACTGGCTTGGCCTGATCGGTCAGCACGCGAAAATCAATCGCCATCGCCGCATTCGACTGGCCCGCTATGTTGGTGGTCACGATGAAGTCCCCCGGCGCGCGCTCGCGAGAGGAGATCACGCGCAAGGTCTGCCCGGCATAGAGCTGGAAGTAGGACTGGTAAATCGTCATCACATACGTCTGATAGGCCGTGACATAGGCATCGAGATCGGCTTGCGGCACGCCGTCCGCATAACGCCCCAACAAAAACATCGCCACCCGCTTCACGTCGGTAAGACCCAACAGGAAAGAGGCAAAGCGGTCGCGCCGCTCTGCCGGACTGGCGCCCCGATCATTCAGGATGTCGAAACCTGCCTGGATGTTGTTGCTGACGAAATTCTCCGCCGCATTGGCGGCCAGCGCCACGCAGACAAAGGGCGGCGCGAAGAGAACACCCAGCGCGCCCGCGCTGAGCAGGAGATGCCTGCGATTCATGCTGTAATCCTTCGCCAAACCGCAGACACGCGGTCCATTGGGCCCCTGATCAAAATCCTAGCATGCAATCGGGCCCGAAATGTGACGCCCTTGAAAGCTCCGCGCGAAGGGCCAAGTCTGCCGGCATGGTTCCTCTTTCCGTCCTGGATTTGTCACCCATAAAACAAGGCAGCGACGCCGGCGCGGCGCTGCGCGAAAGCGCGAGCCTGGCGCAGCATTGCGAAAGGCTGGGCTACCGGCGCTATTGGATGGCCGAGCATCACAATATGCCCGGCATCGCCAGCGCCGCCACCGCTGTCGCCATCGGCCATGTCGCCGGCCATACCAGCACCATCCGGGTGGGTGCCGGGGGCATCATGCTGCCCAATCATGCGCCGCTGGTGATCGCCGAACAGTTCGGCACCCTGGCGGCCCTGTTTCCCGGCCGCATCGATCTTGGCATTGGGCGCGCGCCCGGCACCGATCCACGCACCGCTTCGGCCTTGCGCCGCAATCTCGCTGGCGGCGTCGACCAATTCCCGCAGGACGTGCAGGAGCTGCTTGCTTACCTGCGGCCTGCCATGCCGGATCAGGCGCTGCGCGCCATTCCCGGCGAAGGCAGCAATGTGCCGGTGTGGATTTTGGGCTCCAGCCATTATGGGGCGCAACTGGCGGCCGCCTTGGGCCTGCCCTATGCATTTGCCTCGCACTTTGCGCCCGATGATCTGGATTTCGCGATTCGGCTGTATCGCCAGCAATTCCAGCCGTCACCGCATCTGGACAAACCCTATGTGATGCTGGGGCTGAATGTCTTTGCCGCGGAGACAACCGAACAAGCCCAACTGCTGTTCACCTCCCTGCAGCAGGCCTTCGTCAATCTGCGCACCGGCCATCCCGGTCAGCTTCCGCCGCCCCTGCCTGGCTATGACAAGACGCTGGACCCGCGCCGGGCCGATATGCTGGAGCGCGTGCTGCGCTGCGCCATTGTGGGGGACCGCGGCGAAATCGCCGACGGCCTGAACAGCTTCATCGCGGCGCATGCCCCGGATGAAATCATGGTCACGGCCCAAATTTTTGATCCTGCCGCGCGGCAACGGTCTTACGAGATTTTGAGCGAAATCCATCCGCCAACCGGGCTCTGACCAGACCTCTCATCTGGCGACCCGTGCGGCACCCGCGCCGCTGGCCCTGCCCCGCCCCCGCTGCTAGTGTTGGGAAAACGCCAGAAAAATTGGCCACAGGGGAGGATTTCATGTCGTTGATCAAATGGTCTGCCATAGCCGCATTGGCATTGACCGTCGGTTCGGATGCATTGGCGCAGACCCAGGCCCAGGCCACCGCGCCGGCTTCCAAGGCGACCATCGCCTGGGCGGCCAAACCCGCCAAGCTGCCGCCCTTCACCGGTCACAACAAGCTGGTCTACCGGCTGGCGGATGTGCTGGCCGCCCACAAAGGCAAACAGAGCTGGTCGCAAACGGTTTTTGACAGCCGCGACTTCACCGGCGAATGGATTTCCATGGCGCCGGGCGAGAAGACCAAGACACAGTTCTATGCCGATGACCGCGTCTTCTGGGTGGTGCAGTCGGGCCAGATGAAAGTGACCATCGAAGGCCAGGAGCCGTTCATCGCCTCCAAGCATTTCCTGATCCAGGTGCCCAAGCGTTTGCAATACAGTATGGAAACCGTCGGCAGCGAGCCGGCGCTGCGCTTCCAGATGAAGCCCGCCGGCGAGTCGCCCGATTATCCCTTGAGCGAGACACCGACGCCGGTGAAGGGCGTGCAGTACATTCAGGCCGCTTATTCCGGGCACGGCGACTATGACAAGGTCAATGTGCCTTATGTTGATTTCGAAAAGCAGATTGTACAGGGAGGCGAGAAACGCGGCGTGTGGATTCGCGACGACCACACCTTTGTCACCATTCTGCGCTCGCAAAAGGGTGTGCCCACCCCGCCCGACAATGTCTGGGGCCACTTCCACGCCAACTTCCCGGAAATCTGGCTGATCATCGAGGGCACCCAGCAGTTCCTGGTGGAAGGCGAGAAACTGGTCACCGTCACCGACGGCGATCTGGTCGCGGCGCCCACCGGCCGCTGGCATCGCGCCATGCCCTTCAGCGAAGGGCCTTCCACCCGGCTCGCCTATATTCCGCGCCCCGACAATCTGCACTGGTACCAGCCGGAGCAGGCGAGCGGCGGCGGCAACTGATAGACAAGGAGTTTTCCAACGTGACGTCCAAATTCCTCCTGGCGCTGGCCTTCGCGGCCATCGTCACGCCTGCTCTTGCGGCCGATTACCAGGCCAGTCTCGGCCCCATGCCGCTGGATGACGAGACCAAGGCGGTGATTGCCGGCCGCGGCGAGGCATCCGCAAGTTCCGACGGAAAGACCTTGACGGTGAAGGGTGCGTTTCACGGACTGCCCTCCAATGTCACTGAGGCGCATCTTTTCACCAGCATCGCACCCGGCGTGCCGGGCACCAAAATCCTGGACCTGGATGTCACCAAGTCCACCAGCGGCAGTTTTTCCGGCAGTTTCAAACTGACCACCGCACAGGCGGCCGCGCTGCGCACCGGCAAACTCTATATCCAGATCAACAGCGAAAAGGCGCCCGACACCTATCCTTGGGGACCCAAAGGAACGCTCTGGGGCTGGCTCCTTCCCGCGCATGAAACGGTCGGTCAGAACGTGCCGCAGCAGGATCATTGGTTCTTGCCCCAATACGACACGCCGCACCGCTAAGACAGATTCAAGAGGACGATGATGCGTAAACAAACTCTTCTGCTCGCTGGCGCGGCTTTGGCTTTGACCGTCGCCCTGGGGACCATTGCCATTGGTCAGAACGCTGCGGGGCCCTTCACCGCCGCGCAAGCGACTGCCGGTCACGATGCGTTCGATGCCAACTGCGCGGCCTGTCATTTGCCGGACCTGACCGGCACCAATGATGCGCCGGCGCTCACGGGCGCGCCTTTCATGGGCGCCTGGGGCAAGCGCACCACCGCCCAGCTCTACAGCAAGATCGCGACCACCATGCCGGCAGGGGCGGGCGGCACCCTCAGCGAAAAACAATATACCGACATTGTCGCGTATATCTTGCAGCGCAACGGCGCACGCGCCGGCAACACCGCTTTCTCCCCCACGACCGCGGTCCCGATTAACAGCATAGCCACCGGTCGCGCCGCCGCGCCCGTCCCCGGCAGAACTTCGGCCGCGCAGCTAAGCGGGCGTCAGGAATCCGCGCCCGCCGCCGGCCAGGGCAACGCGCCGCAGCAGAACAATTTCGCCCGCGCCATGTCGGGGGAACGTGTGCCCGACCCCGGCACCTTCAGCCTGCCCAGCAAGCTGGGCGTGACCCTGAAGGGCAATATCCAGAACTATCAGCCCGTCACCGAAGAGATGATGCGCAGCCCGCCCGACAGCGACTGGCTGATGTACCGGCGCAATTACAAGGGCTGGAGCTTCAGTCCGCTGGGCCAGATCAACGCGTCCAACGTCGGCGCGCTGCAACTCAAATGGATGTGGTCGCTGACGCAGAACGGCACGCTGGAGGGCACGCCCATCGTGCATAGCGGCGTGATGTTCGTCTGGAGTCCCGGCAATACGGTCCAGGCCCTGAACGCCATAACG
>Ga0268266_10006580_pt1 | contig 10615 bp, 9 predicted proteins | sample KBSS13metaG_FD_190356 | JGI IMG/M metagenome (GOLD analysis project Ga0268266, IMG submission 190356) | Switchgrass rhizosphere microbial communities from Kellogg Biological Station, Michigan, USA - KBS S1-3 metaG (SPAdes) (version 2) | ecosystem: Host-associated > Plants > Roots > Rhizosphere >... | reverse complement strand
CGCGGCGCACGTCGGCGAGCTGGATGTCGGTCGCGCGCGAGCATGCCGCCAGCGCGATCAATAGCACCGCGGCGCGCCTCACGAGCCGCCTCCGATCACGACTTGATCGCCCGCGTTCACGCCGTGCTCGACCACGCAGCTCTGCTCGTCGCACGGGCCGAGCCCGACATCGCGCAGCGCGCCGCCTGCCACGCGCACGCGCGCTTGCTTGCCATCGTCGGAAAACACCACCGCGCCGCGCGGCACGATCACGGCGTCCTTGATGCCGGGCCGCGCGAGCTCGACCTTGACCGACATGCCGGGCCGCAGCCGCGGGTCGGGCTTGGCGAGCGTCAGCTCGACCGAGAACGCGCGGCGCAGCGACTGCTCGTTCTTGCTGCGCGCGACCGGCGTGAGCTGCGTGACGGTGCATGCGGCGGGCTCGCCCGGATACGCGTCGAGCGTGCACGTGCCGGTCATCCCGACGTTGACGCGGCCGTCGTCGACGTCGGACAGCTCGGCGTGAACGATCATCCCGGCCGACGGATCGGGCATCGTGACGATCGACCAGCCGGGCTGCACGCTGTCGCCGAGCCGGTACTTGCGCTCTTCCCACGGGTGCGTGCCGATCATCACGATGCCGTCGCGCGGCGCCTTGAGCTCGAGCTCGTCGATCATGGTGTCCGCGTCTTCGATCGCGCGCTTGGCCTTCTCGAGATCGATCTGCTTCACGTTCAGATCGAGCGCGGCCTCTTGTTTCTGCGCGTCGAGATCTTCCTTCGCCTTCTTGACCGCGATCTCCGCGCGCTTCTGTTCGAGCTGGCGCTCCTGGTAGTCGCGCTTCGCGAGCAAGTCGTTGGGCACGGCCGCGAGCACCTTGGCCTTGTCGAGCGCGACCTGATGCTGGGCGAGCTCGTTCTCCTTCGTCTGCGTCTCCATCGCCGAGACGTCGCGCGCGGTCGCGAGCGTCATCTGCGCCTCGATCTCGGCCAGCCGCTTGGTCTCGAGGTCCGCGGTCACCGCCGAGTTGTCGAACGCGAGCACGCGATCGCCGGCCTTGACCATCGCGCCGTCCTCGGCCATCCACCGGATCGCGAGCGTCCACGTCGTCGTGCGCGGGACGACGAGCTCGACCGCGCTCGCCGCCTTGAGCTCGCCGGTGAGCAGCACGCGGTCGGTGACGTTGCCGCGCGTGACGGCCGCCGTGCGCTGCGGCTCGACGCTCGACGCGCGCTTCGCCGGCGCGCTGCCGCGACATGCCGCGAGCGCGGCCACGAGCATTGCCAGCCGCTTCACGCCGCAGCTCGTTTCTGGTCCGACGTGACCTTGCCGTCGAGCACGCGAATCGATCGCGGGCAGCGCTCCGCGATCTCGGGCTCGTGCGTGACGATGATGATCGTGTTGCCCTCGGCGTGGAGCTGGTGGAACAGCGCCATGATGTCCTCGGTCGTCGCCGAGTCGAGGTTGCCGGTCGGCTCGTCGCACAACAGCAGCGAGGGCTGCGTCACGAGCGCGCGCGCGATCGCGGTGCGCTGGCGCTGGCCGCCCGACAGCTGGAACGGCCGGTGGCCCATGCGGTGCGCGAGCCCGACGCGCGACAGCGCTTGCTCGGCGCGGCGCTCGCGCTCGCGCGCTGGTACGCCGCGATACACCAGCGGGAGCGCGACGTTCTTGAGCGCGGTCGCGCGATGCAGCAGCTGAAAGCTCTGGAACACGAACCCGATCTGACGGTTGCGCACTCGTGCACGGTCGTCGTCCGACAGGCTCTGCACGTCAGACCCGTCGAGCCGGTACTCGCCCGACGACGGCGTATCGAGACAGCCGAGGATGTTGAGCAGCGTCGACTTGCCCGATCCCGACGAGCCGACGATCGCGACCATCTCGCCTCGCTCGATCGCGAACGACACGCCGTCGAGCGCGGCGATGCGCTCGTCGCCCATCGTGTAGTAGCGCGCGATATCCACCAACTCGATCAAAGCCGCCATGCGCGTCGGTCGAAAGCCTACACCGCAGACAACCGATCCGCCCGGCAGTTGCTTCCGCCGTTCTTCGAAAATCGACGCCGCAATCGCGACTACGTCCCGCTGCGGCGAAGGTCCGCAATATCGATCTTGCGGTCGGCCAGGCTCTGCTCGAAGCGCTCGGCGCCGAGGCGCCGCCACGTTTGATACTCGGCCTCGCTGATCGGGAACACTTGAGCGAGCGTGATCGGCGGCGGGCCGACGTCGAGCGGCAGATGAATGCCCCACGCCGTCGGCGACTTGACATAGATGTGCGGCAGTCGCTTCGACAGGTCGCCGGCGTCGAGCGCGCCGACCACGTCGCGGACCATCGTGCGCGGCTCCGGAAAGAACTTCGACGCGGTCAGGTGGAAGCCCAGGTTCGCGAGGATCTGGCCGCACACCTCGCCATCGATGCTCGATGCCAGGATCAGCTCGACGCGCGGCCGCTGCGGCTCGGCCCACTCGGCGTTCGACACGCCGATCGTCACGAACGTCCAGCGACCGAGCGCGGGCAGGCTCGGGAACCGCGCGACCTCGATCGCGTTCGTGTTGTCCTGCGCGTGGCGATACGTGCGCGCGGAGAATGCGCCGAACGCTTCGCGCAGCAGATCGGCCGCGCGCGTCGAGATCTGAAGGAACGGCCGGAGCTGTGCGACATCTTGTGCCATCGCGAGCCAGCTCGGCTGCAGTGCAAGCGTTCGGCGCAAATAATTCTGAGCGACGACCTTGTTGCCGATCTCGGCATGGGCGAGCGCGCCGCCCCACAGCGCGGTCGCGCTTTCCGGCTTCAGCCCGATCGCCTGATCGAACGCGCGCGCGGCCTCGTGCGGCTTGCCCAGACACAGGAGAGCGTGGCCGAGCCCCTTCCATGCCAGCGCGTGCGGCGGGAACAAGGCGGTCGCGCGCTGGAAGCGCTGCGCGGCCTCGTCAAACCGCTCGGCGCGAAACAGCTCGTTGGCTTCGCCGACCAGCGAATCGGCTGCGGCCTGGCTCATGGATCACGAAGTACCACACTGCTATGCTCGACGGCGATGAGTGCTGCCGTCGGAGCCGATGTCGAAGCTCTGTGCTCGAAATGCGGTGATGTCTGGCATGTGGTAGTCGCCAAGGTCGGCGAGCAGATCGTCAAGGTGCACTGCAAGGAGTGCAACAAGGAGCACCGTTACAAGTCTCCGCACGGCGCGCCCAAGGAGAAGCGCCAGCCGTCGCAGTTCGCGCCGAAGCCGGAGCGCGCCAAGCCGGTCGAACGCTTCGAGAAACCCGCGGTAGCGGCCGATCTCGAGAAGCCGGTGCGGCGCTACAACGCGACCGAGCAGTTCGACGTCGGCGAGCGCGTCGAGCATCCGAGCTTTGGCCAAGGCGTCGTCGAGCTGTCCGAATCGGGCAAGGTCACGCTGTTCTTCGCGACCGGCCGGCGCGTGCTGGTCCAGGCGAAGGCGGCGTCGGGCGGCGGCCTCACCCGACCCAAACCGTTCGATCACTCGAACCCGGCCGGCGGCAAGCCCGTCGGCGAAGTCTAGCCATGCGGATGCGCTGGCTCGGCCCGGGCTTGTTCGGGATCGGCGCGGCCGTCGCGGTCGTCGGCGGCTGGTACATGATCCACGCGCGGCCCGAGCCCGGCGCGATCATCGACACGATCGCCGTCGGCAGCGACGAGTCGATCGTCATCCGCGAGGAAGCGCACAGCGACCGCTCGTTCGTCGAGCTCCACGAGGGCCAGACGGTCAAATGGGAGGCGTTGATCCCGCACTACGTCGGCACGCACGCGCGACCCGCGGTCGCCGTCAGCCCGACCTCGGTCACGTTTCGGGTGCAGCGCGGGCCGCGTTCGGAAGTCTTCGCGCTCGCGATGACGACGGCGCTCAAGCTCGGCGGATTTCGGCTGGCGCCCGAGCACGAGCCCAACCACACGCCCGAGCGCGGGCCGATCACGCTCACCGATCACGAACGCTCGTACGAGCTGATCGGAGGCGACGGCTGGCACCAGCTCGTCGGCGTCGACCTCAAGACCGGCGATGCGCTGTGGAAGGTCGAGCTCGGCGCCGAGCCCGTGACCGACGGCGGTGTCGAGCCAGGCGCGGTCTGGGTGGTTCAGGCGGGAGCACGTCGTACGTTCGAGGCGCGGTCCGGGAGTGAAAGACCTTCCCCTATCCATTCGTAATATCTAGCGTTTCGCAGCGGGTGCCGTGTCACGAACCCGTCACCTGCACGCTATAATCTCCTTCTGATGACTGCGGAACGTTCACTGGCTACGCCTGAAGTCTCGGGCGTGCACAGGCTCGAGCTGGTTTCCGACGCCGAGCCGAAACAGACCCGCGCCGGCCTCCCGGCCGACGTGCCCGGGCGCACACCTCCCGCGGCCGGTATCGGAGACCTCGTCCCGACCGACCTCAATGCACCCGAGCTCTACCTGAACCGGGAGCTGACCTACCTCAACTTCTGCTGGCGCGTGATGCACGAGGGCGAAGACGAGCGGCTCCCGCTGCTCGAGCGGCTCAAGTTCCTCGCGATCGTCAGCTCGAACGTCGACGAGTTCTTCCAGAAGCGCATCGGCGGCCTCAAGCAGCAGGTCGGCGCGCAGGTCCACTCGGTCACGCCCGACGGCCGCACGCCGCAACAGCAGATCGCCAGCGGTCTCGACCTCATCACCCGGCTCGAGGCGCGCAAGATCATCATCCTCGACAAGGTCCTCGCCGAGCTCAAAGCCGCCGGCGTCTGGATCGCGCCGTTCAAGGAGCTCGAGGCCAACGAGCGCGCGTGGGTGCGGGAGCACTACGTCCGCAACATCTTCCCGCTGGTCACGCCGCAGGCGATGGATCCGGCGCACCCGTTCCCGTTCGTCTCGAACCTGTCGCTCAACCTGCTGGTGTCGCTGCGCTACGAGAACGACGGCGAGTCGCTGCTCGCACGCGTCAAGGTCCCGATCGGCGGCGGCATGTCGCGCTACGTGCGGCTGGGCACGTCGCGCACGTTCGTCGATCTCGCCGACGTGATGGCGAACAACCTCGACCTGTTGTTCCCGGGCATGGAGGTCGAGGCGTGCTCGGCGTTCCGCGTCACGCGCAACGCGGTCACCGAGCGCGACGAAGAAGAGGCCGACGACCTGCTCGAGATGATCGAGATCGAGCTGCGCAACCGCAAGTTCGCGCCGGTCGTGCGCCTGCAAGTCGACAAGACGATGCTGCCGTACTTGCGCGGCCGGCTCGCCGCCGAGCTCGGGCTCGACGAGAGCGCCGACGTGTTCGAAGCCGAAGGCATGCTCGGCCAGCGCGACCTCATGGAGATCGCGCTGCTCGACATCCCGGAGCTTCGCGACCCGCCGCACGCGCCCGCGCAGCCCGTCGACTTCCTGACCGAGGGCAACATCTTCCACGCGATCCGCGATGTGAAGCAGATGCTCGTGCATCACCCGTTCGAGTCGTTTCAGGAGTCGGTCGAGCGCTTCTTGCGCGAGGCCGCCGACGATCCGAAGGTCCGCGCGATCAAGACCACGCTGTATCGCACGTCGAAGGACTCCGACGTCATCAAGCACCTCGTGCGCGCCGCCCGCAACGGCAAGCAGGTCGCCGTCGTGCTCGAGCTCAAGGCGCGGTTCGACGAGGAAGCGAACATAAGGTGGGCGTCGCGCATGGAGCGCGCCGGCATCCACGTCACCTACGGCGTGGTCGGCCTCAAGACGCACACCAAGATCACGCTCGTCGTACGCCACGACTACGACGGCCTGCGCCGCTACGCGCACATCGCGACCGGCAACTATCACGCGGGCACCGCGCGGCTCTATACCGATCTCGGTCTGTTCACGTGCGACGACGCGGTCGGCCGCGATCTCACCGAGCTGTTCAACTACCTGACGACCGGCTACAAGCCGCGCCGCAAGTATCAGCAGATCCTCGTCGCGCCGAAGCAGCTCAAGGCCGCGCTACTCGAGAAGATCGAGCGCGAGATCGCGCACGTCGGCGCCGGCGAGCGCGGCCACATCCAGTGGAAGCTCAACGCGCTCGAGGACATCGACATCGTGCGCGCGCTGTATCGCGCGTCGCAGCGCGGCGTGACGATCGATCTGATCGTGCGCGATACCTGCCGCTTGCGGCCCGGGCTCGACGGCGTGTCGAGCACGATCAAGGTCGTCAGCGTGATCGGCCGGTTCCTCGAGCACGAGCGCATCTACTATTTCCACAACGCCGGCAAGTCCGAGTACTACATCGGCTCGGCGGACGCGATGCAGCGCAACCTCGAGAAGCGCGTCGAGGTGCTGTGCCCGATCGACGACTCGCGGCTGCAAACCGAGCTGCGCTTCATCCTCGACACCAACCTGTCCGATCAGCGCGGCGTCTGGGACATGCAGCCCGACGGCAGCTACGTCCAGCGCACGAGCACCGGCGCAAAACACAGCCAGGTCCAGCTGATCGAGCGCACCGAGCGCCGGCTCAAAGAGGCGACGCGCCTCCGACGACGCAAGGTCCAGGCCGTCGCCGCGAAGCGCTCGCGTCGTTAACTACTGTTGTCTGATTTTCCGACAGTCGCGGGCCGATTGGCTTCGTGCCAACAATTGGCACCGTCATGGAAGCTCCGACCGCGAAGAAGAGGAAAAAGGCGCCCGTCGTATTCGGCGGCCTGATCGGCGCGGCCGTCGTGATCGCTGGCGTCGTGTACTTCACGCGACTCGGCAAGGAATCGACCGACGACGCGCAGGTCGAAGCGCACGTCGCCAACGTCTCGGCGCGAATCGCCGGTCAGGTCAAGCGCGTGCTCGTCGAGGACAACCAGCCGGTCAAGAAGGGCGACGTGATCGTCGAGCTCGACGATCGCGATCAACAGGTGCGCGTGTTGTCGGCGCGCGCCGATCTCGCCGCCGCGCAGGCCCAGCTCCGCCAGGCGCAAACGCAGCTCGCGCTCACCGACAAGACCGCGAAGGCGAACCTCGCGGTCGCCAAGGGCGGCATCGCACAAGCCGCCGCGGTCACCGGCAGCACGCAGGCGATGATCGATCAGGCCAAGGCCGATGTGTCGGCCGCCGAGTCGCGCAAGCAGCTGACCAAGCTCGATCGCGATCGCTACGAGAAGATGCTCGCGGGCGGCGCGGTCGCGAAGGCCGAGGTCGACGCGCGCGTCGCCGCCGACACGCAAGCCGACGCGCAGCTCGCGCAGGCCAAGGCGCGACTCACCACGGCGCTCGCGAACCGCTCGAACTCGAGCGGCACCGCCGAGAGCGCCGAGGGCAAGCTGCTCGCGGCGTCGACTGTCGACGAGCAGCTCGAGTCGGCGAAGGCGCAGGTCGCGCTCCAGGAAGCGCGCGTCGCGCAGTCGCAAGCGGCGCTCGATCGCGCGCAGCTCGAGCTCGACTACACCAAGGTCAAGGCCGAGATCAGCGGCTCGCTCGCGCGCCGCTCGGTCGAGCCCGGCCAGATGGTCGGCCCCGATCGGCCGCTCGCCGCGATCGTCGATCTCGACGACACGTGGGTCGTCGCCAACCTCAAAGAGACGCAGCTGCAGGACGTCAAGCCCGGTCAGAGCGTCGACGTGTCGATCGACACGTTCAGCGGCGAGCTTCACGGCAAGGTCGATTCGATCGCGGCCGGCACCGGCTCGCGGTTCTCGCTGCTGCCGCCCGACAACGCGTCGGGCAACTTCATCAAGGTCACGCAGCGCGTGCCGGTCAAGATCAAGCTCGACGATCGCGCCGGCAAGCTGCTGCGCCCCGGCATGAGCGCCGACGTCACCATCCACACGCGGTGATGCAGCAACCGCCCATCACCGGCAGCAAGCTCGCGATCACGATCGTCGTGATGGCGTCGGCGCTGATGGCGCTGATCGACATCTCGATCGTCAACGTCGCGCTCAGCGACATCCGCGCGAGCTTCGGCACGCCGATCGACGAGATCGGCTGGGTGTCGACCGGCTACATGATGGCCAACATCGTCGTGATCCCGATGACCGGCTGGTTCCAGCGCCGGTTCGGGTTCCGCCGCTACTTCTCGACCTCGGTGCTGATGTTCACCGCGGCGAGCGCGCTGTGCGGCTTGTCGTGGAACCTGCCGTCGCTCGTCGTGTTCCGCGTGCTCCAGGGCATGGGCGGCGGCGCGATCATCCCGAGCGCGCAGGCGATCCTGTTCCAGCGCTTTCCGCGCGAGGAGCACGGCACCGCCGCGGCGCTGTTCGGCCTGGGCGCGATCACCGGTCCGCTGCTCGGACCGACGATCGGCGGCTACATGATCGATGTCGCGAGCTGGCACTGGATCTTCCTCATCAACGTGCCCATCGGGCTCGCCGTCGGCCTGCTCATCCCGAGCGTGATCGAGGAGCCGGGCTTCACCCCCGACAACCGGCCGATCGACAAGACCGGCATCGCGCTGCTCGCGGTCGGCATGGCGTCGCTGCAATACGTGCTCGAAGAAGGCAACCGCGAGGGCTGGAGCGACAGCACGCTGATCATGGTGCTCGTCGCGGTCTCGGCGATCGCGCTCGTCACGTTCATCGTCCACGAGCTCGAGGCGCCGAATCCCGTCGTCGATCTGCGCGTGTTCAAGAACCGCAACTACTCGGCGTCGACCGGCCTCAACTTCTTGATCGGGTTCGCGCTGTTCGGCGCGAGCTACTTGTTCTCGCTCTATTGCGGCGCGGTGATGCACTACTCGGCGCTCGACATCGGCCGCGTGTTTCTCCTCGCGGGCCTCTCGCAAGTGCTGCTGATGCCCTTCATCGGCATCATGGCGAACAAGCTCGATCCTCGGTACATGCTGTTCTTCGGCGTGTTCATGGCGACGCTGTCGCAATACGTCTCCGCGCAGCTCCAGGGCGGCGCCGATTTCTACGCGCTCGTGTGGCCGAACCTGATCCGCTCGCTGGGCCTGGGCTTCGTGTTCATCCCGGTGAGCATCACGGCGCTCTCGGATCTGCGCCCGGAGCAGCGCGGCAACGCGACGGGCCTGTTCAACCTCACGCGCGAGCTCGGCGGGTCATTGGGCACCGCGTGGATGGGCAAGGTCGTCGCCGACGGCATCGCGGTCCACTCGACGCAGCTCGGCCAGCACGTGACGATGTTCGACCCGGCGACGATCGAGAGCTGGACGCAGATCGCGAAGGCCGGCCTCGACCCCGCCGTGATCTTGGGCCTGCGCATCAGCCGCGAGTCGATGGTGCTGTCGTTCAACGACGGCTTTCGCTTGACGATGACCGCCGTCGGCCTCGGCCTCGTGATGGTCCTGATCCTGAAGAAGGCCGTTCGCGGCGAAGCGCCGGCCGGCGCGCACTGACACGCGTGTGTCGACACGCGGTCGTCACGAGCGGGATTCCGTCCGCGCACGTGAGGCTGGGCGATGGATCGCGCGCGGAACGCGGCTTGCTGAACGCCCGCGCATGAACAAGAACGGCCCGATCAGCCCGCCGCATCCCACGCCGCATCCACAGCCCACGCCGCATCCGACGCCACATCCACAGCCCACGCCGCCCGCGCCGACGGGCCCGACCGCGGCCGAGATCCAGGCGCACCAGGTCACCGCGCTCCGCCAGCTCGCCGCGCAGTACCAGGCGCAGGTTCGCAGCGGCAAGAAGCAGACGTTCCAGCAGTTCCTCACCGACGAGACGACGACGTACATGAAGGATCATCCGACGCCGCCCGAAGAGCCCGGGCTCGTGTCCGAGGGCCTCGGCCCGATCGGCTGGGTCTTGCTCGGCGTGGACGCGTGGGAAGACGCGGGCGTCGCCATCGGCAGCTTGGTCATGGAGAAGCTCATCGACAAGATCATCGACTCGTACCAGCAGCAGAACGTCGACCACCCGAACACGGTCAACGACGTCGACACGTCCGGTGAGAATCCCGACGGCGGCGTCGGCGACGGCGGTGGCGGCTGCTTCACGGCGGGCACGCTGGTGACGACCCCCGACGGCCGGCTCGCGATCGAGCAGCTGCGCGTCGGCGATCGCGTGCTCGCGCGCGACGAGCAATCGCGCGTGCTGCGCGCCGAGCCGATCGAGCACGTGTGGTTCCACGAGCGCAAGCGCACCGCGCGGGTCCGGCTCGACACCGGCGAGACGATCGAGACGACGGCCAAGCACCGGGTCTACGTCGAGGGCCGCGGGTTCGTGGGCGTCGAGAGCCTGCACGTCGGCGACCGGATCGCGACGCGCGCCGGCGAGGCAGCGCAGGTCGAGGAGATCGAGGTCGGCCCGGAATGCGACGTGTACAACCTCGAGGTCGCGAATGCGCACACGTACTTCGTCGGCAGGTCCGAGCTGTGGGTCCACAATGCCAAGGTCTCGGACCCCGACGGCGGCGATGACGGCGGCGATGATGACGACGACGAAGACTGAGATCGTCTGCTGACTGCCCGATCTGGCAGCGCACGCGGGCCGGGAACGCACTACAGTGTTGGCCATGGCCGTTGCTGTCGGAGCACCCTCGCAAGCCGCGTACGGCGGTGGTGGCGGTGGGGGTGGCGGTGGCGGCGGTGGCGGCGGCGGCGGCGGTGGTGGCGCGGGTGGCGGCGGTCACGTGATCGTCAAGCAGAGCAGCCCACCCCCGCCGGAGAAGGTCGACTGGAAGAGCTACCTCGGCGTGTTCCGCTACCTGAGGCGCGCGATCGCGCTGGTGTGGACGACGAATCGAGCGCTCACGATCGGGCTCGCGTTCGGCA
>Ga0268266_10006577_pt1 | contig 10616 bp, 5 predicted proteins | sample KBSS13metaG_FD_190356 | JGI IMG/M metagenome (GOLD analysis project Ga0268266, IMG submission 190356) | Switchgrass rhizosphere microbial communities from Kellogg Biological Station, Michigan, USA - KBS S1-3 metaG (SPAdes) (version 2) | ecosystem: Host-associated > Plants > Roots > Rhizosphere >... | reverse complement strand
CTTTTCGCTCGCTCTTTTGAGCATGGTTTTGTCCACGCCATGCATGTGGGGTCAAGAGAATGCCACAATCACCGGAACGGTGCTGGATTCTTCTGACGCGGTCATCGGCAATGCTGAAATTACACTTACGAACCCTGCAACCGGGCAAACCAGGAAGACGGCTACCGACAGCTCGGGAATCTATCTGTTTGCGAACGTCGGTGTAGGGCGCTTTACGATCGATGCCGCTGCAAAGGGATTCCAGCGTTATACGAAGACCGATCTCGTGGTTAACACCGCTTCGACTCTCAGACAAGATTTCAAGTTGATCGTAGGTAGCGAGACAGAAACAATCACAGTGGAGGCGGATGCCTTACAACTGCAGTCTGAGACTAGCGAAGTGAGCAACTTGATCTCCGGTGAGCAGGTGACCCAATTGGCGACCAACGGACGCAATGTGGTGTCGCTTGCTGCCTTGGGATTGGGTGTATCGAACACGCTGCCAGCTTTTGGCGGTGTGAATGCACTCACGGCTGCAAATGGATTGAGCTTCAGCGGAACCCGATCTACCCATAACATTTACCTGTTGGATGGGGGCGAACTGAATGATCGAGGGTGCGGTGGATGCTTCAGCTCCCTTCCCTCAGTCGACGCGCTAGCGCAATTCCAGGTCCTGAGTAGTAACTATCAAGCTGATTATGGTATCGGCTCAGGCGGAACGATTCTCATGGTGCTTAAATCCGGCACTAATGCTTTTCATGGCGGAATTTGGGAGTTCAATCGAAACGAAGCCTACAACGCCAACAACTACTTCAATAACCTCGCGGGTCGCGACCGGTCCAAGTTCCGCTTGAATAACTTCGGCGGGAACATCGGTGGACCGCTGTGGATTCCGCATGTGTACAACAACTCGCGCAACAGGACATTCTTCTTTGTGAACGAGGAGTGGCGAAAACTTGTTCAGGGAACTCAGCCTGTAACGGGCGTCACTATCGCCGACAGTAATTTTCCTGTGGCCGGCCAAGATCTTGTGTATTCCGTTCCAACCAATGGAACGACTCCCATCGTTCCGGTCACGAGTGATCCAGCCAAGCTGGCCATCTATGCCCAACGCGGCTTGGTTCCCGGACAGTTTTTTACTCCCAATAGCCCCACACGACAGATCATTCCAAGGCAGTTGATCGATCCGAATGTGATTCTTCAACTGAATGCAGGAACATTTCCTCACCCGAACTTTGGCACAAATCAGTACGTCTCTTCCGTTCCCCAGCCGACCAATGTCCGCGAAGACGTTGTGCGAATCGACCACACGATCAATAGCAAACTGCAGTTGATGGGGCACTATCTCCATGATGCCGTGGATCAGACGTACTACCCGCCGTTGTGGGGTATTGCCAATAATTTCCCGACCGTCGGTACGGCGATGAAGAACCCCTCGTGGTCCTCCACCATCAAACTGACCCAAACACTTTCCCCCACATTGCTCAATGAGACTGCTTTCCTATACAGCGGCAACAAGATTAATCTAGATCCCGTTGGCGTTTACCAGCAGCCACAAGGTTGGACCGGCACGACCTTCTTCCCGGCTGAAAATAACAGGCTCAATCGCATGCCGGAGATCCAGCTGGGCGCTCCTTACGGTAGGAACTGGAGTTCAAGCTACTTCCCATGGAAGAACTCCTTCATGGGTTACGAGACGCGAGACGATCTGTCATGGAACAAGGGTGTCCACCAGCTCAAATTCGGCTTTAGCTGGCTGCACGCTCCTAAGAATCAGGAGTTGCAGGCCAACACGCAGGGCACGGCTGTCTTCAACAACAGCTCCTTTTCCAGGGATTCCTATATCAACTATCTCCTTGGCGACGTGGCCAGCTTCACACAACTCGAGTATCTCGCCGGCAAACATTGGGTCCAGGATAACTATGGTTTTTACGTTCTGGACAATTGGCATATCATCCCGCGACTCACTCTAAATCTCGGGCTTCGTTTCGATGCGTTGCCTCATACTTACGAGCGATACGACCAGTTTGCAAACTTCGTTCCGGAGAACTACAACAGATCGCAACCGTCTCCTCTCAATCCGGACGGCACACTCAATCCTGCTTCGCTCACCCAGTTCAACGGCAAGTCGTTCTACCTTAATGGCATTAGCCTGGCTGGCGTCAATGGCTTCCCACGAGGAGTGGTCCAAAACCAATACCATACGTGGCAGCCGCGAGTCGGCTTCGCCTACAGTCTTCCCGGAAAGGGAGATACTGTTATCCGGGCCGGGTTCGGAATGTTCTTCGAACGTGTTCAAGGAAATGACGTTTACAACGCGGCACAAAATCCACCGTTTGCCTATCAACCTTCAGCAAACAACGTGTATTTCTCCAATCCGCGCACGAGTGCCATAACTGGCGCCACGGCGGCCCAGGCTTTCTTCCCCTCCACGCTGACCAACATCTCCTTCCACTACCCGCCTCCAGGCACCGCGCAGTTTAGCCTGGGAGTTCAGCGCCAGATCGCACCATCGGTTATCGGTGTAGCGCAATATGTTGGCTCTTTAGGTTGGAGCCAGAACAATACACGGGCGATCAACACCTTACCCTTGATCGATCCTGTGGTCGGTTTGGCAAAACGACAGGCGGTCGCTACCAACACGACGATAAACGTTCCTGGTCAGGCTCCCATTGTTCCCACTGCGAACCTGTATCGGCAGTTCCCTGGCTACAGCGGTATTACCCAGGAGGAGAATAGAACCAACTTCAGCTATCACTCTCTCCAAGTGGGAGTCCGGATGGAGAATAAGCATGGACTTACCTTTCAGCTGGCATACACCTACTCCCATGAGATCGATACAGCCACCAATGACCTTAATGCGGTGGCGAATCCATTCAACATAGAATACGACCGCGCTTCGGGAGGATTCGACCGCCGTCAGATCTTCAATGCAAACTACTTCTATAAGCTCCCATTCTTCGCAAAGAGCGGCAACGCTTTCCAGCGGATCGCTCTCGGCGGCTGGGAGGTTTCAGGAGTAACGAATGTGCAATCGGGCATTCCGCAATCCATCACGTACAACGGCGCCGATACTCTGGGCTTAGGAGGCGGCACGACCAATCGCCCGAATATTGTAGGTAAAATCTCATATCCTAAGACGCAGCTCGCGTGGTTCGACAAGAGTGCCTTCGCGGCCCCACTTGCTCCCTGGGCCGGTGGAGCGAATCAGGGCTTTGGAAATGCTAGAAAGGACGCCATTGTCCTTCCGGGACTTTTCAACTTCAATCTTGCGGCGTTCAAAACCTTTTCGATTACGGAGTACGTGAATCTTCAAATGCGTGTTGAAAGCTTCAACACCTTCAACCACACGCAATTCCAAAATATCAACGCGAATACGAATGACCCGAACTTCGGCCAGGTGACCTCCGCCTACGATCCTCGCGTACTGCAGTTGGGGGCGAAACTCTCCTTCTGAGAGAGGTAGCAGATAAGGACGCCGTGCGATGGGGCGCGGCGTCCTTTATCCCTTTGAGAGGGTAGGGAGGATTGACTTCGTAACTCCCTTTCCTTCGCGAATCGTTATGAGCCGATTGGCTTCAACGGCGGTGAAATGTTCGATTAAGCCATTGGTCCAATGGATCTCCAGATCGGCATGGGCATTGTCTCCAAGGCCGAAGTGAAGCCGCCTGTCATTTACTGAGTAGAAGCTAGATTGCCCCATGACGGTCTGAGCCTGGATTTTATCTCCGTACTTTGCAATGACTCTAGTTCCAATGGCGCTTCGATTGGACTGTGTCCCGATCAAAAGCACTTTGAGCCATTTGCTATCGTTCCTGACATCATTTCTGAGCAGAGAGGGTGGTTCGTTCAGGTTTATGACCACCATGTCGACATCGCCGTCGTTATCGAAGTCTCCAAAGGCGCATCCCCGACTGCAATGAGATTCTGCGATTCCAGGGCCTGCTTCTTCGATGAGTTCCTCAAACTTCCCATTTCCCAGATTTCGGAAGATGAACCTGGGCGTCTTGAGAGGATAGGCAGGGAAGCCTCTTTCGACTTCCGGGTAGACCGACCCGGTTACGATGGCCAGATCAGGCCAGCCATTGTTATCGAAGTCGGCAAATCCCGTGCCCCAGCAGGTGTAGCGAGTCTCTACGCCGAAGCCACTTGTAAGGGTTACGTCAGTGAAGTTTCCTTTTCCGTCGTTTTTGTAGAGGACGTTGGTATCGTCTGAAAAATGTGTCTTGAAGATGTCCAGCTTGCCGTCGAGGTCGAAGTCACCGACTGCGATTCCCATGCCTGCTTGCTCGGCACCATCGGCGCTGAATGCAACCCCGCGCTCTGCGCCCTCTTCGCCGAAGACGGAATTATGTTTGTTGAGTAGCAGCAGGCTTGGCGTCGAATCGGAAGCAACGTAGAGATCGGTCCATCCGTCTTCATTCAGATCGGCCGCAACGCTGGTCATCGAATAGGTTCGTTCGACCCTTGCTATGCCTGTTTCCACGGAAGCGTCCCGAAAGGTTCCATCCCCCATGTTGCGATAGAGGTAGTTGCGGGGCATAGGCAGGCCGCGCGGGCCGCAGTTCACAGGGACACCCTTGAAGTTGCAATAGGGATTCGCTCCGGGCTTGGGTACTTTATCCAAATGCAGATCGACATAGTTGGCCACAAACAGATCAAGATGACCATCGCGGTTGTAGTCGATAAAGGTGCATCCTGATCCCCAACGAGCGGCACCTTCATAAAGGAGCCCTGCTTCTTTCGTTACATCCGTAAATGTGCCGTCGCCATTGTTGCGGTATAGGACATTCTGACCGTAGTAGGTGATAAAGATATCTTCGAAGCCGTCGTTGTTGTAGTCGCCAACTGTAACGCCGCTCGCCCAGCCTTGACGGATCAGGCCTGCTTTTTCGGTCACGTCTGTAAATGTCCCATCGCGATTGTTCTTATAGAGTCGATTGGTGCAGCTGGATACTTTTTCTTCCATGCGAGTGCCGGACAGCACAAAGATATCGAGCCAGCCGTCATTGTCGAAGTCGAGAAAAGCGACCCCACAGCCGACCGTCTCCAGAATGTGGTTTTTATGGTCCATTCCCCCGTAGATAATAGGAGAGGTGAGGCCGGCCTGCGCTGCAATGTCGGTAAATCGAGCAGTGAAGGGAAGACCAGAAGGTTTCCCTCGTGGGAGAGGCTTCACATTTCTGGTCGCGACTCCTTGTGCAAAGCTCACTGTGGAGGCAGAAGCCATCCATAAAAAACTTCGGCGAGAGATTTCGGATCTTTTGAAGTGGTTCATCGCTGAATCAATTGACAGGTGTGGCCGGTGGGGTGGGCTGCTCTCCAGATACCTTTTCAATCAACGTATCCTCGGTCTTCTTATGCAGTTCTTTTGTTTTAGCTAGCTCCTGCGCTGCTTGTTGCTTCTGTCCAAGCTTTGTATAAACGCGTGCGAGTCTGTAATGCGCGTCGGGTTGAGAAGGGTCGAGTCGGATGGCATGCTGAAAGGCCTTTACTGCATCGAGATCCTTATTCTGATTGACGTAAACGCATCCCAAATCGAAGTAGGCCATCCGATTCTCAGGTTGCAGTTGCAGGGCCTTTTGGAGAAATTCCAGGGCTGACTTGTCGTCATTGGTATGCAATGCAATATCCCCCATATAGAGATAAGACTGCGCATAGCCAGGATTATTGGCGATCTCTTGCCGCAGCTCAGAAGAGGCTTTCTCGTATTCGCCTTGCTTGTAGTAGAGATATCCGAGCTCGAAGTGGAGGATAGGTTCCTGAGGCGAGGTATGAGCGACCTCTTCCAGTTCTTTGATAGCCTCTTCCGTTTTTCCCATACCATCCAGTGCCTGGGCTAAAAGCATATGTGCTTGAGCGGCATTCGGATTGACCGCAACGATACTCTGAAATTGAGTCAGCGCACAGTCATATTGATGGCTCCACAGACAACTTTGAGCTAAGACATTTCGGAGTTCCAGGTTCGAAGGACTCTCCTGAACAGCGATCTTGAGGAAGTCGCTGGCATTCTTGTATTGCCGAAGCCCAAAGTAGCTCATGCCGATCAGGATGGTACTGCGCTGGTCTCCCGGTTTCATCTTCGCCACTTTTTTTAGGGCGACGATAGCATTTGCAAAGTGACCTTGCTTGAATTCAGCAATTCCGAGGTTTGATAGAACATCTGATTGATCCGGCTTAATTCTCAGAGAGCGTTGATATTCGGCTACAGCTGGCTCCAACTTGCCTTGCTGAGCAAGTGTTACCCCCAGGTTTCCATGGAAGATCGGATTATTTGGATAACTTTTTACAAGTTGACGCCAAATGGTCTCAGCTTGTGAGAAATTCCCGGTCTTCATTCGTTCCGACGCTTGAGCGATAAGGTCATCCTGCCCCAAGAGAGGAAAAGAGCCTATCGCCCATGTAAGACTAAACACAATTCCAAGCAGCACATATGCAGATTTTCTATGCTTGAACAGGCGCAGTCTTTTCTCCGTAACTTCTTTTTCTGAAGCCGTCATCCGCTCAATGAACTGCGCCATCTGAGCATTTTAGAGCCGAAGGGTCTATTTTGTACTTTACGAATGTGAGTCGTAGGGATCGACGTATCTAACAGAATCGACAGCAGGAATTTGGAGTGGTGTTTTGAGAGGATCTCGTCTTACTGGACACTTCGCGGTGAATTGTGTCGACGCAGCAGTATCCGATGTCATGGAAATCCTGCCAACCGTTCTGTTGTTTGCAATATTTGGTTTCGGGATTGTCGTGTTGCAGTGCATTGCCGCCAAACCGCTTAGCGTAGGCATGGATTGCTTGGACGATCGCGCAGTTGACGAGGCATGGATGGTATCAGCGCCTCTGGGCTTACAGGTCCGGGTTATCAACGAGGGTTTTCCAGGCGAAAATACAGCGGAATTGGATGCACGTCTTGACGGCGTGCTCGATCAGTCGAAGCCTGAGTATGTCGTTCTCTTCGTCGGGGCAAATGACGCCCTTAACGAAAAGAAATTTCTCACTATTACAGAGACGGAAAGACATCTGGAAGGGATGGTTCGTCGTATCAAGAAGCGTGGCGCCGTGGCCATCATGGTTACCGTTCACCATCCTGATCTTTCTCGTTTGATGGCACGCCATAGCCCTGAGGCTTATGGGGATACGCTACCTCTGGAGCGGATCGCCAGGGTCAACGACCGGATGCGCAGGATCGCACAGATGGAGCATGCGCCATTGGTTCCGTTTGATAATCTGCTGCGAAAGGCTGGGGGAGCGAATGTCGAGCTCAGCACCGACGGTGTCCATCTCACCGCAAAGGGATATGGCATATTGGCGTCAGCGGTTCGCGCACAGTTGCCGAAACACCTTCGGGCAGATGCAACCATCCTGTGTTTCGGTGACAGCCTTACGTACGGAATCGGGGTGCGGCCACCGAATAGTTTGTTAGAGACAGGTAACAGCTATCCGGAACAGCTGCGCGCACTCCTCAACAAATAAGACAACTCTATCGCTGGCCGGGTAGAATGCGCTTCATGTCCACGATGCTGGCACCCCCCTTGCGCGAGTCGTCCGAGACGGCCGAGGCTGTTGAAGCGCATGTGCAACGGATGCTGCAGAGCTCCCACCTTGCGCGCGCTGATACCCAGCGCAGGCTATTGCAATACCTTTGGGAGCATCGCAATGAGAGCGTCAGTGAATACGCGCTCGCTACCGAGGCTCTGGGCCGCAACGCGAACTTCGATCCTACGACAGACGCTTCGGTAAGGGTTCACATCTCGCGTCTGCGGAGAAAACTCAAGGACTACTATCAGCTGGAGCCGGGAGAGCCTGAGCTGCTTGTCATTCCCACGGGAACGCATCAGCTGATGGTGCTGGATCAAGCCCTGTTGAGCGTTCCGATCGCCGAAGAGGTCGAGACTTCTGTCATCCCGGAGCCCAGGAAACGGTCTTATGCGGTTCCTGTCCTGTCTGGCATCATCTGTGTCCTGCTGGCTGCGGTGGGTTGGCTTGCCTGGAACTACAACAAAGTTCGTGCCATTCCCGAGCGGCCCAAACCGAATGCCTTCTGGAGTTCGTTCCTGGCGGGCACAGCCCCGATCAGGATCATACTTCCTACGCCGGTCTTCTTCGGATTTGCGGACCATCCGTCGTTCCGGTTGCGGTCTACCGCAGTGAATGAGTTCAACGACGTTCCGAAAGACCCGGAGTTCGACAAGCTGATCAAAGCGCTGGGCAAACGAACGTTTGAACAGTCATACACGGTGACGTGGGATACGCTGGCGGCCATCGACATGGCTCGCTATCTGGATGGAGTGGGCGCCAAGGATCGAATCTCCTTTAATGTGACCCGCGACCTCTCCCCCTTGTTTTTGGAGAACTCGAACGTCATCGCTGTTGGCACACACCAGACTCTTCAGCCCTTGAATGCTTATCTGCAGGCGATGAATTTCTCCCTCGCCCCCGCAGAGCTGCGCGTCACCAATGCGAAGCCGCGGCCGGGCGAGCAGGGAAGATACGAGATCATTCGCAAGAACCGCTATCGCGAGGTGCGACCCTCAATCCTTGCCGTTCTTCCCGGACGAGCCCCTGGACTGAAGGTGATGCTTCTGCAATCGAGGGATACAGGAGCTCTTGTCTCTCTGATCTCCTCAGCCGCCGGATCGAACTCGATCGAAGAGATGTGGAAGAAGGAAGGATCGCCGCAGTACTTCGAGATGGTGACCTATACCGAGCTGGAGAGTAATCGACCGCTCCGTACGTGGCCGGTCGCGATCCATACATTTACCGCGCAAATCCCTGCAAATTCGATGTAACAGTTCGTAACATACCCATCGAAACGTGCCAGACGATGGTTCCAGATGGCAATATCTTTGCCATGCTCGGAAAATACAGATCCCATTTCCTATTGATTTCCGGTTTCTTCGTCGCCTTAACTCTATCCTTGCCCGCGGTTGCGGCTCCAGCAACAGCTGACCTCGTCGTGTATGGAGCCACTGCCTCGGGAGTCGTGACAGCCTATGCGGCGGCTAAGGAAGGTCTGCACGTCATTCTGCTTGAGCCCGGATCTCACGTGGGCGGCATGGTCACCGGCGGATTGTCCGCCACCGATGTTGCCTACTTTCCCATTATTGGAGGCTATGCGCGCGACTTCTATCGCGAAGCAGCGGAGCACTACGGTGTTCACACTCTGAACAAGCACTCCGATTGGCTGTCTGAGCCGAAGGTGGGAGAGGCCATATTCCATGAGTGGCTTAAGAAGGCGGGGGTTGAGGTCCGCTTTCACGAACGGATCAAGGAGAAGGACGGAGTGACCAAGTCAGGAACCCATCTCCGCTCTATCACCACTGAGGACGGCAAGGTATGGCAAGCAAAGATATTTGCCGACTGCAGCTACGAAGGCGACCTGATGGCGCAGATGGGTGTGAAGTACACCGTCGGGCGCGAGGGCACAGAGGTCTATAACGAAGACCTTGCCGGTATTCGAGTGGATACGCCGAAGCACCAATTTCTATGGAAGATCTCCCCCTATAACGAGAAAGGTAAGCTGATGCCCGAGGTCGATCCCGGGCCTATGGGCGTCAATGGATCAGGGGACAGGAAGGTTCAGACGTATAACTTCCGCTTGATCCTCACCAACGATCCCGCGAATAAGCTGCCCTGGACGAAACCTGAGGGATACGACAGCGCGCAGTTCGAACTGCTGGCGAAGTACCTCACTGAATGGAAAGAGCATATGCATCGGGAGCCGAGGATGGGCGATGTGATGAATCCAGTTGCCATTCCGAACAAAGAGGCCGACTTCAATAACAACGGAGCTTTCTCAACGGACTACATAGGGCATAGCTGGGAGTACCCGGACGCAAGCTACGCGGAGCGACAGAAGATATGGGATGCGCACCTTCTCTATACGAAGGCATTTCTGTGGTTTCTGGCCTCTGATCCTCGCGTCCCTAAACCGCTGCAGGATGAGGTGAATCGCTGGGGCAGGGCTAAGGACGAGTTTATCGATACGGACAGCTGGCCCAATCAGCTGTATATACGCGAAGGCCGGCGCATGATTGGCATGTATGTGATGAAGCAGTCAGACCTGCAGACCAACCGGACCAAACCCGACTCGATCGCAATGGGTTCTTATAACAGCGACTCGCACAATATTCAGCGTGTGGCTATGCCAGACGGCGGTGTGCGTAACGAGGGCGACGTTCAGGTCTCGGTCAAACCATATGAGATTGCCTTTGGAACGATTCTGCCGATGAAGTCGCAGACGGACAATCTGCTGGTCCCAGTCTGCTTATCGGCATCGCATGTGGCATATTCCTCCGTCCGCATGGAGCCGCAGTACATGATGATGGGGCAGGCCGCCGGCGTGACAGCAGCACTCGCTATCCGAGGCAAGATACCGGTACAGGATGTCAGCATAGCGACGCTTCAAGAGAAGCTTCGCAGCCAGAAGGCGATTCTGCATCTTGATCAGCAAGCGACTGGAACAGGGGTCGAGTAGGCGTAAATCTCTGAAAACAGTAAAAGTGTTACGTAACGTAACAGCTTGGAACTACCGCAACTCATCCACCACAAACGATAGTGGCGAGCAAAGAAGGAGTAGGGCATCTGGCCTAACGGATGCCCATACCCCACTCAGCACCAGTTCTCGGATGAGGCCATCA
>Ga0268266_10006576_pt1 | contig 10619 bp, 8 predicted proteins | sample KBSS13metaG_FD_190356 | JGI IMG/M metagenome (GOLD analysis project Ga0268266, IMG submission 190356) | Switchgrass rhizosphere microbial communities from Kellogg Biological Station, Michigan, USA - KBS S1-3 metaG (SPAdes) (version 2) | ecosystem: Host-associated > Plants > Roots > Rhizosphere >... | reverse complement strand
GCCATGCCCACCAACCGGAGCAGCCAGCAACGAAGATCAATCCGCGGGTCGAAGATCAACCGGCTGCTCTATGAATCACCGGGGTCAGGGCGCGGACGCCGCCGGGAATGGCGGGGCGGCCTGCCCGCACGGGTGGAGTGGCCAGCAGCGTCGGACGAGATGTCGGTGCCAGCGCAGGATCGTGGCCGGAGTGAACCAGAAATCTGCGGCGCCGACGAGCAGGAAGCAATTGAGCGAGGGCGGTGATCATGGCGCGGTCGTTCCAGCTGATCCGCGGCCGTGACGTGCGTCGCTGTAGGACGGCCAGCTGATGGCGTAGGACGAGGATCTCGATCTCGTTGGTGGTGTCGGAGCGGGCGTGCAGCACTATCCAGCTCAGCAGCTTCGCGAAAGTCTGGTAGATCAGCCTCATTGCCACTGGCTGATCATCCCGTGGCAGGTTCGGCGACAAAGTGGCAGGTCAGGGATCATGCGCGAGAATTCGGGCACCCACAGGTGAGGACCTCGGCGTGGTGGACGAGGCGGTCGATCATGGTGGCGGCGACGATCTCGTCGCCGAACACCTCGGCCCAGCGACCGAAGGGCAGGTTGCTGGTGACCAGGATCGAGCCGGTCTCGTAGCGGGAAGTGACGAGCTCGAAGAACAGGTTCGCGGCGTCGGTGTCGAAAAATGTAGCCGACCTCGTCGATGATGATCAGCTTGTAGCGGTGGATCTTCTTCAGCTCGGTCTCCAACTGCCCGGTGTGGTGGGCGCGGGCGAGCCGGTCGATCCAGTGGGTAGCAGCCGGAGGTGAATACTCCCGGCGCGATCGCAGCGTTCCACGCCGACGCGGACCGCTAGGACGTCGTGATGAGGTGCGCCGCCGCGACGTGCACGGGAGCCTTGTGGAGTGCGCGCCTGCCTGCCCGGCGGTTCCTCCGCGTGCGTGCGTCGTCTTGATGCCCGGCAACACGTCCCCGCGCGCCAGTCCGAGCACAGCTACGCACTTCGGAAGCATTGCCGTGCCGCCTCTGACGGGTGGCGCCGGGCTCGGCCTGATGGCGCGGCACGTCGGGCGGCATGGCGGCCGCGTGCAGGTCGAGGGCCAGCCGGGTTTCGGCGCGGTTCGTCGTCGAGCTGCCCGCCGACCGGCGCTGACGGGGAGCGGCGGTATCCGCCATGCGACGGCGCCGCGTGTTGAAGCGCGACCCGGCGGGTACGCCGGACAATGGCTCGACACTCCCGTGACGCGGCCGACCGGTCCGTGCCAGGCTTCGGCGGCCCGAACAACCGGGCGGGCTCGGCTGACGGGCAGTCCGCACTGCGGCTGCACGCCGTCATCGCGGTCATCGCATTCGTCCTGTGCGCGTTCGTGAGCGGCATCTTCTTCTCGATGGGCACACCGGTACTCGGTGTGATCTTCGCAGTGATCGCGTTGGCCTGTCTCGGAGTGCTCGGCTGGGCGGTACGCCTCCACAGACGCGCCGCTGCGGCGCGGGACGAGTAGGCCGGAGGCGCCGTAGTCCGGTGCCTCGCCGCCGACCGAGACCCTTCGCGACCGCTCGGCCCGATGCCGCAGTAGGAATACCTCCAGCTGCCCGTGAGTGCGTAACCGTTGCACGATTGGGCGATGGGAGAGCAGTGCAGGAGGACCGATGGCCCGGGTCGCACGGCCGGTGGTCCCCGCTGCGCCGCCCCGCCCGCTCCCTGAGTCTCAGGCGGATAGTGCTGCGACCGACGTGTCATGACTCCATCTCTTCAGAAGATCAGAGTCTTCGAGCACGCCGGGGGGCTTCAGTCACCGAGACACGCCGAGCCTTCTCAAACACTTCTTTGAGCGTCCAGGCCCCGCGGATGCCGAGAACCCGGTCGCCTCATGCAACCTGCATGTACTCGTCGATGAGGCCGCCGAGCCGATCTCGTCGTAGCGGCCCGACGGGCAGGCGTCGCCCCAGCGGTGCGTGGGGGGCGGCTCCACGAGGTCGCGATGGTGTACGCCACCGGCGACACGGTCGACCTGTGTCGGGTCGGGACAGGGCTTATTGTCGCGGCCATGGAGCACCGGCCCGGGACCTCCTATCGATCGCCGGGGCATCCGGTGCTCGACCACATCGTGCTGGCGGTGCCTGATCTCGCCGAAGGCGCCGCCGGGTTCGCGAGGCTGACCGGGGTGCGTCCGACGCGGGGTGGGCGCCACGCGGACCTGGGAACGGCGAACTTCCTCGTCGGCCTGGGCGCCGACGCCTACCTCGAGATCATCGGTCCGGACCCGGATCGGCCCGATCCCGGTCGACCGCGGCCGTTCGGCATCGACGACCTGACCGGGGTTCGGGTGGCGGCGTGGTGCGTCCGGCCGCCCGACCTCGACCAGACGATCGTTACCGCGAGAGCCCGCGGCTACGACCCGGGACCGGTGCGGGCGCTGTCGCGGTCCACGCCCGACGGCGCTCGATTGGCCTGGCGGCTGACGTCATTGCCCGCCGACCCGGCCGCCGGGTTGGTGCCGTTCCTCATCGACTGGGGTGCGACGGCCCATCCGACGACGGCCGCCCTTCCGACGCTCGCACTGCACTCCTTCACGGCGGAGCACCCCGATCCGGACCTGATTCGGAGGCAACTCGCCGCGCTCGACGTCGAGCTGCCGGTGCGGATCGGCTCGGAGCCCCGGCTGCTGGTGACCCTGCGCGGCCCGGAGGGCCTGATCGCTCTCGGCTGACCACGGTCGGTGCCGATTGTGGAGAAACCGTTCTCCATCTCGGCTCCAAGCACCGCCGGCTGGAGCGGCGGCATCCTCACCCCACGCTCTTGGCCTCTCCAGGACGGACGACGGCGCGCGGTTATTGCATCCCGACGCAGGCGCAACAGACCCGCACCTGGGCGCGTCCTGGTCGGCGTCGAGAACGCGGCGGGAGTCGGTGCGACGACCGCGCCGGAGAAGCCCACCAACGGAGGCAGACGATGACCACTACCGCGACCCCGGTCGACAACGGCGTGAACGTCGAGGCGCTGCTCGGCGTCCGCGACTTGCTCCCCGACAGTCCCGAGATGGCCCGGTTCCAGTGGCGCTCGACGACGTCGTGGGTCAACGGCACGCACAGCCGCTCTGACGTCGAGACGTTCCACGGCTTCAGCGAGGAGCAGCGCCACCACGCGACGTTCAACTTCGACGTCGACCACCCGCTGCAGTTCGCCGCTCAGGACAAGGGCATCACGCCGGTCGAGTACGTGCTGGTCGCGCTGGGAGGCTGCCTGACCGCGGGGATCGCCGCGGTGGCGCAGCAGCGATCCATTCAGCTGCGGTCGGTTGAGGCGACCGTGACGGCCGAAATGGACCTGCACGGGATCCTCGGCGCCGACCCGGAGGTCCGCAACGGCTTCAGCGGGGTCGCGGTCCGCTACGTGATCGACGCGGACGCCACCCGTGACGAGGTCGAGGCCCTGGTCGCACAATCTCAGAAGCGTTCCGCGGTTTATGACATCCTCACCAACCCGACCAGCGTCACCGTCGAAGTGGCCTGATCGGCGGGCTGGGGGAGGCTGCTGTGGCGCGCACGACCACGGTGGTGGTGGGGGCGGGACATTGCGGGCTCGCGATGAGCCGCTGCCTCGCCGACCGCGCGATCGACCACGTCGTGCTCGAGCGCGGTGAGGTGGCGGACGCGTGGCGCACCCAGCGGTGGGACTCGCTGCGGCTACTCACCCCGAACTGGATGACGCGGCTGCCCGGCTTCGCCTACCGCGGCGACGACCCGGACGGCTACATGACGGCGCCGCAGGTCGCGCGGCTCATCACCGGGTACGCGGCCGGGTCGGGCGCGCCCGTGCTGACCGGCACCACCGTCACCGCTGTCCGGCCCCGCAGCGACGGGTACGCGGTGCTCACCGACCGGGGCGCCTGGCACGCGCGGACCGTTGTGGTCGCCACCGGTGCCTGCGCCGCCGCCACACTGCCGCAGCCGGCGCAGGACCTGCCTGATGGGATCACCGCAGTCAGCACGGCCGTGTACCGCAACCCCGCCGCGCTGCCGGACGGCGGCGTGCTGGTGGTGGGCGCCTCGGCCAGCGGGATCCAGATCGCGCAGGAGCTGCACCGCTCGGGACGGCCGGTCACGCTCGCGGTCGGCGAGCACGTCCGCATGCCGCGGACCTACCGGGGCCGCGACATCCTCTGGTGGATGGACGCCTCGGGACTGCTCGACGAGCGCTACGACCAGGTCCCCGACTTGGTGCGGGCCCGCCACCTCCCGTCGATGCAGCTGGTCGGCACCCCGGAGCGGGCGACGCTCGACCTCAACGCGCTCACCGCGCTGGGAGTGCGGGTGGTCGGCAGGCTGGCCGGGTTCCGGGACGGGACAGCGCTGTTCTCCGGCTCACTGCCCAACGTGTGCACGTTGGCCGATCTGAAATTGGGCAGGTTGCTCGACGGCATCGACGCGTGGGCCGACCGGGCCGGGATCGGCGGCGATCACCCGCCGCAGCGGTTCCCGGCGACCGCCGTCCCTGCATCCGTCCCGCTGTCGATCGACCTGCGGGCCCAGGGGATCGCGTCGGTCGTCTGGGCCACCGGCCACCGACCGGAGCTGTCCTGGTTGCACGTCCCGGTGTTCGACCGCAAGGGCCGGGTCGTGCACGACGGGGGCGTCACCGCCGCGCCCGGCCTATACCTCATCGGCCTGCCGTTCCTGCGCAGGCGCAAGTCCAGCCTCATCGACGGGGCCGCCGCGGACGCGGCCGAACTCGCCGCGCATCTCGCGGCCCACCTCGACACCCGCGCCGGGCGAGCACCGCTCGACCGGCGGTTCGACGTCGACCGGCGGGCCGGGTAGGGGGAATCGTCATGCCACAGCTGCCGATCGGGGCCGCGATCGCCGCTGCGGTCGCCCAGCGCGACCGCGACCGGCTGGCCGCCGCATTCACCGACACCGCCCGGCTGCGGGCGCTGCTGCCCGGGGGTCCGGTCGAGTCCCACGGCCGCGACGCCGTCGTCGCCCGCTTCGCCGGGTGGTTCGACGACTTCGACACCGTGGAGGTGGTGAGCGCCGCGGACGAGCCCGTGGCCGACCGGCTGCTCGTGCACTACCGGCTCACCCTGCGGCAGGGGCCACGGCGCTGGGCCTGCACCCAAACGCTGATCGCGAAGACCGTCGGGGAGCAGCTCGCCACGCTCGACCTGCTGTGCTCCGGGTTCCGCGAGGTCGCAGAGGGAGCCGACGACGATGCCTGACCCGAAACCGCCCGTGTGGGGCGACTACGACCGCGACGACCCCTTCCCGCTGTTCGCCAGGGTGCGGAGCGAGGGCCCGGTGCACGAGGTCACGCTGCCCGACGGGCAGCGGGCGTGGCTCGTCGTGCGCTACGGGGAAGCCCGCGCCGCCTTGAGCGACCTGCGGCTGTCCAAGGACATGCACGCCGCGCTCGCCCGCGACGGCGCCGTGGTCGCCGAAGGGCTGCCCGGTCCGGCGTTCGCGCGCCACATGCTCAGCGTCGACCCGCCCGATCACACCCGACTACGCAGACTGGCCGCGACCGCGTTCAGCCGCCCGGGGATCACCGCGCTGCGACCCCGGGTCCAGGCCCTCGTCGACGGCCTGCTCGACGAGCTGGAAAGCCGCGGCGACGCCGCCGTCGACCTGGTTGCGGGCTTGGCCTTCCCGCTGCCGTTCACCGTGATCAGCGAGCTGCTCGGCGTCCCCGAAGCCGACCGGGCCGAGCTCGGCGCCTGGTTCACCACCCTGCTGGCGCCCGCCTCGGCACCCGAACCCCCGCCCACCGCGGTCGCCGCCTCAGCCAACGTCGTGCGGTACCTCACCGAGCTGCTCGACCGCAAACGCGTCGAGCCGGGCCCAGACCTCGTCACCGACCTGGTGTGCGCGGGCGACGAACACGACGCGCTCACCAAGCAGGAGATGCTGTCCACGATCTTCCAGCTGATGGTCGCCGGGCACGACACCACCACCAGCCTGATCGGCAACGGCATGGTCGCCCTGCTCACCCACCCCGAACAGCGCGCCGTGCTGACCGCTGACCCCGCTCTGCTGCCGCAGGCGATCGAGGAGATGCTGCGCTGGGATGCCCCCGTCCCGCATTCGACGTTCCGCTACACCACCCACGACGTCCAGCTCGGCGGTACCACCATCCCCGCCTACGCACAGGTGATCATCTCGCTGGCGGCCGCCAACCGCGACCCGAACCGCTATCGGCACGCCGAGTCCTTCGACATCACCCGCAGTGACAACAGCCACCTGGCCTTCGGGCACGGCATCCACCACTGCCTCGGCGCCCGGCTGGCCCGCATGGAGGGCACGATCGCCTTCACGGCCCTGCTGGGGCGATACCCCGCAATGCGGCTCGCCGTCCCGCGCTCGGCGCTGCGTTGGGACCACGGCGACGGCCTCGTGCTCCGCGGCTTGGCCGAGCTCCCCGTCGTCCTCGGGCCCCCGGCCCGGGTCGACAGCGGAGCGATTCAGCGGGAAGCCGTCGGCGGGACTGCCCGATAGGCATCGACGCCCACGGCGACGAGCGACAGGGCAGATCCGGCCACCAGGTCCCGGACGGCGGGGGAGACCAGGAGCTCGCCCGGCCCAGCGCGCTCGGCCAAGCGCACGGCTCCGGCCACGCCCGGCCCGTCGACGGTCGGTCCCCGTGTCACCTCCGCGATCTGCAGTCCCAATCGCGGCGTTGCGCCCGGTTCGCCGAGTAGAGCCATAGCGTCACGCATCGCGGCCCCCGGCCCGTCGTACACGACCACGCGATGCCCCTCCGGTGTGGCCGCGAAGCGCCCCCGGGAAAGACACGCCGCCTCTTTCCCCGCCTCCTCACCACCGAGCACGGCAAGGACGGCGCCCAGCGCCCGCGGCGTGACCGACGCGACCCCCAACTCGCCCAGGAACTCCTTGACCGGTTCGAGGATCTGGTTCGCGTTGACGGCCACGAAGTGGTCCGCGCCGGACAGCTCGATGAAGTGCGCGCCACGGATGTGCTCGGCCAGGTAGCGGCCCTCTTCGACGCGGCTGTCGTGATCGCCACGTCGGTGCATCACGAGCGTGGGCACCTGCACCGCCGACAGGGCGCCCCGAACATCGATCAAGGAGTTCATCGCGATGAGGGCGCGGACCGTCGACGGGGTGGCCGCCGCCCGGGCCCGCTGACCCCACCACAGCGCCATCGCCTCGTCCGCGGACGGGCACATGGCCCTCATATCGGCCTCCCAGCTCCACTCGCCCACCAGGCGCTCCATGTACTGCTCGCGCTCCTCCGGGGTCTGCGCCCACGGGTAGTCAGCGGCGCGCAGCCGCCGGGCGTAGGTGCCATACAGGATCAGCGCCTCCACGCGTTCCGGGTGCATGGCCGCCATGAGGATCGACATCGGCCCTCCCTCGGAGTAGCCGAACAGCACCGTCCGCTCGGATCCCGCGGCGTCCATGACGGCCAGCACGTCGTGCATGCGGGTCTCCATGTCCGGTAGCTCGAGGGGTCGGTCCGACATCCCGGTCCCGCGCTTGTCGAAGCGGATCAGACGGCCCAACCCGGACAGCCCGTCGAGGAAAGCGGCATGTCGGGGGTCACCCCAGTCCAGCTCCAGATGGGAGACGAACCCGGCCACCAGCACGATGTCCCGCTCGCCCTGGCCCGTGACCTGGTAGGCGATCTGCAGGTCGTCGCTTTGCGCGTAGTGCACCGGCGCCGGCCGCGGTGCGGGCGTCCGCGCAAGCTCGCGGACGGTTCCGACGAACCGGTAGCCGTGGCCGTGCACCGTGCGGACCAGACGCTGAGTCCGCCCGTCGTCGCCCACCGCCTGCCGCACCTGCTTGATGCGGCTGGTCACCGCGCTCTCGCTGACGAACCGCCCGCCCCAGACGCTGTCCATCAGCTCCTCCTTGGTCACCACCCGCTCACGGTGATCGACCAAGTACGCGAGAACCTCGAAAACCTGGCGCTCGACCCGGACCCGCACACCGGAGCGCCGCAGCTCAACCCGGGAAAGATCGAGCTCGAGATCGTCGAAGAGGACAATCACGACTCAACGCTAGCCCTCTGGGCCGCCCGCGACGGGCGTGGCGGTGACGCAATCTCGCACGGACTGCCTCACCCTTCCGGCCGTGAGATCGGATGGCGAGCCGGCCCGCAACATGAGCGACCTTCCGGCCGAACCCGCGCTCGTGCTTTGGTAGCAACGAGTTGGGCGTGCCAGCGCAGCAGCGTTCGGGGCGAGACCAGCCGCAGTTGGCGCAGCCGGGGAGGGAGCAGTGTGCTCAGCGCGCTGAGCACTGCGCGGTCGAGCCAGGTGAGTGTGGGTCGCGGGTGGGTGCGGCGCAGCACGGCGACTTCGTGGCGCAGCGTGAGGATCTCGGCGTCTTTGGCGGTGTCGGAGCGGGCAAGCAGCGCCAGCCAGCCCAGCATGCGAACGAGCATCAGGTAGGCGAGTCCGAGGGCCACGACGGGCGATCATGCTGGCTGTCGTCGGGACGGTGATGTCGGAGTCGCCTCGGGGAACGTGCTGCTCAGAGACGGTGACGGGGTTCTCGGCACGCACAGGTCAAGATCCCGCGCGGTGTCCGAGGGCGAACTGCTTCGCCGAACGCTTCGTGTTGACCATCCGGACCGAGGTCACCGACCGGATGCTGATCTTCGGCGAGCGGCACCTGCGTCGGGTGCTTGCCGGGTACGCCGCGCGCTACAACACCGCGCGGCCGCATCGAGCGCTGCGGTTGCGGCCGCCGCGCCCGCCATCGTCGGTTCCCGAGCCGGTTCATGGCAGGATCCGCCGTCGACCGATCCTGGGCGGACTCAACGAGTACGAGGATGCAGCCTGAAGCCGCTGGTCAGCCACCATGGCGGGTTCTGGCACCCGACAGGCACCGGCAGCGCACCCCATCGACCAGTAGACGGCGCCGTCTTCGGTGTCCGGTCTGGGAGCCGTTCGTTAGCTGATCTCTCACGACGTCACGGGCGCTTCCCTCACGACGTCACGGGGCGCTCAGGCCGCGCTTGGCGGGGCGGCTATCGCCGTCGCGACCCCCACCTTAGTGTCGACGGTTCAGAAGGCCGAACGACCGCAGGCCGGGACACGGGTGGATTCGCGTAGCGCGTCCACCGCGGTGGGACCGGCAACGAGCCATTTGGTCGCCCGTGCTGGCCAGGTGCGTCTCCGGGAAACGCGCGGGGTGTCGCCACGGGACTCGGGGTCGTCGTGGGTGCCGGGCTGACGAGGAGGACGCCGTTGCCGAGGGGAACCGCGAGGCCTGCGTAGCAGCGGTAGGCGCCGCTGGTCAGTTCCTGCCCGTCCAGCTCGATCTTCGCGGTCGCGGAGAGTTCGCCTGCCCGCAGCGCCGCCAGCTTGCCCCGCTCGACCACGGCGATCACTCCATCCAGCCGCAGACCGATGGTCAGCGTGAACCGCAGGGTGGCGACCGGTACGCCATTAAGCAGCACCTCGACCGACGGTCGGAAGTCGGTGGTGATGTCGTGCTGCACCAGCATGACGTCCTCCGGTGAGCCCGGGTCGTCCCGCGTCCGCTCGGCCGCCTTGATCAACTCTCGGAAGCTCGACCAGCCTTTGACCAGCAGCTCGCCGATGTCCTGATCCAGCTGCTCGCCGAGTGCCTCACCGACCCGCTCTTCGACCAGGCGCAGGGTCGGTGGTCCGCCCCAGCCGGTCGGGAGCAGCGCACGCGCCGCCGCCTCGGTTCTGGTCAGGCCGTCCCGCACGGCAGTCGTGGCCTGTTCGGTCACCCCGTTGCCGAGCACCATGGCCACCGTGATCGCTGTCATAGCCGGATGCCTCCGTCCGAACGGATCACTTTCAGCTTGCCCGCGTCGGGGCAAAGCACCACCCGCAGCGCCAGGTCAGCCGCCGAGCCGATGCGCCGCGCCCGGATCGCGCCGGGGCCGTGGACAACGGCTACGGCCTGGACCGTGGGACGCGGTGGTGGGCGCGGGGCAGCCCGGAGCTGCGGTCCGGTCCGCCCGACGCGGGCGACGTGCCTGCGCTTGCGAAGCACGGTGAGCCCGACGAGCGCCGCGACGACCGCAAGGAGCACCACCACACCGAGGGGATCCGGGCCGGACGTCTTGAGGCTCCGGTCGTCGACCGGCTTGCTCGTGTCTCCGGTGGAGGCCCCGCCGGGCGGGTCACCGCCGGGAGAGGAGACGCCGATGGACGGCCCGTCGGTGACGGGAGCGGCAGTGGTGAGCCTGGCGGTCGAGGGGACAGTGGTGGACCGGTTGGTGATGGGCGGGACGGTCGTGGCCGGGGGAGTGGTGATGATCACCTGCAGCGTTGCCTCCGCGTACACGTCGAACGCCGGGCTTGCGCTGTCATTCGGATCGACCGCGACGCATGTCGCCTCCACACCGACCGAGGAGGCGCCCGAGTCCGGAGTCACCGGGATCGTCCTCGTGAAGCCGCCCTCGACCAGGCCTTCTGGCGGGACTTCGACCTCTTCTCGACCGTTCCACCGGATCCGCACGCCTCCGGACGGCGGTCCGGGCTCGGCGACCGCGCCATTGCCGGATGGAGTCGGCGTGCTGCCGGACGGGCTCGCCTGGAGGCAGTCGGCGAAGCCGGTGCCCGCGATGACGACGTCGGTCGCCGCACCCGCCGGTACGGCTTCGGGCGATGTCGCTGCCGCGGCGGGC
>Ga0268266_10006569_pt1 | contig 10626 bp, 6 predicted proteins | sample KBSS13metaG_FD_190356 | JGI IMG/M metagenome (GOLD analysis project Ga0268266, IMG submission 190356) | Switchgrass rhizosphere microbial communities from Kellogg Biological Station, Michigan, USA - KBS S1-3 metaG (SPAdes) (version 2) | ecosystem: Host-associated > Plants > Roots > Rhizosphere >... | reverse complement strand
GTAATACGAGTCAGCGTAGGAGTACGGGACGCAACCGGTAACGGAAAACATCAACGCAGCAAGCAGAAGAATTCGTCTATACATGGCGGCCTCCTGGACCGCGGGTTGGCCACACCAGCGACGCTGGCAGGCGACAGTCATTTAATCGCTGACTGTCGAAAAATCAGACAGCGTTTTCGGCATCTGGTGCGTCCCTGCAACAAGTTGAAACAAGTGCTCTATGAAACCTTGTTCATCCGCAAAAACGCCATCATTCAGCCGCTGATTAGTGGTGCCCACGGTGATATCCGCCGCCGTGATAACCCCGTCCGTAACCGCCTCGATGCCAACGGCGCAAACCATCGGATCAGCGGCAAACACGCTGCATCACGGTGCAGCCGCGCACCAACACAAAGCGCCTCAGCGCCCGCGCCGCCACCCCTAAGCAACCCGCGCGCCCGTGCCAGAGCGCCTGACGCGACTTGGCACGCGTCTCGCTTTAGCAAACCCGTGCAGGAGTCATCACAGGTTCGCGGCACCACAATTTGCAATGGCTGACTAGGGTTCCGGCTCGCAATCGCGAGTGGCTGGTCCGAGAGTTGGCGACCTCCAGTTGAGGTTACACGGCGGGACAAAAGCCCGGGAGACAAGCCACCGTTCGCGGTGCCGCGTTGCCTTCCTGTCCGCCCTTGATCAACTGGAGAACCCACCATGACCCGACTACGTTTGCCCGCCCTGCTCGCCGCCGCGTTCGCCGCGCTCATCAGCAGCCAAGCCCCCGCCGCCCAGAAAGATCACTTCAGCGTGTGCTGGACGATTTATGCCGGCTGGATGCCATGGGAATACGCCGGCAGCCAGGGCATTGTCGACAAATGGGCGAAGAAGTACGGCATCAAGATCGACGTCGTACAGCTCAATGACTACGTCGAATCGATCAACCAGTACACCGCCGGCCAGTTCGACGGCTGCACCATGACCAACATGGACGCACTGACCATTCCAGCCGCCGGCGGCGTCGACAGCACCGCGCTGATCGTCAGCGACTTCTCCAACGGCAACGACGGCATCGTCCTCAAGGGCGACGGCAAGAAAGTCGCCGACCTCAAGGGCATGGACGTCAATCTGGTCGAGCTGTCGGTTTCGCACTACCTGCTGGCCCGCGCGCTGGATTCGGTCGACCTGACCGAGAAAGACCTGAAAGTGGTCAACACCTCCGACGCCGACATTTCCGCTGCATTCAACACCGATCAGGTCAACGCCGTGACCACCTGGAACCCGATGCTCTCGGACATCAAGGCCAAACCGGGCGTGACCGAAGTGTTCAACTCCAGCCAGATTCCCGGCGAGATCATGGACATGATGGTGGTCAACAGCACCACCCTCAAAGACAACCCGGCGCTGGGCAAAGCCCTGACCGGGGCGTGGTTCGAAGTAGTCGAGCTGATGAACGCCAAGAACGCTGCAAGCAAAGCCGCACTGGAACACATGGCCAAGGCCTCAGGCACTGATCTGGCGGGATTCCAGGCGCAACTCGACACCACCAAACTGTTCGCCACACCGAGCGAAGCGCTGAGTTTCGCCACCAGCAAACAACTGCCGGAAACCATGCGCAAAGTCGCCGAGTTTTCGTTTCAGCATGGCTTGCTCGGCGAAGGCGCGAAAGACACCAGCGCGGTCGGCATGGCGTTCGCCAACGGCGTGACCAGTGGTGATACCGGCAACCTCAAGCTGCGTTTCGATCCGACCTACGTGCAGATGGCCGCCGACGCCAAGCTGTAAGCCACGGAGGATTTGGCCATGCGCCTGATCAATCGCCACCCGGATCGCCCCAGTCGCCTGTTGCTGGTGATCCTGCCGTTCGCCCTGCTGCTGTTCGCCTACTTCATGGGCTCGGCCGAGCGCCTGGCGGACAACCCCAACGACAAACTGCTGCCCAGCGCCGTGCAGATGACCGACGCGGTGAAACGTCTGGCCTTCAATGCCGACAGCCGCACCGGTGACTACCTGTTATGGCAAGACACCGCGTCGAGTCTGCGACGCCTGGCCATCGGCCTCGGTATTGCTGCGCTGGCCGGGCTGTGCCTGGGCATCGCCGCCGGCACGCTGCCGCTGTTCGGTGCACCTTTGTCGCCACTGTTGACGGTGCTGTCGATGGTGCCGCCCTTGGCGATCCTGCCGATTCTGTTCATCGTTTTCGGTTTGGGCGAGTTGTCGAAAGTCATGCTGATCGTGATCGGCATCACCCCTGCCCTCGCTCGCGATCTGGAACAGCGCGCGCGGGAAATCCCCGTCGAACTGCTGATCAAGGCGCAGACCCTCGGCGCCTCGACCTGGACGCTGATGCTGCGCGTGGTGCTGCCGCAACTGCTGCCGCGTTTGTTGATCTCGTTGCGACTGATGCTGGGGTCGGCGTGGTTGTTCCTGATTGCCGCTGAAGCGATCGCCTCCACCGACGGTCTCGGCTACCGGATTTTTCTGGTGCGGCGTTATCTGGCGATGGACGTGATCCTGCCGTACGTGGTGTGGATCACCCTCCTCGCTTGGCTCATGGATTGGGGCCTGAAATACCTGACTCGTCGCGCATTCCCTTGGTATGAGGGGGCGGCCAAATGAGCTTCATCACGGTAAAAAACGTCTGGCAGCAATACGCCGATCAGGTGGTGCTGGAAGGCTTGAACCTGAGCGTCAACGAGGGCGAGTTCTGCACTTTGGTCGGCGCGTCCGGTTGCGGCAAATCGACCTTCCTGCGCCTGCTGCTCGGTCAGGAAACGGCGAGTCGCGGCGAGATTCTGCTCGACGGTCAAGCGCTGGCCAGCGAACCGGATGCCAGTCGTGGCGTGGTGTTTCAGCGCTACTCGGTGTTCCCGCATTTAAGCGTGCTCGACAACGTCGCCCTCGGCCTTGAACTGCCGCGTGCGCCGTTACTGGGGCGGTTGTTCGGCAGCGGCAAACGCGAGGCGCGCGAACAGGCTGCGGCATTGCTGGACAAAGTCGGCCTCGGCCATGCGCTGGACAAGTACCCGGCGCAGTTGTCCGGCGGCATGCAGCAACGCTTGGCGATTGCCCAGGCGCTGATCATGAAACCGCGCGTGTTGCTACTCGACGAACCGTTCGGCGCGCTCGATCCGGGCATCCGCAAAGACATGCACGCGTTGCTGCTGGAGTTGTGGCGCGAGACGAAACTGACGGTGTTCATGGTCACCCATGATCTGTCCGAAGGCTTCAGCCTCGGCACGCGTCTGCTGGTGTTCGACAAGGTTCGCCTCGACCCGCACGCCCCCGGCGCCTATGGCGCGCGCATCACCTACGACATCCCTTTGAACAGCGACCGCCGCGCCCAACGCGCCGCCGTCGACGCCCTGCCGTTGCCACTGGCAGGCGCCCTTCGCACCGCTTGAGAGGACTGCTCCGATGAATAAACCGATGACCGATTCGACCCAACTATTTCCACCGTTCGCCGAAGAAATGCTCCCCGGCGGCGGCCACCGTTCGTTCGTGCTGAAGCGCGGCCAATTGCTGCGCCTGACCGATCTGCGCGGCGGCGCCAACGTCAGCCTGACCCTGCTCAACGCCAATGAAAAAACCGAACGGCTGAACCTGCCCGACAGCCTCAAATGCCAACATACCGCCAAGCTCACCAGCGGCCACTGCCTGTACTCGGACATGGGCCGCGTACTCGCCGCAATCACCGCCGACACCTGCGGCTGGAGCGACAGCCTCGGCGGCGTGCTCTGCGCCGAAGAAGTCGCGCAGAAGTACGGTCAGGGCCGCTATCAGGAACTGCGCAACGGCTTCTTCCGCAACGGCACCGACAACCTGCTGGTGGAGCTCGGCAAGTGGGGGCTGGGCCTGTCCGATCTGCTGATGACGCTCAATCTGTTCAGCCGCGTGAACGTCGATGAGGCTGGGCGCTTCCATTTCATCGAGGGCAATTCCAAGGCTGGCGATTACATCGAACTGTACGCACCGATGGACACGCTGGTGGTGCTCACCGCGCTGCAACACCCGATGGATCCGGCACCGGAATACGCGCCAAAACCGCTGAAGCTGAGCTGGATGAACGCCGACGCCAGCGTCGCCGAACACTGCCGCACCTCGCGCCCGGAAAATGAGCGCGGCTTTATCAACACCGACCGTTTGTTCGCCTGAGGATCGCTGCCATGTCAGTTGCTATCGCCACTTCGCAAAACCAACCCGACACAGCGGTGTACCGCGCCACGATCCCGGCCGGTGAACCCTGGCTGATGGAGGTCAAGGCTGGCCAGACCCTGCGCATCCTCGACCTGGAAGGCAATCAGGCCGTCGATACGTTGTTCTACAGCCTCGCCAATCCCAAGGAACGCTACGACGTGCAGCGCACCTTGCGACGGCAGAACAGCGTCTACCTGAGCACCGGCAGCGTGCTGTATTCCAACCTCGGCCACGCGATGCTGACCATCGTCGCCGACACCTGCGGACGCCACGACACCCTCGGCGGTGCCTGCGCGCAAGAGAGCAACACCGTGCGCTACGCCCTGGAAAAACGCTACATGCACAGCTGCCGCGACAACTACCTGCGCGCCTGTGTGCATGACGGGCGACTGGGCAAAGGCGACATCGGGCCGAACATCAATTTCTTCATGAATGTGCCTGTCACGGCGGATGGCGGGCTGACCTTCGAGGACGGGATTTCTGCGCCGGGCAAGTACGTCGATTTACGTGCCGAGATGGACGTGATCGTGCTGATTTCCAACTGTCCGCAGTTGAACAACCCGTGCAACGCCTATAACCCGACACCTGCGGAGCTGCTGGTATGGAACTGAATTTAAATCGACTGCGCCGTTGGCTTTTCGCACTGTGCCAGGCGCGCTCCGGGCAGTGCCTGAAATCCCCCAAACACCCCTAAACCCTGTGGGAGCGAGCCTGCTCGCGAATGCGGTGTGTCATACAGCATTGATGTGGCTGATCCACCGCCTTCGCGAGCAGGCTCGCTCCCACAGGGGGGTTGTGATGGGTTTGAGTGAAGTGGTTTTTTCATCCGGGACGGCCCGGATGTCTGTCGAAAAACAGCGGGACGGCCCGCTTCCCCTCCAGGGGTTATGCCATGTTCGAAAAAGTCCTCATCGCCAACCGTGGCGCCATCGCCTGCCGCATCCTGCGCACCCTCGCTGCACTGCAGGTCAAAGGTGTAGCGGTGTATTCCGAAGCCGACGCCGCCAGCCTGCACATCCTGCACGCCGATGAAGCGCACAGCCTCGGTGAAGGCGCTGCTGCCGGCACTTATCTGGCCGTCGAAAAGATCCTCGCCATTGCCAAACAAAGCGGCGCCACGGCGATCCATCCCGGCTACGGATTTCTCTCGGAAAACGCTGCGTTCGCCGAAGCCTGTGAAGCGCACAACATCGCCTTCATCGGCCCGACGCCGGAGCAACTTCGCGTGTTCGGCCTCAAGCACACCGCCCGCGCGCTGGCCAAACAGCACGGCGTGCCCATGCTCGAAGGCACCGAACTGCTCGACAGCCTCGACGCCGCGCTAATCGCAGGCGAACAGGTCGGCTACCCGGTGATGCTGAAAAGCACCGCTGGCGGTGGCGGCATCGGCATGCGCGTGTGCCGTAGCGCCAGCGAACTGAGCGAGTCGTTCGAAGCGGTGAAACGACTCGGTCAGAACAACTTCAGCGACGCCGGGGTGTTCATCGAAAAATACATCCAGCGCGCCCGGCATCTGGAAGTGCAGGTGTTCGGCGACGGTCGCGGTGCGGTCATCGCCCTCGGCGTGCGCGACTGCTCGGTGCAGCGGCGCAATCAGAAAGTCCTCGAAGAAACCCCGGCGCCGAACCTGCCGGGCGGCATGGCTGATGAGCTGTGCGCAGCGGCGATCAAGCTGGCGAAAGCGGTGAATTATCGCAGCGCCGGCACGGTGGAATTCGTTTTCGACAGCGAGGCGCAGCGCTTCTATTTTCTCGAAGTGAACACGCGCTTGCAGGTCGAGCACGGTGTCACCGAACAGGTCTGGGGGGTGGATCTGGTGCGCTGGATGGTTGAGCTGGCCGCCGGTGATCTGCCGCCGCTGAGCGAGTTGTATCACCAGCTGAAACCTGAAGGCCATGCGATTCAGGCGCGGCTGTACGCGGAGGATCCGGGGCGCGACTTCCAGCCGAGCCCAGGTCTGCTGACGGCGGTGGAATTCCCCCTGGCCAACGGTATTCAGTTGCGCATCGATACCTGGGTCGAGGCCGGCTGCGAGATCCCGCCGTATTTCGATCCGATGATCGCCAAGCTCATCACCTGGGCGCCGACCCGTGAACAGGCGCGCGCCGAGTTGCATCAAGCGTTAGGCGGCAGTCTGTTGTACGGCGTGGAAACCAACCGCGATTACCTGCGGCAGATTCTCCTCGACACTCCGTTCGCCAGCGGTGAGCCGTGGACCCGTTGTCTGGAAGGTCTGGTTTATCGCGCCAACACTTTCGAAGTGCTCAGCGCTGGCACACAAACCAGCGTGCAGGACTATCCCGGCCGCCTCGGTTATTGGGCCGTTGGTGTGCCGCCGTCGGGGCCGATGGACAGCCGCGCATTGCGTCTGGGCAATCGCTTGCTCGGCAATGCTGAAGGCGCGGCGGCGCTGGAAATCACCATGAGCGGGCCGTTGCTGCGCTTCAACTGTGCAGCAGTGATCGCGGTGACCGGCGCGCCGATTGCCTTGACGCTTGAAGGCACAAGCGTGCCGATGAACACCGCCCTGCTGATCCCGGCGGGCGCGACGTTGCATCTGGGCAGCATCAGTGGCGCCGGGGCACGCAGTTATCTGTGCCTGCGCGGTGGTTTGCAGGTGCCGGATTATCTGGGCAGCAAAAGCACTTTCACTCTGGGTCAGTTTGGTGGGCATGGTGGTCGGGCGTTGCGTGCCGGTGATGTGTTGCACATCCCTGCGCTGACTGACCGTAGCAGCGGTCAACAACTGGCACTCCAGCACATTTGCGAGTTGCCGGCGGTGCGGCAGATTCGGGTGATTTACGGCCCGCACGGCGCACCGGAATATTTCACGGAAAACTACATTGGCACTTTTTTTCAAACCCAGTGGGAAGTGCATTTCAACTCCAGTCGCACCGGTGTTCGCCTGATCGGGCCGAAGCCGGAATGGGTGCGCGCGGACGGTGGTGAAGCCGGGTTGCATCCATCGAATATTCACGACAATCCGTATGCCATCGGCGCGGTGGATTTCACCGGCGACATGCCGGTGATTCTCGGCCCGGATGGTCCGAGCCTGGGCGGTTTTGTTTGCCCGGTGACGGTGATCGAAGCGGACCTTTGGCAACTGGGGCAGCTCAAGGCGGGCGATAAAATCCAGTTCATCCCGGTCAATCTCGAAACCGCCCGCGATCTCGCCCTGAAATGGGATCTCCCCTGTGGGAGCGAGCCTGCTCGCGAAGGCGATATTTCAGACACATCAGTATTGAATGACCCAGCGCATTCGCGAGCAGGCTCGCTCCCACAGGGTTTGACGTCGCCTGTAGTTTTGGCGTTGGGCCAGGGTGATATGCGTTTGGTTGCGCGGGTTTCTGGCGATACTCATTTACTGCTGGAAATCGGCGAGCCTGAACTCAACCTCGTCCTGCGCTTCCGCGCCCACGCCCTCATGCAAGCGCTGGAACACAAATCCCTGCACGGCGTGATCGACCTCACCCCCGGTATCCGCTCGCTGCAAATCCACTACCAGCCCGAGCAGCTGCCACTCGCCGATCTGCTCGGCATCGTCGCCGGCGAATGGGACGCGGTGTGCGCCGCCAACGACCTGCAAGTACCGTCACGCATCGTCCATTTGCCGCTGTCCTGGGACGACCCGGCCTGCCAGTTGGCCATCGAGAAATACATGACCACCGTGCGCAAGGACGCGCCGTGGTGCCCGAGCAATCTGGAGTTCATCCGCCGTATCAACGACCTGCCGAACCTCGACGAAGTGCAGCGCACGGTATTCGATGCAAGCTATCTGGTGATGGGGCTCGGCGATGTCTATCTCGGTGCGCCGGTGGCCACACCGCTCGACCCGCGCCATCGTTTGGTGACTACCAAATACAACCCGGCACGCACCTGGACCGCCGAAAACTCGGTAGGCATCGGCGGCGCCTACCTGTGCGTGTACGGCATGGAAGGCCCGGGCGGTTATCAGTTTGTCGGGCGCACCTTGCAGATGTGGAACCGCTATCGCGAAGTCGCCGCGTTCGACGGCAAACCGTGGCTGCTGCGCTTCTTCGATCAGATTCGCTTCTATCCGGTCAGCGCCGAAGAACTGCTGCGCATCCGCCGCGATTTTCCGCTGGGTCGCTTCGATCTGAACATCGAACACAGCCAACTCAACCTCGCCGAGTATCAGGCGTTTCTCAATCGTGAAGCCGAGAGCATCAGCGCGTTTCGTGCTCAGCAACAAGGCGCATTCAATGCCGAGCGCGAACGCTGGATCGCCAGCGGTCAGGCGCATTTCGATAGCGAAGAAGCCGTGGCGCCATCCGCCGAAGACGCGCCATTGGCCGAGGGTGAACACAGCGTCGACAGCCACATTGCCGGCAATCTCTGGCAGGTGCAGGTAGAGGCCGGCAGTCGTGTCGCAGCAGGCGACGTGCTGGTGATTCTCGAGTCGATGAAAATGGAAATCCCGGTACTCGCGCCGCTGGCCGGGGTGGTGCGCGAGATTCGCGTGCAACCCGGTTCAGCGGTGCGCGCCGGACAACGGGTCGTGGTGCTGGAACTCGACTGAAGCCAATTGGATAAGGATCTACTCATGAATCTGCAACTCGATGTTCTGCGCAATGCCTATCGCAATGGCGACACCTCACCACGTCAACTGCTGCCGAAACTGCGCGAGAAAGCCGCCGCGCTGAACCCGGATTATCACCTGTTCATTCATCTGCTCAGCGTCGCAGAACTGGAGCCCTACCTTGCCGCCCTCGACGATCGCGAGCTCGACAGCCTGCCGCTGTACGGCGTGCCGTTTGCGATCAAGGACAACATCGATCTGGCCGGCATACCGACCACCGCCGCGTGCCCGGACTTTGCTTATGTGCCGGAGCGCTCGGCGACCCTCGTCGAGCAGTTGATTGCGTTGGGTGCGATTCCGCTGGGCAAGACCAATCTCGATCAATTTGCCACGGGACTCAACGGCAGCCGCTCGCCGTATGGCGCGTGCCCGAACAGCGTGCTGACGGAGTATCCGTCCGGTGGCTCCAGCGCCGGATCGTCGCTGGCGGTGGCGTTGGGCGTGGCGAGTTTTGCTTTGGGCACCGATACCGCAGGCTCCGGTCGGGTGCCGGCGGCGCTGAACAATCTGGTTGGATTGAAAGCGAGCAAAGGGCTGATCTCCACCGCTGGAGTGCTGCCGGCGTGTCGCACGCTGGATTGCGTGACCACGTTTACCGCCACTGCGCGTGAGGCTAGTCAGTTGCTGGCGCTGACGGCAAAATTTGATCCGCGCGATGAGTACAGCCGCCGCAATCCATCGTGGAATGACGGCTCGACGTTTGGTGCGCCACGCGCATTTCGTTTCGGTGTGCCGCGTGCGCAGGATCTTGAGTTTTTCGGTTGCGTCGAAGGGCCGCTGTTGTTCGGCGACGCCATCGATCAACTCAAGGCCTTGGGTGGCGAAGCGATCGAACTGGACCTGTCGCCATTCCTTGAAGCCGCGCGTTTGCTTTACGAAGGGCCGTGGGTTGCCGAGCGCTATAGCGTGGCGGGTGAGTTGATGGAGAAAAATCCCGCGGCCGTTTTACCGGTGATCCGCGCCGTACTGGCCAAGGCCCCGGCGGTGACGGGCGTGCAGACTTTCCGCGCGCAGTATCGGCTGCAAACCTTGAAAGCGCTGTGCGATCAGGCACTCGAAGGTCTCGACTGCGTGCTCACCCCCACTATCGGCCGTCCGGTGACGCTGGCCGAGCTGCATGCAGAACCGGTGCTGCGCAACTCCGAACTGGGTTACTACACCAACTTCATGAACCTGCTCGACTACGCCGCCGTCGCCGTGCCGAGCGGGTTTATGGCCAATGGGTTGCCGTGGGGCGTGACGCTGTTTGGCCGGGCGTTTACCGATCAATATCTGCTGAGCGTGGCGGATGCGCTGCAGCGCCAGCAGTACCCGGCCCTGCCGACGCCCGCGAACGTTGCGCGCAACGATCGCGCCCGCATCGTGGTATGTGGCGCGCATCTGCAAGGGTTGGCGTTGAACTGGCAACTGACGCAGCGGAGTGGCCGATTACTGGAAACGACGTTGAGTTCGCCGGACTATCAACTGTATGCGTTGGCTGGCGGCCCGCCATTGCGGCCGGGGATGGTGCGAGTGAAGGATGGCGGTGTGGCGATTGCGGTGGAGGTATGGGAATTGCCGAGCAGTGAGTTGGGCTCGTTCCTCACCGGGATTCCGGCACCGCTTGGATTGGGCAAGGTGCAACTGGCGGATGGGCGTTGGGAAAGCGGGTTTGTTTGTGAGCCGTATGGTCTTGAGGGTGCGCTGGACATCAGCCATTTGGGGGGCTGGCGGGCGTATCTTGAGACTCGGAACTGATCCAGAAACCAACCCTCACCCTAGCCCTCTCCCAGAGGGAGAGGGGACTGACCGGGGTGTCTGTGAGGGGATTGCCATTCAGTGATAACCCGTCGAACTCAGGTTTTGAAATCACCACA
>Ga0268266_10006567_pt1 | contig 10631 bp, 8 predicted proteins | sample KBSS13metaG_FD_190356 | JGI IMG/M metagenome (GOLD analysis project Ga0268266, IMG submission 190356) | Switchgrass rhizosphere microbial communities from Kellogg Biological Station, Michigan, USA - KBS S1-3 metaG (SPAdes) (version 2) | ecosystem: Host-associated > Plants > Roots > Rhizosphere >... | reverse complement strand
CAAACCGCAAAAGGGGTATCTTTTCGGTCCCACGTATCAACATTGGAACGAAACGGCCCATGAAGGATACACGTCCGAACAGGGGTGGTTCTACGGCCAAATAAAATGCGTTTCGAAAGCGGGTTTTAATTTAAAAAACCAAAAACTAAATCTGTCTCCGATTGATTGCGGCGTTACGGTGGCCTTAAATCATTATCAATATGAAAGTTGGATGGATCTGGGGTATTGGATGCAGCAAACAGCGGAGGGGAAGATACCCGATTTAACAGGTTTGCCGGCCTCTTCAGGCGTGGTGTCTTTTGCCGCGCGTGTGGGTGACTTTACAGCCCATGGCGTGCCATTGGGTAGTGTCGGTAGTTTGAATGTTTTTATTGGTGGACGGCCCGCTTGGCGATCCGGTGTGGACTATCTGATGTGCCCAAAAACAGGTATGGGTGGCGTGCCCGATGGCGGCGGTCCGGTCATGATGGGATCCACCAGTGTTTTTATCAATTCCAAAATGGCTTGTCGTCTGGGGGATGTGATTTTAGAGCCCGTCGGCGGGGCCAATATGATCGTGAGCGGCTGTTTCACTGTTCTTGTAGGCGGAGGAATAGCGGCGCCTGGAGGTAAAAAAGAACATGCCAAAGAATCGCCTCATGGATTGCGTTTTATCCATAGGGAGACGCTGGATCTGGGTTATGGGCATTTAGGGGTGAATGTGGGCGCAGTCCATGAAAAAGACGCGCCATCTAAATTGGGAGGAGGATATGGAGCGCTTGGATCGGGAGTTCGCCTAACGGAAGATTTTGGTCTTCAGTTTCCTTTGTCCGGGGAGCATTCAATTACGATTTTCCTCGGCTTTAAGGTTGATCTCGCTGCCTTCGGTGAGACTCAAGAATGGAGCACAGATGGAAAGGTCAAAGCGGAAGCGGCCGACTTTATTGGAGGGGGATTTGGATTCAGCATTGAAACCAAATAACTTGGATGATCCGCTTTGCGGTTATGAATTGCGGCATGTGATCCCTAATCAAGATCGACAGCTGGCTTACGCGATCGTGGTTCCGAAGGAATGCCGAAGCATTCAACATTTTTCCGATCAGACGGAAAATCCGGGGCAATTGATGCGCATCGGTCTTTTTGCCGATCGCAATCAATCAAAAGCGGTGGCCCTGCAAGTTTTCATGTCGCGCATGCCCTGCGAAGTGGATTTAAAGGATTGGCTGATGTTGCAGGCGACGCGTTTCCGTGCCCGCCTTACTTCCGTTGAACCCAGCACACGGCACAATGGCAGTCAGGCGCTGACGGCGGAAGGCACCTCTGGTGAAGGCCAACAAACGCAGCTTTCGCGCCTTACGGCCCTCGTTGATTCTGGGCGGATTTTTCTTTTTGTCGCCAGCGCTTCGCCGGAACGCTACGCCGCAGAAAGTCAAACCATCACGATCGCCTCGGAGTCCTTTGAATTGCTGGAGCCGGTGGGTACTTCGCGGATGGAGGCATGGAAGAAAAATAGGTCGCAAGCTCCGGATTTTGTCGTCGCCTATCCGGCCAGCTGGTCCTCGCGTCGCGGCGCGGCAAGCGTGCGCGGAAAAAGTAGCCTCGATCTTCAGCTTATGCGTGAGGAAAAACTTCAAGCCTATGTGCGTGTGAAGGCAACGGACCCTGCGGCCGCGCTATCGTTTAATCCCGATCCGGCGGCCGAATTGAAATTACTCCAAGACGAACTGGCAAGCGCATCTATCCGCTGCACGAGCGCTTGGCAATCGATCACCGAGCCGTCATGGCGGGCGATTGATGGGGTGAAACAACGTTGGATCGCGGAAGGAACGCTTGCGGGGCGCCGCCTCGACTTGCGTTTTGGCGTTGTCTGGCGACAAGGTCTGTTATTTTCTGTGTTAGGGATTTCGATTCCCTACGAGCGGAATCCGTTGTTGTCGATGCGATCGAAACGCGCCTATGACATTGCGCTGGCGACAGCCGCGCGGATAATAGCGAACGAAGGAGACTCAGATGATCACGCCTTATTTTGAAGAGGAGTTGACACGTTTGCGGGAGTTGGGAACGGTATTTTCTAAAGCGCATCCTTCGATCGCGCCGATGCTCAGCGGACCACAGAGCGATCCTGACGTGGAGCGTTTGCTGGAAGGCACGGCTTTTTTAACGGCCTTGTTACGCCAGAAATTAGACGATTATTTTCCCGAAATGGTGCAGGACTTATTTCAAATGGTCGCGCCGCAGCATCTAAATTCTACGCCCTCGACGACCATTTTGCAGTTTGAACCCAAATCGACGGCGCGCTCTTCGACACGCATTCCCGCGGGTGTGTTTGCGGCTTCCGTTCCCGTGGAGGGAACCGCTTGTCTTTTTCAGACAACTCAGTCGGTGGAAATGCATCCCTTGACGTTGCAAGACGTGGCGCTCCTCGAGCAGCCTGGACAACCACCGGCGATTCAACTGACGTTGGAGCTTAATGATCTACGGCTTTCTGATTGGCGACCCGAAAGTTTGCGTCTCTTTTTATGCGACGACTATGCCCGTGCGGCCGATGTTTATCTCTTGCTGCGTCACTACTGTAAACGAATACATGTGAAGCCTATTGGCCCCGGAGAAAGCGCCATCTGGCCGGCCAATGCGATACGCCCGGTGGGCTTCTATGAGAATAAAAACCTCATGCCTCAGGCCGCGCATGTGTCTTCGGTGATGCAAGGGTTGCAAGATTATTTTGTCTTACCGCAAAAATATTTATTTCTCGATATCGTCGGCTGGGACACGTGGCGCGCGCGCGGTTCCGGTCATCGTCTGACCCTCACCTTTGAGTTGGAAAATCCGCCGTTTTTGCCGGCGCGTTTAACGCGCGACCATATCGCGTTACATGCGACTCCGGCGATTAATGTGTTCCCGCGGGATGGAGAACCGATTTTTGTCGATCATCGAAAAACGGACTATCCGGTTCGCCCCTCCAATGGCCAGCCGCATCATTTTGCCGTGCATTCCGTGGATGAGGTGAAGGGATTTGCACAAGGCAGTGACGGAGCGGAGCAGCTCTATCAGCCGTTCGAATGTTTTCGACCCGGTTCTGGGTCGGCTTATTTCCATTTATCGCGGCGGCCCGGAGCGTCTGGCGACAATGATGAGTTGTTGGTGTCGCTGGTGTATCCTCCGCGTGCGATTCCAGTACCGGAAACTCTTTCTTTACGCTTGAGTTGCACAAACGGAAAACTTCCCGAGCGATTAAAAAAAGGCGATATTTCCATCCATGCGTCAGGCTGTCCGGAATATGTGTCGGTGACTAATTTAACGGCGCCCACACCGGCGGATTCTGCGCGCTTGGGAGGCCATGCGCTTTGGCGCTTGCTTTCCTATTTATCGCTCGGCTATCAATCGTTGGAAAATCTTCAAAGCTTGAAGTCCTTATTGGAATTGTATGTGTCGGCCGATGTTTACGATTATGCGGCGCGCGCCAATCGACGACGTATTGAAGGCATCGAGCGGCTTTCCGCACGAGGCATCGACCGCATGATGAAAGGATCGCTTTTACGCGGACGCGACTTGTTGATGAGTGTATCCGGAACCCATTTTGCCAGCCGTGGTGATCTTTATTTATTCGGCTGTGTTTTGGATCGTTTTTTTAGTCAGTATGCGTCGATTAATTCATTCACGCGTTTCGTTTTAAGAGATTCTTCGACGGGAGGACAATACGCATGGCCGTTGCGTTCCGGGAATCGTCCCCTGCTTTAGACTTAAAGCGCGCGCTTTTAGCGGACGCGCCGCATTTTTCATTTATTCAAGCGTTGCGCTTATTGCAGCGCTTGTCGCCGGAGGCGCTGGACAATGGCCGCATTCGACCGTCCTTGTCTCTCGCGTTTCCGGCCGCCGATGTAGCGCGTATCAACGAGGATGAAGCGGGGAATTTTGAAATTACCGCCACATTCTTAGGTCTTTATGGAACGACATCGCCGCTGCCGACTTTTTATACCGAGGATTTATTTAAAGAAGCGCGTGAGGGGTCCAGTGTCGCGCGGGATTTTCTGGACATCATTCATCAACGGCTTTATTTACTTTTTGCTGCCTGTTGGAAAAAATATCGTCTTCTCTTGCGCGTGGCAGAAGATGGCGAGGATTCGGCGCTCGATATCTTGCGTGCATTGGCCGGCTTTTCCGACCCGGCGCCGGAACTAATTACCTATGGCGGTCTTTTTGGTCCGCGCCCGCGTTCCGCTTTAGGGTTGGAACTTTTATTATCGAATGCACTCGAAGGGGTTCCTGTCAGCATCGACTCTTGTGTGGAGCGCACGGCCATCATTGCCGAAGATCAACGTTTATGCTTAGGAGCGATGCAGGAGGGGTTGGGTGTGAATAGTGTCTTGGGTGAACAAATTTCCGATTGTCAGGGAAAGTTTCGGGTTGTGATTGGACCCGTAGGAATTGGTTCTTTTCGTAAGTTAGTGCATGGCGGAGAGGAGTTCATTGCGCATTTGATTAAAAACTATCTTACAGATCCGTTAGTCTATGCGCTCGATATCCGCTTAGCCGTCGACGCCATCGAACCCATGCGCTTAGGATCTGGAGCTTGGTCCCAATTGGGAATGGATACATTAATGTTCACCGGTAAGGCCCCATGTGAAATCCGTTTGCAAATAGACAGCTAGTTCAGGACATTCAATGCGCCCTGTGCACTTTCTCTGCATCAAGAAATAATCTCTTTTCAAGTCGCTCTCATAAAACCAACAAAACACGTCATTGGGGGCACTCCTTAGAGGTTCTTTCCGTCAAATGGCAAATAGATGCCCACCCACGGTTGAAATACGCAGCGCGCTGCTGGAAAAAGCGCAATTGACGATTACCCATGCCGGATTAAGTATTCCTTTGGACGCCTTGAATTTTGGAGTTCCGCTCTTGCCTGAGGAGCAGTGCGTTCAGATAAAAACTCACCGGACTCCAGGATTTGTTTGACTGTTTTCAGGAATAGGTTCCCGCATAATCCGTCCCATGCCGAGTGATTTGCCGAGCATGTTAGAGTCATCATGGGTCTTAATTCTTGACGGTTCGCTGTCATCACCGGCCGAGTCGTGACGCGGCCGGCGGCTAAAAGGGCCGACGCACTGAAGATATAAGGGATGAATACATCGACGTCCGGCAAGCAACTCACTTGAAACGTCCCGGCTCCTTTCCGCTGAAACCATATCCGGCGAAATAAAAAATCCAGGACCGCGCGTCGCAGCCATCCAAAAGGAATAAGCCATCCCCAACGCCGGATCAATTGGTTTGCGCGGCGGTCACGCTCGCGGACTTGGCTGGCTTCATAACGGATTTCTTCGGCGATAGAAAAGATGTCTTTGGTTTCTGCTTCGCGAATGACCATGAGAGGAGAAACAAAGCTTTCTCCGGCGACTGATAGAGCGATTTCAACATGTTCCGGATAAAAGCGGTTATAACCTGACAGCATGACGTGCAGCTGTGGTTCCTTGGCCAGTGCCATGGCGGCGATTCGGACCAGAATAGCGGGATAGGTCATGGCGGCACCTTGGGATTTCCAGTCAGCCATTTTCCGTTCGCAAATGGACACATCGACTTCCACACTCATTACGAAGCCTGGCCTGGGACAGACTTGAATGCCGTCACTCATCCAACGTTCGGCAAAATTCATCGGTTCCTTTAAGGGCTGACCTTTTTTATTGGCTATTTTCCGCTTATAGTAAAGTGCCATAAATGTATGTACGCATAGCGCCCGCTTGCGCGAGGGCCGGCCTCCTTTTCATAAAGCGAAGTTCTGCATTCCGGTAGAGAAAATCCGCTAGACATACGGCCATGGTTGCGCACCCGGCCACGAATAACCAATAGACCAGGGGAAGCATTTCTTTGATGGGTGCCCAATGGTTCATCAGATGCGACAGCACATAAAGAACAATTCCATGCGTCACGTAAAAGCTGTAACTGCATTGGCCAAGAAGAAATGTGGAGCGCATCGAGAGCAGACCAAACAAATCATTTCGAGCGACGATGAAGATGAACGGTACAACCAAGCACACAAATTGAAAAAAGGAATGCGCTGGAAGTTTCAGGAGAACGGGGCCGGCTAGAAATAACACCGGAATTACTGACCAGCGGCGTTCACTAAAGCTCTCCAGCCAAGCCGCAGGACATTTTGATTTTAAGAAGGCCACAAGCATTCCGAATCCAAAACCGAATCCGAAAAACCGGGCCAGGAGCCTCGGCACCGGGTCTTCCGCCCAGGACACGGTTTTCAGCGAACCCTCCGGACCAAAATACCAATAGATCAGGGCACAGAGGGCAAGATACATGAAGACTCGATAGCCATTAAATATTCGATAGAGTAATGGCAGAAAGGCATAAAACACGATCTCCAGCTGAAGTGTCCAGATGACCACTGCGTTAATTAAAGGGGCCTGAGTAATACCGTTGAGAGGTTGTCGAAGATTAGGGACACAGAACGCTAGCCAGCTGAGGAATTCAAGACATAATTGATGGAGAGGGACGCGAATAGACAACCTCGTGTGGGCAAAGACGATCAATGTAATTAAGATGAGTGAGGCATAATATGCCGGAATAAGTCGGCGCGCGCGAGATACCCAAAAGTCACTGGTTTGGCGGATCCCCCCTTCGGCAATGCATTTTGACCAAAAAAGAAACCCGCTAATCAAAAAAAATAAGTCCACGGTTCCCGTTCCTAAATACGCGTAAAAGGCCGAAGGCGGAGAGGTCCATATTCCCGTTTGAAAATAGATGAATGTCACAACCGAATGACAAAAGAAAACGCCCGTAGCCAGGAGCCCGCGCAGCGATTCCATGGGGACGTTGAGCCCTTGACGATTGGCAGGATGCCGCCGGGCCAATAGGTCCGCCACGATCAGTAGCCAGGACATCTCCAAAAAGTAGACCCACGGATTGCCGATCGAGATCATCGTGTAGCGACCTTTTCGGCGGGGGCTTTTTTGGCGACCAACATGAAGCCGATTCGCCCGTTATCCGAATCTTTAAAAGACCATCCTGAAATGACCACCCCGACAATTGCTCCGCTTTTCGCTTTCATGGAGACTGCCTGGTATGGAAGCGATCTGTCCGTGATTTTTGAAAGGTCCAGCATGTTGAATGGCGCCCACAGCGTATCCATGGGTTGGCCGGTCAAATCCCCGGTTGTGAAACCGGTGAGTTTCAGGGCCGCAGGATTCATCATTTTAATTCGGCGATTTTGGTCCAAAAGGATCAAGGGCTCTGTCATGTCTTCGAAGAGGGAAGTAAAATCTTCCTTAAAAAACTGAGGTTCTGGCGCCATGGCATACATTCCTTGATGAAAATGAAGGGTGGCTTTGACGATGGGCCATACAACGTTCCACATAAAGAAGAACACCAGACCCAAGAGAAGAATGCCGATGAGAATCCATTCGAAGTTCATACTCTAGTCTACTCGCGTGACCCATTTCGTATGACACAGAGATGTAATAATATGGTCTCGGCATGTAACACCTTTATAATCCGTTGCAATTCAAATCCCCGCGCGCTATAAAAGGTGAGCTCACCAATTAGTGTGTATTTTGGGCACGAATAGATCATTTATGGCTCTTGATAATACGCTGGCCTATATCAAAACGCGCAGTCCGGTGAAGGTGTTTGTCGTCTTCACTCTAGGCATCCTATTGCCGAATCTTTTCTTGGGCTATCTCGGCCTGCGTTCCTATCGATACGAAAATCGTTTGATGCATAAGGAGGCCGAAGAGCGTTTTGCGGTGGTCGCCAATCTCATTGAAAGCAAAGTCAACGAACGTGTCACTACTCTCATCGCGGAACTGCGAGCCATCTCAGGGCAACCGAGTTTCCAGCGGCTCGATTACGCAGCGATTATGCCGCACCTCCTCACGCGCATCAAACTGGAACCCTTCGTTGTTGATGAGCTATTGGTCTTTAATGATCTGGAATCCATGGTGGCTCCCTGGCCGGCGGATTCAAAAAGAACTGCGCCTGTATTGGCTGGGCGCGACTTTGATTGGGGGCCGATTGCTGAAGAAATCGAACGTCTGGAACGGCTGGAATTCGTCAACAAAAACGTCAAAGCTGCTTTGCAAGGGTACATCGCCCTCCAATCGCGCAAGCTCACGCCGTCCATACAGGCCGAGCTGCTTAAGAATATCGCCGGCGATCAAAGGAAATTGAAGCAAACTCATCTGGCCGCGTCGGCTTATAGGACATTAGCGACGACCTATGAATCCATGCAAGACTTGTCTGGAGTTCCGATGGGAATATTGGGCCGTCAGATGGAGATCGAACTGGAGGAGCAAGACCATTCCTGGAAAAGCGCGCTGGATCTCCGGCTCGACCTTTTCGAGGGTCTTTTGCTACGCCGATGGCATCTCACGGAGAGTCAATCCGCCAATTTGCTTGCGGAACAGCGCAACGCTATTGTCCCACTGTTGAAACGCAAAGCGGCAGAAGCGTTGGCTGAAGAAGCACGCTGGCAACACCTTCTGTCCATGCAGGCTAGCATCGGATCCCTGGAACGCGCCGCAGAGCGGTTTACGAAAGAGAACTGGCCCGACCTGATCCGTCGTGTGCGTCGACTTGGGCGACTCGATCAAGGCGCCATTCTGGAAATAACTGCGTCGCACCCGCCCCAAGTGGCAATTATCGTTCCCATCGTGGCACCACAGACCGATCATCGGTTAGGACTCTTAATCGCTATTCTACCCGCCGCCAAGGTCTGGGCGGATTTTGATGACGTCATGGTCCAATTGGCAAAACCCGCCGGGCTCAAAGCGCAATGGAACCATAGCGCCGAGCCGCCGTCCAAGCCGCAGTTCTGGACAACCCGGCTGGAACGGGTCGTACCGGCGATCGATCCGCCGCTTCGCTTTCAATTGGTAGAAGCCGATTCCTCCGCTAGAGAAGACCTCTCCCGCCGCCGACAACAGATTTTCGGTACCATGATTGGAATTTCGTTTACGGTGCTCTTGGTTGGACTCCTCATCACCTTTCATGCCGTCAAGCGGGAGACGGAACTTGCGAATCTGAAATCCGACTTTGTTGCCAATGTCTCGCATGAATTGCGCACACCGCTGGCCGCGATTTCGCATATTGGGGAGCGCTTGAGCCTGGGCCGCTACCGGTCCGACGAAGAACGTAAAGAATTTTATGGGCTTTTAGGTCAAGAAACCTTCCGCCTGAAACAACTCGTCGAAGATGTCTTGGATTTTTCAAAAATGCTAGCCGGAAAGAAAGTTTATCGGCAAGAGTCGCTTGATCTAGTCGATGTGGTCCAAGACTCCATCAACGCCTTCCAATCGAAGGCCGAGAGCCGCGGATTCCAGGTGTCTTCCCATTTAGCTTCGTCACCTATCACCATGGTAGGTGATGCTCGAGCTATTAAGCAGGCGGTATTAAATCTTTTGGATAATGCGATGAAATATTCCGGAGACTCGCGTGCCATTGACCTGCGCGTCAGCCACTCGCCGCCCCATGCCATCGTCACCGTCAGCGATCACGGCATTGGAATTGCGGATTGCGATAAGGACAAAATCTTTGAGAAGTTCTATCGTGTAGAGCGCGGCGCGCAGGGCCAAACCGAAGGCGGCGTCGGTTTGGGATTGGCCATGGTCAAACATGTTGTCGAAGGGCATCATGGGAAAATTGAAGTCGAAAGCCAAATAGGAAAGGGCAGTACATTCTCTTTGATTTTTGCACTCGCCAAGTGAGGTTGCCATGATTCGTGTTTTAGTTGTTGAGGACGATCCAACGATTTGCAAGCTTCTCGCGAGTGATTTGGAGCTCGAGGGCTATTTGGTGACGACCGCCAAAGACGGCGTAGACGGTCTAATGCAGGCCAAGACGCTAAAGCCCGATCTGATCCTTCTCGACATTAGCCTTCCTAAAATGACAGGTTACGACGTTTGCCGAACGCTTCGCCGCGACGGGTCAGACGTGCTCATTGTGATGTTGACCGCACGCGGCCAGGAAGCAGAAAAAGTAGTCGGGCTTGATTTAGGGGCCGATGATTACATTGCCAAACCTTACGGTTCAATGGAGCTTCTTGCGCGGGTACGTGCCCTTCTACGGCGGCATAAACGGCAGCTCGATAAGGTTGAGCAATCGTCATTCGGCGATATCATGGTGGATTTTGGCCGCATGGAAGCAACCAAAGGCGGCAAGCCTCTTTCGCTTACGAAGAAGGAATTTCAAATATTGGAATTGCTCCTCCGACATCGCGGCCAGGTAGTTAGCCGCGACCAGTTCCTTCAAGAGATTTGGGGTTATGAAGAACTCCCTTCCACGCGTACCGTCGACAATCGCGTAATGGCGCTGCGCCACAAACTGTCTCCGGAGAATCCGGAAGCCTATATTCTTTCCGTCCACGGAAGCGGTTATCGACTTGCCATCTGATTGGCCTCAGTTTCGGAGACATTTGATCTCAGCGGTGTTCTTGGCCGTGTTATTGCCGGTCGCCCTCTTTGCCGATCCCCAATCCGACGAGCTATTTCACAAAGCTTTCGCTAAAGAATCCGTTGAGCGGAATTTAGAAGGGGCCATTAGTCTTTATCAGCAAACGGTAGGACATCCGCGCGTGGACCCAGGCGTGGCGGGCGAAGCGCGATTCCGTATGGGAATGTGTTACGAAAAGCTAGGCCAACAGCAGGACGCCGAAA
>Ga0268266_10006562_pt1 | contig 10636 bp, 6 predicted proteins | sample KBSS13metaG_FD_190356 | JGI IMG/M metagenome (GOLD analysis project Ga0268266, IMG submission 190356) | Switchgrass rhizosphere microbial communities from Kellogg Biological Station, Michigan, USA - KBS S1-3 metaG (SPAdes) (version 2) | ecosystem: Host-associated > Plants > Roots > Rhizosphere >... | reverse complement strand
CATCGGCGATGAGTGCCTCGCTCACGACATCCCCTTCTTCCTCGAGTTCGTCGGCTACGACGCCGAGGGCGGCGACGAAAAGTCACTCGCCTACGCCAAAAAGAAGCCCGAGATCGTCTCCGGCTCCATGGCCGAGTTCGGCAAGGAGCGCTACAACGTAGACGTCCTCAAGGTCGAAGTTCCCATCGAGATGGCCTTCGTCGAGGGCACCAAATCTTTCAAAGGCGAAAAGGCCTACACCCGCGCAGAGGCCCTGCAGCACTTCCGCGACGCCGAGACGATGACTCACAAGCCCTTCATCTATCTCTCCGCCGGTGTCTCGAACCCGGTCTTCATCGAGACCCTCGAGCTCGCAGGCGAGTCCGGAACCAAGTTCAACGGCGTCCTCTGCGGCCGCGCCACCTGGAAAGACGGAATCCCCGTCTTCGCAAAGCAGGGAGCCAAGGCCTTCCGCGACTGGCTCGAAACCACCGGCGTCGAAAACATCAACAACGTCAACAACGCCCTCAAAGCCGCAACACCCTGGTACGAAAAGTTCGGAGCGAAAAGCCTCGCAGAGCTAGGCTAAAAATCGACTGCGACACCGCTACGCCTCGCAACGGTGTCATCCTGAGCGGAGTGTAGCGGAGTCGAAGGATCTGCGGCTTCACCCGCAACCTTCAGCATCAGGAAAGACAAACAATCAAAAGCGGCGGACTTTTCGTAGTCCGCCGCTTCCTCTTTGTACTTTGTTTTTTACTGCATCGTCTGTACTGCTCGGACAACCTCTTGGAAACTTGAAAAAAAAGAGCGGGGCTGACGGGATTGCGGCCCCGCTCCTGCGAAAAATCAATCTCTAAGTCACGGTCTCGCTCACACGAGCGCGATACCGCAGATGAAGCTTCTCCATCTCGACGTTCACAACCTGGCCGCTCTGCTCCCGCCGCTCCGTCCATGTCTCGATCACCTCGATGCAGGCGTGGTCGATGTAACGAAGGTTCACGCAGTGAACATGCACGACCGGGCAATCCGGCTTCACCTGATCGAGCGCCTGCGTGATCTTCGGAATCGAGATGAACGTTCCGATTCCGGAGAGATGAACGTGCGTGTCAGCACCCTCTTCCACAACGCGCGCTTCCAGATGAGTCACCGTATAAAGCAGCCGCAACAACGACAGGGACACGCCAACCAGAACACCGGTCAGTAGATCCGTCATGACGATGGTGATCATCGAAGCGAAGTAAATCAGCACCGGAACTTTGCCGAACCGGGCAAGCTTCCTCACCTCCGCAGGCTTCACCAGACGGATGCCAACGAAGATCAGTACCGCAGCAAGGCTCGCAGTTGGAATCTTGCGAAGCACCGCAGCAAACAGAAGAACCGAGACCAGCATCCAGGCTCCATGCAGAATCGCCGAGCGCCTCGTCTCTGCGCCAGCTTGCACGTTGGTGGAGCTGCGAACGATCACGCCGGTCATCGGCAGCGCTCCGACCAGACCGCAGAGCATGTTGCCGACACCCTGTGCCGTGAGTTCGCGGTCATAGTTCGTCTTACACCGCGTCTGCATCTGCTCGACTGCGGCGGCGGAAAGCAGAGTCTCCGCACTGGCAATAAACGCCAGAGCCAACGCTGTTCCTGCGATCGCCGAGAGGGACATTCCCTGAAGCGAGCTCAGGCTCGGAAACGAGACCATCTGCACCAGGTTCTCTGGAACCTTGATGCGGTTCACACCCAGATGCAGAAACTCAGCCAGAGCCGTCGCGGCCGTAATTCCAAGCAGGGCCCCCGGAACCAGCTTCAGCTTCACCGGCCGGAACCTCTCCCAGAGAATCATCACCGCCATCGTCGTGAGCCCGACCAGAGCTGCAGCCTCCTCCTTGCTTCCATTCAGCGGAAACAGCCCGCCGAAGATCGCATCCCACATCCCGACGATGTTGGCTGGCCCACTATGCTTTGGAGCCCGATCCAGCACCACGTGAAACTGCTGGATCACAATCAGCACACCAATTCCGGCCAGCATCCCATGGATGACTTCAGGCGAGATGGCGCGGAACCAGCGGCCCATCTTCAGCAGACCTGCCACAAACTGAACCGCTCCGGCGATCAAGAGCAGAGGTCCGAGTGCGCCAATGCCATGTTCACGCACAAGCTCGAAGACGATCACGGCGAGCCCCGCCGCAGGACCACTTACCTGCAGCGGCTGGCCCGCCAGGAATCCGACGACGAGGCCGCCGATTATTCCTGTCACAAGCCCGGAAGCGGGCGGCATTCCCGAAGCCAGCGCGATGCCCATGCAGAGCGGCAACGCAACCAGAAACACTACAACCGACGCGGAAAGATCTCGCACAAACGTCCCGCTCTTGACCGCCGTTTCACTCTTCACGTGATGAACTTGGGTGGACATTGGATCTCCCTTATGCAATCTTTCGTTCCCGTCCCGCTGATGTTGTTACGACAGGTTCATCCGTCAGCAGTGGCCGAAAACTGCCCTGCTCCGCATCAAATTGCTGAATCGCACCCGTGCCGATGTCGTAGATCCACCCATGAATGCGGACAGACCCCTTCTTCAAGGCTTCATCCACAGCCGGATGCATCTTCAGATTTTGTAGCTGGGCAATTACATTCGCCTCGGTCAGAAGCTTCAGCTTCTGCTCGAATGACATTGAAGTCGTGTCCTTCAGAAGACGAGTTAGCCACTTCGAGGAAGGCCCCGCATGCTGGAGGTAAGAGCGAACCGCTGGCAGCGCCTCAATCTTTTCGCTCTCGAGAACACCCTTCATCGCTCCGCAATCGGAGTGACCGCAGACGATGACATCGGGAATCTTCAACACCCGGATCGCATACTCGATCGTTGCGGCGACACCACTTGAGGTCTCCGTTGGAGGAGGAACTAGATTGCCTACACTGCGGCTGGGGAACAACGTTCCCGGATCACTCTGCATGATCATCTCGGGAACTACACGAGAATCGGAGCAGCAGATGAATAGGGCCTGGGGCTGCTGGCCTTTTGCCAGCTTCTCAAAGAGCCCGGACTGCTGCGGAAATATGTTGGAACGAAACCGGGCATAACCATCGATAAGTTGCTGCATACACCTCTCCATCGGCAGGCTGCGCAATACGCAAGCCTGAAATCGCTATCGGAGACGCCTGGCGGAAGCAGAGATCGATCCTGTGCGGAGATCTCAGCCGATGCAGACCTGTTTAGAGACACATAAGGTCAGCGCCAAGCGAAGTTGAGCGAGAGAGATTTATGCAATTGGGGGTGCGCGACCCAGACCGGGTGCGCGAGGTGCGCTTCCTAGCGCCAGCACATTTTCCCGTGCCGGCAACCGCATGCCTTCTTCAGGACGATGCAGTATCAGCTTCGCGGCAGCAATCGCAACCTGCGGAGCATGAGACGATCCTGCGCGTAAGGCGCGGAACGACTGATTATCGGAAGGATGAACAACAACCGCGTGCTCGACCACCGCATCGACCGATGCCACCAGCCCGGTTCGCGTACCAGACCTGCGGGTGCCATGAGCCGGAACATGAGAGTAGTTGATCCGGGTATGGTGTACGGTCCTGTGACCGTGCATGACGCCCAGAAAGCACAGTAAGTTGAGCCCGGCAATGATGGCACCGAAGAGCAACTTGTTCGAGATGGCTTTCTGACGATTCATGAGCAAACTTAGGTGGAGTCTTACAGGAGTAGACGCAGAAGTCAATTGAAGAGTAGCTAAACCTTTCAAAACTTTCTACGTTATCGACGGCCCTCCATCGCAGCCAATGCTCGCCGACAGTTTTATTCTGTCTTCGGTCGCTGCTGCTTTGCAACCTATCTTTCGGTCATTTGTGACAAAGCGAAGCGTTGCAGCAGTCGAAGGTCGTTCTACTCCCTCTCGATGGTGGCCAGCGGCTTGGAGAAACTAAAGGAACAACCCAAACAGACTGAATGGTGTATTTCCGAGCGATCGAGAATCTCCTGTAACGGAAATAATCTGCTCCTTCAGCAAGCCTTAAGCTATGCCGCTATATCTTGATCCTGATGAATATGACAGGTTTATTGCGCGTACGTGCCATGCAAGCCCTTCCCTTGCTTCTTTTGCCTGCGCTTGCGGCGTGGGGTCAGACGAAGACAGTTACACTCCCTGTTGGAACGCCGTTACCGGTCCGCATCGTAGGACACCTTCCTATGCGGGCTGGAGAGACCGTCCACGCTGAGCTCATCTATCCCGTCTACGTCGACAATCAGATTGCTCTCAGAGAAAAGACGGCCCTCCTCGGTACCGTAACCGAGCTTCATGCAAACCATACGCAACGTGTCCGTGCTCGCATCAATGGGGACTTCACTCCATTCCATACTCCAGTCGTACGTTTCAGTCAGATTGTGTTCGACGACGGTATAGCGATTCCCATCGAAGCCGGCGCCGCTACCGACGGTGCACCTCTCCTTCGGCTCACAGCTCCAGCTCCTCATAAAGGCGGCTTCATTCACAAACAGTGGGACGCCGGCATGCAGATCCTGCACGATCAGATCGGCGTCTTCACTGCTCCCAACAAGGGCGATCGCCTCGTCCAGTTCGCGTATCATCAGCTGCCCTATCACCCGGAGCGCATTGAGGACGGCACCGCCTGGACAATTGAAACCACCGAACCCCTCACCATTCCTGCTCAGCCCTCGCAACCTGTCTCAGCTGCGACACCGGCTAACGATATGGGCCGACCTACATGGATGATTGAGGCTTACCTGCACGATCAGCTCAGCTCCGCATCGACGAAACCTGGCCAGCCTGTCCAGGCCATCGTCTCTCAACCCGTCTATAACCGAGGCCACACGATCGCTGTTCCTCAGGGAGCTGTTCTGATAGGTGCCGTCACCCAAGCCCGTCCGGCGCGCTCCTTTGCACGAGCAGGGGTCCTCGCCTTCGATTTCAAGCAGATTGTGTTGCCGGGCGGACAGACACAGAATGTGCAGTCCGCGCTAACTGGCGCCGATGCCGCTTCGAGCGCCAATCTTGCCATGGACTCCGAAGGCAGGGTGAAGCCTAAACCGCAGGACAAGATCGTCGTTCCACTTCTGCTTGCCTTGCTTGCGACACGACCGCTCGACGAAGATACCGAATTTCAAGCAGGCAGAAACTTCGTGGGAGCCAATGGCTTCGGACTGGCAGGAAACCTTATTGCGCTTGCCTCCGGCTCGGCAAAGATTTCGACCGGAATCGGTGCATACGGCACTGCCGTCTCACTCTATCGTCGCTGGATCGCCCGCGGCAATGAGGTTACGTTCGTGAAGGATACGCGGCTCGCGCTCGAAGCCACTCCTCGCAGTGCTTCGGTGCTCAAGCCATAGATTCAACAGACCTTTACCAGGAAAGCGCAGCCGTTACTCCCACTCGATGGTGCCCGGTGGCTTCGAGGTGATGTCATAGACCACGCGGTTGATTCCGCGCACCTCGCTGACGATTCGGCTCGAGATAGTGCGCAACACCTCGTAGGGCAGTGGAGCCCAGTCTGCCGTCATTCCGTCTTCGCTCTCCACCGCGCGGATCGCACAGGTATACGCGTAGGTTCGCTGGTCACCCATGACTCCCACGCTCTTTACCGGAAGCAAGACCGCAAAGCTCTGCCATACCTTGCGATAGAAGCCTGCGGCCTTGATCTCGGTCACGACGATCTCATCGGCCTCCTGCAGTAACGCCACACGGTCCGCAGTTACCTCGCCAAGGATACGCACGGCCAACCCCGGCCCAGGAAACGGCTGCCGTTCCAGAATTTCTTCAGGCATGCCGAGATCGCGCCCGATTCTCCGCACCTCATCCTTGAAGAGGTCACGCAGCGGCTCGATCAGCTTCAGCTTCATGTTCTCCGGCAGACCACCGACGTTGTGATGGCTCTTGATCGTGTGCGATGGTCCGTGCACGCTCGAAGACTCGATCACGTCGGGATACAGGGTTCCCTGCACCAGCCACGCGACCTCCTCGCCAGCACTTTTTTCCGCTTCGAAGATCTTCGTCGCCTCATCGTCGAAGACCGCGATGAACTCGTTGCCGATGATCTTTCGCTTCTTCTCCGGATCAGTTACGCCTGCCAGCTTGGTCAGAAAACGCTCGCCGGCGTCAACGGCGACGACGTTCAGCCCCAGGCCTTCGCGCATGGTCTTCTGTACTTTGCTGAACTCGTCCTTGCGCAGCACGCCATTGTTCACAAAGATGCAGGTCAATCGGTCGCCGATGGCGCGCGCTACAAGCACGGCCGCAACCGAAGAATCCACGCCTCCACTCAGGCCGCAGATCGCGTGACCATTGCCAACCTGTGCGCGGATTTTCTCCACAGTCGACTGAATGAAATGTTCCGGTGTCCAGTCCTGTTTGGCTCCGCAGATATCGAGACAAAAATTCTTTAGCAGTTCTGTACCCTGCCGCGTATGCGCAACTTCAGGATGGAACTGCACGGCCCATATCCTTCTAGATTCATCTGCGATCCCGGCGACCGCGTTCGAGGTCTTCGCCGTTAGATGAAAGCCTTCCGGCAGAGCCTTCGCCTCATCTCCGTGGGACATCCACACCTCAAGGGTCTGCGGCAGGCCGCGAAAGAGGGCTGTCTCCGCAACCACACTCACCTGCGCATGGCCATACTCGCGCGCCGGAGCCGATTCCACTTTGCCGCCCAGATGATGCGCGATGAACTGCAGGCCGTAGCAGATTCCCAACACAGGAGCTCCCATCGAGAGCACTGCAGGATCAGCAGCCGGAGCATCGGCGTCGTAGACAGAACACGGTCCGCCGGAAAGAATTACACCCTTCGGCTTCAACGCGCGCACCTCGTCCAGAGACGCGGTGCAAGGCAAAACCACTGAAAACACATTGAATTCGCGGATGCGGCGCGCGATCAACTGGGTATATTGCGACCCAAAGTCCAGAATAACGATCGTAGAGGTGTCCACCTGTCTAGTGTAAACGGGGCCACTGCCGCGCTGGCGACCATGTTTTCATTGGCCTCTCTGCTCGTAGGCCCGCCAGAGCTTGAGCGACGCGACCGCGCGGGCCACATGAAAGAAATCCGAGGCGATGAAGTACAGGATCGCCACAATGACCCACCAGATATTCAGGAAGGCTTGTGTCGCAAGACTCTCAAAGGGCAACGGCGTGGCGGAGAAGACCATGGCCAACACCACCAGAGCGACCTTCACGATCCCCATCACCAGGTTAATCTCGACCAGCTTGCTTCGCAGCGCCCCCAGGCGAAGAGCAGCGGCGAGACTCGCCGCTGGCCCCAGATTGCGAAGCATCGCCAACAAGGGAGCCATGCTAAGCACCCAACTGATCACGGCCCACACCGCAAATACACCTACCGTCAGGACAATCGCGAGCGCAAAGTAGAGAACCAGATTTGGGTCTCCTCCTCGTTCGAGCGGGCCAGTTACTGCCACCGATGCAGCCCACCGCAATGAGATGAGCCAAAGAAAAAAAGCGGCGGCAAGTACAAACACCCGGATAAGCTGCAGAACCATCGTCGTCCCGAGCCTCGCATGCAGCTGAGGGTCCGCCCTGCGCAGCACAATACTTCGCCCCAGCGATGACCACACCACCCAGGTAAGGAGCAAGAGAGGCACCAGCCAGACTGCAACCCGGCTGATCGGAGGCAGCAGAACGGCCATCGCCCCTGCAAGAATCTGGGCAGCCTCCAGCGGCCGGGTGACCGTCATCTTCTCGAGCGCACTCGCGTCGAGGGAGCTCTTAGAGACGATCCTGCTACCGACATGCCAGAGAAGCGCCAGCGCAGGAACGCCAAAGGTCCAGCGCCACAGAACCTCGAGCAGGGTCAGTGAGGGTCGCGACCAGCACTCCGATAAGGTACGAACGAAGGACTGCGTTCCCCGAACGGACCCATCGGCAGCAGAGACGAGCTCTCCTCTATCCCGATCCAGCCTCAGGCGGCTCATTACTTCACCACAAGATTCACAAGTTTGCCGGGAACCACAATCACCTTCACTACGGTCTTCGCTTCGATGCGCGCCTTCACCTTCTCATCGGCCAGTGCCGCTGCCTTGATGGTCTCTTCCTCACTGTCCGCCGAGACTTTGATCACGTTGACGAGCTTCCCGTTCACCTGCACTGGAATCTCGATCTCGTCTTCGCGCGCCAGAGCTTCATCGGCTACCGGCCATGGCGTGCGGAAGACAATGCCCTCTTCCCCTATCTGCTCCCAAAGCTCTGCCGAGAAGAAGGGCGCGAACGGTGCGAGCATCAGGACGAGGGTGCGGATGACCTCAGCCAGAGCAGCCGGTGATGCCTGACCCGCATCGATAGCCGTCTCTGCTGCAACGATCTCGTTGACCAGCGACATAATGGCCGCGATCGACGTGTTGAAGTGCCAGCGCCCACTAAAGTCCAATGTGAGCTTCGCAATCGTCTGGTGCAGGCGGCGCAGCAAGGCCTGATCGGTCTCGGTGCGGCTGACCAGATGCGGCTTGCTGCCATCGCGAATGACTTCCGCATACTTCGTAGCCAACCTGTAGACGCGGCCCAGAAATCTGCTGATGCCGGCGACGCCCTCCTCCTGCCATTCCAGGTCGCGGTCCGGCGGCGCAGCAAACAACGCATACATGCGAGTAGCGTCCGCGCCATAGCGCTCGATCATGTCGTCCGGCGAGACTACGTTGCCCTTCGACTTCGACATCTTGGCGCCGTCTTTGATGACCATGCCCTGCGTGAAGAGCCGCTTCGCTGGCTCGTCGTTCTTGATCATCCCCAGATCGCGCATCACCTTGGTCCAGAAGCGCGAATAAATCAGGTGAAGAATCGCGTGTTCGACTCCGCCGATGTACTGATCGATCGGGAACCAGTAGTTCGCCTTGTCGCTCGCAAACGGAGCCGCCGCGTCCTTCGCATCGGTGTAGCGATAGAAGTACCAGCTCGAATCGACGAAGGTGTCCATCGTGTCGGTCTCGCGCCGGGCGGGGCCGCTGCAGACTGGGCAGGTAGTGTTCAGGAACTCGGGAATTTTGCCAAGAGGCGAGCCACCCTCCTGGGTGATCTCAATCTGCTCCGGCAGCAGCACAGGCAATGCACTCTCGGGCAACGCGACGACGCCGCCCGGCTCGAGGCCCGGATGTCCGTTTTGGCAGTAGACCATCGGGATGGGTGTGCCCCAGTAACGCTGGCGGCTCACCCCCCAGTCCTTCAGCCGGTAGGTCACCGTGGGCTCTCCAAAGCCCTTCTGCTTCGCAAAGGCAGCCATCTTCTGCTGCGCTTCAACACAGCTCAAGCCATCCCACTCGCGCGAGTTGATCAATACGGCGTTCTCTTCGGCCGTAAAGGGCAGCTCCGGCTGCTCTTCCTCCTGTTGCGCCGCAATCACGCGACGCACAGGCAGGCCATACTTCTTCGCGAATTCGAAGTCGCGCTCATCGTGCGCCGGAACGCTCATGATGGCGCCCGTTCCATAGTCGGCCAGGATGTAGTTCCCCACCCAGATCGGCACACGCTCGTCATTGAACGGATTTATGGCGAACTGGCCGGTGTCTACGCCGTGTTTCTCAATCGCGCCGAAATCGTCGTTCTCGCGTGCCTTCTTCTGCTCGGCCAGCAGAGCTTCGATCTTTTCAGCCAGTGCAGGGTTCTCCGCTGCGAAAGCCTTTGCCACCGGATGCTCCGGAGCCAGCTGAATTGAAGTCGCGCCGTAGATCGTATCCACGCGCGTCGTGAATACAGTGATCTTCTCGCAATCCGGCTTCGCAATCGCGCTGTCTACAGCGAAATCCACCAGAGCGCCTTCACTGCGGCCGATCCAGTTGCGCTGCATCGTCCGGACCTTCTCCGGCCAGCCCTCCAGCTTGTCGAGTCCATCCAGAAGCTCGTCTGCGTACTTCGTAATGCGCAGGAACCACTGGGTCAAGTCGCGCAGCTCGACGATCGTGTCTTCGTGACGCCAGCAGCGTCCGTTGATCACCTGCTCATTCGCCAACACCGTCTGGCAGTCAGGGCACCAGTTCACCTTGCTCTTCTTCCGATAGGCCAGGCCCTTCTCGAACATCTTGACGAAAAACCACTGGTTCCAGCGGTAGTAGTCCGGCAGACAGGTGGTCACCTCAGTCGACCAGTCGTAGCTCAATCCCATGCGGCGCATCTGCTGCTTCATGGCCGCAATGTTTTTGAGGGTCCACTCTCGCGGAGGCGTATTGTTCTTCAGCGCAGCATTTTCTGCCGGCAGGCCGAAGGCGTCCCAACCCATCGGGTGCAGAACGTTGTATCCGCGCATCCACATAAAGCGCGCCAGAGCATCGCCAATCGCATAGTTGCGAACGTGGCCCATGTGCAGCTGGCCGCTGGGGTACGGCAGCATCTCCAGGCAGTAGAACTTGGGCTTGCCCGAATCATGGCCCTCCGCCGCATAAAGGGCTGGATCGGCGTCCCACCGCGCCTGCCACTTCGGCTCAATCTCCGCCGGGTTATATCTCGCCTGCCGTTCTGCCTCGTACTTTTCGATCTCTGACATATCCTTTGATTGTAAAGAATTTCGCGCCGCAAGCCCGAAACTCCCGGCTCGCTTCCATCTCACCCCTGTAAGCCGTTACCATCGTCGCGTTCCGTTATTGCCCTCCGAGAGGAATCATGGATAAACGACAGTTTCTAAAAGTCTCCGGCGCATTCGCCACAACGGCCCTTTTACCCGG
>Ga0268266_10006561_pt1 | contig 10637 bp, 10 predicted proteins | sample KBSS13metaG_FD_190356 | JGI IMG/M metagenome (GOLD analysis project Ga0268266, IMG submission 190356) | Switchgrass rhizosphere microbial communities from Kellogg Biological Station, Michigan, USA - KBS S1-3 metaG (SPAdes) (version 2) | ecosystem: Host-associated > Plants > Roots > Rhizosphere... | reverse complement strand
CGGCGGCCTGGTGCTCGCCGACGAGCTTGTGAAAGCTCGCGAGCCGCGCCGGATCGAGCTCGCCGGCGGCCACCGCAGCCGCGACCGCGCAGCCGGGCTCGGCTGCGTGCTTGCAGTCGCGGAACCGGCAGGCCTGTGCGAGCTCGGCGATGTCGTCGAAGGGGTCGTCGTCTTCTTCTTCTTCGTCGTCGCGGGCCCAGCGCGCGAGCTCGCGCATGCCGGGCGTATCGATCCAGAGCGACCCGTCGTCGGCCTTGAACAGCTCGCGGCGCGTCGTCGTGTGGCGGCCGCGATCGTTTTCGTCGATCGCGCGCGTCGGCAGATCGGCGGCCGCGACCAGCGCGTTCAAGAGCGACGACTTGCCGACGCCCGACGAGCCGAGCAGCACGGCCGTGTGACGCGGCGGCACGAGCGCGCGGAGCTCGGCGAGCCCGGCGCCGGTGACGGTCGACAGCGCGACGACCGGCGCGAGCGCGGACAGCTCGGCGACGAGCGCTGCGGAGTCCGCGACGAGATCGATCTTCGACAGCGCGATCACGGCCGGGATCGAGCTATCGCGCAGGATGCCGAGGTAGCGATCGAGCCGCGCCGGTGACAGATCGCTGTTCGCCGACGTCATGACCACGCCGATGTCGACGTTGGCGGCGAGCGGTTGCGGCAGCGACGCTTCGCCGGCCGCGCGCCGCACGAGCAGGCTGGTGCGCGGCAACAGCTCGCGGATCACGGCCGCGCCGGCACCGGCGAGCGCCTCGGACCAGCGGTCGAGCACGACCCAGTCGCCGACGGTCGGCAGCTCGCGCTTGTCGCGCTTGTCGGTCGCGCGCAGAAACGCGCGGCCCGTCGCCTCGGCCCACGCCACGCCGCCCGGGCCGTGCGCGTGATACGCGCCGCGATGCTCGGCGACGATGCGCGCGACGATCCCGTCGGCCGGCACCTGAGCCTGCCGGCGATCGTCCCAGCCTAAGTCGACGAGCGTCACAGACGATAGATACGCTATCGTCTGGCCGTGAGCGACAACAAGCCGCGGCCCGGCCGAGGCATCGAGCTGGTGCCGCACAACCACGCGCTCGGCATCCAGACCGTCGAGATCGAGCGTGGGATGGCCGTGCTGAAGCTGCCCTACGACCAAAAGCTCGTCGGAAATCCCGACACCGGCACGCTCCACGGCGGCGCGATCACGGCGCTCCTCGACGCGACGTCGGGCACGGCCGTGTTCTCCGCGCTCACGCAGTGGGCGCCGATCGCGACGCTCGATCTGCGCATCGATTACCTGCGCGCCGCCGAGGCCGGCCGCGACGTGCTGTGCCGCGCGCGCTGCTACAAGCTCACGCGCAACGTCGCGTTCACGCGCGCGGTCGCGTACCACGACAGCGAGGACGATCCGATCGCGTCGTCGGCGGGCACGTTCATGCTGCACACCAAGACCGGTGCGAAATGACCATTCGCGAGGTGTTCGAAGCAGCCAAGGCGGCGGGCGATCTGCGCGGCATGCTCGACGCGGTGCCGTACACGAGGTTCCTCGGGCTCGATGCCGAGGTCCAGGCCGGCGAGCTGATCACGACGCTGCGCTACGCGCCGCACCTGATCGGCAACCCGGCGCTGCCGGCGCTGCACGGCGGAACCTTGGGCGCGCTGCTCGAGTCGGCCGCGATCTTCGAGCTGATCTGGCGCAGCGAGACGATCGTGCTGCCCAAGACGATCACGTTCACCGTCGATTACCTGCGCTCGGGCGCGGCGCGCGACACCTACGCGCACGCGAGCATCACGCGTCAGGGCCGGCGCGTCGCCAACGTCCGCGTCGAGGCGTGGCAGACCGATCGCGCGATGCCGGTCGCGACGGCACACGCGATCTTTCTCGTCATGCGAGATTAGGCGGGATTAGGCGGCGCCGGAGGCAGCCGCATCGTGACGGCCACGCCGCCGGTCGGCTGCGGTGCGGCTGCGATCTCGCCGCCGGCCGAGATCGCGACGGACCGCGCGATCGCCAGGCCACCGCCGACGCCGGCACCGCGGCCAGCCGAGCGGAAGAACGGATCGAACACGTGGTTGAGCTCGTCGGGGGCGAGCGTGTTGCCGTTGTCGGAGACGTTCACCACGACCTGCGCGTCGCGCTCGGTGACCGCGACGACGATGCGGTTCGACGGATCGCCGGGCCGCGCGAAGCCCGAGACGGCAAACAGCAGCATCGCGAGCACGGCCTGGCCGATGCGCGACTCGTCGCCGGCCACGGGTGGCACCGGGAAGATCTCGCGCACCACGTGCGCGCGCGGCTCGAGCGTCGGCATCGCGAGCCGCAGCACGGCCGACGTCACCGCCGCGAGATCGACGGGGCCGCCGCCGCCGCGTGATGCGAGCGTCTGGAACGCGCGCACGTTGCTCGCGATCCGCTCGGCGCCGGTCGTGATGTCGTCGAGCACGCGCAGCGCGGCCGCCTGCTTGGCGTCGGCGAGGCTGGTCAGCACGAGCTTGCGCAGCGAGCGCAGGTTGAGCAGCACCGACGTCAACGGGTTGTTGGTTTCGTGCGCGAAGCCGGCGGCGAGCGCACCGACGAGCGAGACGCGATCGGCCTCGAGCGTCGACAGCTGCAGCGGCAGATAGCCGGCGCGATCGGTCCAGATCAGCACGAGCACGTTGCCCTCGGCGATCTCGGCGTGGCCGTAGCTGACCTCGACGGGCACCGGCTGGCCCTGCTTGTCGGAGAACACCATCTCGATCGACGGCGCGAGCGGATCGCCGGCCAACAGGCGCTCGTAGAGCCGCAACGCGAGCTCGCGCTGGTCCGGGACGACCAGCCCGAACATCGGCGTGGCGAGCCATTCCTCGCGCGAGCTGTAGCCGAGTGCGCGCATCGCGACCGGGTTGGCGTCCCATTTCGAAAACTCGGTGCCGCGCCGGAGCATCATCACGCACGCGATGTTCGCGCGCGTCAGGCCGTCGAGCAGCGCTGGCATCGCGGAGCTCAGATCACCGATGTAACGCTCGAAGGTCGTCTGCGGGGTCACATCGTCACGCCGGGCTTCACGAACGTCCCCTTCGAGCGATCCTTCACCACGCCGGGAAACTGCAGCACCTGATCGTGCATCGCGACGTACACGCCGGGCGGCACGAGCTGCACCGCGAGCAGCGCCTCGGTGAGGTTCTGGAGCGCGTCGGTCGCGCGCAGCTCGTACGGACGCATCGCGCCGGTGAACACGATCGGCGTGACGGGCGTGCCGGCGATCTCGACGACGCGCTCGCCCGAAACGCTCAGCCGATCGGTGCCGTGCACCACGACCACGCCGTCGGTCTCGCGCGCGAGCCGCGCCGCGACCTCCGCGATCAGCGTGTGATCGGCCGCCGTCATCTCGAGGCTGTCCTTGTTCATGAGCGCGATGCGCTGGATCGTCACGCCGCGCAGCTCGAGCGACGCGAGCATGACGTCGAGCACGGAGACTTGATTGGCGAGGACGCCCGACAGGTCGTCGTACGTCTTCTCGATCGTTCCGCCGGTGGAGATGAGCGCGATCCGTTTCATGTTGTCAGTCGAGAAAGGGCAGGCCGAAGTAGACCACGGCTCCGGCCGCCGCGGCGGTCAGGAGCAGCAAGACCGCTAGCAGCCAGTTGCTGAGCCGGCGCGGGGCCGCGATCGCCACCTCGGCCATGACGTCGCTCGCCTCGATCGCGAGCGTGTGCTGAGCCTGCATCGTCGGCGCGGTGCGCGAGCCCGACAGCGGGATCAGCGACGGCCGATCGCCGCTCGACGGCGGCGGCGGCAACGGCAGCTGCGCGATCGACGGGCGCGCTTCCGGCTCGGGCGGCGGCGCCACCTTTTTGGGACCGGGCGAGGCCATCGGCGGCGTCACCGCGTTGTCGCGCAGCCGCGTCGACATCAGATCGTCGTTGCTGTCGACCGTATCGTGGATGTCGTCGTCGTCGTCGTCGTCGTCGTTGTCGTCGTCGTCGTCGTCGTCGTCGTCGATCTCCTCGAGGTGCTCGATCACGATGCTCGGCGCGGTCTCGGGCACCTGGCGACTCGCCGGCGGAGCCGCGTTGCGCAAGACCTTCGTCGGCGCCGGCGTGTCGGCATCGTTGATGAACGCTTGCTCGACCCAGTCGACGACCTGCTGGTCGAGCACGGACATGCCGAGCCGGCGCAGCTCGGTCGTGAGCGCCACGCGCAGCGCCGACGCGCGCTGCCATCGCGCATCGGGATTGCGCTCGAGCGCGGTCATCACGATCGCGTCGATCTCCGGCGGCACCGTCAGGTTGAAGTGCGACGGCGGCTTGATCGGCATGCTCTTGACCCGATACAGCGTGTCCATGTCGTCGCGGCCGCCGAACAGCGGCCGGTTGGTCAGGAGCTCGTGCGCGATGATGCCGAGCGCGAACAGGTCGGCGCGCGCGTCGATCTTGCCGCCGAGATACTCGGGCGCCATGTAGCCGAACTTGCCCTTGATCGTGCCCGACAGCGTCTGCATGCCTTCGACCGACGCCTTCGCGATGCCGAAGTCGATGAGCTTGACCACGCCGGTCTCCGACACGATCACGTTCGACGGCGAGACGTCGCGGTGGATGATGCCGAGCGGGTTGCCCGACTCGTCGGTGAGGTTGTGCGCGTAGTCGAGCGCGTCGCAGATCTGGTTCAGGATGTTGAGCGAGATCGGGATCGGGATCTGGATGCCGGAACGCAGGCAGTGGCGCAGGATCTCGCGCAGGTTCCGGCCGGTGACCAGCTCCATCGCGATGAAGTAGATGTCGCCGACCTTGCCGAGGTCGTAGGTCTGCGCGACGTTGGCGTGGCGCAGATAGCTCGCGAGCCGGGCCTCGCGCACGAACGACTGCACGAGGTTCTCGTCGGCCGCGATGTGCGGCAGCATTCGCTTCAGCGCGAGCGGTCGGCGAAACCCGGCGATGCCGGTGGTCTCGGCGCGATGGACCGACGCCATACCGCCGATACCGATCTGCTCGTACACGAGGTACGGACCGAACTCCTCGCCGCGAGAGTCCACGTTGCCATCGTACTACGACCTACGGGCACGGCGGGATCGACGCGTCGTGTGCGACGGCCACGATCGACGCGAACACGTGGTTCGTACTCTTCAAGACGTCATCGGACGAGCCGGCGACCGCCTGCAAGTGCTCGACGATCGCGACCTCCGTCGCGCCTGCACCGGCGTCCGTGACCTGGATCGTGCCCTCGCTCGTCGTGATGAAGCTGGATCCGTCGATCTTCTGGTGCTTGATCATCCCGAAGAACGGGTCGGCATCGATCGTCCCGTAACGCCACTGATCGTCCCATTGCACGGTCAGGACTTCATTCACCGTGTACGAGACGATGAAGCTGAACTCGTACTGGGGCTCGTCGTCGATCGTGAACGATTGCGCGTCGGTGGTGCAGGTCGCGACCACGGCCTGGGGCGTCTGCGTCGCGGCCCAGACCGTCGCCGGATCCGCCAGGACGTAGCCGCGCGCGTAGATCTGGACCTCGCTGCCGCTGCCGACCGCCGTCGCGAGCGTCTCGGTGTACGGGGCGGACTGCTCCGGCACCGGGTTGTCCTCGAGCGGCTCGAGACCCGGCGGAAACGGCGACTTGACGTCGTGCTGGCAGCCCATGCACGCGAGGACAACGGGCCACCACGCTCGCATCAGGTCGTCGGCGACTTCTCGCGGTAGCGCGCGCGCGCGGCTGGGGCGATCTTGCGGTGGACCAGCACGATGGTCGCGATCGGCACGATCAGCGACGCGGCCACCGACGGCAGCTGGAGCATCACGTCGGCCTGGAGGTCGGCGAGGTGGGCGCCGAGCTGGTGGAACATGTCGATCGCCGGCCAGTCGAGCCACAGCGTCAGCCCGGTCGCGACCACACCGTAGATCGTCGCGATCGACTTGCTCTGCGGGCTCATGCGTACGAGCTCGAAGCCGGCCCAACCCTGGAGCACCGCGAGCCCGGCCGAGAACCACAGCGAGTGCAGGCCGAGCACGCCGCCGAGCGCGAACATCTCCGCGAACCGGCTCGAGCCGACGTCCATGAGGAAGCTCGGAATCACGAACGATGCGTTCCACGCGGCGAGTGCGAACAGGAGCCAGCCGAGCCACGTGAGGCCGGCATCGGGGGCGCGGCGGTGGATCGGCGCGGCGCCGCCCGCGAGCAGATCCGCGAACTGCCGGTCCGCGAACAGCCGGCGGATGATCATCGGCCACGCGACGAGCACCCACACGAGCCCGCACACGATCGCCAGGCCGATGACCTGCATGCCCGACGCCATCGCGAACAGCAGCATCGCGCCGCCCGCGCAGAACGAGCTGATCACGCCGAAGTTCGCGTAGCGATTCGCGGCCTCGACCGAGCGATCGAGCGACGTGGTGCGCAGGCCCGATAGGCCCGCGTGGCAGTGCAACAGCGACCGGACGAGCAGCATGATGAGCGCCAGCATCACGAGGACGTTGGGGCCGCTCTGGAGCTGGTTGCCGGGGAGCTGGAAGAGGATCCACAAGATGATCGACGTCGCGACCGCACCGGTGAGGCCGAGCACGAGCATCAGGATCGACGCGCCCTCGAAGCCCTTGTCCTCGGTGACCGGCAGCTCGGCATCGAAGCGCGCGAAGCGGGGCAGGCGGATCACGACGCGCAGCGCGAGCGGCCACACGAGCAGGCCGGCGCCGATCGCGAACGCGTACAGCTTTGGCGTGTGCAGCGGGAACGCGAGGAGGATCGCGACCATGATCGACTGCACGACCGCGAACGCGATGTAGCGCTCGATGCCGGCGAAGCGGCGGCCGACCTGGCCGGGCTCGCCGAACACCAGCTGCTTGCCGGCCGCGAGCTGGAACATCGACCGCATGCAGCTCGACGCGAAGATCGCGAACAGCCAGAGCGTGGTGGCGCCGCGCGGGCCCTGAGCGACCAGCGTGATCGTGAACATGAACACCGCGAACGCGGCGAGCAGATGCCCGCCGAGCTGCATGATCACGCCGAGCGACGACAGGCCCTGATCGGCGGGCACACCGGCGTCCACGAGGTCGACGGCACTGGGTTGATCGTTCGCGGCCATGTACCCTCCAAATCAGGGATAACACGGCACTGGACACTTGTCCTACGGCGCAGTTGCCGACGCGTTGCGGCGCAACCGGTCCGCCAGCATCGGGAGCCGATCCTGACCCCACGCGACGAAGTCGCCTACCTTGAACGACGGCACGCCCCACAACGCGAAGACGGCGAGATCGGTCGCGGCGGCTTGCGCCCACTTCGCCGCCTCCGGCGCGCCGAGCGCTTCGCGCGCTTCATCCCACGGCAGGCCGGCGCGCTCGACGATGTAGCGCAGGTCGACGTACTCGGTGACGTCGCGCGCTTCGCTCCAGATCCCGCGCATCGCCGATTTCGCGAACGGCACGAGCGCGCCGCGCTTGTCGGCCCAGTACGCGAGCGCTATCGCGTTCTCGATGCCCGGTCCGAGCGGGTCGCACAGCTCGCCGAACGGGATGCCGAGCCGGTCGGCTTCGCGCTTGACGTCGCGGACGATGTACATCTGTTTCGTTGTCGGCATCTTCGCGCCGCGCATGGCGAGCGGCATCACCGGCCGCAGAGTCAGCGGGAGCGAGTACGGCGCGAGCACCGCCTCGATCTGCTCGAGCGCCAGATACGAGTACGGCGAGCGAAACGAGAACCACAGCTCGCAGCCCAGCGGCGGTGTCGGCTTACCTGCGACCGGCTCGGCGATCGCGACCGGTCCGCGCTCGGCGAGCGGCCGCTCGTGCACGACGTTCGCGATCGGCGCGCCGGTGTCGCGCGCCAGTGCGGCTTCGAGATAGCGCAGCCGATCGACGCCCCAGTACCACTCGCCGCCGTAGCGCAGCATCGCGCCCATGTAATGACCGGCCTTGCGCAGCTCGGCGTAGTTCGAGTTGAGGATCGGCGCGACGGTGCCGTGCGATTCGTGGCCCCACGAGCCGACCAGCTTCGCGAGCGCCGGCTTGTCGCCGGTCCACATCGCGCGGCCGAGCTCGAGCGCGGCCTGGAGCTGCTCGCGTGCCGGCCGATCGCGCACCAGCACCGTGCCGACGTCGCGCGCGGAGCCGGTGTCGGCCTCGCGTTTGCCGGGAAAGTCGAGATCGTAGAAGTCCGCGAGCTGCAGCGCGTCGCGCACAGCGTGCTTGGCGCGCTGCTGCGGGAACGGATCGACGTCGCTCGCCGGCGGCGTGATCGCGTGAAACGCGAAGTCGACCGATGGATACGCGGCGAGCAGGCGGCTCGCGACCTGCGCCGCGAGGTAGCTCCACGGCTCGGCGAGGTCGTAGTACAGCTCGAGCTGCTTCGGCGCACCGGTGACGCGGTCCTTGACCTCGGCGACCGCTCGGCGCGCGGCGTCGCCGGTGGGGCCGAGCCAGGTCGCGATTGCCTTGCCCATCAGGCGCTTGGTGATGATCACGGGCGGACCCTACTGCGAACAGGATTTCGAGGGTAGGGTGCCGCACCCGTGTCCGACCTCCGCGACCGTGTCGCCGCTGCCATCGCCGTGCTCGAGGAGCTCGCCGGCGACCTGACCAAGCTCGCCGAGCTCGACGAGCCGCTGCGGATCCGCGTGTCGAAGGCGGCCGGCGAGATCGCGCGGCCCGATCGCTACACGCGCAAGGCGCTCGGCAAGGCGCTGACCCGCCAGAAGTTTCGCGCGCGCCGCGACGCCGATCGCGCGCTGCTCGACCAGCTCGGCATCCGCGCGCTGCGCCGCGAGCCGGTGTTTCGCACGCCGCTGCCGAAGCCGACGTGGACCGCGCTCGACGCGCCGATCCGCGACGACGACGGTGACGATCCGTGGGCCGCGGCCGAAGCGCAGCGCGAAGAAGCGCCTCGGGTCGAGCTCGCGCGCATGTGTTACGTGTGCAAGCGCGAGTTTCACGAGCTGCACTTCTTCTACGACCAGCTGTGCCCGGAGTGCGCCGAGCTCAACTACGCCAAGCGCGAGCAGACGGCCGATCTGCGCGGGCGCGTCGCGCTCGTCACCGGCGGCCGCGTCAAGATCGGCTACCAGGCCGCGGTCATGCTGCTCCGCGCCGGCGCCGAGGTGATCGTCGCGACGCGGTTTCCGCGCGACGGTGCGCGCCGGTTCGGCCGCGAGCCCGACAGCGCCGAGTGGATGCACCGGCTGCACGTCTACGGCATCGATCTACGCCACACGCCGAGAGTCGAAGTCTTCGCGCGCCACGTGCTCGCGAGCTACTCGCGGCTCGACGCGATCATCAACAACGCGTGCCAGACCGTGCGCCGGCCCGCGGGTTGGTACGATCACGTCGTCGTCGGCGAGGACGAGCCCGCGCAAAATGTGTTCGAGCGCGCCGTGCTCGATCGCCATCGCATGCTCGCAGGTGGCGAGGCCGGTCTTGTCGGGACGCACGCGATCGCCGCGACCGGCCTGTGGAAGAGCGCGGTGCTGTCACAGGTGCCGCTGCTCGCCGATGACCTGGAGCGCGGCGGCAAGCACTACCCCGAAGGCCGGCTCGATCAGGATCTCCAGCAGGTCGATCTCCGCGATTTCAACACGTGGCGGATGACGCTCGCCGAAGTGCCGACCGCCGAGCTCCTGGAAGTGCATCTCGTCAACGCCGTGGCGCCGTTCGTGCTCAACGCGCGGCTGCGCCCGCTGCTCGCGGCCGTGCCCACCGACGACGCGCACGTGGTCAACGTCTCGGCGATGGAAGGCCAGTTCTACCGCCGGTGGAAGACCGACAAGCACCCGCACACGAACATGGCCAAGGCCGCGCTCAACATGATGACGCGCACGTCGGCGGCCGATTACGTGCGCGACGGCATCCACATGAACTCCGTCGACACCGGCTGGGTGACCGACGAAGATCCGGCGCATCACGCCGCACGCAAGCAGGCCGTGCACGGCTTTCATCCGCCGCTCGATATCGTCGACGGTGCGGCGCGCATCGTCGATCCGATCTTCGACGGCGTGAACACCGGCAAGCACGTGTGGGGCGTGTTCTTGAAGGACTACAAGCCGGCGCCGTGGTGAACGAGCAAGCGCCACACGCGGGCGTGATCGCCCACGTGCGGCGCGTGTTCGCGCAGTGCGCGCTACTTCTTCTGCGGATCGACGTGCCCCGGCTGGCCGGGTTGCACGCGCTGTCCCTGCTGCGGATCGCGCACCGGCGCATAGCGCTGCGGGTCGCGATCGCCCTGCTGGCCGGGCATCGGCGGCTTCTGGGCGGGGTTGGGGTTGTTCGGGTTTTTCCGTTCGGGATTATTTTCGTTCGACATGCTCTCTCGTCCATGCGCGTGACGTGCCCGGCGCAACGGGAGTTTGCTGTCGGCACATCGCCGATCAGCTACGGTTCCGATCGATGAACGGCATCGTCGAGCTGCGCAGCAACCACTCGGTCGACCACACGATCGAGCGTCTCAAGGCGACGCTGGAGGCCAAGGGCATCACCGTGTTCTCGGTGATCGATCACGCCGGCGAGGCGGCGCGCGTCGGCCTGCAGATGCCGCCGACCAAGCTCGTGATCTTCGGCAACCCGAAGGCGGGCACGCCGGTGATGCTCGCCGCACCGACGAGCGCGCTCGATCTGCCGCTCAAGATCCTCGTGCGCCAGGACGGCGCCGGACTCGTGTGGGTCTCGTACAACGCGGCGGCGTATCTCGCCGAGCGCCACGGCGT